>Ga0136611_10003670_pt1 | contig 10738 bp, 12 predicted proteins | sample AntDrymUQ2232306_2_FD_106645 | JGI IMG/M metagenome (GOLD analysis project Ga0136611, IMG submission 106645) | Polar desert sand microbial communities from Dry Valleys, Antarctica - metaG UQ223 (23.06) | ecosystem: Environmental > Terrestrial > Soil > Desert | place: Antarctica: Dry Valley... | reverse complement strand
GTCGGACGCAGTAGCGATGGCTGCACTCGACATCGTCCCCGCACGGAACGGGGTTAAATGAGCGCGATGGGCTGTCACGTTTGTGAACCGGACGATGCGTACCTGCTGTGCGAGACCGAGGAGGCACGCGTGCTGTTGCCTCCGCGACCCCACATCTCCCCCCAGGACGGCGGTCACCTCGTCGCCACCCCGAAGCTCCATGTTCGGAGTCGGCGGGATCTCTCCGCCGGGGCGCTGCTGTCCGTCGAACTCCTCACTATGGTCGCCGCCGACGCCCTCGAGGCCGTGTTCGGTACCGCCTGGTTCAACTTCCAGGAGAACGGCAACTGGGGCGTCGACCGTCCCGAGCGCCAGCACATGCACGTGCACGTGTATGGCAGGACGAGCGACGCAGTCGACCAGCCCTACGGCGAAGCGCTCTGCTTCCCCCTTCGAGAGCACGTTCCGGCCTGGCGCGTCGTCGCCCCCAACGACGACGAGCGCAGGGCCCTGAAGCGCGAAGCAGCGAGCGCATTGGCCCGTCGCCAGCGATCCTGAGGCCTTCGTCCGGCCCCCGGTCCCGGCGACGCGCAACGTGACTTGGGAGTGCTGAACGACGGGGACCGGTGACAGAGCCTCTTCCCGATCCCGGCGCGCCCAGGACCATCGCCAACATGCGCGAACGGCACAAGCGATCACGCCGAAGTGCCTGATCGGCGCTGGCCACACGTCCGGCGATCTGTGCGCGCCGAAGGACCGGCGGCCTCCACTTTTGAGCGCTGAACCCTCGCCGCTACCCGAGGTCGTCGCGGAAGGTGGAAGGTGGCCCGGGGAGCACGGCAGAGGTCCGGGTGGGCCTGGCGTTGTGAGCGCCGATCACGCTGCGGTGGCGACGCAGCAGACGAGAACGATGCGTTGCTCGTCCGGCTGCGTCACTGGCGTCCGGTTCGAGCGCCGGCGCCGCGCCTGACCTCGCCGACGTTCCGCTCGGCGCTTCCGAAACATCCGGCAACAGGAGCGGCGGGTCAGGGCCTCCTCGCGTGCTGCGTACGGCTTGGTCAGTCGTCGTAGAGTCGGTGCTCCTCGTGGTAATCCGTCATCCGCTCCACCACGTCGAGCGGGGTATCGAGCGCAGCATGATCTACGAGCGCGCGGCCGTAGGTCGCCAACCCGTCGACCGGGCCTCAAAGCTCTGGCTCCCACATGTGCGACCGGATCATGGACTTGCCGCAGTGGAACATCGCCTCCCGTACAGTCACCACCAGCGCCAGGGTGGGCACCTTGACACCTACTGCCATCGATGCCAGCAGCGACTCGTCTTTGACGACGATCGCCGTTCCCGAGACGCGGACGACCTCGCGGCGCTTCGGCACGATGAACATCAGCCCAACCTGCGGGTTCTCGATCACGTTCCGAAAGGTGTCACCTCGGTGGTTTCCGGGGCGATCTGGAACGGCAAGCTCTTCGAATCGAGCACGCGGACAAAGCCTGGAGGATCACCCTTGGGTGAAACATCCATCGTGCCGGCCGCGGTGCCGTGGCACCACCCTCGCCGCCTCGGCATCGACGATCAGACTGCGGTGTCGTCCGGTTGCCCCCGCTTTCCGGGCACCGCGGCGAGCAGCATGCCCACCACGAGGCCGAGGAAACCGACGACTCCGAGCGGCCAGACCCCGTTGTGCAGCGCCGTCAGCAACCCCACCCTGCTTTTCTCACCGTCGTAGCCGAAGGCGCCGACCGCTTCGAGCAGGAGAGCGGCGGCGATCACCGAGCAGCCGCCGACGACGAGACCCCGTGAGAGGCGTTTCGCGCCACCTGGCCTAGGAGCGGGCCAGAACCGCACCGCAGCGAAGGCCACGATGAGAAACAGGCTCGCCGACGCCACGTGACCCAGGGCGTGATCCGGGTTCTCTGCCGTCACCAGGACACCGAACACGTAGGTCAAGAACACGGCAGACGCGAGCCCGACAACGACCGTGGGAAGCACCGGATGGCGGCGGATAAACGTCAGGTCCCGATGCTCTCAGGTGTTCGACATTGCGCGCCAGCGCTCTATGCCCCCGTGGGCTCTCGCCATCCGCAAAGAAGCGATGGGAAGCCGCGCACCGCGGCGAGTGGCGCGAGCATCGGGCATGCTCCCGTACCAGCGGCTCTCTTCGATCGCGAAAGACGCCGGCCTTCAGTCGATCGATGGCGCAGTCCGACTCCCGAGCGCTTCGAACGAGGCGTGGAAGGTCGGGGACATCGTGGTGCGCATCAGCTGGAGCGGTGATTGGGCGCGTCTCCTCCGTGAGGTCACGGTGCTCCAGCACCTGCCGGCGTCGGTCCCGCATCCCGACGTTCTTGGGCACGGCACGACCGCCGACCGCACGTGGATCCTGACGCGATGGGTGCCTGGAGACATCGCCATGGACACCTGGCGGACGATGTCGTCGGCCGACCGTGACCGGTTGGCCGGACAACTGGCGGTTGCGCTGGCAGCGCTCCACCAATGGTCACCGCCTGCGGACGTTCGCCAGCAGGTGGAGAGCCGCGGCTCAGCCGCGACGGTGAACGACCTCATCGGTCAAGACGTCAACCCGCTGCCCGTCGACCGCACCCTGGCTCTCGTGCACGAAGCGAAGAGGGCGCCGCACGCCGATCCGTCAGTCATCGATGCCGTCGCCGAACGTCTGCGAGAGCTACGCGCGTTCGATGTTGGCGGCGCCGACGACACCGTGATCCACGGCGATCTTCACCTCAAGAACGTGGTCGTGGCCGGCAGCTCGCTGCTGACCATCCTCGACTTTGAGTGGGTTCGACTCGGGCCACCAGACTTGGACCTCCAGGCGTTCCTTCGCGCCGAAGAGGAGGCGGAAAGCGATGAGGTGATCACGCGGCTAGCCGCGTACTACCCCAAGATCGTCGAGCACCCACGCGTCGTCGAGCGGCTGTGGCTCTACGACCTCGCGTGCACATTGCGCGACGTCATCGTTTGTCCGGCAGCCACAGCGCCGGAGCACTTGCCGCCGGATCACCCACTCCGTCGACTTCCAGCGATCGTCGAGAGCCCGGCGTACCTCGAGCAGCTGCTCAATCGCCAGTTGTAGCTATGCCACCAGGTTAAAAACGTTTCGAGAACACCGCGCCTCGTGTGAAGAAATTCATAGTCCGGCGAGTCCCGTTCGGCTGTTTAATCAAGGTATAGGCGGAGCGGTGGGACGGTGGCCGGGCTGGCGGGCAGCAACGGTCGCTCTGATGGTGGCGCTGCTGGCGAGCGCCTGCGGTCTGGTGCAGCTGCCCGACCCCTGTACTGCGCCCCAGATCGGGTTCGTTCCGAACTGCCGAGCCGCCTCCGAGCCGCCGCCGGTCGGCGCGGCCCCCGACTACAGCCTGCAATTGAGCTCGTAACGAGGTTCCGCTCGAGCGCAAGAAGACGGCCTCGGTGAACCTCTACGTGAAGCACCCCCCAACCTTCGCGGGGCAGGTCTCGCTCTCCGCCCGCCCGTTGCCCTTCGTCAATGTCTCGATCTCGCCGTCCATGTTGCTCGTCCCGCTCAACAAGTCCACGGTCTCCGTCAGCGTCGCCGAGTTCGCGCCACCCGGTCGAGTCGACATCACCGTCGTCGGTCGCGCCCTGCTCGAAGGGGTGATGGTGGAACGCGCGGTGACCTTCGCCGTGGTCGTGCTGGGCGACCCGCTCCCGCCCCCGCCACCGTTGTCGAATCCGTTTCAGGGCTACCGCTTGGTTCGCTCGGACGGTCGCGTAGATGCGTTCGGCATGGAGCTGCACGGCGATGCGGCGACGAAGCCTTCGAACCAGCGCGTGCTGGGCATCGCCAACCAACGTCTCGACGCCGGCTATTGGATCCTGACGAGCGACGGCACCGTGCGGGCGTTCGGCGACGCCGCGAACTTCGGATCGGTGCGCGCCGCGGACCTGAAGGCGCCACTCATCGGCATCGAGCCCACCCCAACGGGCGAGGGCTACTGGTTGTTGGCGTCGGACGGGGGGATCTTCACGTTCGGCGACGCACCATTCTACGGCTCGACCGGATCGATGCACCTCAACCAACCGATCGTCGGGATGGAGTCGACGTCGAGCGGAGGCGGCTACTGGCTCGTCGCCCGCGACGGCGGAATCTTCACGTTCGGCGACGCCTCGTTCCGCGGGTCGACGGGGAACTTGCGCCTGAACTCACCCGTCGTCGATCGCGGCACCGTCAGTGCCTTCGGAAACGCACGGAACTACGGCGACCTGACCTTCGAGAGGCCGACACCCTCGATCGCCGGCTTCGACTGCTACCGGATCTGAGCGTCAGCTCTGGCCGGAGGCACGTTTGGGTTGCCTTCTCGCGGTTGCAACCCGTTGCGGTGGCCTTTGCGTACGGGCGGCCTCAACGAGGCGGGTCGGCCCTGAGCTACGAGGCGAGCCGGCCCACGGCGAAACCCAGCGCAGTCGCACCGAGGCCGCCGACGAGGGACAGCGCGACATAGACCGCAGCGGCGCTGGCCCGCTCGGTGCGAACCAGGGTGAAGGTCTCGTAGCCGAACGTCGAGAACGTGGTGAACGCACCGAGGAACCCGACGGCCAGGGCCGTCGTGGTGATGGGTGACCATTTTTCGGCGGCTGGACCTCCGAGCACAAGGGCGAGCACGAAGCACCCCACCGCGTTGATCCCGAGCGTTGCCCACGGAAACGTCCGCACACCGACGGCGACGCCGATCTGGTAGCGCACGACGGCTCCGAGCGCTCCGGCGACGGCGACGGCGAAGGCGGTCACTCGAACGTCTCCGCCCACGCCGTCGTCGCGTCCAGTGTCCATCTCATGTTCTGAGCGTATTGTCCGTTGAGGAGGTGCGACATGGCCACGATCGTGTCCGATCTCGAGCTACCCGAGGTCGACCTGTTCGGTTTGCAACGCGACGAAGCCCGCGCCGTCTTCGAAGCGGCGAGGGAGAAGCACTGGCTGGCCCGCATGCCGCTCGGTTACTCCGTGACCCGATACGCCGATGTGGTGGCGCTGCTGCGGGACCGACGTTTCCATTCGGCCATCTCGCTCATCCCCCAGATGGCCGGGGTGAGCGACGAAGTGCTCTTGCAACGTCAGCAGCGGTCGATCCTTGCCCTCGAAGGTGACGCGCACGCCCGCCTCCGTCGCCTGGTGGCGCCGGCGTTCACGCCGAAGTCGGCCGATCGGCTGCGGCCCTTCATGCGCGAAGTCGTCGACGGCCTCATCGACGGGTTCGTCGACTCGGGCCGGTGCGAGTTGGTCGCGGATCTGTGCGAGCCCTATCCGATCCCCATCATCTGCGAGTTGCTCGGCGCTCCCAAGTCGGACTGGAAGCTGTTCTCCAACTGGGCGACCAACATCTTCCGGGTCTTCAACGGCGACCTGGCCAATGACCTGCCGCAGATCCAGGCGGCCATGACCGAGCTCGACGAGTACGTGCGGGCCATGATCGAACACCGGCGAAGCCGACCGGCCAGTGACCTGCTCTCGGACATGATCGTTGCGGAGGAAGCGGGCGATCGGCTCTCGACCGACGAGTTGGTGATGATGACGGAGGCCGTGCTGATGGCGGGCACCGACACCACCCGCAACCAGTTGGCGTGCGCAGTGGCGGTGTTCACCGATCACCCCGAACAGTGGAAGTTGTTGGCCGAGGAACCCGACCTGGCACCGCGCGCCGTCGAGGAGTGCCTGCGCTACCTCGGTGCCGTCCGGGGCACGGCCCGCTTCGCATCCGAGGACATCGAATACCGAGACGTCCTCTTTCCCTCGGGAACGCTGGTGGCCATCAGCCTGGCCATGGCCAACCAGGATCCGGAGGTGACCGACGATCCGAAGAGCTTCGACATCACCCGCCAGGTGTCGGCACCGCAGATGACCCTCGGATCGGGCATCCACCACTGTCTCGGCGCATCGCTGGCCCGGGCCGAGTTGCAGGAGGCACTGCCGGCGCTGGCCCGGCGGATGCCGAATCTCGCGCTCGACGGAGAGATCGAGTGGAAGCCGGATTCCGTCGGCATCTGGGGACCGGCGAAGCTGCCACTGACCTTCGAGTAGCGGCCGAGCCTGACCCAATTCCGTTGTGTGTGCACTTGGGGGGTCTCAAGGCCCCCGAATGCACACAGATCGAGACGCTCAGGCAGCCGGCACGACGACTCGGATGTCGCCGGAGTCGGAATCGGCCTCGATGCCGATGCCGCGAGCGTCGTCGTCCGACGAGTAGCGCCCATCGTGTGATGTTCCGTTGACGTCGACTGATCCCGTGTCGGTTTTGAGGTCGAGCTCGGCCAGCAGATTCGACCGGACGGTGATCGACCCGGAATCAGTGTCGAACTCATAGGGCCCGTCATCGGCCTTGCCCTCGCCGCCACCGTCGGCGAATTCGAGATCGATGCTGCCAGTCTCGGTGCGGAACGATCCCTTGGCCCCGACCAGGGTGCCCCTGATCGAACCCGACTCCAGGCGAACGTCGAGCTCGACGCCCTCGGGGAGGAAGACGACGACGTCGGGCTCCTGGTTGCTGGATGGATCCAACCCTGAGAGATCGACGCGCCACTCGTCGCCGTCTTCTTCAACGACCAGGCCACCGGGCAGACGAGCGCCATCCGTGCGAATCTCCTCGATCCTGGCCGTCTGCGAGGTGCGGAACTCGATGCTGGCGGTGCTGCCGTCGAGCACCAACGTGCGATCTTCCAGCGGCGGCAGCTCGATTGCCGCCGCCTCGAACCCGGAAGGAGCCTCGAGGGGAGAAGGAGGCGAGATCTCGCCGGCTCGTCCCTCGATGTTGACCCGCTCGGCGTCGGGCACGCTGGTCACGCTGACGACAACGAAGATCGTGGCCAGTGCGGCCAGACCGACCTTCACCGTCTTCGGCGGTAGCGAGTTGCGGAAGAGCAGCAGCGCCCCTCCACTGACGAGAAGCAGGGGGAGCAGGGCGCGCCCGAGCAGCACCGGCAACAGGCCGATGAGCCCGGCCCCGAAGGCGGCGGCGGCCAGCAAGGCCAGGATGCCGGCCGGCACCAAGGCCCACTTCGACCGTCGCGGGTAGCGGACGTAAATGGCGGCGAAGCCGGCGGCAATCAGCAGTGAGCGGACCGAGGCCCCGAAGGCACCGTTCGTGACCGCTTCGGACACCTCGGCGGCGCCAAGTCCCACGAGGATGGAACCCACCACGAACCACGTGTAGCGCCGCACCTGCACCCACCCGGCGAGGGCACCTGCGCCCAGTCCAAGGGCGAAGGTGTCGACATCGATGCCCAGTGCCACTTGCACGAGCAACGAGGTGCCCCAGACCAGCAGGGCAGTGCCGACGACGGCCCGCCGCCGTGACTGGCGCTCGTCGTGGGTGACGTCGAGGTCGTCGGCGTCAGGAGGGTAGAGATCGAGTCCGTCGATGTCGCTCGGCATGTCCTTCACGGTACGGATGGGGCCGTTCGCCGTCGTCAGCCGAGCGGGGGATTCCCGGCCCATCCTCTAGGACGAGGCGGGCGGGATCAGACCGGACTCATAGGCCAGGACGACGGCCTGCACCCGGTCGCGGAGCTGCAGTTTCATCAACACGTGCGCCACATGGGTCTTCACGGTGGTCTCGCTGATGTAGAGCGCCGTGGCGATCTCGGCGTTGGTCGACCCCCGGGCCATTTCCGCGAAGACCTCGAGTTCGCGTTCGGTCAGATCGGCCAGGCCGGGGGGTGCAGCCTTCTCCCCAGCGGCTCTCGCCGACGGGGCCTTGGCGAACTCTTCGAGCAGGCGTCGCGTCATGCGCGGCTCGACCAGGGCATCGCCTCGCGCCACGGCGCGCACGGCGGCGGCCAGGTCGTCGGGTGGAACGTCCTTCAACAAGAATCCACTGGCGCCGGCCTTGACCCCGTTGAACAGGTACTCGTCGAGGTCGAAGGTGGTCAGGATGAGCACCTTGAAACCTTCGGCCACGAGGGTCCTGGTCGCTGCCACTCCATCGAGGCGGGGCATACGGATGTCGATGAGCACGACGTCGGGGCGCAGGAGGCGAGCCTGTTCGATGGCTTCCTGTCCATCGGCGGCTTCCCCTACGACCTCGAAGTCGTCCTCGGCCCCGAGGATGAGGGTGAAGCCGAACCGGACGAGGGCCTCGTCGTCGACGACCAGCAGTTTGATCATCGAACGCTCCTCATGGGGGTGGTGGGGAAGCGAGCGTGGACCCGCCACCCCGGTCCGGTCGAGCGGGGACCGACCTCCAACGTGCCGCCACTGGCGGCGACCCGTTCGCGCATCCCCACGATGCCATGCCCGCCGGTCGCCGGCCGCAGGGCCATGAGTCCGGCGCCGTCGTCGTCGATGACGATGTCGATCGCGTCCGTCTCGTAATCCAGGTCGACCACGACGCGCGCTCCGGGAGCGTGGCGTACGACGTTGGTCAGCGACTCCTGCACGATCCGGTAGCACGCCAACTCGATGCCGGGCGCAACCGGTTCGGGGGCGAGGCCCGTCACTTCGACCTCGACGTCGAGCCCTGCCGCTCGCAGGTTGTCGACGAGCCCGGAGATGTCCGCCAGCTTGGGAAGGGGAGCGGTCGGAGCCGCCGACTCGGACGGGTGCGGTGGAGTCGAGACGGGCACGTACGCCCCCGATCCGTCCGGACGCGATGCCGCCCCGAGGGAGTCGTCGGCCGACCGCAACACGGCGAGCAGGCTTCGCAGTTCGGTCAGGCTCTGACGCCCGGCCTGCTCGGCCGCTGCCAACGCCTGGTCCGCGGCCTCGGGCTTCGACCTGGCCACCCGCCGAGCGGCCGCGATCTGGATGGTCATCAGACTCACGCCGTGGGCCACGATGTCGTGGAGCTCGCGAGCGATCCGCACCCGTTCTTCGGCCACGGCCAAGGTGGCGCTGCGGCCTTCTTCGATGCGGCGGGTGCGGGCCCGCCCGAGGATGAAGGCGACGCCGATGCCGACGAGGAGCACCGGCCACAGGTAGACGAGATCGAGCATCCAGACGCCGAGGCTCTCGAGCAGGAACCCGACACCGGTGAGGGTGAAGAAGACGCCGGCGAGAACTCTCGACGGGCGGATCTCGGTGGTGTTCAAGGTCTCGGGCGCAGGACCTGCACCGTGCCGAGGCCGACATCGAGATCGAGTTCGAGGGGCGCTGCGCCTTCGATACGGGGGTCATCGAAACGGCCGATGACGTTGGTGCCGCCGTCGTTCACCGGGGTTCCGAAGAGGTCGACCTCGCCGGCCCTGGCCTTGGCCCGTACGACCACCGAGACATCATCGGCCGGGGGCAGCAGCACGATGAGTTCACCCAGGCCGATCTGCACGTCGATCTTTCTGCCGACGAGGTCGTCGGGGTCGGCTCGGGTGAGGTCGAGGGTCATCGCACCGATTCCCAGTTGATAGTCCTGGAGCACGTCGTCGGCGGCCACCGGGGTGAATGTGCGCTCGCCGATCCCCTTCTGGAGCAGGCCGACATCGACGGCCGAGACGCTGGCCAACACCACGACGAGGGCCAGACCGACGACCACGAGTCCGGCGCCACCCGCCCGGCGGGCCGTCACCACGAGGCCGACGCCGAGGGTGATCAGCAGCAACGACAGCGTCGTCGTGAGCGAGAACTCGAGCACCCCGACCTGCTGGAGGAACCAGCCGATGCCTCCGAGGACGAGCAAAACCCCGAGCACCTGACCGTCGGCCGAGTCCCGTTCACGACGTCGTTGTCTCCGGGGATGGCGGCGCGAACGCGTGGTGGTGGTAGCGACCATGGCGTCACCCTACGGACGGGCGATCGTCCTGGCATCGTCCGTCAGAGGGAAAACCCCATCGTCCGAGAGGAGGGCATCGGGGAGGGGCGCGGCGTGGATGACCGTGAGGTGCTGTGTCGGTCGGGTGAGTGCGATGTAGAGCAGGCGGAGGCCGAGTCGGGGCGAGCCCTCGAACCCGGGAGCGTCTTCGACGATGGCTGCGGGCTCGACGACGACGACGGCGTCGAACTCGAGGCCTTTCGAGGTCAGCGCGGGCACGAGCGTCACCGCGTGATCGAGGCCCTCGCGCTCGGCGTCGCCGAGATCGGCCCCGGCCGCCGCCAGTGCGACAGCAATCTCGTCGTGCAGCCCGCTCGGCACGATCACGGCCACGGACGTCCAGTCCCTGGCCAAGGCCGCGGCCTCGCGAACCACGGCCGTGGCCAGCGCGCCGACGCTGGCGCCGTTGCCTTTGTCATCGAGCGGGTCGACCTGGACGAAGCGGGGGTCGCTGCGACCCGGCCGGATCGACTCGGTTGCCTGGAGGTGGGGCGCGATCGACGGCAACAGCCGTGAGGCGACGGCGAGGACGCGTCCGGGGGCGCGGTAGCCGAGGCGCAGTTCCTCGATACGGACGCCATCGGGTGCCGGGAGGTGGCGCAGCAGGTCGTCCCAGTGGTCGCGCCCCCAGACGCCGGTGCCCTGGGCAATGTCGCCGAGGATGGTGAGCGATCCGCTGGGCACCCGCCGCGCCAGCATGCGGGCCTGCATCGGCGAGAGGTCTTGGGCTTCGTCCACCACCGCGTGGCCGTAGGTGCGCAGGCGGCCCTCGATGAGTTCGACCGCTTCGTCGACGAGGGGTCCGTCGGCCTCGGACCACGCCTCGGACTTGAGCGAGCGCCCCGCTTTCCGCAGCACCCTTCGCTGTTCGTCGTCGGTGAGCACGCCATCGGCCGCCTCGGCCAGGCGGGTTCGGTTCGACAGCAACTCGCGCACGAGCGCCGGCGCCGAGACGCTCGGCCACAGCTGGTCGAGGGCTTTGCGAAAGCCG
>Ga0136611_10003669_pt1 | contig 10739 bp, 12 predicted proteins | sample AntDrymUQ2232306_2_FD_106645 | JGI IMG/M metagenome (GOLD analysis project Ga0136611, IMG submission 106645) | Polar desert sand microbial communities from Dry Valleys, Antarctica - metaG UQ223 (23.06) | ecosystem: Environmental > Terrestrial > Soil > Desert | place: Antarctica: Dry Valley... | reverse complement strand
GCGCCCATGGCCTCGCGGCCATAGACGACGATCAGGTTCTCGGCCTGGGCTACAGCGGTGGCGAGGTTGCGGAAGACATCCTCGGCGATGCCGGTGCGCCGCGCCATTTCCGCGACGCTGAACGGCAGCAGCGCTTTGCGCAGGGTATCCATGCCGCGCACGCGCTCGCCGGCCCAGACCTTGCTATCCTGACCGGCCTCAAAGATCGCGGATAGGAGACCGAACAGGAAGAGTTCTTCGTCGCCATACCGGTAGCGAATATCGTGGGTTGAAGAGAGCCCAAGCTTGGTTGGACGGCCATTGGCGACGATGATCTGGCCGCCGCGGCGCATAATGCCGCGCAGCCGCAGCAGATAGACCGGCGCTTCTTCTTCGGGATCGGCACCGACGACCAACACGGTCGTGCGTGTGCCAAGTTTTCCAAGGTCTGTGCCGCTGCCGACGCCAAAGGCGTAAGCCAGGTCGTCATGCTCGGCTTCGTCAGGAGCGCCGACGCGCGAGTCGATATTCGGTGAATTGAGCGCCTCGCGGAAGAGCTTCTGGAACAGATACAGATCCTCGTTCGCCAGCCGCGGTGAGGCAAGCCCACCGATCACGTTACCCTTGTAGCCCTGGGCAATGCCATACAGGCGTTGCGCGATCTCCTCGGTTGCTTCGGCCCAGGTTGTCTCGACCAGCACACCGTTGCGCCGGACCAGCGGTTTGGTGAGCCGCTTCGGGCTGTCCACGAAGTGATGGCCGTAGCGACCACGGTCGCAGAGCCAGATCTCGTTAACCAACTCGTTTTCGCGTGGCTGGACGCGCTTGATGTCGCGGTAGCGCATGTCGAGCGTGATGTTGCAGCCGACAGGGCAGTGCGGACAGATACTGGGAACCGGCTTGACTTCCCACACGCGCGCCGCGAAGCGGAAATCGTGGCTCATCAACGCGCCAACCGGGCAGATGTCGACGGTGTTGCCTGAGAACTTGGAGTTGAACGGTGGATCGGACTTGGAGATAATCATCCAGGATCGCCCACGATTGGCGAAGCCGAGCACCGGATCGCCCGCGATCTCGTCTTCAAAGCGCACGCAACGCGCGCAGAGAATACAGCGCTCGCGATCCAGGTCGATCAGCGGACTGAGCGGGATCGGCTTCTGGAAATGCACCTTGTCGGCATAGTCGAAGCGCGACACACCCGGCCCATACCCCATCGTCAAATTCTGGAGCGGGCACTCGCCACCCTTGATACAGACTGGGCAGTCGAGCGGATGGCTCGTCAGCAACATTTCGAGCACGCCGCGCCGCGCGAAGTCGACCTCGGCCGTCGTAGTCTTGACAACCATGCCCGGCGATACCGGCGTCGGGCAGGCAACCTGTAGCCCAGGCATCATCGCGATCACCGGCTTGCCGCTCTCGTCCAGCACGGGCTGCTTGGTCGCGGGATCCATCTTCGGCGTCCCGATCTCTACCAGGCACATGCGGCACATGCCGACCGGCGTCAGTTTGGGATGATGGCAGAAGATCGGAATATCAACCCCGGCCGCGCGCGCGGCTTCGACGACTCCGGTGCCCGAAGGAACGGTGACCTCGATTCCATCAACTGTTAGCGTAACATCTGGCATAGTATGACTTTCTTATTGCCTGCGTGTCACAGGCTGTACGAAAAACAATTGACCTTGCGTTAGTGCACCAGCGCCGACGTCTGGCCCGTGCGAGCGCCACCCTCTGCCGTCGATACATGGGGCATTGGATGCAGCCCGCCGTATGGGCAGCGTCCCGTTTCGATGTGCGCCTGGATCTCGTCTGAGAAGTATGCGATCGCCGACCTTACTGCCGACACCGACGATGGCCCCAGCAGACAGAAGCAATTCTTGCCGTCCATGGTCTTGGCGATGTCGTTCAGCAGCGGAATATCTCCGATGCGTCCATGCCCGTGCTCGATGCGCTCCCAGACCTTGGTCAGGAAGTGCGTGCCTTCACGGCAGGGCGAGCACTTGCCACATGACTCGTGCTTGAAGAACTCGTCGATTTTCATCGCTGCGGCGACGGCGCAGGTTGTTTCGTCGAGGACGATCACCGCTCCGGAGCCTAACTCTGTTCCGATCGCGCGCATGTCGTCCCAGGCGAGCGCAACATCAAGGTGCTCAGGCTTGTCGACAAGCCACTTGGTCGAAGCGCCACCGGGAACGATAAACTTCAGACGGCGGTCGCCACGAATGCCCCCCGCGATATCATAGACGAACTGCCGCATCGTGGTTCCTAGCGGTAGCTCATAGTTTCCTGGCCGCTTGACGTGCCCGCTGATCGAAATGGCGAATGTGCCGGGTGACTTCTCGGTGCCAAACGAGCGATACCAGTCCACACCCTTGTGCACAATCATCGGGACATTGGTGATCGTTTGAACATTGTTGACCACCGTCGGCTTTGCGTACAAGCCTTTGACTGCTGGGAAAGGCGGTCTGAGGCGCGGCTGGCCAATCTTGCCTTCCAGCGACTCGAGCAGCGCCGTTTCCTCACCGCAGATATAGGCTCCGGCGCCGCGATGGACATACAGATCGAAGTCGAAACCGCTGCCCCACAGATTTTTGCCAAGAAAGCCGCGCTCATAGGCCTCGCGAATAGCGCGCTCCAGCACCCGCGCCCCGTAGGCGTACTCACCGCGAATATAGATATAGCCGGTATTGGACCCGACCGCGAAGCCCGCGATGATCATGCCTTCCACGAGTTGATGCGGGTTGTGCTCGATAATCTCGTGGTTGTTGAAGGTGCCTGGCTCCGATTCGTCGGCGTTGCAGACCAGATACTTGGGAAAGATGTCTTTTGGAATGAAGCTCCACTTCATGCCGGTCGGAAAGCCCGCGCCGCCACGCCCGCGCAACCCTGAAGCCTTGATCATGTCGATCACCGCGCCCGGCTGCATCGTCGTCAGGGCAGTACGCGCGGCCTGGTAGCCTTCGTGCCCGACGTACACATCGATCTGACCGAGGTCCGCAATGGCTCGGTTGCGGAGGACGATATATTCTTTGAGCAAAGGATTTGGATGCTCTGATCCGAACCCGTTGGGAACAGCTGTGCCGTTGGTCATCGGAATATCCTTCTACGCATCGCGCTCATTGTTCCGCGAGCCGCCCTGAAATGCTCAGACGCTCGCCGCTAGTTACCCTGGAACGGAAATTCGCCAGCATTGCCTCGACTTTATCAGGCGTAAGGTCGTAGACGAATTCAAGGTTAGCCTGGAGTACCGGGGCGCGGTGACATGCTCCAATACACTTGACCCGTTGGAGCGTGAACAGCGCGTCCGCAGTCGTCTCACCTGCCTGGATTTGGAGTCGCTCTTCCAGATTGGCCACGAGTTCTTCCGCGCCGGTAAAGCAGCACGGGTTATCATCGCACACTTGAAGCATCCACTTCCCAACCGGCGTATCGTAGAACAGGCTGTAAAAGGTCACGACTTCAAAGACCTGGGTATAGGGCAGGTCCAGGATCTCCGCGACTTCACGGATTGACCGGTCGTTCAGGAAACCATACTCATCTTGCGCGATGTATAACAGCGGCAGCACGGCGGAGCGCTTGGAAGGATAGCGCGCCAGCATCGCGGCAATCTCGTCGGCGTGTTTGTCTGCTAACACTCTATCCTCATTTTCATCGGTCTACTTCGCCCAGTACAGGGTCGAGGCTGGCGAGCGAAGCTACCAGGTCAGCAATCAGATTCCCTTTGGACATGTGAGGAACCGCCTGCAGGGTGATAAAGGACGGCGCGCGGAAATGGCAGCGCCACGGCTTGTTGGAGCCATCGCTGACCACATAGCATCCGAGCTCGCCGCGGCCCGATTCGACCGTAACATAGGCATCGCCGACCGGCGGTTTGAACCCTTCGGTCCAGAGCTTGAAGTGGTGGATCAACGACTCCATCGAGTGCGTGATCTCTTCTTTGGGCGGCGGCCAAATTTTGCGGTCGGATGTCGCGTATGGGCCATCAGGCAGATTATCCAGCGCCTGCTGCGCGATATTGACGGCCTCGCGCATCTCGGCGATCCGCACCAGGTAGCGGTCGTAGACATCGCCGTTCTGTGCGGTAATAACCTGGAAATCGTAGTTCTCGTAGCCCGAGTACGGGAAGGCTTTGCGCACATCATACGGCACACCAGCCGCTCGCAGATTCGCGCCCGTGACGCCGAGCGCCAGCGCGTCTGCTGCGTTCAGGATGCCGACACCGACGGTGCGCTCCTTCCAGATCGGGTTTTCGGTCAGCAGCGCCTCGTACTCGTCGATCCGGCTCGGCATCAGGCTCAAGAAGTGCTGCACCGTCGGCTTGAACTCGACCGGCAGATCGTAGGCCAGCCCGCCCGGACGGATATAGCTGGTCATCATCCGTGCGCCCGACGTCAGTTCAAAGATATCGAGCAGCATCTCGCGCTCGCGGAAGGCATACAAGAAGACGCTCATCGCCGCGAGGTCGAGAGCATGCGTGCCAAGCCACACCAGATAGCTATTGATGCGCGTGAGCTCACTGAACAACACACGCGCAACCTGGGCGCGTGGCGGGATCTGGCAGTCGAGCAGTTGTTCAACCGCGAGCGCATAGACCAGGTTGTTGATCATCGGCCCAAGATAATCGGTTCGGTCGGTCAGAACAACAGCCTTCTGGTAGTTCTTGGCCTCCATCGTTTTCTCGATGCCGGTATGCAGAAAGCCGACATCCGGGGCAAGCTGGACGACAGTTTCGCCCGCCAGTTCGACGACAAGCCGTAGCACGCCGTGCGTTGATGGGTGCTGCGGCCCCATGTTGAGCACCATCGACTCGTCCAGCGTTCCACTCTGGGCCCGGCGCGCGTTGGCTTCGATCACCTGTCGCGGTGATGGCACCGTTATCTGCCGCGCGGCGGCTACCACCTCAGCCGAACTCGGATACCGGATGTTGGCGGTGGCGACGTCGGTGGCCGAGACTCCCGCATGCAGTTGCGGCGCCGGTCGTTGAGCAACGCTCATATCACACCCCCAGGATCAAGCCCGATGCAATTATTCCTTGGCATACGGCTTCTGCGCGTCTATCTCGTCATGGTTGAAGGTAAACGCAACTTCTTCATACACGAGTGGCTCGGTCTTGCGCTGAGGGAATCCATCCCAATCCTCCGGCATCAGAATGCGTTGAAGGTCCGGATGCCCATCGAAGATGATTCCAAACATGTCGTAGACCTCGCGCTCCTGAAAGGTCGCCGTTGGAAACTCCCTGGCAATACTCGGAACGCGCGGATCGTCTTCATCCGCGCCGACTTTCAGGGCGATGCGATGGTTATGCATAAGCGACGTAAAGTGGTAGACCACCTCGAAGCGCGGCTCACGCCCTAGGTAATCTACGCCACAAACATTCGCCAGCAGGATGTATTGTAGTTCCGGATCTTCGCGCAGAAAGGCCGCCACATCCGGCAGGGTATCCGGACGAAGTTGCAGCGCGAGCGTGCCACGAAACTCTCCGGTTCCGAGCACTGCCTGACCAAAGCGAGCCTGGACGCGCTCTAGGACCGCCGCGTTCTCTAGCGCCATCAGCGTCGCTCCGCCATCGCGACCGTGCGGCCTTCGGCGTCGAGGCGCACAGCCTCCGGTTTCCGGTTGTCGACGGCCTTATACTGGCCGATCTTTTCGCGCCGTACCTTCTCATGCAACATAATGATGCCGTGGATCAATGCTTCCGGCCGTGGCGGGCAGCCCGCGACGTAGACGTCGACCGGCACGATTTCATCCACGCCCTGTACGATAGCGTAGTTATTATAGACACCGCCACAGGAAGCGCAGTCGCCCATGGCGATGACCCACTTCGGGTCCGACATTTGATCGTACAGTTGGCGCACAACCGGCGCCATTTTGCGCGAGACGCGGCCCGCGACGATCATGAGATCGGCCTGTCGTGGCGAGGCACGGTTGATCTCCATGCCAAAGCGTGAAAGGTCATAATCCGATGCCTGCGATGCCATCATTTCGATAGCGCAACATGCAAGCCCAAACAGCATCGGCCACATCGCGTTGGTACGGCCCCAATTGACCGCAGCTTCCAACGACGTTGTGACGATACCCATATCGCCTGCCTTCTCTTCTAGTCCCATACGAAGGCCCCCGCTTTCCACGCGTAGATAAATCCCGCGAACAATATTGCCATAAACGTGCCCATCTCAGCCAGGCCAAACACGCCAAGCTCACGGAAGATGAGGGCATACGGCAGCATAAAAACTACTTCGATATCGAAAAGGATGAAAATCATCGCGACCAGGTAAAAGCGCACCGGCATGCGTCGCATCGCGCTGCCGATCGGGCTCATGCCTGATTCGTACGGCATCAATTTGCGTTTCGAGCCACGTCGCGGGCCCAGCAACGACGACAGTCCGATCACCACGAACGCGAGGACGGTCGTCAAAATCAGGAGGACTGCGATAGGCAGATAGGGCTGCAATGATTCCATGGGCCATGCTCCAAGCCGAGAGACCGGATAAGTCGCCCCAAATCCGGGACGGCTTCCATTGCCACCTGAATTATCCCGCACCCCTCCATTTGTGTCAAGATGCACAATCTAGGCATTTGACCTCACACTGACTCCGTAGGAATATACTCCTGAACCAAAGATAAAGGATGGATCTATGAAGATAAAGGTTCTGGTGCATGATGCGGATGAGGGCGGCTAGCATATGAGTTTTCTACGACGTTTATTTGGTGGAGCGAGCCGGAGCCCGGACGACAACGCGTACCATATCTATGTGCGATGTGATCGTTGCGGCCGGGTCGTCCATGTGCGCATCGATATGCGCAATGACCTGGCGGCTGACTATGGGGATACCGCTGCCGAAGGCTATACACTGGTTAAAGAAGTGATGGACGATCGCTGCTTTCGGATCATGCGCGCCGAACTCCATTTCAACACGCGCAGGGCTGAAAAGAGTCGCGCTGTCGAAGGCGGAATCTTTGTGACCGAAGCTGAGTGGAACGAACAGCAGGCGAAAGACGAGCAACGAGCATCGCCTGGCGGCCCGTCGTAGGCGCGGAGCGGTTAGATCTCGTACATGAATTGTCCCGCCTGCGTCTGGTTACGCTCGACGAGTTCCTGAAGAGTAATTCGGCAAAGGTGGCCGCGCAGGCTGGCGCGCAGATCATCCCAAAGGCTGGACATCAGCGCATCGGTTTCGACGGAAGCCGTGGACCCGATGCCCTCCGGCACTACGACCAGAGGGCCCTCTAACGCTTCAAGGATATCGAGCAGCGTGATATCGTCGGCCGGCCGCGCCAGCATATGACCACCTTTAGGTCCACGCACGCTGGTGACGAGACCGCCGCGGCGAAGTTGAATCAAGAGTTGGTTGAGGTAGGTTTCGGGAACGCCCTGCCGCTGCGCCGTATCACGGCTCAGGCTGGGCCCTCCCTGCCCCTGTAGCGCGAGATCCAGCAGAGCTCGCACACCATACTCAACTTTACACGAAATTCTCATGATTCTTCCCCATCCCCTAATACGTGGGCATACTCGTGTCGACCTCGGTCGCCCAGCGTGTTATGCCGCCTTCAAGGTTGCGCACCTTGCGGAAGCCGGCATCTTTGAGCAACTGAGCCGCGCGGGCGCTGCGCATGCCACTCTTACAGTAGACGACGATCTCCTCGTCGCGGGGCAGCTCGTCCAGGTGGCCGGCCAGGGTATTGACCGGGATCAGTCTGGCGTCCTCAAGATGCACGATCTCCCACTCATGCGGCTCGCGCACGTCCAGTAGCAACGGACGATCGCCATTGCCCTTGGCAAGTGTCGCGGCCAGTTCGCGGGGCGTGATGCGCTCCTCGGGCTGCAGGCCGACCGGCTCATCGCCGATGCCACAGAACGCCTGGTAGTCGATCAGCTCGGTCACGGTCGGATTGGCGCCACAGACCGGGCAATCCGGATTTTTGCGGAGCTTCATTTCGCGGAAGCGCATCTCCAGCGCGTCGAAGAGCATCAGCCGCCCGATCAACGGCTTGCCGACACCGACGATCAGCTTGATCGCTTCGGTTGCCTGGATCGTCCCGATGATGCCCGGCAGTACGCCAAGCACTCCGCCTTCGGCGCATGACGGGACGAGCCCTGGTGGCGGCGGCTCTGGATAAAGGCAGCGATAGCAGGGACCCTCTTCGACAGCGAAAACCGATGCTTGGCCCTCGAAGCGAAAGATCGAGCCATAGACGTTCGGCTTCTCAAGCAGCACGCAGGCATCGTTCACCAGATAGCGCGTCGGGAAGTTATCCGTGCCGTCGATCACAATGTCGTACGGCCGCAAGATATCGAACGCGTTGTCTGAAGTTAAGTTTGTCTCATACGTCGTTACTTCGACCAGCGGGTTGAGGTCCGCAATGCGGGCTTTGGCCGACTCGATCTTGGGCGTGCCGAGTGTGCTGGTGCCGTGGATAATCTGCCGCTGTAGGTTGCTTTCGTCGACGACATCGAAGTCGACCAAGCCCAAACGTCCAACACCTGCCGCTGCCAGGTACAGCGCAAGCGGCGAACCCAGGCCACCTGTGCCGACCAGCAGCACGCTGGACTGTTTCAGCTTGCGCTGCCCGGCCGGGCCTACCTCGGGCATAATCAAATGCCGGCTATAGCGGCGAATCTCGTCGTGCGTCAGCTCGACGTTGGCTGTTGTTGCCATCGAACAATTCCTTGCGTTGTCATACGGTCCAGTCGTCGCTGGCCCGGCGCTACTTTCCACCCGCGATCGCGGGAATAATGCTGATCTCGTCGCGCTCGCCGATCGGCGTCTCCATGCCCTGCAAGTAGCGCACATCGTCGTCGTTGAGGTAGACATTGACGAAGTTGCGTAATTGACCATCGAGCATGAGCTGTTTGCCGAGGTCAGGGTGCTGTGCCGTGAGCGCCTGCAGCGCGTCGCCAACCGTGGCTGCTTCGACGCTCAGGGAGCCATTGCCGTCCGCGAATTGCCGGAGCGCGGTTGGGATCGATACACGAATTGCCATTAAATCTCCTTGATGTCCAGAGGTTCCGGTTCCCAGGCGCTTCCATCCGCTGAAAGCAGCGAGCTGGTGAGTTCGCCGGGAACGCTATCCATTACTGAAACGACCACGAACGAAAATGACGGGCCGCCACCTACGCCGGAAGCCCCAATCCGATCACGCTCCGACAGCTGGGCTCGGTCGTCGGGATGCGAATGGTAACACCCAATAATTTCCAGATCGCGACCACGCGCCGCGCGATCCGCTCGCAGATACGCTTTGGGCGGAATGTAAAAGCGGTCACGCAGCGAATGAGCATCCTCAATCTCGGTCAGGGCAATGTCAGCCGTCCATTCGTTCTCGACCGGCCAAAGGTCGACCACACGCTTGTGATGACCTTCGTAGACGCCGAGCAGCAGCCCACAACATTCGTGCGGATATTCCGCCGCTCCCTGGGCTCGGATCGCCTGTAGTACGTCATTAGGAAGAGCGAGTGCCATGACCTTAGATCCCGTCTCCGCCGATGCAGGCTACTTCCGGCTCTTCCCAGAAGCGATCGCTGAGGTACTTCGAAGCCGAGTCACACAGGATCGTTACGACAACGCCCTGGTCAAGCCCACGCGCGACTTCGATCGCCGCCGCGACGTTGGCCGCTGCGGAGATACCGACCATCAGTCCCTCCATCCGAGCCAGACAGCGCGCCATCTCGAAGGCCGTCTCGCTGGCAATTTCGACGATGCTATCCGGGAATCGAGGATCGTAGATGCCAGGAACCATCGTCGTCGTCGCCATATGCTTCACGCCTTCGATGGCATGGTAGGGACCGTCCGGCTGCATCCCAATCAGGCGAATCTGTGGATTGTACTCGCGCAGCCGCTGGCCCGCGCCCATGAAGGTGCCGCTCGTGCCCAGGCCGGCCACAAAGTGTGTGATCCTGCCACCGGTCTGGCACCAGAGCTCAGGGCCAGTTGTCTGGTAATGCGCCTCACTGTTGGCCAAATTGTTGTACTGGTCGGGGTAGAAATACACGTTCGGCTGATCGGTGACGAGCTTACGAATCGTCTTGATCGCCAGATCCATGCCCTGCTGCGCATCAGTCAACAGCAACTCCGCGCCGAGAGCCCGCAGAATGCGTATGCGCTCGGGTGTCGCGTTCTCCGGCATCGCTAAGGTGACCTTATAGCCAAGCACGGCCGCGATCGTCGCGTAGGCGATACCGGTGTTGCCACTGGTGGCGTCCGCAATGCGCATGTTCGGACGCAACGCTCCACTGCGCTCACCCTCGCGGATCATATACAGTGCCGCACGATCTTTCACCGACCCACCCGGATTGTACCATTCGGCCTTGCCGTACAGCTCAACATCTGGCGCCAAGTCACTCGCGATCATATGTAGCGGAATTAACGGCGTGTTGCCGATCATTCCAATGAGGGGATGCTCTGCTCGATCTACCGACGATTGCAAGTGGGAGTTGGTACGGACAGCAGTTGTCATGGGTCTTCGATCCTTTATTGCCAGGCCAATTACCTTGTAATATATGTTACTTACGTGGGTTTGTCAAGAATTTCCGGCGGCTGCTCGTAGACCGGCTTCTAGATCCGCGATGATATCCTCGGGCTCTTCGATCCCGATCGATAAGCGCAATAATCCCTCGCCGATGCCTTGCCGCTCGCGCTCAGGCGCCGCGACGTCGCGGTGCGAGGACATAGGCGGATAGCTGACCAGGGAGAAGACGTCGCCCAGGCTTGTCGCGGGCAGGGTGAGCTCCAGGGCGTCCATGAAGCGGTAGGCGGCGGCGCGATCCG
>Ga0136611_10003668_pt1 | contig 10739 bp, 25 predicted proteins | sample AntDrymUQ2232306_2_FD_106645 | JGI IMG/M metagenome (GOLD analysis project Ga0136611, IMG submission 106645) | Polar desert sand microbial communities from Dry Valleys, Antarctica - metaG UQ223 (23.06) | ecosystem: Environmental > Terrestrial > Soil > Desert | place: Antarctica: Dry Valley... | reverse complement strand
GTTGCTCAATCAGGCCGGTAGCGTCGAGGTCTGAGACCCACCCACCCTGAGGGTAAAACAGGGTATGCCGCTTGTGAGGCTAAAGTACCAAGCGAGGCCACCAAAACCTTTTCTCTCTGATCGGATTCATCATGCTTGTCTACTCTACCGCCTCTGGTTCCTCGTCCTTCGACCCGGCAGGCTACGCCGCCGAGCCGGTTGGCCCTTCCGAGACTGATCCGCACGCGGGTTGTGTCCACTCCATCGGGTACTGTGGTGACGCAGATTGGGAGTGACCTCCTAAGTTACCGACCGGTAACTTCCGCCCCCGGAAACTCTACTGAAAGTGTATGCTTTTAGGTGTTGACAAACGCCCTCCGATCCTGTAGTCTTTAGATATGAACAACAACTGCCTCTGCAATGAGAACTACGACTGCCACGCCTGCCTGACCGCTGGTGCCATTAACGACATGATGATGGATCACTTCGACTATGAGCCGTCCCCGTACTCGGGCGACTACTCGGAAATGTGAGATGACTATGGAACTGTATGAGACTCTTTACGCCGTACCGGCGTCTGAGATTGAGGTTGATGACCTTATCCGCTTTGATTGGATGGATGAAGACCTTACCATCTATGTCGAGACTGTTCGGGTCACCGACGTTGATTATGACGTGGAGTTTGATAAGGTTGAGGTCTCTGGTTTCTCTGAAACGCTGAACCTAACCACTCAATACACCATCGATGAAGATTCTCTTGTGGAGGTTCTCGGTGGATAGAGAAAGCGTCTACAATCTGATAGCATACTTTGTGTGTGCCGTGTTCGTTCTATTATTGGTGGTCTTTGGTGGGTAACAGAATCTCAATCGATACCGGAGACGTGACCGATTCTCCTGTCTATGAGTTTGGAACATTACACATTGATATTCCTGACGACAAGGTTATGGAATACATGCATGCCTTCTCGATGCTTGGGTTTGTTCCTCGTCATGAGGTTACTGACGAGTAACATCCGGGGCCGGAAATCTCAACATATGAGATAGGGGTTGTAATCCTGACTTGACTCTGATATGATTGCTCTATGAGCAACTACAACGACTTCATGATCGACTTCGCCTGCCCCGCCTGCGGCGACTCTGCCGACGAGCGCGGCTGCATCAACGGGTGCGACGTGGACGACTTCCTCGCGTCTGCCTACGCGGGCGACGACCCCTACGAGGGTGCCGAGGACGCGGCCATGGAATCAAGCCTCTTTGGCGACTGCTGAGTCTTCGCGGGTCTCACATAGTGAGATTCCGCTGCCGGAAGTCTACCAAAAGTGTAGACTTCGATCTATTGACTTTCACCGTCATATCCTGTAGTCTTACCTTATGAGCGAATCACAAGCAATGAGTATCCTGATCGGCGCTGAGCCGATGCCCGACAACATGACTGTCGAGGCTGTCTTCCTCGCCTCCCACTTTGAGATTCATGTGGTCACGCCCTTCTAGGGCCAGAAAAACATTAAAATGACTATTGACAATCACGGGGACATAGGGTAGACTATCATCATGAGCAAGAACAAGAACCGACGTGCACAGACGCCTAAGTCTGGCGAGAACAAGGCTTACATGGCCGGTATGCAGGAACTCCGACGTTCCAGTGCAGCCGGTACACACAAGTCTGTCAATGACTACCGGCGCAAGCCGAAGCACTCTAAGAGAGGGTGGGACGAATGACTAACTACGATATCTACGAGTACCTCGAAAACGGGGGAAACGTTCAGGACGACATTATGGATATGTCTATGGACGAGATGGAAGATTACTTCGGAGACCTTGACCCGTGTAGTTTTCTATGATCTAGAGGTTGGGGTAACCTAACCTCCGGGGTCGGAAGTTACTCGTGAGTAACTTACACAAAACCATTGACTTCTCCCCTCAATTCTGGTAGACTTCATACATGAAGGTAATCCAGCACATCCAGTCCACCATGACCCCCAGCGAGCCCCCGGTGAATGTCACTTACTACTCGGGTGACTCCTTGGCTCAGGCAATGGGAGCCGTGGCGCAGGCCATGACTGATGTTGAGCGCCCAGATGCATGGTTCAAAGTCCTTGCAATTACCGTCGAGTTCTGATAGACTGAGGCCATGAAGTACGAAGAAGCCATTGCGCTGATTAACCAGAACCCTACCGCGACCTACGTGGCCAATGTCAATGGCTACTTCTACACTCTGAGGGGGCCGGTAATGAAGGGCTTCCTTATCTCTGCCGACACGATCACTTATTTCAAGAGGTTCGAATGATTACCCGATGTGAAGAATGCCAAAGGCGACTTAGCCTGCAACTAATTGACCCCGCCGAGGTTCTGATCGGTGGAGAGTGTGCCTGCGGATACTATGTTACCCGATACCTTCCCGGTCAGGAGCCGACGTGAGAGACAAGCCTTGGATGGTCATTGACCTCCTAACTAATGCAACGCTAGGGTGGTACATTACCGATACCCTCGCATGGACAAACCACCACGGCGAGCCGGTAGACGTTATCTACCGGCCCGGTCGAAAGAAGGCAAAGAAGTGAACCGCTACACTTTCCGCATGCAGACTGGCTGGACGCTGTTTTTCTCATGTCTGTTTTGGGCATTGGGCATCGTGTTCATCTGTTCATTCTCAGACGCCTCGTGGTATGTCGCTTTCATCGGCATGCTTATTGGCTCAATCGAAGTCAAGGTCTCGTAATGGACTTTCTTGAGGCAATGAACTATCTCATGCGTCTGCGCAACGTTGACCCGGATATCGGGTATCATTTTGTCGGAGACGTGCTGGTGGTTCACAAGGAGATTTGGACTGTTGACGGCACCCGCGAAAACTTTGTGGGTGCTGCCAAGATGTTTGAGCCCCTCTGAGTCGATGGAACTTAGGTTACCCTAAGTTCCGGGGCCGGGAAGTCTAGTAGAACGCTAGACTTCCACATCATTAGGCTCTGACCTTATGGCTCCCTCCCATAAGGTTCTAGCCTTATCTCACATTATGGACACCCTATAGACAGGCGGGGACTTTTCCTGTAGACTGTCAGTATGACACTCACTCGAAGCAAAGACCGTAAAGTTACCAATGCCGTTAGCCCCAATGGCAAAACCGCTATTCTCGCAAACTCTTTCGGTTTGCCCTCTGGTACCGGCTATTCTTGCCCCGGTGCCACGTCTTTTTGCGAAAAGATTTGTTATGCCGGTAAACTCGAAAAGATTTACAAGGGTGTAAAGAACATCATTGTTTCTAACTTTGAGCAGTTGCTTTATGCGGATTACCTCGAAGGTAAGGTCGGAATGTACGATCTGCTTTGCGAGATGATTACCGAGTTTGTCGAGGATTGTGATAAGCGAGTCGCAAAGGGTAAGCCTGTCACCTATGATTTCCGAATCCATTGGGATGGGGATTTCTTTAGCCGTGATTACGCTAGTGCTTGGGCTGCCGTTGCAATGACTTTCCCCGACGTAAACTTCTGGGTTTACACTCGCTCTTTTACCGACGAATGCTTTGTCGTGGACATTCTCGCCGGTATCGACAATATGACTGTCTACCTTAGCGCTGACCCGGTAAACATTGCATTGGCTAACAAGGTTGCTGCTGACTATCCCGGTGTCTTTATCGCTACCGTTGCGGACACTTTTGCCGAAGCAAAGGAAACGATTATCGACGCTGCCCGTAAGTCTTATGACTGCCCGGAGAATGGTAAGCGCATTCCGCTTATCGACGCAAAGGGTAGCGCGTGCATCAAGTGCGGTATCTGCGTAAAGGGTCGGGGAGACGTTCTGTTCTCCGTCAAAAAGCGTTGAGATTTCCTATAGAACAGGAAAACGCTATCGTCGTTGAGGGTAATAGCGAATTCAGGCATGAAGGTGCAGACTCGGTCACATTCTTTATGTCTGAATCCTGTTATCGTTATCATGGCTATAGGCGGATAAACGGGGTTATCTGGCATTGGTTTGAATATACCGGCCCGCCAGCATCACTCTAGGGGAGGTTAGGCTTGCCTAACCTCCGGGGGCGGAACTTAGGTGACCCTAAGTTCCGCTGTCTCAACATGTAAGATTATCCCTAAAACCCTTCCAATTCCCACCGATATGGGGTAGACTGTCATCATGGACATAAACAAAGAACTACTGACCCACCTCAACGGTGTCTCTATGGAGACCTATACTGTTGAATTCACAAACGCATTCACTGGCCTGCCCGATACCGTAACTGGTAGTGTCGTCTGGCTACTCGGGTTTATCATGCCCAAGGAAACTATTCTTAGTGTCGTGAAGGTATGACCGCGTATTCTAGTGCTAAGGACTGTCTCCTTAAGCACGGTAAGATTGCGGCTATTACCCGTGGCCGTATCTCTGCGGACAATCACGCATTCCTTGCTTCCTGCATTGCCAATGGTGATACAGTTAACGGGTATGAGGCTAAGGAATCCACTAAGCCTACCGGCGAAAAGGCATATTCCAACGCCAAGCCCGCTCTCACCAATGAAAAGGTAATCTCAGACTTCACCTACCGGCGCTCTATTGACACTCCCGGTCACATGTTCTATGGTGGCAAGAAGTTTAGTGTCAACATGCGAGAAATCTGTGGACATTGCCGTGTTTCTCTGGTACAATGTTATTGTGGGGTGCCGGAAGTTGTGGCACCCGATGGTCGAATGTCAGTCCGAGTTTTCATTGAAGGAGAGTAATGGGAATCACAAATGATATGTTGAGGGTCACCGGCCTTGCCGGTAGCCTATTGGTTATGCTCATCGGTCTGATCGTGGTTGGTTTCATGCTCTTTCTGTTCGGCGCGGTAGCCCTCGCCCTCTTCACCGCATAAAGTAAAGACTTGCTCTAAGGTATTGACAAGTCCCGCTAGACATGATAAGATATACACATCAAGCAATCGAGGGATCGTCCCTCCAAACGAAAGGTAAGACAATGGCTGCACGTAAGACTGTTGGTGTTGAGGCTGTCCGCGAGTTCGCTCGTGAGAACAAGATCAAGGGCGCTTTCACCGCCGAGAAGGCTCGTGGTCGGGTGCCGAAGGCTCTGATCGAGCGCTTCGAGAAGGAGACCGGCCAGAACGTCGGCGTCGGTTTCAAGGCCGAAAAGACGGTCGGCGTCAAGGTGTCGAAGGTCACGAAGTCGGGTCGTCGCACCCGCACCGTTCAGAAGTCCATCGCGGAGGTTCGCTCGCTCGCTGGCGAGTCCGCTGGTCTCCGTGGTGTCCTGAGCGCCACGGCTCTGGCTGCTGCGGGTCAGGCTCTCTCTGACCCGCTGACCTCTGCCGAGGTTGCCAAGTCCGAGTGACTTGATGAGGGGGGGGGAGACCTTGACAGGCTCTCCCCCTCTGTGCTATACTGAGTGTGTTGGTAGACTTGGTGGGCGGTTCCCCGGTCAGTCGTCGGGCAAGGGGACGTAAGTCAAATGCCGCCCACCCCTCCAACGGATCGAACGCCTGTTCGATCCCGGCCCCGGAACTTTGACAAATGTCAAGTCTCCGGGTACTTTTGTTTTGGTGGTCTAGTCGGGTCTTGAAATCCTGCCTGATCTATGATAGAATCATCTTATGAAGATGATCGGAAAGACCGCCAACGGCGGCGTAGTGTGTGACTGCTGTATTGCTCCCTCGTGGCGCAAGACTCTAAAGCGTACGACCAAGCGCCGTGAGCGTCAGGCGTGGAAGCGTGACCTGCGTCTCAACAACTGAGACTTTACTTTCCAACTCTTGACTTCATCCCCAAACTACTGTAGACTGATACCAGTCAACCAATCAAGGAGAAACAACATGCCTGCTGCAATCGCAACCGATGGTGCCCGCGACCTTTTCGCTTCGCACCGTGAGCCCGCTTGGCACGGACTCGGTACCGTCTTCGCTGACGAGATTACCGACTATTCTGACATGCTCGACCGCGCTGGTCTGAGCGAGTGGGAGGTTCACGAGGTTGCTGCTGACCTCGGGGACGAGTACCGTTTCGTCACTCCCACGAAGCATATCGTCGCCAGTATCGGCAATGAGAAGCGCGTGCTGGGAACCACTGGCGAGCGTTACGAGATTGTCCAGAACGAAGAGGCGTTTGCGTTTTTGCAGTCACTCTCTGATGGTTCCCGCTGGGAGACCGCTGGCGCTATCAAGGATGGACGAGTCGTCTTCGGCTCTATCGCTCTCGACCGTGAGATTGTCCTCGACCCTAACGGGGTCGCTGACGTGGTGAAGGCTTACCTGCTGGTGTCGTCCTCGCACGACGGTAGCGGATCGGTGGCTGGTGGACGTACTGCCGTTCGGGTGGTTTGCCAGAATACGCTGGATATGGCAATGGGAAACATTGCGCAGTCTTTCAAGTTCCGTCACACCATGACGGTCGCTGACCGCATGAAGGTTGGTGCCGAGGAATGGCGCAAGAACTATGTCTACTTCGACCAGTTCGAGAAGGAGGCCAAGGCCCTTTTCCAGAAGAAGGTCACTAATAACCAGTTCTTCGGTCTTGTCGAGAACCTTTTCCCTAAGCCTGAGAAGGACGTGAAGGGTGCTGTCAAGAAGTGGGAGAACCGTCAGGGTCTCTTTGCTCAGGCATGGAACGGACGCCCGAACGAGGGCATCCGTGGCACCGGATGGGGCACGGTGAACGCTCTCACCGAGGCCAACCAGTGGGGCCGTAACGTCCAGACCGGACGGGACAATGGTCAAGAAAACTTCTTCGCCGCTGGCGCTGGGTTCGACATTCCCACGAAGGTCTTCCGTCAGAAGGCTCTCACACTCGTAAAGGCTCTCTGAGTCTGGGGAGGGCGCAAGCCCTCCCCCTTCGGGGGCATCGAACGCATGTTCGATGCCGGGGCCGGAAGTCTATTGAAAGTGTATCCTTTCAAACCGTTGACTTCTGATGCCGATTAGGGTAGACTGATCACATGATGATCTTCCACGAGTCCTACGGGACAATGCCCGAGTCCACCCTCCGTCTGATCAAGCGCTCTGGCGTCTCTCAGTCTGATTGGGATATGATGCTGCACCGTTGGGGTTACTCTTGGGACTCCCTCGACATCCCCTTTGCGGAGGTTGAGAACCACATTCGCACTCACTTGGTCAGCGGTCTGTACCGCTACCCGATGTACGGTTAGGAAAACAATGCTTAGACTAGAGAACGTACGCGACCTTAATGATGGTGACTACGATATTGGTTCTGTTATCGAATATACCTCTGGTGGTGTCCTTCGGGTGGTATTGGTTGACGAGAAAGAATCTGATATCAAGAATGGTCGTCCCGGTTTCGGCGGTATCGTTATCGAAGGCCCTGACCGTGATATGTCCGTATGGGGTTATGACGCTGATATTGAAAGGATTAGGTAATGCGTAGTCTTATTATCCTAGAGGTTGAGCATGGTGAAGATACCGACGCGCTAATGGACTTTGCCGAAACAATGAAGGCCGCACCCCGCTTCACAATTGGCGGTGTTGAGAGTTCCTTCATTGAAACAATCGACTACACCGTACGTGTTGACGTACCGGCCTGTTTCACACTCTAGTCAAGGGAACTTAGGGTAACCTAAGTTCCGCCGCCGGAAAGTAAAATCATTTTCAACTATCCAATACCCAAAACCCTCCAACATTCAATCAAATCCGCGCAAAAGGTATTAAGGCACACCTGTAAATTCACTGGGATTCTGTCGATTCTACAAAACATTAAGACGCGCCCATCAAATTCACTGGGAATTTCTTTACAATATTGTCTCAAATGTACAAAGTATTAAGAAAGTTGCCGGTATTCACTGGAATTACCCCTAATATGAGTGTTATCACCAAGGGATATTCTTCATACATATAGCAACTAAGTAAGGAATTCCCCCTAGTGATAACACTGGTTCTATCAATACCGGCCCCTTCGGGGGCCGGTGGAGCATGTTGTGAGTGCATAATTACTCACTGATCACAGGCATTTGCTCGAAATACACCCGAAATATGTGAAATACCCTGAATTGTGCAATATTTACGGTAAAAGTGGTAAAAACTGTACAATTTGTATAGAAAACTGCCCGAAAACGGGCAAAAAAGGCCTATTTATGATAAAAATTGATACACTTTTGTAAGCACATATCGCCTTCTATGTCCCTCTAGGCCCATTCGGTATATTTAATGCCCATATATTCATAGATAACCGTCTATGTCTATGCCTTATTGCCACTTCATACTACTTATTATTAGGTTTCTTTATAGGAGAAGTGTCAAAATGGTCTTTGTCTACCGGCCCATCTCTTTGACCTATAAGAACTGATATATTCCTCTTCGGTAACGTCCCAGACACCACTCATATACATTTTCCATATGATGAGGTATCTTGCGATACCGGCCCTTGCCTTACTTAGAGTCATCTTTAGGGTCACGGAACAAATCCCTAAGCATTTCAATGACAGTTTCTTCTGTGGCATCCTTACCAAAGAAGTCATCCATGGGGTGGGATTTTTGCTCTGTACCGGCTCCAACATTATCAGTGGGGGAATCCTCCACCTTATTTGTGTCAGACGCTACAGCACCCTTGTCTGCCTCTGTACGGGCTGCTTCTGCCCACTCCCTGATGAAGTGAGTGGTCTTGCCGATGAATTCCTCCACCACTAGGTAAGACTGAGCAGAGGTAACGAGTGCCTCGTCAATGAAATCGGCCACCGAATCCATCTTACCGGCGACCTCGTAAATCTTGTTAAAGTTTTTGCTATCCATGTTGTTCCTCTCGTAGTTTAATCCTGACCGGAAATTCGATCTTTTAAAATCGTGACCGGAAAATTGATATTTATATATGCTGACCGGAAAATCGAGTTTAGTACAGATCAACGTTTAGTTCGAACGGTTCACCGACGATGATGTGCTTCAACTTCTGTACCGCCTTTTCATTGTCCGAGGTGTTGAAGAAAAGGTCTTCGGCTTCATTATGGCTTAACCCAAGCAATGACCCAACCTTTATCAGTCCGACTGGCGCACCGGTGCCAGTGTAAATGATATCGCCAGACTTATCCCCCCATGTAAGCCACGCAGCAGTACCGGCGATGCACATGGTGGTACCACACTGAGGGCCATTCATATCAATAGAGCCTTGGTCGTGATGCTCGGGGTGTTCGTGAATAAAGTCCAATACCCTTTGGGCTAGCGCCCTCGTTGCTTCTGTTGATTGCATTATTACTCCTTAGTCGGATGACACTTGCAGTCGCAAGTGGAAATGTCTTTGAGGTAGGTTACTCTACCGCGCTCGTAGAGCCAGCGCTCTGTTTCTACCTTGCACTGGTCATGGTAGTTGGACTGACACCAACCGAATTTAGCCATGCAGTAATCTCCGTCTCTGAGACTGGTCGGAAGTCGTGGGCGTCTACACCAACATGAAACATTGGTGTACCTTTCTTGGAGAAAGTGTCATGCTCCGTTCCGTGGGTGTGGCCATGGATAAGCGGAATACCGGCGTCCTGTAGTCTGTCTCCTGAGTAGCGATCCTCGTCGTGAGAGTCACCCTCATATGGGAAATGAGACATGACGGCAAAGTGTCCGCCGAGAGTGACAGAGTAGTCGTCTTCAACGCCCCCACTAAACCATGACTCGTACAGCGGGCGGAAACGATCAATATGGCCTTCTTTGTTCGACCGGAAAATCCGATCATGGTTTCCAGTCACCAGAATTTTGGTTCCGTTGAGGCGGGTTAAAATACCATCCCATCGCTCCCAAGAGCCAAGGGCCACGTCTCCAAGATGGTACACGGTGTCCTTAGGGGACACCGTGTCGTTCCAGTTATTGATTAGCACCTCGTCCATGTGTTCGATATCTCTGAATGGTCTGTTGCACAGTTCAATTATGCGTGCGTGCCCAAAGTGGGTGTCGCTGGTAAAGTATCTCATGCCTCTATCCTACCAGAGTTGGCCGGTAGAGTCAATAGCCTCGATTAACCAATCAAAGGAATTAGTGCCAGCACCATATACGCGAGCGCATAAATAAATAGCAACAAACATACAGCAGAAAAGAATATCATGAATCTTGAATGCTTAACTGGCTTTCTATAGTCTCGGTCAAATCGTTCATCGAATAAGCCTCTGTTCATTGTTCCTCCTAAAAGTAGTCGGTGATCGGTGCTGGAACGATACCGGCGCGGAGACCTAAGTGATCGTTGAATATAAAGGCCATCATACTAGGATTGTAGTGACACGAAAATTCTCCGCGCTCTATGGCATCTTCTCGTTCTTTTTTATTCATGAGCCGCAAGGTGTCAGTAGGAGTTAATTTACGTCGGCCAATATAGCCGCCCGGTAAGCCTACCGTCTCGTACAGCCTAAGAGTTTGTCGGTATCTAACGTTGCCCCATGTCCAGAGAATAACAACACCACCGTATTCATGACCGGAAATTTCATATTTCGCTGTCGCCGGTACACTTTTTGGTCTGACTTCTTGGACGGCAATTAATCTGGCAAGGTGTTGCTCAACCTCTATCTGCCTTTGCATCTTTTCTGTTACGATTTCACCATTCCAGTAATCGGTTTCGACAACCTCTAGATTGTTATTCAACTGCTCTAGCCCGCTGGCGATAATGGTCTTGACCTTGGACTCGTAATTGTCAATGACGAGAGGCACAAGCCCTCCGTGACACTCTGCACAGCCGTTGAAATCGCACGTCGTTAATTCACTGACGCTGAGGTTCGCCTCAATTTCATTGGCCCTCACATAGTGAGCGTCATAGTGTAGGCGGTATCCCCACTCGTCTACTACCGGCCCACCCGAAAGTTCCTTGTTCTTC
>Ga0136611_10003667_pt1 | contig 10742 bp, 9 predicted proteins | sample AntDrymUQ2232306_2_FD_106645 | JGI IMG/M metagenome (GOLD analysis project Ga0136611, IMG submission 106645) | Polar desert sand microbial communities from Dry Valleys, Antarctica - metaG UQ223 (23.06) | ecosystem: Environmental > Terrestrial > Soil > Desert | place: Antarctica: Dry Valley... | reverse complement strand
ACGAGCTGACAAGCCGTCGAGGGCAATGGTGAGCAACCGCTCGTGGGCACCGCCGTCGTCGGGTCGCCGGCGGCTGAACAGCTCGATGAGGAGCTGGAGGTCGAAGGCGGTGACGTCGGCCCGCAGCGACCCCTGCTGCTGGGCCACCTCGACCAAGCGGCGCACCGTCTGGTTGCCGCGCTGGGCCGCCGCCCACATCTCCTCGGTGGCCTTGACCGCATCGGCCGTCGTCGCGAAGGCACCTGCCCGCATGGCCACGCCCTCACGGACGAACATGGTGAGCCCATCCCACGCGTCCGGCTCCTCGATGGCCCGCTCGCCGATGGCCTGCAGCTGGCGCATCGACTCGAGACAGAGGAACTGCAGCAACGCCACCTTGGTCGGGTAGCGCCGGTAGAGGCTGGCGATGCCCACCCCGGCCTGCGCAGCCACGGCCGAGACGGGAGCGTCGGGGCCGTGGACGGCGAACACGAGTCGAGCCGCCTCGAGCACGGCTTTGTCGTTGCCCGCCGCTTCCTTGGCCCGACCCCGTCCGGTGACGGGCTCCTGAACGTCCCTCGGCATGGGCCAAACCCTAGTCGGAGTGATGCGCTCCGCAGGGTGCCACCGTGAACGGAGCATATTGCTCCGGTCCAGCTAGGTTTCGTGAGGCGGATGGAAGCGGGCGCACCAAGCCATCGCCAACCGCAGAGGAGCACGACATGACCACCCCGACCACCGTCCGCCAGCCGGTCGGCAAGACGCCTCGGTGGCGTCGACGCGCCTACGTCTGCCTGGGAGCGACCGCGGCGGCGGTCGCCGTCTACGTCCTCGCCGTCCCCCTCCTCGGCATCGACGTGCAGGTGCCGGAGAGCCCTGGTTCCAAGGTCAAGCACGCCCTTCCGTTCGGCGGTGTCGTGCTGATGGCGCTGCTGTCATCGCTCGCCGGATGGGGTGTCCTCGCGCTGCTCGAGCGGATCACGTCGCGAGCGCGCTCGATCTGGACCGTCCTGGCCCTCATCGTCCTGGCCGTGTCCATGCCCTACCTGCCGGGCTACACCGCCGCCGAACGTGTCGTGCTGGCCCTCATGCACGGCAGCCTGGCCGCCGTACTCATAGGCGGACTGCGCCGGAGCGGCCGGTCAGCGGTGTCCACGCCACCCGGCGGGGCGACGGCTTGAGCACCTAGCGCAGGCGCTCCCGGGCGCACCCACTAAGCACCGACCCGCCCGTAGGGTCCACCGCGTGAAGCACCTCCCAGTAGCGATCGTCGTCACCGGTCTGTCCCTGCTCTGGGCATGCGGCTCGGCCAGCTCCGACGGCCCGGCACGTGCCGCGCAGCCCGCCGACACCACCTCGACCACCACCACCGCCGCCCCTGCGGCAACTGTTGCTTCGTCGAGCACCACCGTGCCGGCGGGCCCGGTGCGGCTGGAAGCACGCGACGTCGTCACCGGGCTGGACACCGTGTGGTCGCTGGCCTGGGACCCGGCCGGAGCCCTGTGGTGGACCGAGCGTGGCGGCACCTTGACCAAGCAGGGCGGCCGGGCCATCACCATCGACGGCGTGTCGCAGCAGGGTGAGAGCGGCCTGATGGGCCTCGAGTTCGACCGGGATGGCCGGATCTACCTCATGTACACCACCGCGTCCGACAACCGCATCGTGCGGCGCGAGCGCGACGGCAGCGGCGAGCGCGTGCTGGTCGATGGTCTGCGCAAGGCGGCCATCCACGACGGCGGCCGCATCCGCTTCGGCCCCGACGGGGCGCTCTACGCCGGCACCGGAGACGCTTCGGACACGAGCCTGCCCCAGAACGACTCCAGCCAGAACGGGAAGATCCTCCGCATTGACCCGCAGTCGGGGTCGACCACCAACGTGGCCAAGGGCTACCGCAACTCCCAGGGGCTGTGCTTCGCCCGTGACGGCCGGTTCTTCACCACCGAACATGGGCCGTCTCAGGGTGACGAGATCAACCTCATCCGCCCGGGCAGCAACGGCGGCTGGCCGGGCGAGACGGGCAACGGCATCAAGAACTGGACCCCGACCATCGCCCCGGCGGGATGCGTCGTCTACGAGGCGGACCTCATCCCGCAGTGGAAGGGCTCCCTGCTGTTCGTCACGTTGAAGGACCAGGACTTGCGGCGCCTCACCTTCGCCTCGGACGGGTCGGTGGCCGACGAGGAGATCCTCTTCGACGGCCGCTGGGGCCGGTTGCGCGACGTCGCCGTCGGGCCCGACGGTGCGGTGTACCTCGCCACCTCCAACAAGGACAGCCGAGGGTCGCCGAAATCCGGTGACGACCGCATCATCCGGCTGGCTCCCGCTCCTTAGCCCCTAGCCTGCTCCCGTGCTCCGCCCAGGCCTCGTCCTCGCCGCCGTCCTTGCTGTCGCGCTGGCCGGCGCGTGCGGGACCAAGGAACCCGCAGGCCAGGTGGCCACGGCCGAGCCCACCCCGTCGGATCCGATCCCGTCGACGTCGTCCACCACCACCGCACCGGAGGTGACGACGACAACGACGACCACGGCCACTGCGACGACCACGTCGGCGCCGGCCACCAATGCGGTCACCACTCCGCCCGCCGCGGCCGCTGCTCCCGCTGCTCCCGCCCCCCCGGCGGCCACGCTGCAGGCGCCTCCGACGACGACTGCGCCGGCCCGGCCGGCGTCGGTCGGCGCAGAGGCGGCGCGACTCGCCGGGCAGATCCGCACCGCCCACGCAACCGTCGTAGACCCTGCGGCCCCCAAGGATGCCCTGGCCGCCGCCGCCCACCTCGAGCAGCAGGTGTTCCGCAACGTCGTCAACCAACCCGAGCTGGCGCCCCCGCTGTACGCCGCCTTGCCCGCGGAGCTACGGGGCTACGCGGAAGCCAACGTCACCGCCGGGCTCCGCTTGCGGTCGATGACCACCCGGCCCCGCCAGACCTTCCCCGATTGGCGGATCGTGCCGCCCGCGCCGGCCGGCGAGCTGCTCGGGTACTACAAGGAGGCGGAGGCGGCATACGGCGTGCCCTGGGCATACCTGGCCGGCATCCACCTGGTGGAAACTCGAATGGGCCGCATCCGTGGCGTCAGCTCAGCCGGCGCCCAAGGTCCCATGCAGTTCATGCCGGCCACGTGGGCCGCATTCGGGCAAGGTGACGTGAACGACAACCGCGACGCCATCTTCGCCGCGGCCCGCTATCTGAAGCGCAACGGCGCACCGGGAGACATGCGCAACGCGCTGTGGAACTACAACCACGACAACCGCTATGTCGACGCAGTCGCGCTCCACGCCCAGCAGATGCAGGCCGATGAGCGGAACTACTTCGGGTACCACGGCTGGCAGGTGTACTACGTCATGGTCGGAGGCGATGCCCTCTTGCACGAGGGCTGGACCAAGCCGGCCTGAGCCATGTCCACCAGCCGGTGCGGCTGCTGTTGGCTCAGGAACGCTGTTCCAGCGGTACGTAGCTGCGCTCCTCGGCGCCGATGTAGAGCTGACGGGGCCGGGTGATCTTCTGGTCCTGCTCGAGCAGCTCGACCCAGTGAGCCAGCCAGCCCGACATGCGGGGGATGGCGAAGAGCACCGTGAACATCTCGATCGGGAACCCCATGGCCTGGTAGATCAGGCCCGAGTAGAAGTCCACGTTCGGATACAGCTTGCGGCTGATGAAGTAGTCGTCGCTGAGAGCGACCTCTTCCAGCTTCAGGGCGATGTCGAGCAGCGGGTTCTTGCCCGTCACCTCGAACACCTCGTCGGCCGTGCGCTTGATGATTGTGGCCCGGGGGTCGTAGTTCTTGTACACCCTGTGCCCGAAGCCGATGAGGCGACCCTTGCCGGCCTTCACGTCCTGCACGAAGGCGGGCACGTTCTCGATGGATCCGATCTCGGTGAGCATGTGGATGACCTGCTCGTTCGCTCCACCGTGGCGCGGGCCGTACAGGGCGGCAGCCGCCCCGGCCGCGGCCGAGTACGGATCCGCGTGGGCCGAGGCGATCGTGCGCATGGCGGTCGTCCCGCAGTTCTGCTCGTGGTCGGCGTGGAGGATGAACAGGATGTCCATGGCCCGGGCCAGCACCGGGTTGGCCTCGAAGCGCGGCTCGGCGATCTTCCACATCATCGAGAGGAAGTTGGTCGGGAAGTCGAGCGAGTTGTCGGGGTAGATGAAGGGCTGACCCACGCTGAAGCGGTGACAGGCGGCCGCCAGCGTCGGCATCTTGGCGATCAACCGTACGATCTGCTTCTGGCGGCTGGCCGGGTCGTCGATCTCCTTGGCCTCTGGGTAGAAGGTCGACAGGGCGGCGATGGCCGAGACCAGCATGCCCATCGGGTGGGCGTCGTAGTGGAAGCCCTCGAGGAACCGCTTTCGCATGTTCTCGTGGATGAACGTGTGGCGCGTGATGTCCCGCACCCACTCCTCGTGCTCCGCCGGGTTGGGGAGCTGCCCGTGGATGAGGAGGTACGACACCTCCAGGTAGGTGGACTGCTCGGCGAGCTGCTCGATCGGGTACCCCCGGTAGCGCAGGATCCCCTCGTCGCCGTCGAGATAGGTGATGGAGGACTCGCAGGCGGCGGTGGCCATGAAGGCCTCGTCGAAGAACCAGATCCCGGGTGCGTGCTTGCGCCAGATGTCGGCCGACACGCCCCCATTCTCGATCGGTACCTCGAAGCTCTCGCCCGTGCGGTTGTCGGTGATCGTGAAGGTGTCGGCCACGTCTCGTGATGCTATCGACGGCCACACATCCGCGATGCACGGGCACACCGGCATCGTTGCCGCCGGCCTGGTCAGATGGGGGTCAGGCGAGGCGGAGGTCGGCCAGGCGCGCCAGCACCTCGTCGAGCCGGTTCCACGACAGGGTTGCCGCCGTGGCATCGGCGTCGACCCCCTGGAGCACCGGCCCGACCTGCGCTCTTGCCTCGTTCTTGGTCAGCGGCTCACCCCGACGGCGAGCGGCATCGATCAAGGCGTCCCGAAGCACGTTGCGCACCATGGTGTGCGGCCGCTCGAGCAACAGCCGCACCGCCCGTTGGGGAGGTGCAAGCTGCTTGTCGTCGACGAGGCCGGCTTCGACGATGGCCAGGTCGTTGGACGGCCGGCTGCGCCGGTACCGAAGGTGGTACTTGGCGGCCAGGGTCCGCTGCAGCCGGCGCTGACCCGCCTCGTCGGCCAGGTTCGGGTGCCTGTTGGCCACCAGCACGGCCACGACCGGTGCGTCGAGCGTCAGCAGGAGCCGAAGGAGCAACGGACCCGGGTCGTGCCAGAGATCGACGATCACCGAGCCCGGCGCAGGCCGGCTCGGCATTTGCGGTTGTTGGGTGGGCTGGGCCAGCGCTTCGGCCAGCGTCACGACGCTCGCCGCCGACCTGATGGTGGTGGACCAACGGGCGCCCACCGCAAGGGTGAGCGGCGAACCAGAGGCGGTGGCCGTCTCCGTCAGTGCCTCCTCCGTCGCCCGGGCCAGGTCACCGTGCGCAGCCTCGATCGACTGGGGGCCGGAGGTGTACAGGTGGGCAGGCGGAGGCGAGCCGCCCCGGGGACGACCGGTGCCCCGCGTCGGTCGGAGCACGTAGAGGTTGCTGGCGCTGCCGACGGCCTGGGCGCCCTCGTAGCGGTTGAACGCCGGGTAGATCGCCTCGTGCACCAGCCCCAGCCCCCGCAGGGCGTCCTCCACCTTGGCGCCCAGCGCGGGCTGGTCGCCGTATCCGTATGCGAGCACCAGCCGGCCGTGCGGCGCGCTGGCCAGCGCCTCGAGTCCCCGAGCCGCGAACAGGCCGACGCCATCTCGCGTGTACGGAGGGTCGGTGATCACCAGATCGGCCCAACCGGTCACCGCGTCCGGCAGCCCGGCGCGGAGGTCGGCGAAGCGGCTTCGAAGGGTCCACCCTCGGGCCGCGGCCGACGTCTCGATGTGGTCGAGCACGTCGTCGTCGATGTCGACTACCACGATCTCCACCTCCGGCTGCACGGCGGCCAGCGCGAGCGAGGTGAGGTCGTGGTCGCCCACGAGCAGCACACGGGCCCCGGGCAGGCTGAACCGAGCATCGAGGAAGAGGGCTCGGCGCAGGACCGTCTCCGGCGTGGCCGACACGTGGTCGAGGTGGCGTTTGGCCCGTGGCGCCCGGGAGACGAGGTCGGTCACCAGCGCAAGGAGCTCCGCGGGGAGGGGGTGGCTACCCGGCGTAGCGAAGGCAGCCGGGTCGGCCCTCGCGGCCGTGTCCAGGCGCAGCGCAGCCCGATACCGGGGTGCGGCCTCGGCGCGCAGCCGCACCCCGTCACCACACGGTTCGATGTCGTCGCCGAGCGCCCGTACCAGGGCCTCGACGGACCGCAGCGGCAGGGCCGACGACCGCACCAGGCCCGGCAGCGAGCAGCACCCTTCGACAAGGTCGGCCAAGGCTCCGAGCAACGGCATGGCCATCGCCCGCCGTTCTCGAACGAGAGCGACCACGGCATCGAGGGGGCTGGCCGGGCGCCCTGTTCGCTCGGTGTCTCGCGGGGCAAGGGGTCCGGTCACGCCGCCGGCAGCCTACGGTTCCGAGGAACGCCGGCCCGCCCAGGGTGAGGCGAGCCGCTCCGGCCGATTCCCGCTCCCGGCGTTGCGACCTCTACTCTGGGCGTACGGAGCCGCCGGGCTCCGGCAGCACCCGTAGGCGTTCGCCGCTCCTCGCGCGGCTGGTCGTCGTGCCGAGGATGGGAGATAGCTCATGGCTTCACAACGGAGCAGCTTCAGCAAGTTGCAGCGTGAGCGCGACAAGCAGGCCAAGGCCACGGCCAAGCGAGAGAAGCGCCAGGACCGCTCGAAGGGCGGCGACGAAGAGGTCGAGACCGAGCTCGACGTGGTCGGTGACGGCAGCGAGATCAGTCCGGGCGAGCTGCTCAAGATGGTCGAGACGCTGCATCGTGACTTCGACGACAAGAAGATCGATCTCGAGACGTTCGAAGAGAAGAAGACGGAGCTGCTCGGCCGCATCCGCGTGGACTGAGGCCGCTAGACAATCCAGCAGTGGATACCGCCCCCAGCCGACTGCCTTCCGCCTGATGCCGGTGGTACCGGTCCGCCTCGATCCACAGGTCGATCTGGCTGCAGGCTTCGACGCCATCCGCGAAGAGCTCGGCGTGCCCGACGGGTTCCCGCCCGAGGTGCTGGCCGAGGCGGGCGAGGTGGCGAGCCACGGGCCGGAGCCGCAGGCGAGCCTCGACCTCCGCCACGTGCCCTTCTTCACCGTCGACCCGGCGGGCAGTCGAGACCTGGACCAGGCCGTCGCTCTCGAGCGGGACGGGTCTGGATACATCGTTCGGTACGCCATCGCCGACGTGAGTGCCTTTGTCCACCCCGGGGGACCGATCGACCTGGAGGCGCGTCGGCGGGTGGTGACGATCTACCTGCCCGACCGGCGCACCCCGCTGCATCCGCCCGAGCTGAGCGAGGGGGCGGCCAGCCTGCTGGCCGGGCAGGACCGCCAGGCGCTGGTGTGGCAGCTCCGCCTCGACGAGGCCGGCGGGCTGGTCGAGGCCAAGGTGGAGCGGGCTCAGGTGCGCAGTCGGCGGGCGTGGAGCTACGCGGAGGCCCAGGCCGCACTGGACGCAGGCACGGCTGACGAGGCGCTGGTGCTGTTGGCCGAGGTGGGACGGCGGCGTGAGCAGCAGGAGGCCGATCGAGGTGGGATCAGCCTCGACGTGCCGGAGCAGATCGTGGTCGAGGCGGGGGGCCGGTTCCAGGTCGGGTACCGCGCGCCGTTGCCCATCGAGGGTTGGAACGCACAGATATCACTGCTCACCGGCATGGCTGCGGCGTCGATCATGCGCCAAGGCGGGGTGGGGATCCTCCGCACACTGCCCGCGCCCGACCAGGGAGCGATCGACATGGTGCGCCGTCGGGCCCGAGCCCTCGGCGTCGCCTGGCCGGAGTCCGGCGGCTACCAGGGCTTCGTGCGGGGGCTGGACGCCCGGGTGCCCGACCACGCCGTGCTGCTGGTGCAGTCGGCCCGCCTCCTTCGGGGTGCCGGCTACGTGGCCTTCGACGGCGCCGTGCCTCTCGAGAGCGACCACGCCGCGGTGGCCGCCCCCTACGCCCATGTCACCGCGCCGCTGCGGCGCCTCGTCGACCGCTTCGGCAACGAGGTGGTGCTCGCCCTGTGTGCCGGCGGGCGTCCGCCGAGCTGGGTCACCGACGCGCTTCCGGAGATCCCGGCCCTCATGCAGCTGGGGCGCCAGCGCGAGAGTGCGGCCGACCGCATGAGCGTCGACATGCTCGAGGCCGTGGCCCTGTCGAGCCGGGTGGGCTCCACGGTCCACGCGCTGGTGACCAACGTCTCCAAGGGCAAGGCCCAGGTCCAGGTGCTGCACCCGGCCGTGGTGGCCACGGTGGAAGGGGCCGATCTGGCGCTGGGCGACGAGGTGCGGCTGCGGGTCGAGTCGGCCGACCCGCGAACCCGCCGGGTGGTGCTGGAGCCGGTGTCGTGAGGCCGACTCCGTGAGGTCAGATGTCACCATGGCAGTGCCATGCCGCCCCGCCTGATCCTCGCCTCCGCCTCTCCGGCCCGGCTGGACTTGCTGCGCAGCGCCGGTCTCGACCCCGCGGTGATCGTGAGTGGCGTGGACGAGGGCGGTCTCGACCACCTGGCACCGGCCGACTTGGCCCTGGCGCTGGCCGAGAGGAAGGCCGGGGTCGTCGCTGCGCAACTGGCGGACGGGCTGGTGGTCGGGTGCGACTCGGTCTTGGAGCTCGACGGCCGAGCCCACGGCAAGCCGACATCCCCCCAGGACGCGGTCGAGCGGTGGACGTCGATGCGGGGCCGCTCGGGCGTCCTGGTCACCGGGCACTGCGTGATCGATGTGGCGTCGGGACGCACCGCATCGGCCGTAGCCACGACGGTCGTCCACTTCGGGTCTCCGAACGACGCCGAGGTGGCGGCCTACGTGGCGACGGGAGAGCCGCTGGCGGTGGCCGGAGCCTTCACCCTGCAGGGCCGCTCGGCACCGTTCATCGACGGCATCGAGGGCGACGCCGGAAACGTCATCGGGCTCTCCTTGCCCCTCCTGCGCCGGTTGCTCGGCGAGCTCGGCGTCTCGATCACCGAGCTGTGGCCGTGAAGATCGGCCCGATCGAGGTTGATCCTCCGGTGGTGCTGGCGCCCATGGCCGGCGTCACCGACCTGTCGTTCCGGCAGCTCTGCCGCGGCTTCGGGGCCGGGCTGTACGTCAGCGAGATGATCGCGACGCGAGCCTTGGTGGAGCGCAACCCCAAGACGCTGCAGATGTTAGCCTCCGACGAACAGGAGCCGCTGCGGAGCGTGCAGCTCTACGGAGTCGACCCGTCGGTCACCGGCCGGGCCGTTCGCATGCTGGTGGACGAGATCGGCGTCGACCACGTCGACCTCAACTTCGGGTGCCCGGCCGCCAAGGTCACGGCCAAGGGCGGCGGCGCGGCCCTGCCGTTGCACCACCGATTGTTCCGATCGATCGTGGCCGCCGCAGTGGCTGCGGCCGGCGCCGTGCCGGTCACGGTGAAGCTCCGCATGGGTGTCGACGCCCGGCATCTCACCGCGGTACCGGCGGGGCAGGCAGCGGAGGATGAGGGTGCGGCGGCCGTCGCCCTGCACGCCCGGACGGCCGAGCAGCTGTACTCCGGCAGGGCCAGGTGGGAGGCCATCGGCGAGCTGAAGTCCGCGGTGCAGACGGTTCCCGTGCTCGGCAACGGCGACATCTGGGAGGCCGCCGACGCCCTGCGGATGATGGCCCAGACCGGGTGCGACGGGGTGGTCATCGGTCGCGGCTGCCTGGGCCGGCCCTGGCTGTTCCGCGACCTGGCCGACGCGTTCGCCGGCCGCCCGTTGCAGACTCCGCCATCGCTGGGCGAGACGGCGGCGCTGGTGCAGCGCCACGCCGAGGCGCTGTGCGAAGCGTTCGGCGAAGAGGCCGGCATGCGCAGGCTGCGCAAGCACACCAGCTGGTACCTCACCGGCTTCCCGGTGGGTGGCGAGCGGCGGCGCCTGCTGTCGAGGGTGGCCACGCTCGACGAGCTGGCCGGCCTCCTCGATGACCTCGACCCCGGCATCGCCTTTCCCCCGGACGCGCACCGCACGACGCGAGGCCACTCGCACGGCCCCCGTGCCTTCGCCCTGCCCGCCGGATGGTTGGAGTCGGCCGATGACCCGACTCCCCCGGTGGGCGCGGATGACGCCGTCTCCGGCGGCTAGAAGGCCAACCGGCCGAGCACGGCCCCGCCCAGCCCGGCGTCGTCGATGGCCTCACCGTCACGACTCGCCACCGTGATCCTGGGGTGCGCCCCCGACAAGGCCAGCTCCACCGAGAGGCAAGCAGTCAGGCCGGCGTGACGCAGCATGGCGTCGAACCCCTCCGACGGCTCCGAGAGCACGACCAGGCGGCCGGCTTCGTCCAGCACCCGGCCCGCCTCTCGGTAGAGCGAGGCTGGGTCTGACCCGAGCGCGCCGGACCAGGCCGCCTGCCGGCCCCACGGCACGTTGGCGATGAGCCGAGCGACCGAGCTCCCGGCCAGTGGGAGGTGGCCGGCATCGGCCCGAATCCAGCCGGCCACCGCAGTGGACGCCGGCGTGTTGGCCCGAGCTGCGCCCACCGCCGCGCCGGCGATGTCGGAGCCGGAGCCCACGAGCCGAGGCTCGAGGGCACAAGCCTCGAGCACCAGCGTGCCGGCACCGCACACGGGGTCGTGCAGCCTGTGGTCGGGGCGCAGTCCCGCCAGCAGAGCGATGGCCGCGGCCACGGGCGGATGCAAGGTGCCCGGCACGCTCGAGGTCTTGT
>Ga0136611_10003666_pt1 | contig 10743 bp, 8 predicted proteins | sample AntDrymUQ2232306_2_FD_106645 | JGI IMG/M metagenome (GOLD analysis project Ga0136611, IMG submission 106645) | Polar desert sand microbial communities from Dry Valleys, Antarctica - metaG UQ223 (23.06) | ecosystem: Environmental > Terrestrial > Soil > Desert | place: Antarctica: Dry Valley... | reverse complement strand
GAAGATCGGCTGGCTGATCCCGTAGCCGCGGAAGGCGCCGCTCGGCACCATGTTCGTGTAGACGGCGAAACCGTCTACTTTCTTGTTCGGGCAGCGATAGACGCCAATCGAATCGCCGCAGCCGTGATAAAGCGTCTCGCTGCCGTGGTTACCGTAGGCGCCCGTGTTCGAGACGACGCGTATCTGGATCGCGGTCAGCGTCCCGTCCTGGCGCGCGCCCACCTTGATCCGGATCGTCATCGGATGGCGCGTGACGGAGAGGAACTCCTCCTCGCGCGTCAGCTCCAGCTTCACCGGACGGCCGAGCCGCATCGCCGCCAGCGCGACGACCTCCTCGGTGAACATCTCCTGCTTGCCGCCGAAGCCGCCACCGACGCGCTCGCAGAAGACCTGCACGCTTTGCGGGTCGAGGTCGAAGAGGTAGCAGAGCGCGCCTTTCGTCAGGAACGGCGTCTGCGAGCTGGTGCGCACATGCAGCCGCCCGCCCTCGCCCACCCAGGCGATGCTCGCGTGCGTCTCCAGGTGCGCGTGCTGGGCGCGGCTCGTCTCGTAGGTCGCGTCATAGACGACATCCGCCTCGGCAAAGCCGTCCGCGACGCTCCCGACCTCGCCGTGCAATTCCGCGAGAATATTGCGGCCCGCTCGCTGGATGCGCGCCTCGCTCCCCTTGTCGTGCAGCACGGGCGCGCCGACCCGCATCGCCTCCTCCGGGTCGAAGACCGCCGGCAGCATCTCATACTCGACCGTGATCCGGCGGCAGCCTTCCTCCGCCGCGCCCTCGGATTCCGCCACGACGGCGGCGATCCGCTGTCCGGCGTAGCGCACGACGTTATCGAAGATGTAGGTGTCGTTCGGGTCCACGCGCGGGTCGTCGTGGCGCGCGGTCGTGTAGAGCTTGCGCGGCACGTCCTCCCAGGTATAGACGGCGTGGACACCGGGCACTTTGAGCGCGTCGCTCTTGTCAATCGAGGTGATGCGCGCGTGCGCGTGCGTCGAGCGCAGCAGCTTGACGTGCAGCATCCCCTCCATCGCCACATCGAGCGTATAGCGCGCCGTCCCGGTGACGACCGCGTGGCTCGCGGGCGCGGGCAGGCTGCGCCCCGCGCTCTCCCCCGCGACGTCCGCCTCGATATTCGTCACGCCGCGGAGCGCGTCCTCGATCGCGTTGTAGCCGGTGCAACGGCAGAGGTTGCCCTTGAGCGCGTGCGGCAGATCGGCGAGCTGCGCCTCGTTGAAGGTCGAAGACGTGACGATCATCCCCGCCGTGCAGAAGCCGCACTGGAAGCCCTGTGCGTTCAGGAACGCCTGCTGCATCGGGTGCAGCTCGCCATCTTTCGCCAGGCCCTCAATCGTCGTCACCTGATGCCCCTCGGCACGGAAGGCGGGAAAGATGCAGCTATGCACGGGCTTGCCGTCCACCAGCACGGAGCACGCGCCGCAATCGCCGGCATCGCAGCCCTTCTTCACGCCGAACCAGCCGAGATCACGCATGAAGGTGCGCAGGCACTGACCGGGACGCGGCTGCTCGGCAAACGTCTTGCCGTTTACATGGAAGGTCATCAGACGGCTCCTTCGGCCAGCTCGCGCCGGATCTGCTCGGCGAAGAGGGCAGTCATGTGCCTGCGGTAGGCGGGCGTTCCGTTCGGATCGTCGTAGTATAGCTCGTCTGGGATCGCCTCCGCGAGGCGCGCCCGCAACTCGCTCTCGGAGGGCACGTCCGGGAACTCCAGCCGCAGGGGCCGCACGACCCCCGCCGTGACCGTCAGCGCAAAGCTGCCCATCAAGGGGTTTGCCGTGCCGATCAGGAGCACGGCGGAGCGCCCGAGCGAACTGAGCGAGATCTGGCGGAAGCTCGCGCGTGCGCGCAGCAGCGCCACCGGCAACTCAATCGCGCGCAGCAGTTCACCCGGCTGCAAGACGTTCTGATGCACGCCGGTGACAAACTCCTCCACGGGCAGACGCCGCTCGCTGCCATCAGCGCCCCAGATCACGCAGACGCCGTGCAGCGCGGTCGTGAGCGAGGTCATCGCCCCCGCCGGCAGCGACATGCAGATGTTGCCGCCGACCGTCGCCGCGTTCCAGATCTTGAAGGATGCGAGCAACGCATTGCAGCACTTGCCAAACAAATGCGCCGCGCTCCAATCCGACGGCGCCACGAAGTCATGCAACTCCGCGATCCGGCAGGTCGCCGCGATCACGAGCTTGTCCTCATGTGCCTCCAGTGAGGGCCACTCCAGGCTCTCCAGATCCACGAGCCGGTGAACAGCCGGCTGCAACTCCGAAAAGAGCCACGTCCCGCCGCCGAGCCAGGCGTCACCCGCGCGCCACTGTGGCAGGCTCTCACGCCGCCTCGGGCGCACAACCTCCGCGACCGTATTGATATCCATGCGTCGTCCTCTCAAGTGCGGATCGAATCGGGCACGTTGACACGTTCGACAGATTCGGCTGCGAATGAAACCAAGTTGTTCGCATGCAAGCATAGCATCATTGCAGTTAGGTATGGCAACGTCACAGGAACATCGCACGTTGCACGGAGTCGCGAGCGAATCATGCCACCACTCTGCGCGTCCGGTTCAGCGTATGACACATGACGAACCAGACAGACAGTAGAACAATTGTACTATAGTACGTGCCAGGAGGCGAACCATGCTTGCGATGACCCACCTCACCCTCAACCTCACCTCAGCGCAACCAGAGCGGATGGTGGCGTTCTATAGAGACGTGCTCCAGTTGCCGCCGCACCCGGCGTTTGAGCAATTCGGCGGCGGCTTCTTCCAGCTCGGCGACACGACGATCGTGATTGACGGCCACAGCGAGACCGTGGGCGACGCGAAGGAGCCGAGCCGTTTCCTGCTTGACTTCGCTGTCGCGGACCTCGCCGCCGAGAAAACGCGCCTCGAAGCGCTCGGCGTCATCTTTGTCCGCGAGCCGTCGCGCGAGGAATGGGGTGGCCTGCTCGCCACGTTCCTCGACCCAGACGGCAACTACCTCCAGCTCCTCCAGATGCCCTCCGCGTGACCCCGATACGCGACCATCCTGGGGGAAAACCGTCTGCTACTGCTGCACCAGCATCACACGGTTCCCCTCCGGGTCGGCGATGCTCGCAATTCATCGCCCGCCCGGGCACGTCCAGCGGCTGCCGCAGCACCGTGCGGCCGAGCTCGACCGCCTTCGCCAACGACGCGCGCGGGTCACGCACCTGAATATTGAGCGCCACGCCAGACCGCTCTCCCGGCCGGAGCGTCCCCGTCAGACTGGCTCTGGTACCCCGATCCCGGTAGGAATCCGCATCGCCGGCCCTTGACTGATCTCCCAATTGAACATCTGCACATAAAACGCGCGCTGCTTCTCCGGGTCGTGCGCCTGAATCTGCCAATGCACCACCGGGCGCGCCCAATCATCCGTCATTTTCAATCCTCTTCTTCGTACGTGCTGTGCTACGCACGGCGCTCTTTGATCGCTGGATTCTATGTTGTTGGCGCCGTCGGTGGCGTACGCGCACCCAGTTCTGGCATCACACCTGCATTGCCGCTAGGGTAGAATTGCATCTCAGATATGTGCGCCGGCGGTGCCGCTGCAAGGAGCCTACCGATGCCGACACTGCTGGCAAAGAACGCGACCGTGCTCGTCACGATGGACCCCGCCCGCCGCGAGTTGACGGACGCCGGCCTCTTCATCCGCGATGGCCTGATCGAGCAGGTCGGCCCCAGCGCGGAGCTGCCCGCGAGCGCGGACACGGTACTGGACCTGCGCGGCCAGATTCTCCTCCCCGGCCTGATCAACGGCCACCACCACCTCGACCAGACGCTCACGCGCAACATCCCCGCCGGCCAGAACATCAACCTCTTTCCCTGGCTGCGCGCCCACTACCGCCTCTGGGCGGCGCGCACACCCGCCTCGACGCGCACCGCCACGATCATCGGCCTCGCCGAGCTGGCGCTCTCCGGCTGCACCACGGCCTTTGACCATGCCTATGTCTTCCAGAATGGCTGTCGTGTGGACGACCAGATCCACGCCGCCGCCGAGCTTGGCGTACGCTTTGCCGTCTCCCGCGGCAGCATGTCCCTCGGCGAATCCAAGGGCGGGCTGCCCCCGGATGATTGTGTCGAGGACGAGGATGCAATCCTCAAGGACTCGCAGCGCGTGATCGAGCAGTATCACGACCCAAGCCCAGGCTCGATGCTCCAGATTGTGCTCGCTCCCTGCTCTCCCTTCTCCGTCACGCCGGAGCTGATGCGCGAGTCCGCCCGCCTCGCCCGAAGCTACGGTGTCCGCCTGCACACCCACCTCTGCGAGACGCTCGACGAAGAACGCTACACGCTCCAGACGCACGGCCTCCGCCCCGTCGCCTACATGGATTCGTTGGGGTGGGTCGAGAGCGATGTCTGGTATGGCCACGGCATCCATGTGGATGACGATGAGGTGCGCCTCTTCGCGGCAAGGGGTGCGGGCGTCTCCCACTGCCCCTCCTCGAACATGCGCCTCGCCTCCGGGATTGCCCCCGTGAAGCAATACCTCGACGCGGGCGTGAAGACCGGCCTCGGTGTGGACGGCTCCGCGAGCAATGACGGCTCGAATATGCTCCTGGAAGCGCGCATGGCGATGCTGCTCGCGCGCCTCAAGATCGGCCTGCTGCCGCCGGAGGGACCGCGGACCGTCCTCTCCACCTCGGACCCGCTCCGCGCCGCCGAGTGGATGACCGCGCGCGCGGCGTTGGAGATGGCGACGCTCGGCGGTGCCGCCCTCCTCGGTCGCACCGACATCGGCTCCCTGGAGCCGGGCAAGTGCGCCGATTTCTTCACGCTCGACCTGAACACGATCGGCTACGCCGGTGGCCTTGGTGATCCGGTCGCCGCAACGCTCTTCTGCGCGCCCCAGACGGCTCGCTATACCGTGATCGGCGGCCGCGTGATCGTCGCGGACGGTCGGATCGCCACCCTGGAAATCGAGCCCGTCATCGAAGAACACAACCGCCACGCGCAGGATCTGCTCCACGTTGCGCTCGCGGTCTGAGAGGAGATGATGGCCGCGACGAGTGCTCCCGCCCAGACCGCAACTCTCGTCACGCAGACCCGCGTCCTGTCAGAGCAAGACGCCCGGTTCGCGAGCTGGCAGCAAGAGATCAGCGACGCTGTCGCCGCCTTCCCCGCCCACCCAACTGGACTGGGTGATCGTGCAGCGCGTCCGCTCAATGACGGAGGCGCAACACTGGCTGCGCTCGCCACAGCGTCACCGCCTGCTGGCCAAGATCGAGCCGCTCCTGATCGGCCGCGATGACATCCATCTCTTCTCCGGCGACACAGCCGGTCTCCCCGATGCCTCCGCCTCCGCCGTGGTTTTCACCCGCGTCGCCCCCGGCAGCGAGCCACAGTTTCGCGCCTGGCAGCGCCGCATCGCCACGGCGGAGGCCGCCTTCCCTGGTTTCCAGGGCACCAGGCTGGAGCCGCCGATCCCCGGCGCCCAGGACGATTGGGCGACCGTGGTCCGTTTCGATTCCGACACCCACTTGCGAGGCTGGCTCGGCTCACCACAACGCCAAACGCTGCTCGACGAGGCAACCACCTTCGGCGCGGAGTCCAGCGTGCGGACGGTGCGCGGCGGCTTCGCGGGCTGGTTCGATCTCGGCAAGCCGCCCGATGCCGCGCCGACGCCGATCTGGAAGCAGAACATGGTCGTGCTGCTCACTCCCCGCGTGGACGCTCCCACCTGGACCAATGCCGCCGGGATCGCGATCGTGCTCGCCCTCTACGCGATCGCGCTGGCCGTGTTTTCGCAGTTTCCGTAAGCTAGACCTGGGGGCGGTCACATCGCCTGAGGCGGGAGACGACACCGATGGCGCGACCCGCATAGAATCGGGAAGGTAATTCGTTTCAGGCTCTTACCTCAAGGTATCCACACCGACGAAAGCAGCCACCCAGCATCGAGCGCTCTGCTACGCCTGCTTGAGGTGCTCTAGAATCCACATGCGCGCGAGCGTCGTCGGGCCGATCCCTTTCTCATGCGCCCGGCGACGGAGTTCCACGAGTGTCTCCTTGTCGAAGCGGATCGTGATCCCCTCGGAGAGCTTCTTCGCGAACGTCACCTCAACCGGCGTGAACTCATCCCAGTAGTCGGCCAGGTCGTGGGTGTCCCAGAACTGAGCCTCCTCTTCACGGCTGGCGAACGGCGGGATCGGCTCGCGCGGACGCCGGGTTCGTTTCGGTGTCTGTTCGGCGGTCATCGTATCCCTCCTCTCTGCTGGTGAAAGAGCGCGCGCTCCTTGCGGCTGGCGGTGCGCGCCGTAACCGGGTAGTACACGCCGGCCTCTGGCTCCGGGTCGAGCACGATCGCGAGCATCCGGCGATGGGCCGTGCGCCCGATCAGCATGATGCGCCCGCCATACGCTTGCGCCTGGATATGCTCCCCCTGGCAGACCTGCTCGACATCATCGGGGTTCACAGCGTGGCGGGCGATGTGGAGCACGTTCGTCGCGTCCCAGATCAATCGCTCGACACTCAGCATACGCGATAATGTAACGTATTGCGGTGCATGACCGAGCCGGTCTGACCCCACCAGGTCCGACACTGTTGCCAGGTGTAGCCCCCTCCCAGAGCATCTGGAGGATGGTCCTCCTGCCCGGCGAAGGTGAGCGGCTTCATCACGGTATAGTCCCCTCCCAGAGCGTCTGGAGGATGGTCCAGGTACACACCGTCGGCACGCCGTCTGGTGCCCGTCGCAGCGTCATCAACGACGAGGTGGCGGTCCCATCGCGCTCCCGATCCGGCGGCCGCCGGAACGCGCCCAGGATCCGCTCGCGCTGCGGGCGGCTGCCGCGAACCCGGCTCTGTCGGCCACCGCGAGCAGCGCCTTACCGGCGCCCGCTTCCGCTCGAGGACGCTGCGACGGTCCTACACCCCCACCGGTGCCTTTTACAGCCGCTTGATGATCGCGTCCGTGACCTGGGCGGTGCCGACGGCGGTGGCGGCGGAGAACATCATCGCGATCGGGTTGAACTTGTTCTGGCCGGTGTGCTTCGGCGCGCTGCCGTGCGCCAGCTCAAAGAGCGCCGCCACGTCACCGATGTTGCCGCTCGGCGCGACGCCAAGGCCGCCGACCGTGGAGCAGGCCGACGATGTACATCTCCGCGCAACAGTCAGTCGCGTGATGAGCGCCTCTCACGGCGCGAGGATTGATCGCAAGCATCCCTGTCGCCGCTGGCTTGGGCTGCTTCGACTGGTATCGACCCGGCGTTCCTCTCTAACGTTCGAGGAGCGACAAGACCTCGTTAAATGTCCTGGATGGGCGCATCACCGACTCCGCCTTTGCGGGGTCGGGGCGATAGTAGCCGCCGAGGTCCACCGGGGCGCCCTGGACGGCCAGCAGTTCCGTGGTAATGGTCGCCTCGTTGGCCCGCAGCGCCTTCGCCAGCTCCGCGAAGGCGGCGGCGAGCGCAGGGTCCTCGGTCTGTGAGGCGAGTTCCTCGGCCCAGAACAAAGCCAGGTAGAAGTGGCTGCCGCGGTTGTCGAGTTCGCCGGCTCTGCGGCTCGGCGACTTGTTTTCGTTCAGGAAGGTCGCCGTTGCCCGGTCCAGGGTGGCGGCGAGACTCTGGGCGCGGGCGTTGCCGGTGGTGCGGGCGAGTTGCTCGAAGCTCGCGGCGAGCGCGAGGAACTCACCGAGGCTGTCCCAGCGAAGGTGGTTCTCCTTGAGTATCTGTTCCACATGCTTCGGCGCTGACCCACCGGCCCCGGTCTCGAACATCCCGCCTCCGTTGATCAGCGGCACGATCGAGAGCATCTTGGCGCTCGTGCCGAGCTCCATGATCGGGAAAAGGTCGGTGAGGTAGTCACGCAGCACGTTGCCCGTCACCGAGATCGTGTCCAGGCCCCGGCGGATACGCTCCAGAGAAAATGCGATCGCGTCGTCGGGCGTCATGATCTCGATCTGGAGACCACTCGTGTCGTGCTCAGTGAGGTACGCGTGCACCTTACCGATCAGGTTTGCATCGTGAGGACGGGTTTCGTCGAGCCAGAAGACCGCCGGGGCGCCGCTGAGGCGTGCGCGGGAGACTGCCAGCTTGACCCAGTCGCGGATCGGCAGATCCTTGGTCTGGCACATCCGCCAGATGTCGCCGGCGCCGACGCTGTGCTCGAGCACCGTGGCACCAGCTTGGTCAACCACGCGGACGGTACCGGAGGTCGAGAGCTCGAACGTCTTGTCGTGGCTGCCGTACTCCTCGGCCGCCTGCGCCATCAGCCCGACATTGGGAACTGACCCCATCGTGGCCGGGTTATAGGCACCGTTGGCACGGCAGTCGTCGAGCACAATCTGGTAGATGCTGGCATAGCTACTGTCCGGAATGACGGCGAGCGTATCGGCCTCTTTACCGTCGGGTCCCCACATGTGGCCGGAGTTGCGGATCATGGCCGGCATCGAAGCGTCTACGATCACGTCGCTGGGGACGTGGAGGTTGGTGATTCCGTTGTCTGAATCAACCATTGCGAGCGCTGGGCCATTGGCAAGGCCGTCGCGGATCGCGGCTTCAATTGCGGTGCGCTCGTCCGCGGGAAGTGATTGCGCCGCCTGGAGGAGGGACCCGAGGCCATCATCGGGATCGCCGCCGGCCGTGGCGAGCGCCTCCCCGTGATCGGCGAAAAGCTGAGGGAAGAAGGCACGCACCGCATGACCGAAGATGATCGGGTCGGACACCTTCATCATCGTGGCCTTGAGGTGGAGCGAGAAGAGCACGTCCTCCGCCTTCGCGCGGGCGATCTGCGTGGTGAGGAACTCACGCAACGCGGCGGCGCTGATCGCGCTGGCGTCCACAACCTCACCCGCCTGCACCGGCACGGACGCGCGCAACACGGTGGTGGTACCGTCAGCGCCCACCAATTCGATCCGCAGCGAGCCGTCCGACGTGATCACGACGGATTTCTCCGACGTGCGGAAGTCGCCGGCGGTCATATGCGCGACGTTCGTCTTGGAGTCCGCGGACCAGGCGCCCATGGAGTGTGGGTGCATCCTGGCGAACTGCTTGACCGAGGCGGGAGCGCGCCGGTCAGAGTTGCCTTCCCGGAGGACAGGGTTGACGGCGCTGCCCTGAACCCTGTTGTAGCGGGCGCGAATGTCCTTCTCCTCAGCGGTCTTCGGGGCGTCGGGGAAGTCCGGTAGCGCGTAGCCCTGCTGCTGGAGTTCGGCGATCGCCTCCTTGATCTGCGGGAGAGAGGCGCTGATGTTCGGCAGCTTGATGATGTTCGCCTCGGGCTTGAGCGTGAGCGCGCCTAACTCCGCGAGCGCGTCTCCGATGCGCTCGCCGGCGGTGAGGTACTCGGGGAAGCTGGCGATGATCCGGCCAGCGAGCGAGATGTCGCGCGTCTCAAGGGAGACCCCCGCGGTCGCGGCGTACGCCGCGATGATTGGCAGAAAGGAGTACGTCGCAAGCAGCGGCGCTTCGTCCGTGTGTGTGTAGATGATCTTTGCGTCTGTCATTGTGCTCCATTCCGGAGTTTCTGCCCACACGATAGTCGCCGCACCCGGCTGAGTCCATGGTCGTGCGCGCCACGCGCGGGAAAGAGTACCTGTCAACCGCCATGGGACACCAGTCCCACGGCAAACCTGTTCGGACCGCGTGCCGCTACTCCGCCATCAGGCGGCGCAGCACGTACTGGAGGATGCCGCCGTGGCGGTAGTATTCGACTTCCATCTTGCTGTCAATGCGCACCACCACCTGGAAGGTCTTCGCGTTGCCGTCGTCGTCGCGCGCCGTGACCGTGACCACTTTGCGCGGCGCCAGCCCCTCGGCGATGCCGGTGATCTCGAACCGCTCCCGCCCGCTCAGGCCGAGGCTTGTGGCGTTCTCGCCGCGCAGGTACTCCAGCGCGAGCACGCCCATTTGGATCAAGTTGCTGCGGTGGATGCGCTCGTAGGTCTCGGCGATCACGGCGCGCACGCCGAGCAGCATCGTGCCCTTAGCCGCCCAATCGCGCGAGCTGCCGGCGCCGTATTCCTTCCCCGCGAGCACGAGCAGCGGCGTATTCTCCGCCGCGTACTTCATCGCCGCGTCGAAGATTGGCATCACCTCGCCGCTGGGCAGGTGCTCGGTCCAGTTCCCTTCTTTGCCGCTCACGAGCTGGTTGCGCAGGCGGATGTTGGCAAAGGTGCCGCGCACCATCACCTCATGGTTGCCGCGGCGCGAGCCGTAGCTGTTGAACTCATGCGGCGCGACCTCGTGCTGGAGGAGGTACTTGCCCGCGGGGCTGTCCTTGGCGATGTTGCCCGCGGGGGAGATGTGGTCCGTCGTCACCGAATCGCCGAGCATCGCCAGCACGCGCGCCTCGCGGATCTCGTTCAGATGCGGCGGCTCCTCCGGCATGTTGAAGAAGTAGGGCGGCTCCTGGATATAGGTCGAGTCCGCGTCGAAGTCGTAGAGCGCGCCCTCCGGCACCGGCATCACACGCCAGTTCTCGTCACCGGCAAAGACGACCTCGTAGGTCGCGCGGAAGAGCTCCGGCGTCACCGCCGCACCGACCGTATCCACGATCTCTTGCTGCGTCGGCCAGATATCACGCAGGTAGACCGGGTCGCCGTTCGGGTCATGACCGAGCGGCTCCTTGGTGAGATCAATGTCCACCGTGCCCGCGAGCGCATAGGCGACCACCAGCGGCGGCGAGGCGAGGAAGCTCGCACGCACCTGCGGGTGGATGCGTCCCTCGAAGTTGCGGTTGCCGCTCAGCACCGCGGCGACCACCAGCCCGTGCTCTTGCACCG
>Ga0136611_10003665_pt1 | contig 10745 bp, 9 predicted proteins | sample AntDrymUQ2232306_2_FD_106645 | JGI IMG/M metagenome (GOLD analysis project Ga0136611, IMG submission 106645) | Polar desert sand microbial communities from Dry Valleys, Antarctica - metaG UQ223 (23.06) | ecosystem: Environmental > Terrestrial > Soil > Desert | place: Antarctica: Dry Valley... | reverse complement strand
GGCATGCCAAGTCCGTCGGGGTCGACGGGTACGGTGGCACTGAGACGAGATATCACTGGGTCGAGTGCGGTGCCTGGTCGGGGTGGCAGCACGGTAGGTCGTGAGCCGGAGATCAGGACCGTGGCGAGCCAGCGTCGGGCCCTGGCTCGCTGGGGCGACCGTGCGCCAAGCGGTCCCAGCCCGTGCCGATCACTTCATACGCGACGAACGCCAGAACGAACCAGAAGACGACCGACAAGATCTCGTCGAACCCCAAATTCGAAAACCTGCCGACCACCGAGGGGATCGACCGCACGACATTCACGGCGAGGACACACCCCAGGAGCAGCATGGCTCCACCGCCCAGACGATAGAGCATCCCCCGCCTCCTCCCGAGCGCCGCCCGGCCAACGACCCCAACGGGCCAGGGCGACATCATGGCGGAATCCCCGTGCCCGGGCAACAACGTCGAGGCCGGAGTGAAAACGATCCCCCGCCATGACATGCGACACCCGAGCGCGCCCGTAGTCCCGTCCCAAGGTGTTAATCCAACGATTGTCCACGAACGATCCGAACATGCCAGCATCGGTGTCATCGTGAATCGCTCTTCCCAAAGGTCGCCCCACAAACAATGCCAGGCCGTCGAAACGCTCGTCGGGGCACAATCCGCACCCGCGCGAGACACCGCGGCGATAATGCGTCATGTTGGCATCCGAAGGCGAAGGCCATCGTATACATACGATGGTTCGTTCTGATCGGTGCCGGAGGGGGGATTCGAACCCCCATGGGTTGCCCCGGCGCATTTTGAGTGCGCTGCGTATGCCATTTCGCCACTCCGGCGGGGTGGGTCGGCGGACGCCGGAGCCGAGTATACAGGGCACAGGCGACGGGGGACAGGGGATGGGGATGGAGGGCGGGGCAGGTGAAAGCGGGCGTCGGGCTCGGCTATTGGAACGTGGTCCGCGCTATGCTTGGGCAACGGATGGCGTCGTGGTGGCCGGGCCGGCCGCACGGCGATGGCCGGGCTAGATAGACAGGAGGTCGGGTGGACGCGATCGGGACTCGCTCCGGGACGGAGCCAATGGCGGTGAGCAACGGGGTGGACGGTGCGACCAAAACCCTGGGAATGGGCGACGCCCACACCCGGTTTGAACGGGTCGAAGACCTCGAACGGGCCCTCCAAGGCGAGCGATACATCACCGACCGGGGCCTGGCCACCACGCTCTTCCTCACCCTCCGGCTCCAGAAGCCGCTCCTGCTCGAAGGCGAGGCCGGGGTCGGCAAGACCGAGATCGCCAAGACCCTGGCCGCCGTCCTCGATGCCCCCCTCATCCGGCTCCAGTGCTACGAGGGCCTCGACGCCAGCTCCGCCATCTATGAGTGGGACTATCCCCGCCAGATGCTCTACCTCCGGACCCTGGAGGCGACGGCCGGCGGGACCACGACCGAGGCCGCCCGGCGCGACCTGTTCAGCGAGGACTTCCTGCTCAAGCGCCCCCTGCTCCAGGCCATCGACGCCGCCCACGACCGGGCGCCCATCCTCCTCATCGACGAGGTGGACCGGGCCGACCAGGAACTGGAGGCGTTCCTCCTCGAATTGCTCTCCGACTTCCAGGTCACGGTGCCCGAACTAGGCACGATGCGGGCCGAGCACGTGCCGATTGTGATCCTGACCTCGAACCGGACCCGGGAGATCCACGACGCCCTGAAACGGCGCTGCCTCTACTACTGGATCGACTTTCCTACCATCGAGAAGGAGTTCCGCATCCTCCGGGCCCGGGTGCCGGAGGCGCCAGAAGACCTGGCCCGGCAGATCTGCGCCTTTACCCAGGGCCTGCGCGAGGTGGACCTGTTCAAGCCGCCCGGAATGGCCGAGACGATGGACTGGACCCGGGCCCTGCTGGCCCTCGGCAGTTCCGAGCTGTCGCCGGACACCGTCGAGCAGACCCTGGGCGTGATCCTGAAATACCAGGAGGACGTCGAGGCGGTCCGGGGGGAGCGGGCCAACGGCCTCGTCGCCCGCGCCGTCCGGGCGGCCGCGTCCTGATGGGTGCCGGTCTCCACCCGGTGGAGTCGGCCCGGGAGACGCTGGACCGGGTGATCGCGGCGGTCTCGGCCGATCGCGTCCGGGTCAATCTGGCCCGCTTTGGTCACGACCTGCGCGCGGCGGGCGTGCCCCTGGGCTCCGGCCAACTGATCAACCTGGTCGAGGCGCTGGCCGTCGTGGACATCTCCCGCCAGCGCGAGGTCTATTTTGCCTGCCGGACCACGACGGTGACCCGGCCCGAGCAACTTCCCGCCTTCGATGCCGCCTTCGCCCGCTTCTGGCGCGAATTGGCCGGGTCCCAGCCGCTCCCCGTCGAGGCGTTCCTGCCCGAGATGGTGGCCCCGCCGCTCGCCGGCGGCGAACCGGCCGAACCCGCGGAGCGGAGTCAGCGAGACGAGGGGGAGGGGGAGGACGGGGGAGACGATCTCCGGACCCTGCTCGCCGTCGAGGGCACCGAGGAAGACCCTGCCGACGCCGAAGCCGAGGACATCGAGGCACCACCCGAGGACGTGGTCATCTTCAGCGCCCGGGAGGCGCTCCGGGAGAAGGACTTCGCCCAATTCACCGCTGCGGAGGCGGCGGAGGCCCGCCGGATCATCGAGGGGATGACCTGGCGCCTGGGCTCCCGCGAGACGCGGCGCCGCGAGGCGGCCGTCTCGGGTCGCTTCATCGACCACCGGCGCACCCTGCGCGGTACCATGGCTCACGGCGGCGTCCCGATCGAGCTGCGTCACCGCCGCCGCCGGGAGCGAATGCGCCCGCTGGTCCTGATCTGTGACATCTCCGGCTCGATGGACCGGTACTCCCGTCTTCTGTTGCGCTTCGTCCACGCCCTGGAACATGGCCTCGACGGGGTCGAGGTCTTCGTCTTCGGCACCCGCCTCACCCGGATCACCCGTGAGTTGCGGCGGCGCGACGTGGACCTGGCGATCCAGGATGTGGCCGGGTCGGTCGAGGACTGGGCCGGCGGGACCAGGATCGGCGAGGCGGTCAAGACCTTCAACTTCCGCTGGAGTCGCCGGGTGCTACGATCCGGCGCGACCGTGGTCCTGATCAGCGACGGCTGGGACCGGGGAGAGCCCGACCTGCTCGGTCGGGAGATGGCTCGGCTCCAACGGTCCTGCCGTCGCCTGGTCTGGCTGAACCCTCTCCTCGGAGCGCCGGGGTACCAGCCGCTCACGCAGGGAATGCGGGCCGCCCTGCCCTATACGGACCATTTCCTGCCGGTCCACAACCTGGCGAGCCTGGCGGCACTGGCCGAACTGCTCGGCTCGGTCCGGGATACGCCGCCGCTCCGGCGCCATGTGCCGGTCCCGGCGGCGAGATGGGGGTAGGGAGTGCCCGGAAGCGAGGTCCAGATGACGACTGACGACCCGACGACGACGGCGGGCCGGATTCCGGCTCTTGTCCACGTCGCCCTACGGGAGGCCATCTCTCGGGGCAAGGCGGCGGCCGTCGGCACCGTGATCGCAGGGACACCGCTCGGGGCCAAGGTCTTCGTGTCCGGGGAGACGACCGCCGGTACCCTCGGACCCGGCCTGGACCGCCACGTCCTCGCCGACGCCCGGGCGCTCCTGGACGAGGATCGCTCGGAGACGCGGGACTATGAGACCGGCTCCGGGGACCGGGCGACGGTCTTCATCCAGACCTATCCCGCCCCGTTCACGCTGGTGATCTGTGGCGCGGTCCACGTGGCCCAGGCCCTGGCGAACCTGGCCGTGCCCCTCGGCTATCGGGTGGTCGTCACCGACGCCCGGGCCACCCTGGCGACGCGGGAGCGGTTCCCCGACGTCGCGGATCTGGTCGTCGCCTGGCCGGACGAGGCCCTGCCGGCACTCGGCCTCGACCGTCGCGCCGCGATCGCGGTCTTGACCCACGACCCCAAGTTTGACGAACCGGCCCTCTCCGCCGCGCTGGCGACCGGGGCCGCCTACATCGGCGCGATCGGCAGCCGGAAGACCCACGAGGACCGGCGCGAACGCCTCCGTGAGGCGGGGATCGCCGATGACCAGATCGCCCGTATCCGGGGCCCGATCGGCCTGAACATCGGTGCCGAGACCCCGGAGGAGATGGCCGTCTCGATCCTGGCCGAGATCATCGCCGTCCGGCGGGGCCGCCCCGGCGGGATGCTGACCGGGGCCAGCGGCGCCATCCGCGGCGCCGTCATTCCCTCCGATCCGGCGTGAGTGCTCTGGGTCGTCCCATCGGGCTGGAGCCCCGTGGTGGGGACGCCCCGGCCCGATCACCCCTGGACGGCGTCTCCACCCGATCCGGCGTGTCGGGCATCGTGCTCGCCGCTGGACGATCCTCGCGGATGGGGTCACCCAAACCCCTGTTGCCGGTGGGGGGTGAGCCTTTGCTCCGGCACGTGGTCCGGGCAGCGGCGGCGTCCTGGTTGGACGAGGTGCTGGTCGTCGTCGGGTACGAAGCCGACCGGATCGGTTCGGCGATCGGGGATATGGGGCACCGGCTAATCCCCAACCCCGGCTATCTCGACGGCCAGGGGAGTTCGCTTCGGACGGGCGTGGCGGCGATCTCGCCCGGGTCGGCCGCCGTGCTGGTCCTGTTGGGCGACCAGCCCGAGGTGACGACTCCCGTGATCAACGCGGTGATCGCGGCGCACGGCGAGACCGGCGCACCGATCGTCCGTCCGTCGTATCGCGGTGTGCCGGGACACCCGGTCTTGTTCGGCCGTGGCCACCTGCCCGCCCTCCTGGCCATGTCCGGCGACGCCGGTGCCCGGGACCTGCTCCGCCGTCACGCCGCCGCGATCGTCCGGGTGGATATCGACGCGAATCCGCCGCCGGACGTCGATACCCCCGAGGCCTTCGCGGCCCTGGTCGCCCGGTGGCCCCCGGGCTGACGACAGTTCTCGGCGTGGGCGACCGCACCGCGGTCCCGGCCGCCACCGATCGTGTGAACGCCTTGTGACGGCCGTACCCGGACGAGGACGCTACCCACGGGGACATCTGGGACCCCGGACCGTCGTGATCCCGCCCAGCCGGCGCGGATACGCCGGTCCCCTCGCCGGACGCTGCCCGGCACCGGGCCGTCGACGTGCCGATCGCCGTCTCCGCACCTCCCCGCGGGCGTGTAGCCCGCCCTGTGACAGTTTTGGCGTGCCCGCCACGGCGAACGGGCGTTCGGGCCCTGAAAGGGGCATGATTGACATTGATGGCGATGTGACGCGACGGCACGGCGCGGGGCGGTGTAGTGCCGCCGGGGCGGGCCGGTCGGCCTGGCACCGGGGGTGCGACGGCCGATCGCGACGCGTCCGGCGGAGCGGCGTACACCGGTCGCCGGCGAGCCGATGGTCACGCGCGGGAGACGAACGATGGACAACTCACCCAGGTTACCGCTGGTGACGATCGGCATCGCGGCCGTGGCGACCCTGTTGACCGCCCTGTCGTACTTCTCCCGGGGCGGCAACGACGAAGTGGTCTTCTCCTTCAACGAGTTGGAGATCGGCCTGGTCGCCCTGGTGGTGACGCTGCTGATCTTCGCCGTCGAAGGGTATATCTCGGTGCTCTCCGAGGGGCGGCAGCTGGAACCGGGCCGCGTCGCCCCCCGCCTGACGAATCCGTTGACCGTGGCGATCATCGTCGCGTCGCTGGTGCTCTTCGCCGTCTCGATCACCCTGGGCATCGGGCTCGTCTCGGACTGGGACGTCTGGGCGATCGGCTGGCTGGCCGGGGGCGGCTGCATCCTGCTGGCCATCATCCTGGTCTTCTACAAGGAGGCCTTCGTCGGCGACGAGGCGCACTTCGACGACCGTAACGACGGGGTGCCGTGGTGATGCGAGCGCCGGTGACCGGGGTGACCGATGGACGGAGATAGGCGACACGAGGAGACGAGGCGAATGGAAGAACTCACAGACCGACGCGATCCCCGATTCTCCGGGCCGGAGGTCGACGAACATTGGATGGTCAACCGGCGCCGGGCGCTGAAGTGGCTGATCCGCGCCGGGTACGGAGCATTCGCGCTGGCCTTCGCGCTGCCGGCCCTTGCGCTCCGGGCGCTCAGTCAGCAACAGACGGAGGTGGCCTCGGGCGACGCGCTCGTCTATGCCTCCAATGCCGGTGGGCGACCGGGGGGGGAACCGGTGATGGCCAACGACCTGGCCGTCGGGGAGGGCATCCAGGCCTTCCCCCAGGGCAAGACCGACAACCAGTCCAACCTGATCGAGGTCATCCGCCTGGCCGACGGCGAGGGTGCCGAGGGATTGGTCGCCTACAGCGCGATATGCACCCATCTCGGCTGCGTGGTCTACGCCGGCTTGAACCAAGACGGCAACATCGCCTGCCCTTGCCACAACAGCCAGTTCGATCCGTCCGAGGATGCCGAGGTGACCGGCGGACCCGCCGATCGCGCTCTGCCCTCGATCGAGGTCTCGGTCACCCCGGAGGGGATCATCGCCGTGGCTGGCCAGTTCTCCGGCCCGGTCGGCCCCGCGTGACGCCGGGACCCGGCCGACCCTACCCAGCGAGGACAGCATGAATACTCCTCAGCGTCCAGTCGTGCCCGGCCCGTCCATCATGCCGGCCACCGAGGCCCATCCCGGGGTTCGCCCCGCGCCGGGGGAGACGCCGCGCCAGGTCCCGCGGACCGGCGAGTGGCGCCGCGCGGCGGCACCCGAGGCGGCCAAGCGCGACGCCTCGCGGGCCGACTGGATCGACGAGCGGATCGGCGTGACCGGGCTCAACGCCAAGTACGGCCGCAAGGCGTTCCCGGTCCACACCACGTTCTTCTTGGGCGAGATGGCCTCCTTTTCGTTCATCATCCTGGTCGTCACCGGCATCTACCTGGGCCTGATCTACATCCCCTCCAGCGCCCCGGTGCTGGTCGATGGCCAGGAATTGCCCGAGGCCTATGCCAGCGTCCGCCTGATCGAGTCGATCCCGGTCGCCAACTTGTTCCGCAACGTCCACCATTGGGCCGCTCACGTGATGGTCCTCTCGACGCTGCTGCACCTGATCCGCATCTTCTTCTTCGGCAGTTACCGGAAGCCGCGGGAGCTGAACTGGATTATCGGCGTGGTGATGCTGATCCTCACCCTGGTGGCCGGGTTCCTCGGCTATGCCCTGCCGTTCGACTCCTACGCCGTGACGGCCACCGGCATCGGCTACTCGATCGCCCGCTCAATCCCCTTCGTCGGCACCGTCGCGGCCGAGTTGTTCTTCGGCGGCGCCTTCCCGACCCTCGGTAGCCTGCCCCGCCTCTACACGCTGCACATCTTCGTCGTCCCGGCCCTGATCGCGCTGACGACGGCCGCCCACATCCTGCTCGTCATCAAGAACAAGCACAGCCAGCCAGGATACGCGCGCAAGCTCGCGGAGCCGGGACGGGTCCTCGGCGTCCCGGCCTGGCCCTACCAGGCCCTGCTGGCCGGCCAATTGTTTCTGCTGATGTTCGGCGCCCTGTTCATCCTCTCGGCCCTGTTCGAGATCCATCCCCTGGCGGCCTACGGACCGCCCGGCCCGGGCACCCCGGCCGTGAAGCCGGATTGGTACCTGCTCTGGGTGTACGGCTTCCTCGACATCGTTCCGGCCAGCCTGACCCTGACCACGCCGATCGGGACGATCGGGCCGCAGTTCATCGGCGGCATCGTCTTCCCGGGCATCATCTTCACGGTCATCTTCCTGGCCCCCTGGCTGGACCGCACGAACCGGGGCCGTGACGTGCCGCGCTACGAGTACCTCCAGCCCCCGGCCCAGGCACCGGTCCGGCTCACGATCGGCGTCGGCCTGCTGACCTACATCGGGATGCTCTTCGTCGCGGGCTACCACATCGAACTGGGCCTCTCCATCGCCCAGACGTGGTACCTCAGCCTGATCGTCCCCGCCGTGGTGATGGCCGCCACCTACGGCATCGCCAGGAAGCGGGACCCGGCCTGGAGCCGCCGCTTCGACCCGGCCGCCGAGGACGAAGAAGAGGAAGTTCTCTACGTCGAGGCGCCCCGGGGGGATTGAGCGGGCGTCGCTCGCGCCGGACGTGCCCACGACGAGAGCGGCCGGCGGGATGTCCCGCCGGCCGCTCGCCTCATGGTCGCCGATGACATTGATCGGGCCGCACATGTCCGGCCGGGTTGATCAGATCGCCAGTCCCTCGGCCGTCATCCGTTCGATCACGCTGTCGAAGGCGGCCACGAGGTGGTCGATATCGACGGGGGTGTGTGCCGCGCTCAGCATCCCGCCGGAGTTGAAGAGGTCGATGCCTTCGAGCAGCATGCCCTGGTTGAGGGAGGTCGAGAGCGAACTCGACCCGCTCATCTTGAGCGCCTCGGAACCGACCCCGACAGGGACGCGGATGTCGCCGTCGCCGCGGTTCGTGCATGTCTCGCCCAGGGCGATGTGGAAGGCCGAGCTCTCGCCCCAGGCGAAGCCCCGGGCGTCGCGACGGTCCAGGACGCCGTTCAGGCCGATCCGGGCCCGGCGACCGAGGTCGTCGCAGTGCGCGTGCAGGGACGGGTCGGCGCAGAGGGTCAGGCAGGCGAGACCGGCCGCCGCCGTCAGCGGGTTGGCGTTGTAGGTGCCCGGGTGGCGAACCTTCTTAGTCATGTTCCAGGTGGGATCATCTTTGTAGGCCAGCACATCCATGATCGACCGTGGTCCGGTCACGGCACCCCCCGGCAAGCCGCCAGCGATGATCTTAGCGAAGGTGGTCAGGTCGGGCAGGATGCCGTACCGCTCCTGCGCCCCGCCCGGGGCCCAGCGAAACCCCGTGATGACCTCGTCGAAGACCAGGATCGCGCCGTGGGCCGACGCCAATTCCCGGACGCGCTTCAGGAAGCCGTCCGCGAGCGGCACCTTACTCCACGACCCGCCGCTCGGTTCGATGAAGACGGCCGCGACGTCGCCCCGCGCGAGGCGTTCTTCGAGGACATCGGCGTCGTTGACCGGAAGCACCGCCACGGTGTCGAGGACCGCGTCGGGGATGCCGACCACGCGCATGTCGGCGAAGGGCGACTTCTCACCCTTCATCAGGTACTCGTTCCAGCCGTGGAAGTGACCCTCGAACTTGATCACCGTGTCCTTGCCGGTCGCCGCGCGGGCGACCCGGACCGCCAACATCGTCGATTCGGTGCCGGAGCCGGTGAACTTGACCTGTTCGGCGGAGGGCACCATCGCCACGATCCGCTCGGCCCAGGCGATCTCGCCCTCGTGGCTGGCGCCGTAGTGGGTGCCCATCGTCACCTGGCGCTGGATCGCCTCGACGATCTCCGGCCGGTTGTGGCCCAGGATGAGCGAGCCGTGACCCATCGCGAAGTCGACCAGCTCGTGCCCGTCGACGTCCCACTTGTGGGCGCCGTCGGCCCTGGTCACGTAGAGCGGGAACGGGTTCAGCCGCCGCCCGTCGTGGGTAATGCCGCCCGGGATCACTTGGCGGGCCCGTTCGTGCTGGGCCCTCGACCCGGCGAACGATCGCTCGAACTGCTCCTGGATCGACTGGGTGACGCTGAGCTGGGCCATTGGGAAGGCACTCCGGGGGTACGACGCGTGGGTGAAGCTACCGCTAGGCCCGCACTATACGGGGAGCCCGGGACGGTGTAAAGCCGGATCGGCGGCCTGCCTTCGCTCGGGTCCCATTCGGGACGTCGGGCCCCTGACACCGCGACACATCTGTTCTATACGTTCGGCGCGGTGTACCCTGCGGGTATGGGCGAGGATCACGTCGACGACGATATCGAGGATCATGACATCTCGCTTACCCTGCGGGATGCTGGAGAGCCGCTGTCACTGGTCGACGTGGCCGTCGACGGCGCTCGCCTGACGGATACGAAACTCTTGACCTACGCGGTGCCTGGACGGTGGGCGGGACGGATCGGCCTCGGCCAACTGGTCTGGGTGCCCCTGCGGAAGAAGTTGGCGCTCGGCGTGGTGATGGCAGATGCCGGGGTCGCTCCGGAGGGGGTGAGCGGCATCATCCGACCCCTGCACGCCCCCGTCGAGCCCTCGTTCCAGGTGGCCCCGGACGACCTTCGCCTCGGCGAGTGGCTCGCCCGGGAGTCGGCGGCGACCCCGTACGCCGCCCTGGCTCCCTTCCTGCCGCCGGGGGTCAACACCCGGGCCGTCGAGTACCTCCGCCTGGTCGAGTCCGCCGGGGCCGAGCGGATGGCCGCGCTCACTCCCACCCAGCGGTCGCTGGTCCGCCTCCTGACCGAGCGGGGAGAGCGCAGCGTCGAGGACGCGCGGAAGGATCTCGACCGCTCGCTGGTGACCGTGATCGAACGCCTAGAGGCCGCCGGGGTGATCGAGCGAGTGGTCCGCGTCACCCACCGGGCCCCGGTCGAGGCGCACGATCGCCTGGTGCGCCTGGCGGCCGGGTCGGACGTTGCGGCGGCTGCCCTCGGGCGGGCCCCGAGCCAGGGCCGGGTGGTGGCGTTCCTCGAACAGCGGGCCCGGCTGCGGCCGGAGGGGCGAGCGACCCTGGTATCAGTCCGTGACCTGCTCCGGCAGACGGGGACGGACGCCGGAATCGTCCGGGCCCTGATCGACCGGGGCCTCCTCGAAGAGGTCCGCCAACCACGGCGCGCGCTCCCGGGTGCGGGCACGGCCGGGGCCCCAGAACTGACGGGCGAGCAGGCAGCGGCCTGGGCAGCGGTCGAGATCGCCCTGCGCGGGGCGGATTCGACCCCGTTCCTGCTCCACGGCGTCACCGGCAGCGGCAAGACCGAGGTCTACCTGCGGGCCGTCGCCTGGTGCCTTCGTCATGACCGGGG
>Ga0136611_10003664_pt1 | contig 10745 bp, 10 predicted proteins | sample AntDrymUQ2232306_2_FD_106645 | JGI IMG/M metagenome (GOLD analysis project Ga0136611, IMG submission 106645) | Polar desert sand microbial communities from Dry Valleys, Antarctica - metaG UQ223 (23.06) | ecosystem: Environmental > Terrestrial > Soil > Desert | place: Antarctica: Dry Valley... | reverse complement strand
CGAGGTGGTTCCCTCCAGGCCGATCGTCCCTACCTCGCGCATCTGGACGCGATCTTCGGCCAGCTCTATTTCGAAGCGAGCGACGCGTGGTTGGAAGGCAGGCGCGAGGCCGTCCCGGCCGCGTGGCTGATTGCGTTCGAGGCCGCGAAGCGGCGGCGGGTCAGCGGGGTCGGGAATCTGCTGCTCGGGATGAACGCGCACATCAGCCGCGACCTGCCGTTCGCGGTCGAGTCGATCGGACTCGGGCGGACGCCCGCGCGCTACGACGCGTTCACGGAGATCAACGAGGTGCTCGCCGACGTCCACGAGGCGATCCTCGCCGAGAGCTCGACTCGCTTCGATCCCACGATCGCAGGCTTCAGGCTTCCCGTCGTGGAGATCGATGCAGCAACGGTCGGCGACGTGCTCGGAAGATGGCGCGAGACGGCTCTCGCCGATGGTCGAAGCCTCCTGAGCGCACGCACGAGCGAGCAACGCGCGGACGTCGTGCGGACGATCGAGGACAACGCGGCCCAGCGGGCGGCGGTGATCGTCGCTGCGACGGCTCGCGTCCCCTTCTCGGAGGCAGGAAAGGCGCGCGACCGTTACTGCGAGGCTCGCGCCTGAGCTACTCGCCGCGGGGCCAGAGGCAGGCGCCGAACACGCGCTCCTCGGGCCGGAAGCCCAGCGACTCGTAGAGCCCGAGCGCGTGATAGCCCGCGTCCGCGACCATCACGAACCGCTCGGCCGCGAAGGTCTCCGCCGAGTTCCGAGCCGCCTCGACCACGAGCCGCGAGCAGATTCCGCGGCGCCGGTAGGCGAGTGCGGTGTCGACGACCTGAAAAGCGCCCCTTCCGGACGTGACGACGACGCCGCAGCTGGCGGCGACCTCGCCGTGCTCGGGATCGAGGGCGACGTACCAGGCTCCGCGTCCTGGCTGGAAGAGCGCCCGCCGGTCGGCGAGGCGGGCGCGGGAGAAGATCCGGTGCCCTTCCTCGGCGTGCCCTTCGTCGCGGCTCGCGACCTGCAGCTCGACGACCGCATCCCAGAGGTCGGTGTCCGCCCCGGGCATCGGGTCGAGCGCTCGCACGTGTACGTCCCGGTTCTCGCGCGGATGGGGGGCGAGCGCGCCGGCGTCGGCCATCAACCCGACGCTCGCCTCGATGTCGTAGCCGCGCGGCCCGAACTCCTCGAGCGCAGCGCCGGTGACACCATCCGTGAGGTCCCAGCCGAAGCTCCGGTGCCGAACCCGGGGCTCGTCGCCGAACTCGGAATCGAAGAGCGTCTCCCAGCGCGCCGCGTCGCCCGCAGCCGGCGGCTCCGGGAAGAGGAGCATGTTCCCCCAGTAGTAGGCCGGGTTGCTCGGCGACCGGACGAACGAGGTGGCCGTCCCGCTGCTCGATCACCCGGTCGGACGCGAGGACGTCGAGGTCGGTCGCGTAGACGAGCGACCGCGGCACCGAAAAGGAGCGAAGGGCGCTCATCGCGTGAGTATGCCGCGACGGCTACGACGCGCGGCCGCGGCCGGAGATCTGCGGTGAAGTACGCAGCCGGAATCGGCGACCCCCCGGATCCGAGGCGCCCATTGTGCAGCGATTATCTGAGCACGCACCGCAGTCGAAGGAAAGGAGGCGTCGATGGAGAGGATCCTTGTTGCGACCGACGGCTCGCCCTCGTCGGTGGAGGCGATCGCGTTCGGCGTCGAGCTGGCTGTCGAGCACGAGGCCGAGTTGATCTTCGTCCACGTCGTGCCCGTGCTCGATGTCTTTCCCGGCAGCCCCTTCGGTGGGATGGGCGGCGCGGTCAGGCACGAGCCGGGCGAGGAGGATCGTCTGTTGCTCGAGGAAGCAGCGGCCACCGCTGCCGAGCAAGGCGTCGTCTCGACCACGACGCTGCTCGGGGGCGACACCGTCGATGAGATCGTCGCGTACGGCGATTCACATGACGTCGACCTGATCGTCGTCGGCTCCCGGGGTCAGGGCGGGATCGCGAGCGCTCTCCTCGGAAGCGTCTCGCGAGGAGTGCTCGGCGAGTCGAGGCGTCCGGTGCTGATAGTCCGCGGCGCGGTTCCGGCGCTCGTAGCGCGCTGAGGCCGAACGCACTGCTCAGTCGCCGGCGGTGTCCTCGTCGAGGAGTCTGTGGGCCAGCGCGTAGCGGACGAGTTCCGCGCGGGTGGCGAGCGCGAGCTTCTGCATGATGTGAGCGCGATGGGTCTCCGCGGTACGCACGGAGATGTAGAGCATCTTCGAGATCTCCTGGTTCGTGTGGCCGAGCGCGAGGAGTCGGAGGACCTCGTGCTCGCGTTCCGAGAGCGGGTCGGCGGCGCGTTCGGCTGCCGCCGCGACGTCTGCGCCGACGAGCCTCGCCCCGAGCGTCGGGTGCACATAGCGCCGGTCGGCTGCGACCTCGCGCACCGCGTGCACGACCTCCACGTCGGCGGCTTCCTTGAGCACGTAGCCGTGCGCCCCCGCTGCGAACGCCTGCCTGACGTAGTTGGGGTCGTCCTGCATCGAGAGGATCAAGACGCGCGTCTTCGGCGCTGCGGCCAGGACCTTCGGCGTCGCCTCGATCCCGGACTCGCCGGGCATGACGACGTCGAGGAGGACGACGTCCGGCTGCTCGAGTCGGGCCACGAGGACTGCCTCCTGTGCTGTTCCACCCTCACCGACGACGTCGATGTCCTCCTGGCCCTCGAGGAGCAAGCGGATTCCCGAGCGGACGACCGCGTGGTCGTCGATCACGACGACCCGGATCACAGTGGCACCTGGACGTTGATGGTCGCCCCGTGCCCGGGTTTCGACTCGACCGCGAAGCGGCCGCGCAGCAAGCCCACCCGCTCTCGCATCCCAACGAGGCCGAGCGAGTCCCCGTGGGCCTCACCGGGCTCGAAACCCCGGCCGTCGTCCTCGACGATCAGCGCGACATTGCGCCCTCGCCGGATCAACGAGACCCCGACGCGCCTCGCCTCGGCGTGCTTGGCGATGTTGGTGAGCGACTCCTGCACGATCCGGTAGAGCGCCGTCTCGACCTCGCGCGGCAACCGCTCGTCGCCCAGCTCGGACACGAGGTCCACCTCGAGCTCGGCTTGTTCGGTGAACCCCTCGGTGAGCCGTTGCAGCGCGGGCTCGAGACCGAAGTCGTCGAGGGCGCTGGGCCGGAGGTCGACCGCGAGCCGGCGCACGTTCTGGAGCGTCTCCACCACGGCCTCGCGCAGCTTCGCGATCCGCTCCGCGCTGGGATCGCTCTCGATCCCCTTGAGCCCCAGCAGGATCGAGGTCAGAGCCTGTCCGGTCTCGTCGTGGAGCTCGAGCGCGAGCCTCGACCGCTCCAGCTCCTGCGCCGCCACGACGCGGCGCACGGAGTCGCGGGCGACGCGCTCGGAGAGCTCGACCGCTCCCGCCGCGCGCGAGGCGAAGCTCTCGGCCACCCGGAGGTCGTCGTCGCCGAAGCGTGGGTCGGGGCCGCGCTTGTCGATCGCGAAGAGCAGCCCGATCGCTCGGTCGCGGACGAGGAGCGGCACCCAGATCGCGGCCTGCGCGTGGTAGCGCCTGGCGAAGTCGAGGTCGACGTCGGGATCGTCGAGCATGGAATCGACCCGCTCGCTCTGGCGCCGTTCGAGCACCCGGGCGCTCTTCGAATCAGGGCCGAGGACGACGCCGGCCATCGGCTCGCCGGATGCCGCCTCGATCCGGATCGAGCCGTCCGGTTGCGGCAGGCCGATCGCGACGGCGCGAGCGTCGATCAGACCCCGCAGTCGCTGGGTCACGAGCTCGAGCAGCGTGCCGAGGTCGGGCTCCTGGACGAGTGCGGCAGAGATCTCGTTGATCGACTCGAGCTGGCGCGACCAGCGGGTGGCGGACTCGTAGAGACGCGCATTCGAGATCGCGACGGCCGCCTGTGTGGCCAGGAGGCGGACGAGCTCCTCGTCCTCTTCGGTGAAGTCCCCGCCGCCTTGCTTCTCCGTCAGGTAGAGGTTGCCGTAGGCGACGCCGCGGAGCATGACGGGGACTCCGAGGAACGTGTGCATCGGAGGGTGATTGGGCGGGAAGCCGACCGAGCGCGGATCGTCCGCGAGCTCGTGGAGCCGGAGGGGCTGCGCATCCGTGATCAGGACTCCGAGGATGCCGCGGCCGCGAGGGAGGTCTCCGATGGCCGCGTGGGTCTCCGCGTCGAAGCCGTGGGTGATGAAGCGCTCGAGCGCGGCGCCGGTCAGGTCGATCACGCCCATCGCGACGAAGCGCGCTCCCGTCAACTCCGCGGCGGTCTCCACGAGCTTCTGCAGGAGGGCGTCCAGCGAGAGCTCGGAGCTGAGCGCGACGCCGGCTTCGAAGAGCGAACGCAGCCGGCTGTCGGTCGAATCCATGCCCGGAGCGTAATGGGGCCTGGTCGCACTCGCCTCCGAGCGCATGAGAGCTGGGCCGCAGCATCTAGGCTGCGTCGTGGCCTTCAGGACGATCGATCCGACCGCGCTCGAGTGGAGCACCCGGCCTCATGAGCCCTCCGAGCCGGCCCGTCACGTCGCCGAGCTGAGCGAGCTCGCCGGCTTTGCCCATACCCGCGCGAACGTCTGGCGCTACGAGCCCGGCGCCAGGGGCCGCCGGCACAGGCACCCGTTCCAGGAGGAGACCTTCGTCGTCCTCGCGGGAGCGCTGACGATGTACCTCGGCGACCCGCCGGAGCGTCGGGACATCCCCGTGGGCGGGCTCGTCCACGTCGAGCCGGGCACGCCGCTCCAGACGGTGAACCACGGTGACGAGGAACTCGTCGTCTACGTCTACGGGACGCCACCCGAGGACGAGCACGCCGAGCTCCTCGACTCCGCGATCTAGCCGGCCCGTCGACGTCGCGTCGACGCTCCGGCTCTAGCCGTCGGCGTCCACCGGGTTCCGGCGTGCGTCGAGTGCTCTCCTCGCGAGGCAGCGAGACCCAGGCCTGGAGATCGGTCGGGAATACGCGCGGCTCCTCTGCCGTTGTACAGTGTATGTTCATACTTTGTATAACTAGAGGAGGAGCGCAAGATGAGCACCACTGAACTGCAGCCGCAGACGACGACGTGGCTCGAGTTCGCCGAGGGGCTGTACGGCTTCCTGACGGGTCGCGGGGCGACGATCCAGTACGACTTCGAGCAGCTCGAGATCCTCGTGCCGCGGCATGCGAGTGACGCATCGCCCCAGGCCAAGTGGAAGCTGAACGGAACGGTTCGGATCAGCACGTCGGAGCGGGGGAAGTAGCTCGTCGTGCTGGACGTCTTCGCCGACGTCGAGATCGAGTTCGGCACCGGCCGCGGCCGTCTGGTCTCGGACGGGCAGAACATCGTTCTCGACGTCGACGAGCCGTCGGCGCTGGTCGGAGTCGTCGATCGCCAGGCCCTGCGGACGCTCGCCGAGGCTCTCACTCGGGTCGGGCTCACGCTTCGCGTCCGCAGCGGCGATCGACTGCTCGCGTCCGTCGGCCGCGAGGCCGAGACCGGGATCCTGGGCCGACTGCTCGGTCTGCCCGGCGTCCAGCTCGCTCCGTTGCTCGCCCTTCGCTCTGCCCTGAGCAGGAGGCGAGATGCCTAGATCTTTCGCCGGACCCCGGGCTGCGCTCCATGACCTCGCCCACGGCAGCCCGCTCGATGCGCTGCGCGCCCACTCCTCCCTGCTCCGCGCACCCCGCGGTTCGGCCGAGATCGAGCCCCTGCGCTCGGTGGTGAACTCGGGCGACCGGCTCGGGCGCGCGCTCGCAATCCGACCTCTCTCACGGTTCGTGGGCGGAGACTTCGACACTGCTTTGCACGCCTTCGCCCAGGGCAACGACATCCTGCTACGGGAGCAGGCGGTGTGGGCGCTCGCCGATCGCCCCGCGACTGCGTCGAGCATCGAGGCCGTACTCGATGTGCTTGCCGGCGGGGGCCAGGGAGCCACGATGGCGCAGCTCACGATCGAGCGGTGGGCCGATCTCGATCCGGCTGTCGTCACGGTGATTCCAGCCGTCTTCGACCGCCAGACCTCCCTCGCCGCGCGCACCCGGCTGGTCGAGACGGCGGCGGTCGCCCACCATCCCGAGATTCCGCCTTTCCTCGCGCGTCTCCTTCTCTCCGCCGACGAGCCCGAGGTCGTGCGTGCCGCGGCGGCCCGCGGCTTGGCGACCTGGCCCGCGCCGTGGTTGCTCGACCACTTCTGGTGCGTAGGGGTCAACAGCGGGCCACAGCTTCGGTTCGCGTGTGCTCGCGCGCTCCTGGCGATTCCCACGGCTCGCGCCCGCGAGGCTGCGTTGTCGCTCGCGGCGTCGGCGACGGGTTCGAACGAGCCCTTCGATCGTCTGCTCGTCGCATTCGCGCGCGGACGCCCGACCGGGCCGTCGCCGGATCGCAGTGGGATCCGGATCGCTCAGATCTTCATGCAGGGGCGACTCGACGGAGAGCTTTCCAGCGCCGGCGCCGGTGATGGCGGTGGGATCTCGACGCTGCTCGTCCACCTTGGCCGAGCGCTCGGCTCGGTGCCGGAAGTCGGCTCTGTGGTCACGATTGCGCGTGCCCTGGCCGAGCCCGAGACGGGCTGGCGTCAAACAGCGTTGAGCGAAGTGCAGAGCCCGGGCGTCTCGATCGAACGCGTGCCCTTCGGCCCCGCCGGTTATCTGCCGGCAACGGCGATGTGGGAGCACCGGCTCGAGCTGGAGCGTGCGCTGGAGACAGCGCTCTCGGAGCTGGGCGGGGTCGACCTGGCCCACGTCCGTTTTGCGGATGCCGGCGCCTTCGCCGCGGCGCGGGTGTGCCGGCGTCTCGGCATCCCGGTGGCGTTCACGGCAGCGCCCGATCCACACGCGGTCATCCGGGGTGCCGAGCGGAGCGGCGAGCTGACGCGCCATACGTTCCCCGAGGCCGAGTTGCGCGAGCACTACCTTCTGCGTGCGCAGCTCGTCAGCGACCTGCTCGACCAGGCTGATGCGGTGGTCGTGTTGCCGCGCCCGCGTGCCCGAGCCGCTCTCCGAGAACTGATCGGAGCGCCGTTCGAGCAACTCGACCAGGGCCGCGTGCACACGATTCCCGAGGGGATCTCTCTGCAGGCGAGCGACCACGCCGGCTCCGAACTGGCCCGAGCCGGCCGTGACGGCGCGCTCCCTTCGATCGCCAACGTGCTGCTCGACCGCGTCGCTGCACTGCCGCAGGATCGCCAGGGCCTTCCGTTGCTCGTCAGTGTCGGCCGCCTGCATCGAGTCAAGGGCCTCTCACTCCTCCTGGAAGCGTGGGCCGGCGACGACGAGCTCTTCGAGACGCTCAACCTCGTGATCGTCGGCGGCGGGCTCGAGCAGCCGACCGCGGAGGAGAGCCTGGTCCTGCGCCAGTTCGACGAGGTCGGCTCGCGCATCCCACGTGCGAGCCGGGGTTTCGTCCTGCTCGGCCACCGAGCGAATCATGAGGTTGCGACGGTGCTCCGCATCGCCCGGGCGGGCCTCGGTAGCCTCGTCTCCCCGCATGGGGTCTACGCCTGCACCAGTCAGAAGGAGGAGTTCGGCGTGGCGCTCCTCGAGGCCATGGCGACCGGGCTCTCGGTCGTGGCACCGAACGCCGGTGGCCCCGTGACCTACGTGCGGGAGGGGCTGACCGGATCGCTGGCGGACACGTCGTCCATCGGAGGGGTCAGGGAAGCCCTGCGGCGGGCCACAGCCGCGCGCACCGACGAGTCGCGCGCCCAGCGGACGGCGAACCTCGTGCGCTCCCGGTACACGATCGAGGCCATGGCCGCGTCGCTCGCCGGCGTCTACGCGAACATCGTCCGCGAGCCCGCGCAGGTCGCGGCGTGATCGTGCTCGTCGTCGTCCCGGACTACGTCTCGCACTGGTACCCGCTGTCGGCCGCCGCGGGCGCTCTGCGGGCCCGGGGGCATCGGGTCGTCGTGGCGACCGGGCCGACGCTGGCTCCTCTCGTCGTCGCCGACGGGTATCAGCACGTCGAGCTGATCCTCGGATCGGGCAGCAACGGCGGCGTCCGGCAGGTGGACATCGAGACGGAGTTGAACGCATTCTTCGCCGCGACCCGTCTGGGAATGATCGCGACGCTGCGCTACCAGGCAGAGCGACGGGGACACGATCTGCTCTGGGAGCCGCAGTCCGTCGCCGAGCGCCTCCGCGATGTGATCGCGACGGTCGAGCCCGACTCGGTTCTCGTCGACCAGCTCGCGTTCACGGCCACGGCCGCCCTCCGCGGACTGGGGGTGCCGTTCTTCTCGTTCCTTCCCGGGCATCCGTGTCAGCTGCCGAGTCAGGGAGAGCCATTCGGCTATCCCGAGCTCCGACCGCCGGCCTTCGAGGCATCCGCGGCCGACCTCCGCTCGCTGAAAGAGCTCTGCTCGGGCGTCGCCGAACGGTTCACAGTCGAGTACAACGCCGTGACGGCGAGCCTCGATCCTGCGGTTCCGCTCTTGGACGACGCGTTCGCGGCCGGAGGGACACTCGGCACGCTCGTCAACTATCCGTCACAGCTCGGGGCGCATTCCCGTCGACTCCCGCACGCCCGATTTCTCGGCTCCTGCGTCCGATCGGAGGCCTCCTCAGCGCTGAGCGAGCGTCTGGCCCGCACGCGCGGAGCGCAACCGCGAGCGTTCGTCTCCCTGGGCAGCTTCCTCTCGGCGCGTTCGGACGTCCTGATCCGAATCGCCGACGCGCTCAGGATCCTCGGTTGGGACGCCGTGATCGCGGCGGGCGCCACCGACCCGAGCAAACTCGGCCCGCTGCCATCCGACTGGGTGGTGGAGAAGCTCCTTCCACAGGTGGCCGCACTCGAGGCGTGCGACATCGTCGTCTGCCACGGCGGCAACAACACCGTCACGGAGGCGCTCACGGCGGGTCTGCCGGTGCTCGCGGCCCCCTTCTCGACCGATCAGTTCGCGGGGGCGGAGGATCTCCGCCGGGCCGGTCTCGGGGACGCGATCGACCCGAACGCCGCGACAGCGGACGAGATCGCGGCCAGGCTCTCCGCGTTGCTGCACGGGGATGCCAGTCGCGCCGCTGCCTCGCTCGGCGCCGAGCTTCGAGACGCTCCTGGAGCCGAGGACGCAGCGGACGCCCTGGAGACCGCTCTGCGAAGCGTGGCAGCGTGACGCCGTTTCCGGCCTTCCAGCTCGAGGACGCCGACGGAAGGAGCGTCAGCGAGCACGACCTCCTCGGGCATCCGGCCGTCGTCTACCTCGCGCGGCACCCGGGGTGAGGGGTCTGCCGCTCCTACCTCCGCCGTGTCGCGGAGGCCGTTCCAGAGATCGAGGCTGCCGGTGCGCGGCTGGTAGTCGTGACCCCGCAGTCCGCTGCTCGAGCCGCGGGCTGGCGAGACGAGCTCTCCCTCTCCGGCGCGGTCGTCATAGCCGATCCCGAGCGCACGCTCTACAAGGCGCTCGGCGCGCGGCGGCCCCTGCCGCTCTGGCTCTTCCGCCCCCGCATGGTGGCAGCGGGCGTCCGAGCGGTCATCGCACGCGAGCCGATCGGGCGGAGCTCCGGTGACGACACGCTGCAACTCGGTGCCGATGTCGTCATCGACAGCGACGGACGGATCGCGTACCTGCACCTCGCCTCGGACGCAACCGACAGGACGACCCCGGCAGACCTTGTCGCCGTCGTCCGTCGGCTCGACGCCCGAAGGCCGCCTCACCTCGACGGGGAGTAGGTCGCTGCGCGGAGTGCCGCCGCGACCCCCGCCGTCTTTCAGGATTCATCAGATCGCCCGCGTCTCGTGCCGAGACCTTTTGCGGTGATCGTGTGCGTCGCGCGCTCCGGCAGGCAGTCGTCGCTCAGCAGGGTAGGCCACCGTGGAAGCGTCCGGGATGATCCCGTGCTCCCAGCCGCCGCCGTTCAGCGGTGCGTAGTACTGGAGCGAGTTCCGGCCCAGATCATGTCCTCCCGGACGATGCCGCGGCAGAAGCCGCCGAGGCCGATCTTGCCCGCGGCCATCTGGATCGTCACCGAGCTGGGCCCGCCGGCCGACCACGGTGAACCGCCCGGAATGTCATAACCTCGCTTCCCGAGCGGCCTCGCAGCAAGTGCCCCCGACAAGAATCGAACTTGTGCACGCGGTTTAGGAAAACGATGCGGCGACTTCGCGCTAGCTAGGCAGAGCTGGTTTTTGGCTTAGCGCCTGCATTTGCACGCTTTTTTCTTGTGACCGAAACTCGGCGCTTCTCGTTGGCTCTGGTTGCCCCAGGCGTTGCCCCGAGGGTGAGCAATCGGTCGAACCCATCCGGGTCAGGGAGGTCGGCAGGCATCAGATGAACATAGGTAGAGAGGGTGAATCCTGGTGAGTGGTGCCCGAGCCACCGCTGGGCCTGCGGAGCCGAAGCCCCTAGCCCTCCCTTCTCGACGGGTCGAAACAACCACGACGCGCACGAGTGGCGGAGGGTGTGAAAGGTGACCCAGGCCAGCGGCTCCGTTCCCGACTCGCACTTGTCTTTCGCCGTGGCCGTAACGCTGAGCGTCACCTCTTGAAACACGCGCCGCGCAACGTCGTAGCTGAGCGCTCTGCCTGTCGGCGAGGCAAAGATCGGTGCCGCATCGGAGGCTGCTGAATCCCTCAGCTCATTCAACTGCTCGCGCAGGAGCGGGGACAGCGGCACGGAGCGGGTGCCCTTTTCACTCTTCGGCGACCCCTCGTTGCCCTTGTAGATTCTTCGGCTGATCCGAACGTGCTTGGGCTCAACATCGAGGTCGCTCCACCGAAGGGCTAGGGCCTCTCCGATGCGGCAGCCGGTCTGAAGTAGGAACTGCGAGAGCAGTCGCACGGTGACCAGGAGCTGTTGTCG
>Ga0136611_10003663_pt1 | contig 10745 bp, 9 predicted proteins | sample AntDrymUQ2232306_2_FD_106645 | JGI IMG/M metagenome (GOLD analysis project Ga0136611, IMG submission 106645) | Polar desert sand microbial communities from Dry Valleys, Antarctica - metaG UQ223 (23.06) | ecosystem: Environmental > Terrestrial > Soil > Desert | place: Antarctica: Dry Valley... | reverse complement strand
GTATAGTCGCGCAACCCGTAGTCACGGTCGGCCGGTGGTACCAGCACCTCGACACCATTCGCGACGTGATAGTGGTACAACTCGTCCGCGTCCCCGACGAGGAAGTAGACCGGACCGGATGGCACCGCCGGTGCACCAGGCTCCAGGAAGATCTGCACCTGGTCGAGGTTCACGCCGGCCATCTCGGGCGGATCGCCCCAGCCAAACGCGAGGGTGAAGCCGAGCCGGATGGTATAGAACTCGATCGCGGCGGGAACGTCGGTGACGCGCAGGGACGCGTGGTGCTGCGTGCACTCGATGCTGGGTCTCCGGGTGTCGCTCATGCGGCGTGCCTCGGTCGGATGCCGGTCGTGTCGCGGGAGAGTGCCACACTAAGGCTGCGGGAGCGCGGAGTCGAGGCGACTGGTTCCTCGGCAGACGCGCCCCGCGTCATGCCCGGAACGAGTCGCGTCCCCCGTTCGTTGCGCAACCTGCCGGCGTGGCCCACTATCCCGGTGCCCGACCCACCTTTCTTGCCGGAGCACCGATGAAACGTTCCTGTGCGGCCATCCTGCTGCTCGCCCTGCCCGTCTGCCTCTCCGCTCAGCAACCGCCGGCCGGCCCGCCCGTGGATCCGATCACCACGGCGTTTCGCGGCCGCACGATGAGCCTGCAGCGCAATCTCGCGCAGGCATTCGATTCGATCCCCGCATCGAAGTTCGGGTACAAGCCCACACCGGCGCAGCTCACGGTCGGATACATCGCGCAACACCTGGCAAGCGACAATTACCTGTTCTGCAACAACTTCGGCGCGATGAAGGCGACGCTCGCTCCCGAGGACACCAGCACACCCGACTCAGTGAAGGCCATGTGGCCACGTGAGACGCTGCTGACGAAGCTCAAGGCATCGTTCGTATTCTGCGAGAGCGCATTTGCGCAGCTCAACGACGCCAACGTCGCCGAGCAGGTAAGCATGACGTTCAACGGCAACACACGCAGCACGAATCGCGTGAGCATGGCGCTCGGACATGTGATCGACATGGCCGACCACTACAGCCAGATCGCGAACTACATGCGGCTCAACAACATCCTGCCGCCGACGGCGTTGCCGCGGCCGCCTGCTTCACGCTGAACGCTGAACGCAGAGCGCTCAGCGTTTCGCTCGCACCTCGATCGGCAGCACGACGCGCTGCCCCTGGTCCATCCACACCTCGAGCATCATGCGGCCGGCCCGAGTCGGCGTGTAGTAGTAGTCTGCCGTCTCGCCCGGCCCCATCGATGCGAGCGCCGACCTGGGCGCGCGCAGTGCAACGGGCAGGTCGGCGCCGTCGCGGGCGAGCGGCGCCCAGCGGGCCACCGCTGTATCCGTGCCGAAGCGGAAGTGCAGGATCATGTCGGCATGGATGCTTACCAGGCGAATGCGATTGCGCTCGCCGGCCGTCATCTGCAGCGGCGCCGGACTGGTGCGGCCGTTCACGAGCAGGAATGTGGGTGACTGCTTGTAGAACACCGGCAGGCCACCGCCACCGGCGACGATGACATGATCGCGTGTCGTGTCGCGCGCTGCGTCGCTCACGATGATCGCGCCATACATGCCGGAGCCGATCTGCCGCATCTCGTGCAGATGCGCGTGATACGGGAACGTTCCGCTGCGGGGCGGCGTGAACTCGGCCGCAAACGAATCGTTGGGCGGAATCGGTAGCATGATGCGATCGCCGATGCCGCTGAAGCCTGCGACACCATCCGGGAAGCTCTCGATCTCGAGTCCATGCCAGTGCACGCCACTCGGCTCGCCCAAGTTGTTCTTCACGACGATGCGAACCGGCTCGCCGCGCTTGAGCTCGAGCACTGGTCCCGGGATGCGCACGGAGTCGAGTGCCGGCGTCTCGGCGCCCGTCTGCAGCAGAAAGCCGTACGCGGTCTGACCGCCGGCGAGGCCGTTCGCTCGCTTCTGCAGGAGCAGGTTCATCGTTCGGCGTGACGTGACGACCGGCTCCGCGTAACCCGCCTTGGGCGTCACGTGCATGCCGATCACCAGGCCGCGCATCGTGTGTCCACCGGGCGCGTCATGCGCCGGCATCGCGTTGCCCGCAGCGCCCGGCGCGACGTGCGCATCGGGAGACCCGTGCAGGCTCGAGAGCTCGCTGATGTGACCCGCGAAGTGGCAGTGAAATACCCAGTTGCCCGGAGTCGATGGCACGAACGACAGCAGCATCGAGGCGCCGATCGGCATCACATGCATGTTCTGCAACGCCTGCCGTGACGCGGGAATGACGGAGTCCGCGCGGTAGCTTCCCGCACGCGCGACGCGGAAGTAAAAGCCATGCAGGTGAATCGGATGTTCGATCGCCGCGGCGTTGATCACGCGGAAATGCACCGAGTCGCCCTGGGCGAACGTCATCCGTTCGTTGTACGGCCACGCCTTGCCGTTGAAGACGAGCACCGACTCGAACGTGCGCGAGTCCGGCACGTCGAAGAACCACTCCGTGATCAGCAGGATGCGCTCGTTCGGCAGCGGGGGTGCGGCCGTGGCATCCACCACGAGTGCGCCGGTGAGTTGCGAGTCAAGCCAGAAACGGTCGGTGAAGGAGGTCGATCCCTTGAAGGCCGCCCAGTAGAAGTAGTTGCCCGACTTGTCGAGCGTGAAAGTGATCGTGCGCGTTGCACCGGCGGCGACATGCACGGTGTCGCGATCGGGAGACATCGAGCGACGCAGGCCGCCGAACATCAGCGCGGAATCCGACCGGTTCCGGAGCGTGAGCTGCACGCGCGTCCCGACAGGCCCCCGAATCAGCGGCCCCGGTGCCGTCGGCGCCTTGCCCGACTCGGCAAGCGCGAGGATGCGAACGACCGGATCGTGCGGGCCCTCGGCTTGCAGCGCCGCCTCGACGACATCGAGAGACAGCACCAGCGTGCCGTTCGTCAAAGTCCCGGCAGGTCGGCCGTTGTCGTTGACGGCGGCAATCGGCGCATTCGGCGCGGGGCGCGGCAATGGCTTGCGCGCGGCGGGCGGCATGACCGACTCCTGCGGGTGCCCCTGCGCCTGGAGCGTCGACGACGCAGTCAGCAGGGCGAGTACGAGCAGCGACCGTTTCATCTTTCAGCTCCGGGAAAGCGCAAACATGGCTCCCCGGGGGCAGGTGTCAATCGATGCGAATATCTCGGTGCTGAAGCGGTCTCTTGCGGGCAGTCTGACAGCCCATAGCCTTGTGCATGACCTCCTACGGAAAGTGTGCCCGACTCCTGCTCCTTGCCCTCGCCACCGGTTGCGGCAGCGCCGAGCGGGTCGATACGGCCGCGTCGACAGCGGCGCCGGAGGGGCGGTACCTCTTCGTGTTCGCCGGTGATGGCGACGCGACACAAATGCTTATGTCGGGTGGACATGCCCATGGCGCTGCGAGCCCGGACAGCGCGCGCGATCCCGACTTCCTCGCGGTCATCGACATCGACACGTCGAGCGCGACGTACGCACAGGTCGTGTCAACGGCGCCGCTGGCCGGGTACGCGACCGTGCCGCATCACACCGAGCTCGAGATGCCGCGTGATGGCAACACGCTGATAGGGAATGGATACGCCGCTGGACGTGCCTACATGTTCGACCTGGGCGACGCGATGAAGCCTCGCGTCGCCGGAATGTTCGATACGCTCCCCGAACTCCGTCGGCCTCACAGCTTCGCGCGTCTTGCCGATAGCACGGTGCTCTCCACGATGCAATTCGGCGACACCAGGACGAAGGGCCGGGCTGGCGGCCTGGTACGTTATTCGCCGGATGGTCGCATCCTGCGCCGCGCGAGTGCCGTGGACAGCTCGTTCGGCGACGCGGCTATCCGCACGTACTCGCTTGACGTGGCCGAACGTACCGATCGCGTGCTCACCACCAGCAGCCCGATGGATGACGAGCGGACGGCGGACGTGATGCAGCTCTGGAGATTGTCGGACCTCACGCTGCTGCGCACGCTGGCGGTCCCGAAGACGTCCGCGGACACGATGTGGCACTACCCGTTCGAGACGCGCTTCATGCCCGACGGCCGGAGCGCGTTCATGAACACGTACTACTGTGCGTTTTATGCGTTGACGGGACTCGACGGCCCATCGCCGGCGATCGACCGCGTGCTCGCGCTCGATTTCCCGCGCCAGACAGCATGCGGGGTCCCGCTCGTCGTCGGACACTGGTGGATCATGCCGGTAAGCAGCAGCCGCGAGTTCGTGGTGCTCGATATCCGCGACATCAAACGTCCTCGCGTCGCAAGCACGCTCGTCGCCGATTCCACCTTCACCCCCCACTGGCTCGCGCGCGACCCGGCCGGTTCGCGCATCGTCGCGACCACCGAGGCTCCCCGTCCGGCGGTGCGACTGCTGGTGTTCGACTCCACGTCGGGACGTCTCGCATGGGATGAGAAGTTCCGCGAGCGTGCGGACGGTCCGCTCGGCGTCAGCTTCGATCGCGCGGCGTGGCCGCACGGCGCGTCAGGTGCCGCGCTGCCGCACGGCGCGGTATTCTCTCGGCGCACGAGTCGGCCGCACTAGGGCCTGCATCGTCTTCATGGCCGGGCACGCGTAACTGTTCCCTTCACCGCATTCGCTCTCGCCTCGTACGCGATGCGCCCATGGGCGTCGGCCGGCAGGCGCTCGCGCAGGCGCTCCCGCAGGGTCGCGAGCGCATCGCCCGACATCGCACCGAGGGTTCGCGCGACGCTGGGGCCGCCCGAGATCGTCGACCAGTATTCGCCGAGGTCCGCGAATGTGCGCTGGACGGTGATCTCGCTCGTCTCGACTGCATCGAGGCCGGCACCAGCCCACAGCCCCTGCATGCTCTCGACGCGTGATGCGCCGGGGCTTGGGGGCGCCGGGACGTCGACGCCCATCTCGCGCAACTCCGACTGCAAGGCGTGATACGGGAACCCGCCGCCGTGCATGTCCCACGCATACGCCGACACCGTTCCGCCGGGGCGCACGACACGGGCCATCTCCGACAGACCCTTGGCGGGATCGGACACGAAGAAGATGACGAGCGGCATCACCGCCGCGTCGAATGCGCGGTCGTCGTACGGCAGCGCCATGGCATCGCCTGCGCGAAACTCGGCGATGTCCGGCGAGAGGCGTGCGCGGGCATACGCAAGCTGCTCTTCCGACGGGTCGATGCCGTGAACCGATGCCGGTGCGCAGCGGTCGACGATCATTTCGGTGAACGCGCCATTGCCGCAACCAACGTCGAGCCAGCGCAGCCCTGATTCCGGCGAGAGCCAGTCGAGAAACGTGTCACCGGCGAGCCGGCTCCATGCGCCCATGTAGCGCTCGTATGCAGCGCCGTCGTCGAAGCGGATGTCGTTCGTCACGTTCTCCCGAGATCGGTGTGGCCTATGTCGTCTCCAGCGGCCAGAGCGCATGGCAGATGACGCTGCACTCACTATACGGGCCGTCGCCATCGCCGTCCATCATCGGTTCGTCGAGCGCGACACAGTAGAACGCCTGCGGGCCCCGCAGCGTCTTCACGAAGTCCACGACCTCGTTCACCACCGGATGCAGGCCGATCGTGCCGGTGGCACCGTTCGCCCAGAAGTCCGGGAACCGGTGATCGTCGATGCGCACACGGTCGCCGAGATGGTAGTCGTGTGTGTTTCCCATGCCCGCATTCAATGCGAAGAGTGGGCCACGGACATCGATGACGGACACGGGCGTACGGCGAGGGCTAGGCCACCTTCTCGTACTTGTAGCGATAGATGATGTGCGAGTTGGCATACGCACCGCGCGACGGCGCGTTCAGCAGCTCCTCGAATACATCGGGCGGCACGTCGAAGTACTTGTACACGGTACCGCCGTGAAATCGCACGTAGAGGAGTCGTGCCGCGCTGTCGAAACCGACCGACGCGAGACTCGACGACTTGACGAAGATCTCGAGCACCGACTCGTCCGGGAACCCGGCGTGCGACGTTGACGATCGCGTCGCGCTGCGCGCCCACCATGCTGCGGGCGCTGGGTGCGCGGATGCCGGTGCGCTCGCCAGTGCCGGCGACGGTACGGTCCCGCTCTCGATCGCTCGCGAGAGGTGCGCGTACGCCGCGTTGATGGCCTTTGCCCGCTCGGACGCCGCGGCATGCTCGGCCGACCCGTGATGACGGTCGGGATGCCACTGCGCAATGAGACGGCGGTACGCCGCGTTGAGCGCCGTCATCTCATCGACGTGCTCGAGCCCAAGCACCGCGCAAAGCCTGCGATACTGCCTGGTGGCGTCGCTCACGTCCCGCAGAACGTGGCGCGCACCCGCTCGTGCGCCAGCGGTGGTTCCATGTACCGCGCGAACTCCGGCTGCGCCTCGAACGGACGTGCGAGCACCGCAAGCAGTTCCTCGAAAGGCGCGAAATCGTCCTGCTCTGTTGCCGACCGGATGACCGCCTCGATGCGATGGTTGCGCGGGATGAACGCCGGGTTCACCGCGAGCATCGCTGCGCGTCGCACCGCCGGATCCATCGGTTCCTCCGACAGTCGCTGCGTCCATCGGGTCACCCACACGTCGAATGCCGATCCATCCGCGAAGAGCCCGCGAACAGCGGCGCGCTCCGCGTCGGCGCCTTCCTGTCCGGCCCACTCACCCAGGCCGCGAAAGGTCAACGTGAAATCCGCCATGTTCGGCGCCATCGCAGCGAGCAGCGCCCCCACGAGCTCCGCGTCACCCGCACGCGGCACCAGCAATCCAACCTTCCGTCGCATGCCGGTGTCGTACGCCTGCTGGATGGCCGGCGCGAACGCGTCGAGCGCCTCGTTCGCCATTGCAGTTGCGGTCTCCGGGTCGGCGGCGAGCACGGGCAGCAGGCACGATGCCAGCTGGGTCAGGTTCCACTCGCCGATCGCCGGCTGCCTGCCGTACGCATACCGGCCGTGGCGGTCGATGGAGCTGAATGTCATCCCCGGGTCGTATTCATCCAGGAACGCGCAGGGTCCGTAGTCGATCGTCTCACCGGACACCGACATGTTGTCGGTGTTCATCACGCCGTGGATAAACCCTACATGCAACCACTTCGCGATCAAATCGGACTGCGCGCGGATCACCGCATCGAGGAGCGCACGGTACGGCTGCTCGGCACGCGCCGCGTCGGGATAGTGTCGAGCGATGACATGGTCGGCGAGCGCGCGTACGCCCTCCGTATCGCGCCGGCTCGCGAAGAACTCGAACGTCCCGACGCGGATGTGACTCGTCGCGACGCGTGTCAGCACCGCGCCGGGAAGCATACCGGCCTCGCGAACCACGCGGTCACCCGTAAGTACGGCCGCCAGCGAGCGCGTCGTCGGAATGCCGAGCGCATGCATCGCCTCGCTGACGACGTATTCACGCAGCACCGGCCCGAGCGCGGCGCGACCATCACCACCCCGCGAGAAGGGCGTGCGCCCTGGACCCTTGAGCTGGATGTCGCGCCGCACGCCGTCGTGGCCCACGATCTCGCCGAGCAGGATGGCCCGCCCGTCACCGAGCTGTGGGACGAACCCGCCGAACTGATGACCGGCGTATGCCATGGCGATCGAGGCGGCGTTGTCCGGGACGCTGTTGCCGGCGAGTACACGAACGCCGTCTTCGCTCGCGAGCCACGTCGGATCGAGCCCCAGCTCCTGAGCGAGCGGAGTGTTCACGCGGATCAGCCGGGGCGACGAAACGGCGGTTGGCGCAACGCGCGTAAAGAAGCGGTCAGGCAGCCGTGCGTAGCTGTTGTCGAAGGGGAACGAGGCCATGTGCATGAAACATCGCACAAGGCGCGCCGGGGGTGGGGACTCCGGCGCGAGGGCTCGCGCGTTCGCGCGTGGCCAGGACTACATCGTCCGCGATGCGAGAGTGCTGCGCGAGGTAGCTGACCTGTGGGAGCCGGTCAACCGCATCGGGAGCGCTGACGGCAGGAAGGTCGCGCGCTGGCGCGCACCTGCTCCCTTCATCTTCTTTCGGGTCGGAAGGTGACGAAAACGACCGGAGGCAGAGAGTGTCGGACGGAGCAGGGAGCACGCGGGCGGATGGCGTCACGACGCTGGGCGAGATCGCGCATGCCGCGCTCGTCGCTGACGGTTTTCAACCCGAGCTCGACGCCGTTGCGGCGGCCGAGCTCGGGTCACTGCAGGCCGAGCCTGCGGGCGGAAAGGCAACAGCGCATGTTGAGGCCGGCGTGCGCGACCTCCGCGCGCTGCTCTGGAGCTCCATCGACAACCCGGAATCCCGGGATCTCGATCAAGTCGAGTGGACCGAACAGCTGGGCGATGGTTCGTTCAGAATCCTGATCGGCATCGCCGATGTGGACTCCCTCGTGCGGAAGGACTCGGCGCTCGACCGGCACGCGATGGCCAACTCCACGTCGGTCTACACCGGGATCCGCGTCTATCCGATGTTGCCACTGGAGATCTCCACCGACCTCACCTCGCTCAACCAGGGCGAGGACCGTGCGGTGATGGTGATCGAGCTCGTCATCGCGAGCGACGGAGCACCGCGCTCGCACGACGTGTATCGGGCGATTGTCGCGAACCGCGCGAAGCTCGATTACGCGAGCATCGGCGCGTTTCTCGAGGGTCAGGGTCCGCTGCCCGCACTGGTTGCATCGACACCCGGCCTCGAAGCGCAGGTGTGGCTGCAGGACCGCGCCGCGAGCCTTCTCGGGCGTCAGCGCGACGCCGCCGGCGCGCTCGACTTCGAGACGATCGAAGCCACACCGACCGCGAAGGATGGGAAGGTCGAATCGATCACGATCACGCGGAAGAATCGTGCGCGCGACCTCATCGAGAATTTCATGGTGTCGGCCAACGTGGCCATCGCGCAGATCCTGGCGGAACGGCAGCGGTCGGCGATTCGTCGCGTCGTGCACACGCCGAAACGGTGGAGCCGCATCGTCGACATTGCGCGGGGCTACGGCGCCGAGTTGCCGGTCGAGGCGAGTGCAAAGTCGCTCTCGCAGTTTCTCGCGTCACGGCGCGCAGCCGATCCGACGCGCTTCGCCGATCTCTCGCTGGCGATCGTCAAGCTGCTCGGCCCTGGTGAGTACGTGGTCGACAGGCCGGGGCCGGCGGACGATCAGGGTCACTTCGGACTTGCGGCGAGCGATTACGCGCACGCGACCGCGCCCAATCGCCGCTACGCCGATCTCGTGACCCAGCGGCTGATCAAGGCCGCGCTTCTGGATGCGCCGGCTCCTTACACGGATGCCGAACTCGGGACCATCGCCGCGCATTGCACCGAGCGCGAGAACGCGGCGAACCATGTCGAGCGCATCGTGCGCAAGGCGGCGGCGGCGAGCCTGCTCGCACACCGGATCGGCGCGCAGTTCGAGGCGATCGTGACGGGCGTCAACCGCGACGGCACGTACGTCCGGCTCATCTCACCGCCGGTCGAAGGGCGTGTGATGCGCGGGCAGGACGGCATGGATGTGGGTGAACGCGTCACGGTACGACTGATCGCGACGGACGAACGGAAGGGACACGTCGATTTCGAGGGCGTGTAGCGCCGGACGGCGGTGCCGGGGTGCTACCGAATCCGCACCAGCGCCGAGTCGAGCTTTCGCACGAGCGTCTCCCGGTCATAGCTGAACTTGTGCGCCTGGTTCAACTGCACGAGCTCCTCGATCACCTTGTTGATGGTGACATCGGCCTCGCGCGCATTCGACACCACCAAATACCGTCGCTTCGGCGACGGATCGAACAGCGCGTGCGACGCCGCCTCGGCCACCGCATCGGGTTCGGGATAGCTGTCGTAGTTACCCATCACGGTTACCAACCGGCGCATCTGCGTCTCGAAGGGCGTACCGACGGCTCGCTTTGCCGCGGCTTCGACCTGCGTTGCCGTGGAGCGACCGATGTCCGACCGATAGTTGCCGGGCTCGATCAGGCTCGCGCGCACGCCGAGCGAACCCATCTCCGCCGCGAGTGCATCGGCGAACGCTTCGATGGCATGTTTGCTCATGCTGTAGGGGCCGAAGAACGCGCCCGACAGGATGCCGGAAATCGAGCTCACGTTCACGACGCGGCCCTTCGACTCGATGATGAGCGGCGCGAATGCCTTGCTGACGCGATACGGCCCGAAGACGTTCACGTCGAACAGCGACGACAGCTCCTTCTCGTCAGTCTGCACGAGTGGAGAAAGGATCGCGATGCCGGCGTTGTTCACGATGCCATGCAGTCCTCGTCCGCCTTTTCGCACCGTCTCCACTGCCGCGGAGATGTCAGCGGGCACCGTCACGTCGAGCCGCACACCCTGGACATTCTTGATTCGCGAAAGCTCCGCGATGTCCTCGGGCTTGCGCGCGCCGGCGTAGACGAAGTGTCCCTGCAACGCGAGCAGCTCGGTGATCTTGCGGCCGATGCCGCTGCTCGCGCCGGTGACGAGCACGGCTTGCTGCGAGGCGGGGCGGTCCTGCGCGAGACCGCGTGACGCGGTACCGACAAGCAGGAGGATGACGAGGGCGAGCTTAAGCATGACGTTCTCAGGGACGTCCGGGTGGGGCGCACCTGCCTGATGCGCGGATCGCTTGAGCCCGAAAATGTCGCGCTTCGGTTACCCGGTGGGAAGCATGCCCGGGCCCGGTCGCGCAGAAAGGCTGCTAGCGGGATGCTACGAGGGACGGAACCTCCGCCAGCAGCTCGCGGGCGAGATAACCCAGCGGGGCCATGCGCGACGCGAGGCGCTTGCCCGCACTGCCATGTGCCCACACGCCCCACATGGTTGCCGTCGTAACCGGCGCGCCACGCGCTGCGAGCCCCACGATGATTCCGGCGAGCGTGTCACCCGATCCCGACGTACCAAG
>Ga0136611_10003662_pt1 | contig 10747 bp, 6 predicted proteins | sample AntDrymUQ2232306_2_FD_106645 | JGI IMG/M metagenome (GOLD analysis project Ga0136611, IMG submission 106645) | Polar desert sand microbial communities from Dry Valleys, Antarctica - metaG UQ223 (23.06) | ecosystem: Environmental > Terrestrial > Soil > Desert | place: Antarctica: Dry Valley... | reverse complement strand
GCAAACTCTGACCGCTTTGCGGGGCCGCCGCATTTTCGTCGCCGAGCGCCACGGAGTTGTCGTGGGCTTTCTCAACGCGGCGCCGGTGCCGCGCCGCAACGGTTGGCTGACCGAACAATTCGTGCGCGGCCACGGCGCGCCCAACGGCACCGTGGAACTGCTGCTCGATGCCATGATGCGCGCCGTGGCCGCCGATGGCGCGCAGTATGTCACGATGGGACTGGTGCCGTTATCGCAACACAACACGCTGCCGCCCGATTACAACCCGCTGTGGCTGCGCGCTTTGATCGCGTGGGTGCGCGCGCATGGCCGGCGCTTTTATAATTTCGACGGCTTGGACGCCTTCAAATCGAAGTTTCGCCCGCAGAGTTGGGAGCCGATTTACGCGATTTCCTCGGAGCCTGGATTTTCGCCGCGCAGCCTGTACGCCATCGCCGCCGCGTTCAGCGGGCAGTCGCCGTTGTGGGCCGTGACGCGCGGCTTGCTCAAAGCCGCCGCGCAGGAATATCAGTGGCTTGCGGCGCCTCGCAAGGCGCGCTGAAGAACGCCGCCATCGCGGGTCAATCGAGAACGCGCTGCATGAACAATTCCACCGCGCGCTCGACATCTACATCCACCGCGACACGCGCGTTTGGCTTGCCCTCGGTGACAATTGTGCAAGCTCGCTGCTCGCCGCATAAAGCGACTTCGATGCGTTTATCCTCAAATCGCACGCAGTCATCGAATAAGCTGATGACCGCCAGAGGATCGTGCAACGTGACGGGATGATCAACTTCGCTTTGCCATAATTTCAGCAGTTGCGAGAGTAATTGCGCGCGCTGAGTACTGCCGGTTGCGAGCCTTGCCGTCTGCGCCTCGCTCAATTGGCAGCGGCTGGTCACATCATAGCCGATCATGGTGATCTCGATGCCCGAATCAAACACCATCGCGGCGGCTTCGGGATCGCATAAGACATTCCATTCGGCGATTGGCTCGCTCCATTGCCCGCCCATCAGAACGAGACGGCAGCGCGAAATCAATTCCGGCTCGCGCGCCAGCGCCAGCGCAATGTTAGTGAGCGGGCCAATCGGAACGATTGTCAATAAATTTTCGGTGTCGGGTTCGGCTTCGAGATCAACCGATTGCACCAGAAAATCCACGGCGTGCGGCAGCGGTCGCTTCAATGAGTTTTCTTCGAGCACTTCAAACTGCGAGCCAAGTCGCGCGCCGTCGCGGATTTTTGCGAAGGGTTGCAAGAGCGGCTTCGAGCAACCGGCGGCGATGGGAATGTTGTCGCGTCCGAAGGCTCGCAAAATGTGTTGTGCCAGCAGCGCGCGGCGCGGCGCGTTGCGAAAAACCGTGGTAATGCCGCGCAGCTCCAACTCCGGCGAGTTGAGGATTATGGCCAAAGCCAGAGCATCGTCCACATCGTCGCCGATGTCGGTGTCGAGAATGATTGGAAGTGATTTCATAGAAGTAATTCGATCTTTAGCGCTCTTTGCCGTCGGCCCAAACCGAAGTGCCACGCTGCGCCGCCCAGTGCGAGAACCCGCTCGCGTCCGTGCCCCAGATGCGATTTTGCGACCACGCTCCGCCGCGCGGCGGTTCGCTGCATTCCAGCTTGATGACTGGAAACAGTGGGTTGGGCGGTAGTGCGGGCAAGCCGGAAATTATCAACTCATCGCCACGCTGCTCGAACGGCAATTGCTGTCCGTTGCTCAACAACGTGGCGCGCTCCACGCGCGATTCCAGGCCCACCGTGCGCACCTCCGCTGGCTCGGCATAAAAGCGGAGAATGAGATAAAGGTTGTTGCCCTGCACGGTTTGCCAACCGTGGGTGGTGAACTCGGTGATGTCGCCGCGCTCGCAACCGTAAATGGCCTCGCCGTGCAGCGCCAGCCAATCGCCGATTTGCGTCACGCGCTCCACGAACTGCGGCGGCAGGCGGCCATCGGCTTGCGGGCCGACGTTCAAAAGCAGATTGCCGGCGCGATTGGCGCATTCCACCAGCAAATCGAGAATCTCCACCGCGCTCTTCCAGTGCTCACCGTGAGCATAACCCCAGTGCCGCCAGTTAGCGGTCTGGCATGATTCCCAGAGATAACCCGGTTTGGCATAAATGCCCTGCTCCGGCGTGCCGAAGTCGCCGATCTCGTCCGGCACGCCGGGATGATCGGGAAACTGCCAATGCCATGAGTATTGCGGCCATTCGAGCCGGTCGTTGATGAGAATTTCCGGCTGCAATTCGCGGATCATGGCGATGAGCGCGCGGCTGTCGAGTTCGGCGGCGCTGCGCGGCCACAAGCCGTCGAACCAGATAACGTCTAGCTTGCCGTAGTTGGTGAGCAGTTCGCGCACCTGATCGAAGACGTAAGCCTTGATGCGCGCCCAGCCGTCGGGGTCTTTCTGCGGCCCATCGAGCCAAGCCGGGACGCGCAAGTCTATCAGCGAATAATATAGCCCGACACGCAGCCCGGCAGCGCGGAAAGCCTCGACATACTCGCGCACGAAATCGCGGCGCGGCGCCTGGCAAGCGGTGGAGTAATCGGTGTGCTGCGTGTCCCACAAGCAATAGCCGTCGTGATGACGCGCGCCGAACACGGCGTATTTCATGCCCGCCCCGCGCGCTACGGTCGCCCATACGGCGGGATCGTAATGTTCCGGCTGCCAGCGACACGCGGCCTCGGAGTACTGCCTGTGATCGAGGCGCTCGCGGTTCAAGACCTGCTCGCCACGTCCATAAGCCGCGTAGGCGCCCCAGTGAATGAACAGCCCGAAGCGGGCCTCATCGAACCACTGCCAGTACTCAGGAATCTTTTTCATGGATATTCTCTAACGCGGGCGCGCGTTTTTGCTCTTGAAATAATAACTCTTGCTTACGCTCCACGCCCCAGCGATAACCCGCCAGCGAGCCGTCGCCGCGCACGACGCGATGACACGGCACAACAAGCGCGATTGGATTGGTCGCGCAAGCTCGCGCCACGGCGCGCACCGCCTGCGGCTGGCCGATGGCTGCCGCGACCTCCGAGTAGGTGCGCGTTTCGCCGAAGCTGATCGAGCGCAAAACTTGCCAGACGCGCCACTGAAACGCCGTCGCCTGCACATCCAGCGGCAAGTCCAGATGCGGCTCGCGGCCCGCTAGATAGTGCAAAAGAAGCTGCGCCCAGGCGCGCAACTGCGCTTCGTCCTCGACAATTTCAGCCGCCGCAAACTCCTGGCGTAAAGCGGCTTCGAGACTTTTCACCGAGTCGCCCAGAGCAACGGAGCAAACGCCTTTGGTGGTGGCCGCGATCAGCAGAAATCCCAGCGGGCAAGACACGATGCTGAAAACGATGCGCGCTCCTTTGCCGCCGCGCTGATAAGTCGCCGGCGTCATGCCCAGTTGCGTAGGCGCGCGCTCATAAACTCCGCGCGTGGAGCCATAACCGGCATCATGCAGCGCGTTCAACACAGTTTCGCCTTCCTGTAATTTTAGCTTGAGTTGGCTCAATCGCACAGCATCCGCGTATTGGCGCGGCGTGATGCCCAGCACCTGCTTGAAGGTGCGTTGCAGATGGTAAGTACTGCCACCAACCTGTCGAGCCAAGTCGTCCAAAGACAAAAGGCTTTCTTTGTTGGCCTCAATGAGCCGGCAGGCTTCCTGGACGCGTGCCACTTGAACACTCGGAAATTGATCGGGACGGCACCGCTTGCAGGGACGAAAACCCGCCTGTTCGGCCAGTTCATGAGACGGGAAGAAACGGGCGTTCTTGCGGTGGGGGCGGCGTGACGGGCATGACGGGCGGCAGAAAATAAGCGTCGAAGCCACGCCATAAACGAAAACGCCGTCGGCGCGCTCATCTCTACTGAGTACCGCTTGCCAATAGTCGGCATCATTCAATTCAGGCCCGGCATCGTCGAGAAGTTGATGTTCCATTTTGCACCTCTGATTACTATGATAAGACGCGGCGGCGTTGGCTTCTATCCGCTTCTTGCGTTCAAAGTGGGAGTCTCGGCGGCACCGGCGGAAGCTCTCCGCCGGCAGGACTTGAGAATTGCTCTCGCACCGGCAGTACTCGTGCGGTGAAATCAGGCGATTTGCCAATCTAATTAACCCAAGTTGCTACCTGCTGTGCCGGGCGAATAAATTCGCGGCAACAACGACGCGAAGCCGCCCTGCGGTGGCTAAAAATCAAGATCAACAGCCCGCGCAGGCGGGCTTCGCGTCGTTGTTGCCTGCGGCTTCAGCCGCCGGGCTAAGGGTAGCAACTTAGGTTGATTATGCATCACAACAAAATGCTGCCCGGATATTACTGTGCATTGCCCTTTACATTGCCATTTACCTATACTCTGATTGGAGGTCGTTGACATGGGTAGACCAGTGGTTCGCTGTCGGTGTGGGCATCAGGTGCTGGCTAAAGAGGTGCTACGAACCGATCTCTATGAGCGATCTTCGGGGCGCGAATATGTTTACGTCAAGTTTCGCTGCCGGCGTTGCAAGCGCATGGGCGAAGTCTTCGTCTCCGAGCGCCAGTGGGATTGGAGCATCTTCGAGCCGGCGCGCAACGAAATGAGCGACGCCGAGCGTGATGTCTTCCTCGACCAGGACGCCATTTCGGTCGCCGAAATCATCCTCTTTCACCGCCGCCTCAAAGAAGTCGAGCGCATCAGCGAGATGCAGGAACAAGCGCCGCCTGCCGAGCTTCCCCAGCCTGCGAACGCCGATGAAACGCCGAGCGCAGCCGCGCCGAGTACTGCCATTACTACGGATGAACCTCCCCCCGAAGCATCTAACCGCAGTCGGTCGCGCTCCAAAGAGCAATCTCCCCGCGAGCAGAACAACAAGACGATCAAGAACAATAAAGACGCCGACAGCCCGCCGCCCGCCGGCGATTTGCCGTCGGCTGCCGCTTGAATAAGAGCCGCTCGCTCCAACTGCACTGAACGATTGAGACGTATCATGGAAAATAATCTCGGCTCGCAACTTCTAGAGAATCTGCCGCCCTTGGCAAAGCACGCGCCGACGTCCCCAACGCCCTGCGAGACCGGCAAAGGCGACGGTTTGCCGTCCGCCGCCGAATTGGAGCAAACGCTGCGGCGTTTGTTGCGGCGCGTGGCGATGATGATTCAGGCTGAGAAATGCGTCTTTCTGCTGTACGATCAGGGACTCGATAAATTGGTCGCGCGCCTGCCGGCGTTGGGCCTCACGCCGGAGCAGGTCAAATGGCTGCGCGTGCCCAGCGACAAAGGCGTCAGCGGCATCGCCTTCGGCTCGAACCAGCCGGCTATTGTCTCGGATACGGCGCAGGTCGATCCCGTTGACGCCACCTGGATGAAGCGCCTCGAAGTTCGCAATTTGATCGCTTATCCCCTCGTCATCGAGCGCCGCGACGAGCAGGATCGCATGGCCGACAGCGTGCCGGTGGGCTTGCTGCTGGTCATCAACAAACGCGGCGCCGAGAGCTTTAGCAGCGAAGATTTGCGGATGCTCTCGATTATGGCGCGCCAGGTCACGGCGGTCATCGCGGACGCCCAGCTTTATTTGCGGCTGACTGAGGAAAAAGAGCAGTTGCAGGCGACGCTGCAAAGCCTGCTCGCCGGCGTCGTCATGGTCGAGCCGACCGGCCATATTTCTTTAATCAATCCGGCGGCGTGTCAAATGTTCGGCATCATCGAAAGCGAAGCGATGGGCCGTTTGTATGATGAAGTCATCGTGCAGCAGCCCATTATCGAGATGCTGCGCGTCGCGGTCGAAGACGGTGTCGCGTCGCCGCAGGAAATCGAGGTTGATCCGCCCAGAGGCAGCGAGGAGCCGCGCGTTTTTCAGGCTCAGACAACTTTCGTGCGCGGCGAAGTGGACGGCATGCCCACGATGTTGGGCGTTGTGGCGATTTTTAACGATATCACCGAGATGCGTAATCTCGACCGCATGAAAACGGCGTTCGTCTCGACCGTTTCTCATGAGCTGCGGACGCCGCTGACTTCGATCAAAGGCTTCATTGATACTTTATTGCAGGACACCGAAGGCTATTTCGATGACGCGGCGAAACTCGAATTCTATCAAATCATCAACGGCGAATGCGACCGTCTGCAACGCCTGATCGAAGACTTGCTTAATGTGTCGCGCATCGAGTCGGGCAAGGCGTTGCAGATGCACTGGACTTCTTTCGACCCGCTGCCGGTGATCGCCAGAGTACTGCAAGCGCAGCGGGCCTACGTTTCCCAGCATCAACTCAGGATGCAGGCGCACGGCCACATCCCCGAAATCATGGCCGACATGGACAAACTGGAGCAGATTCTAACCAACCTGATTTCCAACTCGATCAAGTATTCGCCTGCGGGCGGCGAAGTGCTGGTGACGGTTTCGAGCGATGTCGAGCGGCTTACGATTGCCATTAGCGATCATGGCATCGGCATTCCCGCCGACAAGCTGCCGCGTCTTTTTGAGAAATTCGAGCGCGTTGATAACCGCGACACGCGCCGCGTCGGCGGCACCGGCATCGGCTTGTTCCTGGTCAGAAATTACGTGGATTCGCACGGCGGCGAAGTGTGGGCCGACAGCGTGCTCGGCGAGGGATCAACCTTCACTTTTCAGATTCCCATTCACTCGCCCAAAGCCGATGAGGAGATGCAGAAACTGGTCGCCAGCGAGGAAGCCGATCTCAAGCAGTTGGAGAGCTTTACGCGAGGTGGTTTCTGAGCATGATCATCGCCATCGGCAGCGACCACGCCGGATTTGCTCTCAAAGGCGATCTGGCAGATTGGTTGCGTGAGTTAAATTGCCAGACGCTGGACTGCGGCACCGATTCCACCGCGCCGGTGGATTATCCCGATTTCGCCGCTGCTGTCGGGCGTGCCGTCGCCGAGGGACGCGCCACGCGCGGCATCATCGTTTGCGGTTCGGGAGCCGGCGCCGCCATCGCCGCCAACAAAGTGCGCGGCGTGCGCGCGGCGCTGGCCCATGATACTTATACCGCGCATCAATGTGTTGAGCACGACGATGCCAATGTCATCACCGTCGGATCACGCGTTATCGGCGTCGAGTTGGCCCGCGAGGTTATCAAGGCTTTTGTGGCGGCGCGCTTCACCGGCGAGGAGCGTCATGTGCGCCGGCTCGAAAAAATAAAACTTTTGGAAAACTCTTTGTGAGTTTGTTCTGTGAATTAGTTTGCAAAGTCCCCTCCCCTTAACAAGCGGGCGCCCTTTGGGCAGCGGTTAGGGTGGGGTCTAATACGCATCAAGACCCCATCCCCGGCCCTTCCCCTTGTCAAGGGGAAGGGAGTGCCCCCTACTTTGCAAACCGATTCGCAGAGTCCCATTCCCTTATTAGGCGAAGGGAGTACTGCCAGTCGCTGCATCAACCCTCCAGCAGCCCCGCCGGAGCAAGCCACAACTTGCTCCGGCGGGGCTGCCCATAATTCCATGCCCATCAATTTAGCAGCGAAGGAAGGCCACACATGCCCGTCAAACAAAGTACTGCCGGTGGAAGCGAGACTTACACATCCGAGCAATTACAGCCGCTCTTAGAAGCGCTGCAAGCCGCTAAAGAAGGCGATTTCTCCGTTCGTCTGCCGACGCCTAAAGATGGAGTTCTCAGCGAAATCTGCAAAGCATTCAATGACGTGATCGGCCTGGACGAGAACATGGCCAAAGAGATCGTCCGCATGGGTCGCATCGTGGGGCGCGAAGGTAAGATGACCGAGCGCGCCGCGCTCAAAGGCGCGACCGGCTCGTGGGCCGTCAGCGTGGATTCGATCAACTCGCTGATCGAAGATTTGGCGCGGCCCACAACCGAAGTGGCGCGCGTCATCACCGCTGTCGCCGAAGGCGATCTCTCGCAGAAAATGGCGCTGGAGATCGAAGGCACGCCGGTCAAAGGCGAATTCCTCCGCATCGGCAAAACGGTGAACACGATGGTGGATCAGTTAAGCTCGTTCGCCGCCGAAGTCACGCGCGTGGCGCGCGAGGTCGGAACAGAGGGCAAACTCGGCGGCCAGGCCGAAGTCAAGGGCGTGTCGGGCACCTGGAAAGATTTGACCGATAACGTCAATGTGCTGGCGGGCAACCTGACCGATCAGGTGCGAAACATCGCGCTTGTCACAACCGCTGTCGCCAACGGCGATCTGTCGCAGAAAATCACAGTAGATGCGCGTGGCGAGATTCTGGAATTGAAGAACACCATCAACGTGATGGTGGATCAGTTGAACTCGTTCGCCGCTGAAGTGACGCGCGTGGCGCGCGAGGTCGGCACCGAAGGCAAACTGGGCGGCCAGGCCGAAGTGCGCGGCGTGTCGGGGACGTGGAAGGACTTGACGGATAACGTGAACTTCATGGCGAGCAACCTGACGACTCAGGTGCGCGAGATCGTCAAAGTGGTGACGGCGGTGGCCAACGGCGATCTATCGCAGAAACTGCGGGTGGAAGCCAAAGGCGAAGTGGCGGCGCTGGCTGAGACGATCAACAGCATGACGGAGACGTTGAGCATCTTCGCGGAGCAGGTGACGACGGTGGCGCGCGAGGTCGGCACCGAAGGGATATTGGGTGGGCAGGCGAAGGTGCCGTATGCGGCGGGGACGTGGAAAGACTTGACGGACAACGTGAACTTCATGGCCGGCAACCTCACGACTCAGGTGCGAAATATCGCCAAAGTGGTGACGGCGGTCGCCGACGGCGATTTGCGGCAGCGGCTGGTGGTGGAAGCCAAAGGCGAAGTGGCGGCGCTGGCTGAAACGATCAACAGCATGACCGCGACGCTGAGTACGTTCGCCGAGCAGGTGACGACGGTGGCGCGCGAAGTGGGAACCGAGGGCAAGTTGGGTGGCCAGGCGAAAGTGCCTAACGCGGCGGGCACCTGGAAGGAACTGACGGACAACGTGAACTTCATGGCGAACAGCCTGACGGTTCAGGTGCGCGAGATTTCCAACGTGGCGACGGCGGTGACTGAGGGCGATCTGACGCGCTCGATTACGGTTGAGGCGCAGGGCGAAGTGGCGGCGCTCAAGAACAACATCAACCAGATGATCGCCAATCTGAAAGACACCACGCAGCAGAACACCGAGCAGGACTGGCTCAAAACCAACCTGGCCCGCTTCTCCGGCATCATGCAGGGGCAGAAAAATCTGGAATCGGTGGCGCGCCTGATTATGTCGGAACTGACGCCGCTCGTGTCGGCGCATCAGGGCGTGTTTTATATCAACGCCAGCACCGACGGCAATCCTCTTTTGAAATTGATGGACAGCTACGCCTACCAGGAGCGCAAGCACGTCGCCAACCGCTTCCGCCTGGGCGAAGGTTTGGTCGGCCAGGCCGCGTTGGAGAAAAAGCGCATTCTGCTGACCAATGTGCCCGGAGATTACATCCAGATCAGTTCCGGGCTGGGCGAAGCGCCGCCGCTCAACATCATAGTACTGCCGGTGCTGTTCGAGGGCGACATTATGGCCGTTATCGAGCTGGCTTCGTTCCAGCCTTTCAGCCAGATTCACATCACTTTCCTCGACCAACTGATGGAAAGCATCGGCGTCGTGCTCAACATGATCACGGCCAACATGCGCACTGAGGAATTGCTTCAGCAGTCGCAGTCATTGACTCAGGAATTGCAAAGCCAGTCGCAGGAATTGCAATCGCAGCAAGGCCAACTGCGCCGCTCCAACGCCGAACTGGAAGCCCAGGCCAAAGAGTTGGAAGAAAAAGCGTCGCTGCTGGCCGAGCAAAACAATAAAGTCGAGTTGAAGAACCGCGAGGTGGAATTGGCGCGCGCTTCGCTCGAAGAAAAAGCCGAGCAACTGGCGCTCAGTTCAAAATACAAATCGGAATTCCTCGCCAACATGTCGCATGAGTTGCGGACTCCGCTCAACAGCATGTTGATTCTCGCCAAGCTGATGGCCGACAATCAGGAAGGCAACCTCACGGCCAAGCAAACCGAGTTCGCCAGCACGATTTACGCTTCCGGCGGCGATTTGCTGAACCTCATCAACGAGATTCTCGACCTTTCCAAAGTCGAAGCCGGCAAGATGGAAATCGAGATCACCAACGTCTGGCTGGGCGAAGTGCGGGAATATGTCGAGCGCACGTTCCATCAGGTCGCCACGCAAAAAGGGTTGGAGTTCAACGTCACGATTGACCCCAATACGCCCGACAGCGTCCGCACCGATGTGCAGCGGTTGCAGCAGGTGCTGAGGAATTTGCTGTCTAATGCCTTCAAGTTCACCGAAGTCGGCCATGTCGAGCTTGGAATTCGCCTCGCCGACCGCGAGGAGAATCGCGATTACTACATGCTGAACCAAACCGGCAAAGTCATCGCGTTTTCTGTGAGAGACACCGGCATCGGCATTCCCAAGAACAAGCAGAAACTGATCTTCGAGGCGTTCCAGCAAGCCGACGGCACCACCAATCGCCGATATGGCGGCACCGGTCTGGGGCTTTCGATCAGCCGCGAAATCACGCGCTTGCTCGGTGGCCGCATCCATGTCGAAAGCGAGCCGGGCCGGGGCAGCACGTTCACGCTTTATCTGCCGCAGCATTACGTCGGCGTGCAGGACGACAATTCCCAGAACGGTTTTACTTATGAAAGCGATCCCGGCGGCGGCGCCAACGGCAACGGCAGAAATGCCATTGGACAAGGCGGCAGCGGCGTCAACGGCCACGGTGCCAATGGACGCAGCGCCGGCATCTCCGTCGCCAGAGCCGAAGCTCCGCTGCCCGGCCCGATTTCCCGCAGCCCGCGCGCCGGCGATGGCGCGGCGACAATTGAGTTGGAAGATGATCGCGCGAACATCGAGCCGGGCGACCG
>Ga0136611_10003661_pt1 | contig 10750 bp, 11 predicted proteins | sample AntDrymUQ2232306_2_FD_106645 | JGI IMG/M metagenome (GOLD analysis project Ga0136611, IMG submission 106645) | Polar desert sand microbial communities from Dry Valleys, Antarctica - metaG UQ223 (23.06) | ecosystem: Environmental > Terrestrial > Soil > Desert | place: Antarctica: Dry Valley... | reverse complement strand
GGTCAGAGGCCGTGCAGACCCCTTGACAGACCCGGTTCGGGGTGCTGCAGCCGGGTCAGGCCGCCCGACGGAGCAGCGCGGCGTACAGGGTCAGGCCGGGTCCGAAGGCCATCGCCACGACGGTCCCGCCGGGCTGGAGCTCGACCCGGTCCAGCACCAGGAGCACGGTCGCGCTCGAGCAGTTGCCGACCTCGCGCAGGGTGTCGTAGGACGGGGCGAGCAGCGCCTCCGGCAGGTCCAGGACCTCGCCCACGACGTCGACGATCTTGCGTCCGCCCGGGTGGATGGCCCAGCCGTCCACGTCCTGGACGGCGAGGCCGTTGCGGCCGAGGAGCTCCTCGACCACGGGGCGGGCGTGGCGCGCCAGCACGTCTGGCACGGCCGGGGACAGCCCCATCCTGAAGCCGGTGTCGGTGACGTCCCAGGTCATGTGGTCCGCAGTCGACACGTCCGTACGGGCGACCACGTCGACCAACGACAGGCCGGAGCCGTCCCCCGGCTCGAGCACGACCGCGGCCGCGGCGTCGCTGAACAGCGCATGGGCCACCATCTGCTGGAGGTCCTCCGGAGTCGGCGAGGACGACCGGGCGGTCTCGGTGGTGGGCTGCACGTGCAGGCTGGTCAGCTCCAGGCAGAGCATGACGGCGGGCCGGCTGCGGGCCACCACGAAGTCCGAGGTCGCGCCCAGGCCCGGCAGCGCGGCGTAGCAGCCCATGTGGCCGATGTGCAGCCGCTGCACCGCCGGGGTCATGCCGAGGTCGCGGGCCAGCAGGATGTCCAGGCCCGGCGTGACGTAGCCCGTGCAGGACACCACCGTCAGCAGGCCCACGTCGGCCGCGTCGACGCCGGCGTCGGCGAGCGCGCCCGAGATCGCCTCCTTGCCCAGCGGCATCGCCTCGGCCAGGAAGCGCTGCATCCGCGCTCCGGTGCCCCACGTGGAGATGTCCTCCTGGGTGGGGTCGACGACACCGCGGCGGGTGGTGATGCCGGAGTGCTGCCAGACCTTCGCGGCCAGCCGGGCGTCGTTGTAATGCTGCTTGAAGAAGCCGTCCCAGAGGCGCTGCTGGTCCATGGGAGCGGGGAGGGCAGCGCCGCTGCCGGTGATGCGGGCGGTCACGGCGTCTCCTTCACTCCGTGCGCCTGGAACAGCCCGGCGGTGGACCGGGTCGTGAGCATGCGCACGACGGGCTTCCTGCCCGCGAGCCACGCCAGGTAGTCCAGCGCGCTGGGTCGCAGCCCCGACAGCGTCAGGCGCACCCCGCAGCGGGCCGCCGCGGCCACGAGGGCGCACCGGTCGACGAACAGCGCCGGGTCGTGCAGCCGCTCGGGCGGCCCGCCCGGTATGCGCTCACCAACGGTCACCGCCAGGAAGCGTCCCCACGGGGTCGCGGCGATCGTGTCGAGCACCATCGTGCCGCCGGGCCGCAGCACCCGGCAGGCCTCGGCGACAAGGGTCAGCGGCTCGCGCACGTGCTCGAGGACCTCGCCGGCCACCACGACGTCGGCGACCCCGTCGGCGAAGGGCAGGTGCAGAACGTCCCCCCGTACGGGGATGACGCCGTGGGCCCGCGCCTGCGGCAGAGCGGTGGCTGACAGGTCCAGCCCGACGTGGCGGTAGCCGCTGACGTGCGGCGCCAGCAGCCCGGCCCCGCAGGCCAGGTCCAGCAGCAGCGCACCGCCGCGGGCCGGCGGCGGGATCAGGCGGGCCCGGGCTGCGGCGATCCAGTGGAGCATCGCGAAGCGGCTACCTGGCTGCCACCACAGCTCTGCCAGGTCGTCGTACTGCGCCGGGTCGTTGCGCGGGCGCACCGGGTTGCTGCGCGGGCGCACCGGGTCGTTGCGCGGGCGCACGGGCGTCGTCACTCGGCCATCCTGCGTGCTCGCGGCAGACTGCGCGATGTGCCGTCCGCCACTACCGCCCGGGTGACCGCGCTGGTCCGGGCCAGCCACCCCGAGCCGACGGTGGCCGTGACCGCCATCGCGACGGCGCTCGCCGTGTCGACCGGGCTCGGCGCAGCTGCGGCCGTCGTCTGCCTGGCCTTCCTGTCCGGCCAGCTGTCGGTGGGCTGGAGCAACGACTGCATCGACGCCGCGCGCGACCGCGGCAGCGCCCGGCCGGACAAGCCCGTGGCCCGAGGGGAGCTCCCGGTGGCCACCGTCCGGACCGCCGCGCTGGTCGCCGTTCTCGCGTGCGTCCCGCTGTCGCTCGCCATGGGGCCGGCGCCGGGGCTGCTGCACCTGCTCGCGGTGGCGGTGGCGTGGGCCTACAACGCCCGGCTCAAGGCGACCGTCCTGTCGTGGGCGCCGTACGCCCTGGCCTTCGGCGCCGTGCCCTCGATCATCACGCTGGGGCTGGGCCGGGTGGCTCCGTTCTGGGCGACAGCGGCGGGCGCCCTGCTCGGCGTCGGTGCGCATCTGTGCAACGTGCTGCCGGACCTCGAGCAGGACCTGGCGCAGGGCGTACGGGGGCTGCCGCACCGGCTGGGGCCGCGGCGGTCGGCGGCGGGTGCCGCAGTGCTCCTGCTCGCCGCCGCCGTGCTGCTCGCGGTCGGCCCGGGCCGGCCGGGGCCGCTGCCGGCTCTCGCGGTGCTGCTCGCAGCCGTCGTCGTGGCCGTCGGCCTGGTGCGCTCGCGCCGGGCCGGCTCCCGGGCGGCCTTCCGGGCCGCCCTGGTCGTGGCGGCGCTGTGCGTGGCGCTGCTGGTTGCCCGCGGTGCCGTGCTCGTCCCGGCCTGAGACACTCAGGCCGTGAAGGCCACCTCCGTCGTCGTCCTGGCGGCCGTCCTGCTGGCGGGGTGCGGCCTCGCCCCGGCCGCAGCCCCGGCGGCGAGCCAGGCCCCGGCGGCGACGCAGGCCCCAGCGGCCTACCACGGCCGCGAACCGGTCCGGGCCGCCTCCCGGCCGTCCTTCACGCTCACCGACACCTCCGGTGCGGCGTACGACTTCGCCGCCGAGACCTCAGGCGCACCCACCCTGCTGTACTTCGGCTACGCCAACTGCCCCGACGAGTGCCCGACCGCGATGGCGGCCATCGCGACGGCCCTGCGCACGGCGCCGGCGGACCTGCGCGAGCAGACGAAGGTGGTCTTCGTGACCACCGACCCGGAGCGCGACAGCGGCAGCGTCGTGCGGCGCTTCCTGGACCAGTTCTCGGTCGACTCCGTCGGGCTGACCGGGACCCGGGCGCAGGTCGACGCCGCGCAGAAGGCGACGGGGTTCGCCCCGGCCGAGCGCGGCGGGCCGGTCCCCACGCTCCCGGGCAAGCCCGACCAGCACATGCACGCGTCGGGGACAGCCCCCCACCAGCACGTCGGGCCGCTTGGATACGGTGTCACCCACGCAGACGTGATCTTCGCCTTCGACACCGGGAACCGCATGCCGGTCCTCTACGACGGGGGCGTGCGCCCGTCCGACCTTGCCGCCGACCTCCCCCTGCTCGCCTCTGGAGACGCCTCGTGAACAGCCCCCGCCTGCTGGCCGTGACCGGTCTGCTCGCGCTCGCCCTGAGCGGCTGCGGCGCCGGCCTGGATGCGCAGACCTACCAGACCCGCACCGTCGGCGACGCCTCCAACGCCGACCTGGGGCCGCTGGCCGTCCGCAACATCTTCGTGAACCCGCCCGCCGGCGGCTTCACCTACCCGGCCGGGGCCGACGCCCTGGGCGTGTTCCGCGTGACCAACCGAGGCGCGGAGGCCGACACGCTGCTGGAGGTCAGCAGCAAGGACGCCGCCGAGGTGGTCCTGCTGGTCGACGGGGCGCCCGCCGAGCTCGAGGTCCCCGCGGGCGGCAGCACCGAGGAGAGCGCCGGGTTCGTGCTGCGCGACCTCGCCGAGGACCTCGTCACGGGCGAGTTCGTGACCTTGACCCTGCGTTTCGAGCGCGCCGGCAGTCTGGACGTGCTCGTGCCGGTCGCCACCAACGGCCGGGCTGGCCGTCCCGTCTTCACCGGCGAGCCCGGGTCCGAGGAGGGCGAGCCGGCCCTGCAGGGACCCGCCGGCGGTCACTCCGAGGAGGAGGGCGCCGAGGGCGAGGCAGGCGGCGGCGGCAGCGCAGAGCGCGGCCAGGGGGAGCAGGGCCAGGCCGAGGGCGGCAGCGCTGAGGCCGGGCCGTCCGGCGCCGAGCCGTCCGAGGAGGCGCCGTCCGAGGGCGCGCCGTCCGAGGAGCCCTCCCCCGCCGGGTAGCCATCCCCTGGAGGTCCGGCCCGCGCACCCGCGCGGTGCGCCGTGGGTGTCGGACACCGGCGCTACCGTGCCGGGCATGGCCGCCCGACCCGCTGGCAAGGACCGTCCCGTGCACCGCTGCGGCGAGTGCGGGGCATCGTTCGGCAAGTGGCTCGGCCAGTGCCCGCAGTGCCAGGCCTGGGGCTCGATCACCGAGGGAGCGACCGTCAGGGCGCTGCCCGGCCTGCGCACCGCCGCGACCGGTTCGACGCCCGAGCACCCTGCCCGGCCGGTCGCGCAGGTGGTCGCCGAGCGGGTCCCCCGTGAGCTGACCGGACTCGCCGAGTTCGACCGTGTCCTGGGCGGCGGGCTCGTCGCCGGGCAGGTCGTCCTGCTCGCCGGCGAGCCGGGCGTGGGCAAGTCCACGCTGCTGGGCGCGGTCGCGCACACGATGGCGCTGCGCAACGAGACCTCCAACGTCCTGTACGTCAGCGGTGAGGAGAGCGTCGAGCAGATCAGCGTGCGCGCCCGGCGCACGGGGGCCGTCGCCCCCGGGATCCTGCTGGCCGACGAGACCGACCTCAGCGCGCTGATCGGCCACGTCGAGACGCACGACCCGTGCCTGCTCATCGTCGACAGCGTGCAGGCGATGGCCTCGGCCTCCGTGGAGGGGCGCGCCGGCGGCATGGCCCAGGTGCAGGAGGTCACGCAGGTCCTGGTGCGCATCGCCAAGTCGCGCCGGATGCCGCTGCTGCTGATCGGCCAGTCGACCCGGGAGAACTCGGTGGCGGGCCCTCGGGCCCTCGAGCACGCGGTCGACACGGTGCTGACCTTCGAGGGCGACAAGCACACGGCCCTGCGGATGCTGCGCGCGGTGAAGAACCGCTACGGCCCCGCCGACGAGGTCGTGTGCTTCGAGCAGACCGACGAGGGGCTGCGCGAGGTGCCCGACCCGTCGGACCTGTTCCGTGGCCACCGGGAGGTGCCGGTGGCCGGCACCGCTGTCGCCGTGGCGGTGGAGGGCCGTCGGGCTGTGCCTGCCGAGGTGCAGGCGCTGGTCGCCGAGACGAGCTCGGTCAACCCGCGGCGCGGGGTCAGCGGCCTGGACTCCGCCCGGGTCGCCATGCTCCTGGCCGTCACCGAGCGGCACGCTGCCATCAAGCTCGACCGCGACGTGTTCGTCGCCACCGTCGGCGGTGCCAAGCTCAGCGACCCGGCGTGCGACCTCGCGGTGTGCCTGGCCGTCGCCTCAGCGTGCCAGGGAGGACCGATGCCGGCCGACGTCGCCGTCATCGGCGAGGTCGCGCTGTCGGGGGACATCCGCCCTGTCGGTCACCTCCCGCTGCGCGTCGCCGAGGCGGCGCGGCTGGGGTACCGCCGCATCCTGGTCCCGCCCGGGTCGGTCAAGCGCCTGCCCCGCGTGCCCGCCGGAGCCAGCCTGTTCGAGCTCGACCACCTGGGCCGGGCGCTCGAGCGCGTCGCCTTCTACGCCGGACAGCCGGCTCCGGAGGGCCGGACAAGCCGCTGAGCGAGACCCGTCCGTGCGCCCCCCAGGGCCCGGACGGGTCGCGGACCGAGACGCGCCCGTGACCGCGCCGTGCCGACAAGGCGCCCCCCGCTCCCTAGACTCGCCGGACCGGGTCGGCAGAAGGTGGTGGGGCAGCAGGTGGCCACGACCGATGACCTGCTGCGTTCGACCCTGGCCGCGGTCGCTCCCGGCACGGCCCTGCGCGACGGCCTGGAGCGGATCCTGCGCGGCAACACCGGCGCGCTGATCGTGCTCGGCCACGACCGGGCCGTCGAGGAGCTGTGCACAGGCGGCTTCGAGCTCGACGTCGGGTTCTCCGCCACGCGCCTGCGGGAGCTGTCCAAGATGGACGGGGGCGTCGTGGTGACCGCCGACCTCGCCAAGATCGTGCGGGCCGGGGTGCAGCTGGTCCCGGACCCGAACATCGACACCGAGGAGACCGGCACCCGCCACCGCACCGCCGAGCGCGTCGCCAAGCAGACCAGCTGCCCCGTCATCAGCGTGAGCCAGTCGATGCGGATCATCGCGCTCTACGTCGACGGCCGGCGCTACGTGCTCGACGACAGCGTCATCATCCTGAGCCGCGCGAACCAGGCGCTGGCGACCCTGGAACGCTACAAGCTGCGACTGGACGAGGTGGCCGGGACGCTGTCCGCCCTCGAGATCGAGGACCTGGTCACGGTCCGCGACGCCATGGCGGTCAGCCAGCGGCTCGAGCTCGTGCGCCGGATCGCCACCGAGATCGAGGGCTACGTGGTCGAGCTGGGCAGCGACGGCCGCCTGCTGTCGCTGCAGCTCGACGAGCTGATGGCCGGCGTGGAGGGCGAGCGCGAGCTGATCGTCCGCGACTACCTGGTCACCAGCGGCAGCCGGCGGTCCAAGAAGCTCGAGGACGCCATGGCCGAGCTCGACACCCTCACCGGCGCCGAGCTGCTCGACCTGTCGGCCGTGGCCAGGGCGGTCGGCTTCCCCGCCGGCCCCGAGGCGCTGGAGACGGCAGTCAGCCCGCGCGGCTACCGGCTGCTGGCCAAGGTGCCCCGGCTGCCCGGCACGGTCGTGGACCGACTGGTCGAGCACTTCGGCGGCCTCCAGAAGCTGCTGGCCGCCGGCATCGACGACCTGCAGGTGGTCGACGGCGTCGGTGAGACCCGGGCGCGCTCGGTGCGGGAGGGCCTGTCGCGGCTGGCGGAGAGCTCGATCCTCGAGCGGTACGTCTAGGCCGGCCCCGCACCCGGCCGAGACGCGGTGCGGGGCGGTGTCAGCTGCGGGCGAAAGCGCGGGCGCTGGCCAGCATCGCGGCGAGGTCCACGAGGAAGACCACGCCGTTCGGACCGCGCAGGACCTCGGTGACGTACGCCGGGAGCACTCCCTCCTCGGCCGACGCCCCCGCCGCTGCGAGCTCCCCCGACCCGACGACTGCCCGCACCTGGTCGACCGCCACGCCCACCGAGCTGCCGTCGACGAGCCCCTCGCTCCCGTCGTCGTGTGCACGCTCCAGCACCAGCACGTCACCCCGGTCCCCGGGGCCGGCCCCGACCCGCAGGTCGAGCACGGGCAGCGCGGTCCCCCGCAGGTCGAGCACTCCGGCGAGCGGCGGCGTCATGCCGAGCAGGTCGGCCAGACCCTCCAGGCGTACGACCTCCCGGACCGCGCGCAGCGGGGTGGCGTACTCCCTGGCCCCCAGGCGGAAGGTCACCAGACCGCTCATGCCGTCCCCCTCATCAGCTGTCCTTCGAGCTGCGCGGACAGGGCCGCCAGCTCCCGTGCGCTGCGGCCGCCCAGCTCGGGTGCGCAGGCCTGCTCGGGGTCCCGGCCCAGCGTCTGGGCGGCAGCCCGGTACTCCCGGGCGGCGGCTGCGGGGTCTCCGCAGCGCGCCAGCACCCCGGCGAGCAGGAAGTGCGCCAGCCCGGCCTCCGGCGCCAGGTAGACCGCGCGGCGCAGCGCCGGGAGTGCCTGGTCGTCCTGGCCCGCCTCGACCAGCGCCCGGCCGAACAGGTAGTGCGCGTCGGCTGTCAGCGGCTGCTGGGCGGCGAGCCGGCGGGCGACCGCGGCGGCCTCGTCGTACCGGCCGGCGGCGAGCGCGTCACGGGCCGCGGCGAGGTCCTGCACCTCGGCGACGGCGGGTGTGGGGCGGGCGGCCGAGCGCGCCCGCGGCGCGGGGACCGGGGCTGGGGCCGGAGCCGAGGCCGGCTGCCTCGTACGCCGGTCGGGCGTTCGCTCGGCGCGGTCATCGAGGCGGCGGTAGACGTACGCCGCACCGTCGTCGGTCCCGAGCGTGACGAGCCGGAAGTCATCGCTGACCTGCCACAGCGTCTCGCTGTGCCCCAGGAACAGGTAGCCGCCGTCGCGCAGCGAGGCGTGCAGCCGGCGCACGAGCGCGCGCGTCGTCTGCCGGTCGAAGTAGATCGTGACGTTGCGGCACAGCACCAGGTCCAGGCCGTCGGCGGGCGGTGCGTCGCGCACGAGGTTGGCGTGGCGGAACTCCACCAGGTTCCGGACCTCGGGCCGGACCCGGTGCCGGCCGTCGCCGGTGGGGAGGAAGAAGCGGGCCAGCTGCTCGGGGGAGGCCAGGCGCACGGCCCGGGCGCCGTACGTCCCGGCCCGGGCGGCCCCCAGCGCGCCCGTGCTGATGTCGGTCGCGATGACCTTGACGTCCCAGCCGGCCGTGGACGGCAGCAGCTCGCGCAGGATCATGGCGATGGTGTACGGCTCGTCCCCGGTCGAGCAGCCCGCGCTCCAGATGCGGATCCGGCGCCCACGGGTCGCCGCCTCCCGCACGATCTCGGGCAGCACGTGCCGGCGCAGGGCCCGCACCTGGGGCGGGTTGCGGAAGAAGTGCGTCTCCTGGATCGTCACCTCGTCGATCAGCGGCTGGAGCTCGGGCGAGCCGGGTGCTTCGACCCGGAGCAGGTACGCGGCGACGTCGGGGTCTCCGGTGGCCCGCAGCCGCTCGCCGAGGCAGTAGCCCAGGGACTCGCGGCGACTGTCCTCGAAGACCAGCCCGGCGGCAGCGCCGAGCAGGACCCGCAACCGGGTCAGCTCGGCGTCGCCGAGCACCGTCCGCGCGCTGCGGGGCCTCATGACGCAGGTCTCACGGCCGGGGACCGGCCCAGGGCGGCGAGCAGGGCGGGGGCGATCTCGCCCAGCGGCAGCTGTCGCACGACCGCATCCAGGGCGAAGGCGGCAGCGGGCATGCCGTAGACGGTGCTGGTGGCCTCGTCCTGGCCCAGCGTCAGCGCACCCCGGCCGCGCAGGGACAGCAGACCCGCAGCGCCGTCGCGACCCATGCCCGTGAGCAGGACCCCCACGGCGTCGGGTCCGAGGGCCTGCGCCACGCTCCGGAAGGTCGCGTCGATGCCCGGCACGTGGAACTGCCCGGGGTCCGGTGGGACGCACAGCACCCGCAGCCGGTCGTCCTGCACGAGCAGGTTGCCGCCGCTGGGGGCGATCGTGACGGTGCCGGGGGCCAGCCGACGGCCGCTCTCGCCGACGACCACGGGCAACGGCACGAGGCCGTCGAGCCAGGACACCAGTCCCGGGATGAACCCCTCGGCCATGTGCTGCACCACCAGCACCGCCTGGCACAGGTCCTTAGGCAGCTCGCCGAGCACGGCGAGCAGTGCCTGGGGCCCGCCGGTGGACGCGCCGATGACGACGAGCTTGACCGAGCCGCCCTGGGCGTCGTCGTCGTCGGCCGGCGGTGCGCTCGACAGGGGCCGTCGCGACCCTCCGCCGAGCGCGCTGACGCTGCCGACCATCCCCTGGCTGCGCAGCCGGCCACGGGGGTGGGTGATGACCCGGACCCGAGCCGCGACGCGGAGCCTGCGGCGCAGCACCGCCGCGTACTGCTCCAACGTCCCGCTGTCGTCGGGGCCGGGCTTGGCCAGGACGTCGACGGCGCCGGCGGCCAGCGCCTGCAGTGCGTTCTCGCTGTCGGGGCCGGCCACGAAGGCGCTGTAGACCAGGATCGGCGTCGGGGTCGCGCTCATGATCCGCTCGATGGCCTCGATGCCGCCCATCAGGGGCAGGTCCAGGTCCATGAGCACGGCGGTCGGGCGCAGCCGGGCCACCAGTGCTACGGCCTCGCGGCCGTTGCGGGCCTCACCGATGACGCTGAAGTCCGGGTCGGCCTCGACGGCGGCACGCAGGAAGCGCCGCTGCACCGCGGAGTCGTCCACGATCACGACGGTGCTCACCGCCAGGCCCCGAGCAGGCGGACGAGCACGTCGACCTGGGCCGGCACGTCCTGCTGAGCACCTGCCGACAGCGACGACTCGATGTCACGGGCGGCCCGTGAGGCTCCGGGCTCGCCGAGCACGACTGCGCTGCCGGCGAGGCTGTGGGCGGCGCGGCGCGCCTCGGCGAGCTCCCGCGGGCAGGAGCCGGCGTGGAGTGCCTGCAGCCGCGGCAGCCGCTCAGCGACCTCGGCGCGGAAGGCCTGGTGCAGACCGGCGAGCGCCTCGGGCGGCAGGGTGCGGGCACCCTGTCTGTCCGGCACCGGGCACACTCCCACCTGCCGGAGCGGGATGACCCGGCTAGCCACTGCTTCGACGGCGGCCGGCGGGTGCTTGAGAGCTACTCGAGGACGAAGGCCGAGCCCTCGGCCTGCAGGTCGCCCACGCGGGCGTTGACCCGGTAGGTGCCGGCCTGCGCGGCGGCCTTGTCGCCGGCGCACCCCGGTCGCGAGCGCCTGCCCGCCCAGGTGAGCCGGGTGACCGACTCCTCCCCTGGCGCGAGCGTGATCTCCTTGGCAGGGCCCCCGGGGGCGCAGTCGTCGCTGGACCAGATCCGGTCCGTGCCCGAGACGACGACGAGTTCGATTGCCCCCTGGCCGAGGTCGAGGGGGCACGCCGTGGTGCCGGTGTTGGTGACGGTGAGCAGGAGCACCGGCCGGCCGCCGACCGGGTAGTCGTCGCGCTCGGCCTTCGCCGTCGCCGTCAGGGCGGGCGGGGCGCAGGGGGTGCTGCTCGGGCTCGCGCTCGGCTCGGCTCTGCCGGACGGCCCGGCTCCGCTCACGGCCCCCGGGGACGGGGACACGTCGGTCGCGGTGACGCGGTCCTGGGTC
>Ga0136611_10003660_pt1 | contig 10752 bp, 5 predicted proteins | sample AntDrymUQ2232306_2_FD_106645 | JGI IMG/M metagenome (GOLD analysis project Ga0136611, IMG submission 106645) | Polar desert sand microbial communities from Dry Valleys, Antarctica - metaG UQ223 (23.06) | ecosystem: Environmental > Terrestrial > Soil > Desert | place: Antarctica: Dry Valley... | reverse complement strand
TGACCCGGTGACACATGCTCCGCTTCGCTCCCGCGTCCGCATCGCTCTTCGTGCAGGCGGGCGCTGATTCGGCCGCTCACGCGAGCCGGCTCGCCGCGAGCTTCACACGAATTCCCACAGCTTGCAGGGGATGCTCCCGTTGTAAAAGTGGGTCGTCCGCGTCACTTTCAGCTTCACGTGCTTCGCCAGTTTGTCGCTCGCGGTGAAGAGCGCCAACCGCCAGCCGGGCCAATGCTCCGCGAAGGCGGCGCCCATCTTGCGGTGCAGCGGAATCCACTCGTCCTCCTCGCCGAGGCGCTCCCCATACGGCGGATTGCAGATGACCAAGCCCGGCGGTTCCCCCGGTTTCGGCCTGGCATCGCCGAGGTCGAGCTTGTCGATCTGAATCAGGTGGCCGATGCCCGCCCCCTTCGCGTTGTGCTTCGCCAATTCCACGGCGTCCCCCCGCACGTCCGAGCCGCGCGGCGGGAAGGCGAGCGCCGTCGCCACTTCCTCGCAGGCCGTGTCGCGGATGTCGCCCCAGAGGCGCTTGTCGAAGTCGAGGCCTCCGAAGAAGCTGTACCACTTCCGCGTCAGCCCCGGCGGCCGGCGCATCGCGATCCACGCCCCTTCGACGAGGAACGTCCCCGAGCCGCACATCCAATCGACGAGCGGGAAGTTGCCGTCGTAGCCGAGGTGCAGCAGCAGCCCTGCGGCGAGCGCTTCGTTGAGCGGCGCCCGCGTTTGGATGGGCCGGTAGCCGCGCTTGTGGAGGCTATCCCAAGAACTGTCCAAACTGAGGATCGCGCGATTCTTCGAGATGTGCAGGTTCAAACCGAGCATCGGTCGTTCCGTATCGACGCTCGGCCGCACGCCGGTGGTCTCGCGGAACTGATCGCAGATGGCGTCCTTCACGCGGCGGCTGGCGTACTGCGAATGCGTGATGTTGGAATCGCGGACGTTGCAATCCACGGCCAGCGTGTGCGCCGGGGTGAGATAGTCGGCCCAGTTGATCGTGCGAACGGCATCGTAGAGTTCATCGGTACTGAAGACGGGTCCGTCGAACACGGGGCGAAGGACGCGGACAGCCGTGCGGAGCCAGAGGTTGGCGCGGTAGAGCGATTCGATGCCGCCGGAGAAGAAGACGCCGCCGCGACCGGTTTCGATCTGCACGGCGCCGATCCATTCGAGTTCCCGGGCGAGAACCGTTTCGAGGCCGCGGGCGCAGGTGGCGAAGAACTGCGTCATGAGGGGAGTTCGGAGTGCGGATTGGGGAGTGGGGAGAGCCGTGCGGATCGGCGGAGGGACGCGGCGATGGTGCAGCCGGCCGCGAAGATGCCGAGCGCGATGAGGGCGATCCTCGCTCCGCCGGTGCGCTGCTGCTCGTATTGCGCGGAGTTATCGCGCGAGGCTTCGTCGAAGAGTTCGTCGAGAGTCAGCGCACCGGGGCGGATGCAGGTGAAGTGCCGGTTCCCCGAACTCTGATCGTCGCCGCGCAGCACGCCCGATTGCTGCTTCGCCAGCACCGTGATCTGACGATCCGCGAACTGGGCGCACCGGAAAGAGATGCGGCGATCCAAGTGCTTCGGCCGCGCCGGATCCGCACCCAAGAACCAATGCCGGCCGTCGGCCATCGGCTTCCACCCGGTCGGCGTAGCATCGGACAACGCCATCTTCGGCCATCGTTCGTCCAGTTGACGGGAGAGTAGCTTGTCCCAATCGGGTGGTTTGGCTTTCGATTCGGTATTGGGTTCGGCGCCCTCGATCCCGGAAATGTGCTTCCAGTATTCGTGGAGCAGTTCGGCGGAGATCACATACTCGCCGAGCTTCGGATTTTGCACTCGCCAGGATTGATCTCGGAGGACAGACGAATCGGTCGGGCCTGCTTTGGCCCAGTTTTCGGGAGGACTATCTTCGCCCAGATCCGTCCGATAGACCTGCCCGTGCCGCTTCAGGCTGAAGCAACGTCGCGAGACGCCGTACACGGTATCGACGAATACCTCTTCGCAGCCGGAAACATCGCCGACCAAGTAGATCCATCGGCCTTCGTTTTTGGGATCGACTTTGTCGTGCGCGACTGTAACCGCTTCCGATTTCAGGGTCGTCAGCCAAGCGTGGTGCCGATCCCGTGTTCCGGGAGCGGACAGGGCGAGGACGAGGCCACCGACGAACGCGAACCCGCAAAAGATCGCGAGTACGGGGTGGGGGGCGTAGTCAGACAAGATCATGGCCGGCCCTCGTGGAATCGCATTTGCAGAGCCATTCGCAGCCGAGTGAGCCGGTTTTCGATCACGCCTTGCTCGCGAGGATGAGCAGCGCCACGATTCCGAGGCCGACAGAGATCAGCCCGAGTTTGATCGATTTCTCGACCAACCAGACGGAGATCCCTTCGCTAAAGGGCCGACGCAGCATCCGGGCGTGGATCGCACTGCAGACGGCCATGTGGACGGGCAACCCCAGGAAGAAGGCGACGAAGCCTGCCTCCCAAAGGGGATAGCCGCCGAGGTTGTAGGCTTCGGTGACGACGCTGCCGAGCGCACCTTCCGCGACGCTCACGGCGAATAGGACGGAAAGCACGAGCGCGATACTGCGGAGGATGCCGGGCTGCTGCACCTTCGCCAGGCGGCACGACCAGCGGAAGACCATCACTTCGAACGACAGGTAGGCGAGCAGCACGAAAGCGGCGCACGCGAGAACCAGCAGGATTTGCAGACCCTTCATGGCGACACCCCCCTCTCGGGATGGTGTAGTGATTTTCGCGGTCGCATAAAGCGAGATGGGAACATTCCGCTCAGACCTGTGGGCGGAGCACGATCAGCAGCGGAAGCGCGCCCGCTTTGCGGTCGCCGCGCTTGTCGAGGAATGCTTTGATCTCCTTCGATTGGGCCGGGGCCGTGCGGGCGGTCGCGGGGAGGAAGGCCACGACGATCGCGGCCTTGTCGGTCGCCTTCTTCACGGCACCCGCCACTTTGCCGAGGGTGTCCGAGGAGATCGATTTCGGATCGCCGTTCGCGCGGCCGGGGCGGGGCGGGGTGAGGTCGATGCCGAGGCTCTCTTTCACATCGCGGAAGTCGGCGATGCCCATCGGGACGAGGTGGGCCGACCCGATTGCGGGCGGCTTCTGCGTCTGGAGTTGCTTGCCGACGTTTGCGAGCAGAGCCGCGAGTTCGGGAGCCGTCAGCCCGTCGAGGTAGAAGGCCACGGCGACGGGAACTTTCTTGGCGAGGAAGTCTTGCGTGCGGGCATCGGCCGTCACGGTCAGGCCGACTTGCTTGGCCGAGGCTTGCAGGAGTTCGAGTGCCGCGGCCGGGTTCTTCGAGAAGAGGTCGAGGCGGAAGGCCGGGTCTTGGGCGAACTCCTCCTTCAGGCGGAGTTGGACGTCCATCTGGTCGAGTTCGCCCGCCGCGAAGATGTACGGCAGGCGCAGCGCGTTCTCCGCGAGCGGCTTCGGATTCTCGATGATGCCCGAGCCGACGACATCGCCGTGGGCCGAGCGCGGTGCTGGGGCCAGTTCGGGATCTTTGGGAACCTGAACGACGACTTCCGGCGGAATGGGGGGCATTTCGGGGATGGACTTCACGTCCGGGGTTCGGGGAATGCTGCGGGCGATGGCGAACGTGTCCTGCTCGGGGGTCGCGTGAGTCGGGTTGGTGACGGGCAACCGGCGCTGCTGGACGCGTTCCTGCTCGCGGCGATCCCCGGCCGTGAAGACCCAGAACGATGCGCTGCAGAGCGTGAAGAAGACCGACGCGGCAATCGCATACTGGAGCAGCAGCGACCGCGTGGTCGGTGCCGAGCGCCGGATCTTCGGCTGGGCGATCGGCCGGATGCGGGCGAGGACGGCCGAAACTTGAGAGACCGGAATGGGCCGGATTGTGGCCGGACGCAGGCGGGCCGCATCGGCTTTGAGGGCGCGGAAGAGTTCGGCCGCCTCCGGCTTGGCCGCGAGGAGTTGGCGGAAGGCGTGCGCCCGCGCACCGGACAGTTCCCCGTCCACGGCGGCCGCGATCAGTTGCGTTTCGGGAATGGTCAGCATAAATCCCTATTCCATCGGTTCGTTCAAACCGTTCAATCCGGACTGGCGGCCCCGGCCCCCTGTTCGACGATTCCGACCGATCCGGGTTCCAAAAGATTCCGCAATTCGAAGCGCGCCCGGTGTAACCGGCTCCGCACCGTGCCGATCGGCACGCCCATCACCACGGCGATATCCTCGTACTTCAGCCCGTCGATGTCCTTCATGAGCAGCACCGTCCGGTGCTCCGGCGAGAGCTTGGCGACGGCATCCGCGAGCATCCGCTCGTCTTCGGTGCGCTCCATCGCGGCTCCGGGGGCCACATCCACCGTCCGATCCTCGGGATCGAGGCCCAATTCGCCATTCTTGCCGACTCCCGCGTCCAAGCTCACGGCCGACCGCTTCCGCCGCTTCGCGCTGATCGCCGTGTTGAAAGCGATCCGGTAGAGCCAGGTGAAAAATTCGGCATCGCCCTTGAAGCTGGCGAGCGATTGGTAGGCATTCACGAACGAATCTTGAACCACATCGAGCGCGTCGTCCGGGTTGTCCACGATCCGGTTCGCCACATGATAGAGGCGATCCTGGTACCGGAGAACCAACTCCCCGAAGGAGGCGGTTCGCCCGGCCAGCGCTTCCGAGATCAGGCGTCGGTCGTCTGGATTCACTTCGTCCTACAGGAAGGGACGCCGGTTCCGGCCCTAAAGTTCCCGATTCCGTCCGAAATGCCCCCGCGGCAGGCATTCCGACATTAATCGATGCCTAAACTGGACTTGTAGCATTGCACCGGCCCGATTGATGCCGGTCTGGAGCCACGTCCCCATATCCGGCCGATTCCGCGATCCGTACTATTCAATTGTTCCCGAAGGCATCCCCGAGTCGGAGCGGCACGCCGGTCATCATGGACAACCAGACCATCCGGGTTCGCGGCGCGCGCGAACACAACCTCCGCAGCGTCAATTTAGAACTTCCCCGCAATAAATTGATCGTTTTCACGGGCGTCAGCGGTTCCGGCAAAAGCTCCCTCGCGTTCGATACGCTCTACGCCGAAGGGCAGCGCCGCTACGTCGAGAGCCTGTCCAACTACGCCCGCCAGTTCCTCGGTCAGTTGCCGAAGCCCGATGTCGATTTCATCGGCGGCCTCTCTCCCGCGATCAGCATCCAGCAGAAGAGCGCGGCCCGCAATCCGCGCAGCACCGTCGGCACCATAACGGAAGTCTCGGACTACCTGCGCGTGCTCTATGCCCGCGTCGGTTTGGGGCACTGCCCCGTCTGCGAGCGGCCGATCGCCGCGCAGACGCGGGAACAAATCCTCGGCCGCATCGCCGCGCTGCCGGAAGGGTCGCGGTTCAGCATCCTCGCGCCGGTCGTGCGCGGCCAGAAGGGGGCCTTCCAAGATTTCTTCGCCGACATGGTGAAGCGCGGCTACGTGCGAGCCCGCGTCGATGGCGAGATCGTGCGGATGAGCGATGACCTGCGCTTGGACAAGAAGATCAAGCACAGCATCGAGATCGTCATCGACCGGCTGCAGTTGAAGTCCGACGACGGCGCCCAGCGCACGCGCATGGCCGAAGCGGTCGAGCAGGCGCTGGCGCTCGCCGAAGGCAATGTGATCATCGCGCTCGAACCGGACGCGGCGCGCAAATCCGAAATCCGAAATCCGAAATCCGAAATCGAAGCGCCCCCACCGGATATTCTGCTGTCAGCCCACTACGCCTGCACGTACTGCAACCTCAGCTTCGAGCCGCCGACGCCGCAGCTCTTCAGTTTCAACTCGCCGATGGGGATGTGCCCGGCCTGCGAGGGCTTGGGCCGCATCCACAGCTTCGCCACGGAACTGCTCATCGCGGAGCCGGCGAAGAGCTTGCACGATGGGGCGATCCCCCTCATCGGGGCGATCAAGGGCATGGGCCGCTGGCGCAAGCACATCTTCGAGGGTGTCGGCACTTCGCTCGGGATCGACCTGAAAGCCCCATGGAACAAGCTCTCGGCCGACCACAAACAGTTGCTGCTGAACGGCTCCGGCGATCGCCACATCGTCTGGGAGTGGAAGCAGCGCTTCGGCAAAGTTTGGAAGCACAGCGGCAAGTGGGAGGGGATCGTCCCGCAGCTCATCGCGCAGTTCAAGAAGGCCACGGCCGGGCCGAAGCGGATGCAGCTCGAAAAGTACATGCGCGTGCAGGACTGCATCTCCTGCCGGGGCGAGCGGCTCAACCCGCAGGCGCGGGCCGTGCGCGTCGGCCACAAGACGCTCGTGCAGGTGGGGCACATGCCCCTCGGCGACCTCGTGCCCTGGTTCGGCACGATGGAGCGCTCGCTGAACGACGTGCAGAAGTTCATCGCCGGGGAACTGCTGAAGGAGATCCGCGCCCGCCTCGGCTTCCTGCTCAACGTCGGCCTGCACTACCTCAGCTTGGATCGCGCCGCGCCCACGCTCTCGGGTGGCGAAGCCCAGCGCATCCGGCTTGCGGGGCAGATCGGCTCCGGCTTGGTCGGCGTGCTCTACATCTTGGATGAACCCAGCATCGGGTTGCACCCACGCGACAACGAACGATTGCTCGCGAGCCTTCTCCACCTGCGCGACATGGGGAACACCGTGCTCGTCGTCGAACACGACGAAGACACGATGCGCGCCGCCGACTACCTCGTCGATTTCGGCCCCGGCCCCGGCATTCGCGGCGGCGAAATCGTCGCCGCCGGTTCGCCGACGGAAGTGCTCGCGAACCCGGCCAGCCCCACGGGACAGTATCTCACTGGCGCGAAGACGATCCCCATTCCGAAGAGGCGCCGGGCGATCTCCGAAAAGTCGATCCGCATCGTCGGGGCGACGCACAACAACTTGAAAAACGTGACCGTGGAAATTCCCCTGGGCGCGTTCACTGTCGTCACCGGGGTCAGTGGCTCGGGGAAATCGTCTTTGATCAATGACGTGCTGCGCACTGGGCTGCATCGCGTCCTTTCGGGTGTCGAACTCGAAGCCGACAGCGAGGAAGAAGCGTCCGACGATCTCGAAAGCCTGGAACCCGGAACGCGGTTGGAAGGAACCGAACACGTTGACAAAGTCATTGACATCGACCAATCCCCCATCGGCAGGACGCCGCGGTCGAACCCTGCGACCTACATCAAAGTCTGGGACGAAATCCGCTCGCTCTTCGCCGCGATGAGCGACGCGAAACTGCGCGGTTACGACGCCGGGCGGTTCAGCTTCAACCGCGAGGGGGGCCGCTGCGAAGCGTGCGAAGGGAACGGCTCGAACCGCTTGGAGATGGACTTCCTCGCCGACGTCTGGGTCACCTGCCCCGTCTGCGAGGGGCGGCGCTTCAATCACGAAACGCTCCAGGTGAAGTACCGCGGCAAGAGCATCCACGACGTGCTCGAACTCGAAGTCGGCCAAGCCGTGAGCCACTTCGAAAACGTCGCCAAAATCCACGCTATGCTGAGCACGCTGCACGATGTCGGCCTCGACTACATCAAGCTCGGCCAGCCCTCGCCGACGCTCTCGGGCGGCGAAGCCCAGCGCGTGAAGCTCGCGAAGGAACTCTGCCGGCGCGGCACCGGCAAGACGCTCTACATCCTCGACGAGCCGACGACGGGCCTGCACTTCGAGGACATCCGCAAGCTGCTCGAAGTGCTCCACGGCTTCGTCGATGCGGGGAACACCGTCCTCGTCATCGAGCACAATCTGGACGTGATCAAAACGGCCGACTGGCTCATCGACATGGGGCCGGAAGGCGGCAGCGGCGGCGGCGAAGTCGTGGCGATCGGCACGCCGGAATCGCTCGTGAAAGTCGCGGAGTCTCACACCGGGCGAGCGCTGTTGCCGGTGCTCTTCCCGAAGAAAGTGAAAGCGTCGGCGAAGTCCAAAACCGCGAAGCGAGTCGCGACGCCGAATGCGACGCACCTCGAAGTCGAAGGGGCTTCGCAGCACAATCTGAAGAACGTGAACGCGCGCATCCCGCGCGACGAAATGACCGTCTTCTGCGGGCCGTCCGGGTCGGGCAAGTCGTCGCTCGCGATGGACACGATTTACGCCGAGGGGCAGCGGCGCCACGTCGAAAGCCTGTCGAGCTATGCCCGGCAGTTCCTCGGCCAAGTGCAGAAGCCGCGCGTCGAGAGCATCACGGGGCTGTCGCCGGCCATCGCCATCGAGCAGAAGACGACGAGCAAGTCGCCGCGCTCGACCGTCGGCACCATCACCGAAGTCTACGACTACCTGCGCATCCTCTTCACGCGGTTGGGCCAGCGCTACTGCCCGTATTGCCAGATCCCCATCGGCACCCAGACGAAGGACGAGATCGTCGAGAAAATCTTGGGCCTCCCGGACGGCACGAAGATCTACATCCTCGCGCCGATCGAGCGCAAGGGGCAGGAAAAGTACGAGGGCGTGTGGGAGGAGATCCGCAAGGCCGGGTACGTGCGCATGCGTGTGAACGGCAAGTCGTACGGCGTCGATGAACCGCCGGAAATCGACCACCGGCGCAAGCACAAAATCGAAATCGTCGTGGATCGCAACGTCGTCCGTGCCGGCACGCGGACGCGCATCGCCGATGCCGTGGAGCAAGCCCTCGGCCTCGGCGCGGGCGTGATGCACCTCGCCTACGTCGATCTCGACCGCGATGAAACGCAGTGGAAGGTGGAGCGATTCTCCCAGCACCTCGCCTGCGACAACTGCCGGCGGAGCTACGAGGTCCTGTCGCCGAACAACTACAGTTTCAACAGCCCGCTCGGGTGGTGTCCGACCTGCGAAGGCCTCGGCGTCCAGCGCGGGGCGAACGTCGCGCTGCTCGTCGGCAACCCGAAACTCTCCGTCCGCCAGGGTGCCATCGTCGCGTGGCCCAGCCTCGCACCGGGCAGCCCGTGGCTCCCCTTCGCCGCGGGCATTGCCGCCCACGCCGGCTTCGACCTCGACACGCCCTACGGCGATCTCGACCCCGTCCATCAACGGGCCATCTTGCAGGGGACGGGCGACGCTTGGCTAAGTGCGGAGTGCGGAGTTCGGAATGCGGAATCGAAAATCAAGACGAAAGCCAAGAAGGCTTCGGCGTCCGACTCTTCGATTTCCATTCCGCATTCCGAACTCCGCACTCCGCACTTCCAATACAAGGGTCTTTTCCCCGCCATCGACGAAGCCTCGCGCGTGAGCTTCCCCTACCGGGCACGGCTCGAGCACCTCGTCGACGAAGTGCCCTGCGCCGCGTGTAGCGGCGGTCGTCTGCGCGCCGATGCCGCGGCGACTCGTTACCGGAACGAGACGCTGCGCGAAGTCTGCGCCCATCCGATCGGCGAAATGCTCGCGCGGTTCGAGGCGTTCACGCTCGCCGAAGCGGAACAAAAAATCATCGGCGAGGTCTTTCGCGAAGTCGTCAACCGCGTGAAGTTCCTCGTCGATGTCGGACTGGAATACCTCTCGCTCGACCGCCCCGGCCCGACGCTCTCAGGCGGCGAAGCCCAGCGCATCCGGCTCGCGTCGCAGATCGGCAGCGGCCTCACGGGCGTCCTCTACGTCCTCGACGAACCGACCATCGGCCTCCACCCGCGCGATAATGCCCGCCTGCTCAAAGCGCTGCACCACCTCCGCGATCTCGGCAACACGCTGCTGCTCGTCGAGCACGACCGCGAAGTCATCGCCTCCGCCGATTACCTCTTCGACTTCGGCCCCGGAGCGGGCCGGCACGGCGGCGAGATCACCTCGGAGGGCGCTCCCGCAAAGGTGCTGAAGTCGAAGGATTCGCTGACGGGGAAGTACCTCTCCGGACGCCTCGCGATCAGCGTGCCGACGAACCGGCGGATCGTGTCGAGTGGCGAGCGAAAATCGGAGACGATGCCCGAAGCTTCCGTCGAAGACCTGAAAGCAGCATTCGAGTTCCCGAACGCGAGTTTCATCAGCATCCTCGGTGCGCGGCAGCACAACCTGCGCAACGTCGATGTCCACGTCCCGCTAGGGGCGTTCGTCGCCGTGACCGGCGTCAGCGGGTCGGGCAAAAGCTCGCTCGTGAACGAAGTGCTCTACAGCACGCTGGCCCGGCGGTTGAACCGCGCCCGCACGAGCGGGGCCGCGCACGACGACATCCTGGGGCTGGAGCACATCGACAAGATCATCCGCGTCGATCAGGATCCGCTCGGCAATTCACCGAGCAGCAACCCGGCGACCTACACCGGCGTCTTCGACCTCATCCGCGAGCTGTTCAGCCGGATGCCCGAGTCGAAGGTGCGCGGCTATCCGCCGCGGCGCTTCAGCTTCAACCAGAAGGGTGGCCGCTGCGAGGCCTGCGAAGGCAACGGCCAGAAGAAGATCGAAATGCACTTCCTCCCGGACGTCTGGGTCGAGTGCGACACCTGCCACGGTGCCCGCTACAACCCCGAAACGCTCGCCGTGCATTACCGCGGCAAGAGCATCAGCGATGTGCTGAACTTGCCCATCGACGACGCACTGGAGCTGTTCGGGAACATCCCCAAAATCCGCGTCGTGTTGCAAACGCTCACCGATGTCGGCCTCGGTTACATGCAGCTCGGCCAACCCGCGCCGACTATGAGCGGCGGCGAAGCCCAGCGCGTGAAGCTCGCCGCGGAACTCGCCCGGCCGAGCACCGGCAAGACGCTCTATTTGCTCGATGAACCGACGACGGGCCTGCACTTCGACGATGTGCAAAAGCTGCTGAACGTGCTCCACCGCCTCGCCGATCTCGGGAACACCGTCCTCGTCGTCGAACACAATCTGGATGTGATCAAGACGGCCGACTGGATCATCGACATGGGGCCGGAAG
>Ga0136611_10003659_pt1 | contig 10752 bp, 10 predicted proteins | sample AntDrymUQ2232306_2_FD_106645 | JGI IMG/M metagenome (GOLD analysis project Ga0136611, IMG submission 106645) | Polar desert sand microbial communities from Dry Valleys, Antarctica - metaG UQ223 (23.06) | ecosystem: Environmental > Terrestrial > Soil > Desert | place: Antarctica: Dry Valley... | reverse complement strand
TCGCCGAGCTTGAGGCCGGCGCGGCTGGCGATCCGCTCAAGGTTGAGCGCGCCCAGCGCGGCTTCGATGACGTGGCGGACGATCCGTGCAAGGATCAGCCCGGCGAAAAAGAACAGCCCCGCTCCGAGCAGGCGCGGGAGGAAGGCGAACACTTCGTTGGTCATGCTGGTGACCGGGGTCAGCACCCCCGACAGCCCGAGCGGCTGAAGCGCCGCGATCAACCCGACCAGCCAGATCAGCCAATAAGCGAGGCGGCCCAGTTCCTTGCCGACGCTGTCCCCGCCGGTGCCCGGGTGACGCTTGAGCACCGGCATCTTGTCGACGATCCGCGACACGCCCCACTGCACCGCCTTGGCGATGAAATGGGTCGCGACCAGGATCAGCAAGGCAAACAGGATACGCGGCCCCCAGGAGACGAGCTGGTTCTGCCAATATTGGGCGGGCGGCTGGGTCTGGTACATGAATCATCCTCTTTTAGCTGGTCGATCTCACCTTAACGATATCGCGCGCCGCCTCAACCGCGTCTAGTGCTTCCGCCGTTCGTCCCACCACGCCAGCCGCTCCTTGAGCTTGGCCTCGAAGCCGCGGTCGGTGGGGATGTAGAAGGTCTGGCGGTCCATTTCCTCGGGCCAGTAATTGCCGCCCGAAAAGCCGTCCTTCGCGTCGTGGTCGTAGGCGTAGTCCTTGCCGTAGCCGACATCCTTCATCAGTTTGGTCGGCGCGTTGACGATGTTCATCGGGGGCATCAGCGAGCCGGTTTCCCGCGCGCTTTGCCACGCCGCTTTCTGCGCGACATAGGCGGCGTTCGATTTGGGGGCGGTGGCGAGGTAGAGGCACGCCTGGACGATCGCCAGTTCGCCTTCGGGCGAGCCAAGGAAGTCGAAGCTGTCCTTGGCGGCGAGGCACTGGACCAGCGCCTGCGGGTCGGCGAGGCCGACGTCCTCGCTCGCGAAGCGGACGAGGCGGCGAATCAGGTAGAGCGGCTGCTCGCCCGCGGTCAGCATCCGCGCGAGATAATAGAGCGCGGCCTGCGGGTCCGAACCGCGCAAGGATTTGTGAAGCGCCGAGATCAGGTTGTAATGGCCCTCGCGATCCTTGTCGTAGATCGCGACACGGCGCTGGAGCAAGGCGGCAAGCCCGGCGGGGTCGAGTGGCGCTTCGAGTTGCAGATCGAGCAGGGTTTCGGCCTGGTTGAGCAGGAAGCGGCCGTCGCCGTCGGCCGAGGCGACCAGTGCGTCGCGCGCGTCGGCGGTGAGCGCCAGTGGCTTGCCGGCAATTTCCTCGGCACGGTCGAGCAATTGGGACAGCGCGGCCTCGTCAAGCCGGCGGAGGATCAACACCTGCGCACGGCTCAACAGCGCGGCGTTAAGCTCGAAACTGGGGTTTTCGGTGGTCGCGCCGACGAGCGTGATCGTGCCGTCCTCGACGAACGGCAGGAAACCGTCCTGCTGCGAGCGATTGAAGCGGTGAATCTCGTCGACGAACAGCAAGGTCCGCTGCCCCGCGCGCGCCTCGAGCCGCGCCTCGGCGAAGATCTTCTTGAGGTCGGCGACTCCCGAAAACACCGCCGACAAGGCGACGAAGCGCAAGCCCACCGCGTCGGCAAGCAACCGCGCGATGCTGGTTTTGCCGGTTCCTGGCGGTCCCCAAAGGATCATCGAAGCGAGCTTGCCCGCGGCGATCATCCTCCCGATCGCGCCGTCCGGACCGGTCAGATGCCGCTGGCCGACGACCTCATCGAGCCGCGCCGGGCGCAACCGGTCGGCGAGCGGTGCGGTGGCGCTGGACCCCACTGGCGCATCGCATTGAATTGCTTCGGGAAACAGGTCGGCCATCGAAACGACATAAGCGGGGCGTGAGGAAAATGCACCACGCCCCTTGCGTCGATCGATCGGCGATATATCTTAGAGGCATCTTACAGGAGAATGGCAATGGCAAGGTTTTCAATGAACTTCGGCAAGGGCCGCGACTGCGCGGGGATTACGCCCCATGCTTATGCCCAGGCAATGCACTTTGGTCCTGGTGGGTTTCATTTCGACTTTGGCGAAAGCCCGGGCGACCGTGGTTTTCGCGGGGGCGGTTCACGCGGCCCGCGCGGTCGCCGTCGGATGTTCGGATCGGGCGAGCTCCGGCTGGTACTGCTCAAGCTGATCGCCGACGAGCCGCGCCACGGATATGATTTGATCCGCGCGATCGAAGGGCTGACCGGGGGCGATTATGCGCCCAGCCCGGGGGTGGTCTATCCGACGCTGACGATGCTCGCCGACATGGGGTTGATCGAGGAAGCCGCGGCCGAGGGTTCGCGCAAGGCGTTCGCCGCCACGGAAGAGGGCAAGGCGCATCTCGAGGAAAGCAAGGACGAGGTCGAGGCTCTGTTCGAGCGGCTCGAGGAGGCGGCGCCGGGCCGGGAATCCAAGCGCCATCCGCCGATCGGGCGAGCGATCGGCAATTTGATGACCGCCTTGCGCCAGCGCGTTGCGCATGACGGGTTCGACGACAGACTGGTTCATGAAATCACCGACATCCTCGACGAAGCGGCGAAGCGGATCGAGCGGCTCGGCTAGCGTGGCCGGCGGCGGGTGATGACGCGTTCATAGACGCGCATTACCGCCATGTTGATCGCGTCCCAGTCCATTGTCCGCGCGACCGCTAGCCCCGCCTCGCCATGCCGCGCGCGCAGATCGGGATCGCGCGCGTACGCATCGAGCGCCTCGGCAAACCCGTCGATATCGCCCGGCGCGGAAAGTATTCCGGTAACGCCATCGCGGACGAGGCTGGTTGCTCCCGACGCGGCGGCGGCGACGACCGGCAATCCGCAGGCCATCGCTTCCAGCGTGACATTGCCGAAGGTCTCGGTGATCGAGGGATTGAGGAAGACATCGGTCGAGGCGAGCGCCACCGCGAGATCGGTGCCGCTCAATTCGCCGGTGAAGATCGCTTGCGGAAGCCGCTCGGCGAACCAGGCGCGCGCCGGGCCTTCGCCGATCACCAGCACGCGCGGCGAGACCCCGAGTGCCCCCGCCGCGTCGATCGAATCGGCGAACATGTCGAGGCCCTTCTCAAGCACTAGCCGGCCAAGGAAGCCGACCACCACTTCATCGTCGGCGATGCCATGCGAACGGCGAAACGCTTCGCTGCGGCGCTCGGGATTGAACTGCGCGCGATCGATCCCGCGGGTCCAGATCGAAATATCGGGGTTCATCCGCTGCGCGCGAAGGATCGCGGCGGTCGATTCGGCGGGCGCAACGATCGCGTCGCAGCGGCGGTAGAAGCGGCGCAGGATCGCTCGCACCGACGGTTCGAGCCACTCGAGGTGGTAATAGCCGAGATAGGTTTCGAAGCGCGTGTGGACCGACGCGACCACCGGCACCCCGCGCCGCCGCGCCCAGCTGATCACGCGATGCGAAACGATGTCGGGGCTCGCGACATGGACGACGTTGGGTGCGAACGCGACGAGGTCTCGGCGAACACGCGGCGAAATACGCAGGGGCAGGCGATATTCGGGGCGCCCGGGGATCGCCATCGCGGGTACGCTGACGAGGTCGCCGATCGCTTCGAACGCAGGCTCGAGCACGGTCGGCGCATAGACCCGGACATGCGCGCCCTGGCGAAGCAGGAATTCGACCAGCCGGTTGAGCGCCTGGTTCGCCCCGTCGCGGACATAATTATAATTGCCCGAAAACAGGGCGATCCGCAGTTGTTCGGGCTTCATCGCGACGCCTTAGCGGGTACCAAGCTCGTGCCGCAACCTATGGCCCGGCCACCCGTCATGGCTTATCGGGCAAGCATGGGCGATGCGCGCAAATCCTCGATGAGCCCGGTTGGATCGAACGACGCGGTGCTGTTGATCCTCGGCAGCCTGCCGGGCGAGGTGAGCCTTGCGGCGCAATGCTATTATGCGCATCCGCAGAACCAGTTCTGGCGGCTGCTCGGCGCGGTGCTGGGCGAGCCGCTGGCGACACTTCCCTACGAGCGGCGGATCGAGCGGCTCGCAGCGCGCGGGGTCGCACTGTGGGACGTGGTCGGCGAGGCGCTTCGCCGGGGCAGCCTCGACGCGGCGTTGCGTGAGGTTCGCAGCAATCCACTGATCGGCTTCGTCGAGCGTCACCCGCGGCTTGCCGCGATCGCGTTCAACGGCCAGACCGCGGCCCGCCTCGGGCGGCGCGCACTCGGCGACGGATTGAAGCCAGCACTGATCGACCTGCCGAGCTCGAGCCCGGCCTACACGCGTCCATTCGCCGACAAGGCGGCGCGCTGGGCGGTGCTTGGCGATCTTGCGCTTCCGGCCCAAACCGCCACATTAAGGCGATGAGCGACGAGACCGAGACGATCGACGAGGAGGTCGAGGACGAAAGTGCGATGTCGCTGGTCGACGAGGCGCTGGTCGCCGGAAACATCGCCAACACCAATGGCTTGCTGGTGATCGTCGCCAAGCTTGTCGCCAAGGGCATCTTTGACGCCGAGGATCTTCAGGCCTTTTCCGACAGCTATTCCAAACCGCTCGACCACGAACATATGCGCGACAATGAACTGGTCAGCCAGATGCAGGACCAGATGGAGGAAACCCTCGCGCAACTGATGCATTTCCTCGCCGAACGGCCGTGACGCTGCTAGGGGCGGCGCCATGTCGCTGATTTCCGGCCTGCTCCTGTTCCTTGCCACGGTCGCCTTTATGGAAGGCTTCGCTTACGTCGTTCATCGCTGGGTGATGCATGGACGGTTGGGGTGGGTGCATCATGCGAGCCATCATCGGGCGCGAAGCGGGCGGTTCGAGCTCAATGATCTGTACGGGGTGATCTTCGCACTGCCGTCGATCGTGCTGCTTTATGGCGGTGTGCAGGGCGGATGGGGCGATTGGGCGGCTTGGGTCGGCGCCGGGATCGCGGCGTATGGGGCGATTTATTTCGGGTTCCATGACGTGATCGTCCACCGCCGGCTTGAGCACCGGATCATTCCGCGGTCGACTTATTTGAAACGGATCGTCCAGGCGCACCGCATCCACCACGCGGTCGAGAGCCGCGAGGGGAGCGTGAGCTTCGGCTTTATCTATGCGCCGCCGGTGGAGCGGCTCAAGGCGGAGCTTGCGGACAGTGAGGGGGCGCGGATTAGGGCGCCGGTGCGGATCAATTCGGTTCTTTGAGACGGTCCTTCTGTCGTTCGATCCTTCGAGACGCGTCTTCGGCTTCGCTCAGCCGCTCCTCAGGATGAGCGGTCGTTGGGAATTCCGTCACGCGTCCACAGGCCTTCGCGGTTGATTTTGCGCGCGGGCCAGAGCGCTTCGCCGAACGCTTCGATCACCAGCGCGAACTTTTCGGCTTTGGAGATGCTGATGCGCCGGTCCCAGGCGCGCGGGCCGAGCGTGACCGCGCGGGTCGCGACTTCGCCGTAGATTCCGGCGGCGGAGAGCACCGCCCAGCGGCTGCGGAACGGAAGCCGCGCGGCGCCGGTCTTGCTCGACCGGCGATAGGAATCGGCCAGAGCGGCGAGGCGTTCGGTGACGCGGGCAAGCGCGGGGCGGTGAGCGGGATCGGACAAATCGGCGCCGGTCAGCCCTTCCTCTGCGAGCCAGTCGGCGGGGAGATAGGTTCGCCCGACGCGGGCATCGTCGACGATGTCGCGCGCAATATTGGCGAGCTGGAAGGCGATGCCGAGGTCGGCGGCGCGATTGAGGGTGTCGCGATCGCTGGGGTCGACCCCCATGACGTGCGCCATCATTATGCCCACCGCGCCCGCGACCTGATAGCAGTAGGACAGCAATTCGTCCTCGGTTCGTGGCGACCAGCCCGCCGCGTCGCGCGCGAAGCCCGCGAGGTGGTCGTCGGGAAGCTCGGCAGGGATGCGGGTTTCGGCGGCGACGACCGCGAGCGAGTCGAAAGGGACAAGCCCGGTCGCCTGTCCGCTGAGTGCCGCATGCGTTTGCTCCTTGAGGAAAACAAGCCGTGCGCCGGGATCGTCGGGAATTGCCGCGTCGTGGCCAAGCGTTTGCCCGTCGGTAATATCGTCGCAGGCGCGGCACCAGGCATAGAGCAGCCAGCTGCGCTCGCGAGTTTTGAGGTCGAAAATCTGGCTGGCGAAGCGGAAGCTTTTCGAACCCGCCGCGATCGTGCGTTGTGCCTCTTCGACCAGCCGCTGCCGTGCTTCCTTCACGCCAGCATTAGTCCCGCGGTGGCCTCGGCACTGCCGACCACGCCGGGAATGCCGGCGCCCGGATGCGTGCCGGCGCCGACGAAGTAGAGGTTGCGGATGACGTCGTCGCGGTTGTGGGTGCGGAACCAGGCCGACTGCCACAATACCGGCTCGAGGCTGAACGCCGATCCGAGATGCGCGAACAGGTCCGACTGGAAGTCGGCGGGGGAATAATGGAAGCGGGTGCGGATGCGGCTGCGGATGTCGGGGATCAGCCGCGCTTCGAGCGTGTCGATGATGGTTTCGGCATAGGCCTCGCCTTGCTGCTCCCAGTCGACCGGCGCCTTGCCCATGTGGGGAACGGGCGCGAGCGCGTAAAAGGTCGAGCAGCCCGGCGGCGCCATTGACGGATCGGTGATCGTCGGATGGTGGAGGTAGAGCGCGGGATCTGTCGCGAGCGTGCCGCGATTGTAGATATCGCTGAGCAACTCGTCGTAGCGCGGCCCGAACAGGATCATGTGGTGGGGGATGTCGGGGCACGTCCCCTCGAGCCCGAAGTGGAGCACGAACAGCGACGGGGAGAAGCGCTTGCGCTTGAGCGCCTTGACCTGTTTCGGCCCGCGCTTGTCGCCCTCGATAAGGCCATAACTGGCGACCACATCGCCATTGGTCGCGACCGCATCGGCGTCGCCGTGCCAGCCGCTTTTGGTGCTCACGCCTTTGGCCACGCCTTGCTCGACGTGGATCGCAACGACTGCATCGTCGAGACGCAGGACCCCGCCAAGGCGCACGAACAATGCGACCATGCCAGCGATCAGACGGTTCGTGCCGCCCTTGGCGAACCATACCCCGCCGTCGCGCTCAAGCTTGTGGATCAGCGCGTAGATCGACGAGCAGGTCATCGGATTGCCGCCGACCAAGAGGGTGTGGAAGGATAATGCTTGACGCAAATGTTCGTTGGCCACAAACTTTGAGACGATAGAATAGACCGAGCGCCATGCCTGATATTTCGCCAACGCGGGGGCGGCCTTGATCATGTCGCCGAGGCTTTCGAACGCCTTGGTGCCGAGCTTGACATAGCCCTCCTCGAAGACCCCTGCGGAATATTCGAGAAAGCGCTTATAGCCTTCGACATCGGCGGGGTTGAGCGCCGCGATCGAGGCGAACAAAGCGTCGTCGTCATTGGTGTAATCGAACCGCGTCCCGTCGGGCCAGTCGAGCGCATAAAATGGGGTCACCGGGACCAGCTCGACATCGTCGGCCATGTCGCTCCCGCTCAGCAGCCACAGCCGCTTGAGGCAATCGGGGTCGGTGATCACGGTCGGGCCGCCGTCGAAAAGATGGCCGTCGCGCTCCCAATAATAAGCGCGCCCGCCGGGCTTGTCGCGCGCCTCGACGATGGTGGTCTGCACCCCGGCCGACTGAAGGCGGATGGCGAGTGCGAGTCCGCCGAACCCCGACCCGATGACGATTGCGGTTTTCACGATTTCTCCAGCATGGCGGCGAGCGCGCGCGCGATAGCAACGGGCGGCCTGCCCGCAAGGATGCGCACGCGGTCCAAAAGCGTCGACCGACCGGCATAGAAGCGCGCGATCAGCGGGGCGGGCAGGCGATAGAAGCGCTCGAGGATGCGGTAGCGGTGGGGCGGGTCGGCGGCCCGGAACAACATCCGCGCGAGCAGGCGGTCGAACCGGCCGCCGCGCCAATGGTCGAGCGCGCGGCTTCGCGTCGCAGCGCCGAGCCGCGCGTCGAGCGGCGCCTCGCGCGCAAGCCAGGATGCGAAGCGCACCGCGTCGGGGAGCGAATAGCTTGTCAGCGGATGGAACAAGGCGGCGCGGACTCCGGCACGGGCGAGCGGGTCCGCGCTCACCCAGAAAGTGTCGAAATTCCCGCCAGTGACCACTGGCAGGACGCCGCTTTCCTCGCGCTGGAGAGTGGTGGCGCGCCAGCCTTGAGCGGCGACATATTCGGCGATCCGGCCGACGAGCAGGGCGCGGTCGAGGTCGGGTTTGTCCGAATAATAGGTGTCCTCGACGAACAGGTCGGTCGCGGAGAAGGGCAGGCAATAAACAAAGCGATAGCCTTCGGCCTGGTCGACCGTCGCGTCCATCACCACCGGGCGGTCGAGTCCGTGGCCTGCCGGAATGGTGATCAGCTGGCCACAGAATTTCTGCCAGCCGCAGTTCAGGCCCGGGGGCGAGGCCGACAATCCGCGCGCATCGAGCACCGCCGCGCCAGTCAGGGTGCGGCCGTCGTCGAGCGTAACGCTGGTCGGGGTGGCGTCGCTGGCGCGGGCGCGAAAAATTGCGTCGGCTGGCATGGCGAGGCGCACCGCCGAGTCGAGGCGCTCGCTTTCGATCGTCCGATAGGGCTGTTCGATCCGGCGCACGTGCCCCGGGAAGCGCACTTCATAGCCGGGCCAGCGATGCGCGATCAGCGGCTCGACCAACGCCGCGTCGTCGGGATCGACATCGCTCTCGAAGAATGACCACAAATGGTTTCCACCGATGGTCTTGGCCGGTTCGACCAGTGCGAGGTCAAGGTCCGGCCGGGACTGGCGCAGCGCCAGAGCGGCGAGCCCGCCCGCAAGGCCGCCGCCCAGGATAATCAGGTCGTGGCGCGGGGTCGGCATCGACTTGGCCCTAGCCGCGCGCGCCGGGCGCGCCTAGTCTCCGCGACATGCTGCTGTCCGCGTCGCTTTCCGCGCTGGCGATGACCCTGATCGTCGCGATGCGCTACCTCGCCACCAGCGGGCTGTTCGCGGCATGGACCGCGCGGCGCTTTCCCGGCCGGCTGGGCGGCCAGTCGCGGCAAATGTGGCGCGAGATCGGCTGGAGCCTCGCCTCGGCCGCGATCTATGGCATTCCCGCGGGGATCGTCGCGTGGGGCTGGCAGGAACATGGCTGGACGCGGATCTACTCGGGCGCGACCGACTTTCCCTTGTGGTGGATGCCGGTGTCGGCCTTGATCTATCTGTTGCTCCACGACAGCTGGTTCTACTGGACGCATCGGTTGATGCATCGGCCGTGGTGGTACCGGAAAATGCACTCGGTCCATCACGCAAGCCGTCCGCCGACCGCTTGGGCGGCAATGAGTTTTCATCCGTGGGAAGCGCTGAGCGGAGCAGTGGTCATTCCGGCGCTGGTTTTCCTGATCCCGATCCACGTCGCGATGCTCGGATTGGTGCTGGCGGTCATGACGCTGATGGGGGTGACCAATCATATGGGATGGGAAATGTTTCCACGGGCCATTGTCGATGGGAAGTTGGGAAATTGGCTGATAACAGCGAGCCATCATGAGCTTCATCACCAGAAATATCGCTGCAATTACGGTCTATATTTCCGCCACTGGGACCGGTTGTGCGGCACCGATCGCGGCTTGGGCCGGTTCGCGGGGGCCAGGAATGCGGTTGCTGCGTGCAGTGAGCGTGGCGGTGGCCCCTCCCGCGGCCGGACCGCCGCTCGGCACGGCTGACACCCGCGCCGCCATTAGAAGGGGCGCGGGCGCTTGAACCATTTCGAATTGCGCGGCGGGGTGATGCATTGTGAGGATGTGCCGCTGGCCACGATCGCGGACGCGGTCGGGACCCCGGTCTACGTCTATTCGACCGCGACCATGCAGCGCCATGCGCGCGTGTTCACAGCCGCGATGTCGGTGATCGACGACCCGCTGATCGCTTTCGCGGTCAAGGCCAATCCGAATGGCGCCGTGCTTGCGACGCTTGCCGGGGAGGGGCTTGGCGCGGATGTCGTCTCGGCGGGTGAATATAGCCGCGCCCGGGCTGCCGGGGTCGCGCCCGAAAAGATCGTCTTTTCGGGAGTCGGCAAGACCGCCGATGAAATGGCGCTCGCGCTCGAAGGCGGCCTGTTCCAGTTCAACCTGGAATCGTTCGCCGAAGCGGAGATGCTGTCCGCGGTTGCGACCTCGCTCGGCCGGACGGCGCCGGTCAGCTTCCGGATCAATCCCGACGTCGCGGCAGGGTCCCATGCCAAAATTTCGACCGGGGCGGCGCAGGACAAATTCGGGATCGGGATACGCGACGCGATGGCGGCGTTCGAGCGGGCGCGCGAACTGCCGGGGCTGAAGGCGCAGGGCGTAGCGGTGCATATCGGAAGCCAGCTTATTAGCCTCACGCCGCTGGAAGTCGCGTTCGGCAAGGTCGGCGATCTGATCGGAGAACTGCGCGCGGCGGGGCATGTCATCTCGGTAGCGGATCTTGGTGGCGGGCTGGGCGTGCCCTATGACCCGGCGGCGCCACTTCCGCCCTCGCCGGCCGATTATGGAGCGATGGTCGGGCGCATCGCCAGCCAGTGGGGGGTCCGGCTGATCTTCGAACCCGGGCGGGTCATTGTCGGCAATGCGGGCGTGCTGCTGACGAGGGTCATCCGCCTGAAACAAGGCGCCGCCAATGCGTTCGTAGTGGTCGACGCGGCGATGAACGACCTTATGCGCCCGAGCCTCTACGATGCATGGCACGAGATCGAAGCGGTCGCTCCCAACGGTGACCGGATGATCGCCGACGTCGTCGGACCGATCTGCGAAACCGGAGACATCTTCGCGCGCGCTCGGGGCATTGACCGCGTCGATGCGGGGGAATTGATGATCATTCGCACCGCCGGCGCCTAT
>Ga0136611_10003658_pt1 | contig 10752 bp, 6 predicted proteins | sample AntDrymUQ2232306_2_FD_106645 | JGI IMG/M metagenome (GOLD analysis project Ga0136611, IMG submission 106645) | Polar desert sand microbial communities from Dry Valleys, Antarctica - metaG UQ223 (23.06) | ecosystem: Environmental > Terrestrial > Soil > Desert | place: Antarctica: Dry Valley... | reverse complement strand
ATAAAACCACCATTAACGGTCTTGTACTTCAAACTATTAACTATCCGCAGGAGACGGGAAAGTACCCCAAGAAAGAAGCCTTTGTGCCTACAGAAACAACGGTTTTGGATAACGGAGATTTTTACATCGCGGACGGATACGGCCTGCAATACATTATGCATTACGATGCAAGTGGAAAATTGAAAAATGTTTTTGGTGGTAAAGGTGAAGGCAAAGAAAATTTAGACAATGCCCATGGCATCACAATAGACACACGGCAAAGTGCTGCTACATTATTAATTACAGATCGTACACGTAACTGTTTTAAGCGTTTCTCTTTAGATGGAAAATTGTTGGAAGTGATCGAACTACCTGGTGCCTGTGTTTGCCGACCGGTTATTCATAAAGATTATTTATATGCCGCTGTATTAAGATCACCTGATCTAAAGGCAGAAGGTACAGGGTTTGTTACTGTACTGGATAAGAACAATAAAGTTGTATCGAATATCGGTGGAACGGAACCTGTATACCAAAACAATCAACTGCAACCTTTGCGGCAGGCAGAAAAAATATTCATTCATCCACATGATGTATGCGTAGACAACGATGAGAATTTGTATGTAGCACAATGGAATTCGGGCAAAGTGTATCCCTACAAATTTAAAAGAGTGTAGTGCTTCTTTCTATGCAAGTGGTAAAAAAAATAGGCGAAGCTTTTTTACTGGCCTGTGTTTGCTTTCTTCTTTTCGTTCTTCTTTTTGAAGAACGTATTCATTTGCCGGTATGGGTGCAGGTGATTGGACGCATGCACCCAATGTTGCTGCACTTTCCGATTGTATTATTGCTGCTTTATTTTCTCACACTTTGGCTGCCTTTGAAAGAATCCGATACGTGGGTAGATGGAGTAGGATTGCTTGCTGCCCTGTCAGCTGTGATTACTGCTATTACGGGCTTTTTGCTATCGTTTCAGGAGGAGCAGAAAGGCAGCACTTTCTTTTGGCACAAGTGGGGCGGAATATCTATAGCAATACTTGCTTTTTTACTATACCATCTGCATCCTTATTTAAAAAGGCGAAAATTGCTGGCCCGGCCAATAACCGTTTTTATATCAATTGTTGTAATAATGACCGGCCATTGGGGAGCCGGTCTTACACATGGCGAGGATTATTTAATGGAACCCATCTCGGCCACCAGCGAAAGAGAAGCAGTGCCGTTGGAACAGGCAGTTGCATTTCAACATATTATTCAACCCATTCTCACAACCAAATGTATGGGCTGTCATGGCAAGTCAAGCACGAAAGGTGGTTTGGCCATGCATGATACCACTTTGCTTTTGGAAGGCGGAAAAACCGGTCCGCTTTTTATAGCCGGTCAACCGGAAAACAGCCTGCTAATCAAACGCATTTTATTACCGGTAGATGACAAGAAGCACATGGTTCCAAAAACGAAACCGCAACTTACGGAAGCGGAAATTCACTTATTAGCAGCATGGATAAAATCAGGTGCACCACTGCAACAAAAGATCATTGACCTTCCCGCAAAGGACAGCTTCCGGATTTTGGCTGCTTCCTTGTTATCTCCGTCTTCCCCGCAGGGTGAAGGTGAAATGACTTATAATTTTGCCTCCGCAGATGAATCGGAAATAAAAGCCTTAAATAATAATTACCGTTTAGTCACTCCGTTAGGTGAAAACTCTCCTGCCCTCTCCGTTCAATTCTATGGCAAAAATGGTTACTCCACAAAAGCATTGGAAGAACTGTTACAGGTAAAGGAACAAATTGCAGAATTAAGCCTTGCGAAATTGCCGGTGAAAGATGATGATTTGAAAATAATCGGGCAGTTACATAACCTGAAAAAGCTCAACCTTAACTACACTGATGTTACGGATAAGGGACTTGTTGAGTTAACCGCACTAAAGCAATTGCAAAAGCTTTCACTCGCCGGCACCGCTATTTCGCCCGGTATAGCTGCACAATTACTAAAACTTCCTGAGCTTACAACAATGTACATCTGGAATACAAAGTTGAACAATACAGAAGTGGAAGCGTTGCAAAAACGGTATCCAAACATAAAGCTGGAAACAGGCTACAAAGATGATGGCTTAACTATTCTGCCGTTAAATCCGCCTCTCGCCAAAACTGCTCCCGGTGTATATGATTCATCTGTTCAGATAGAATTAAAACATTCTTACAAAGGGGCAGAAATACGTTATACTTTGGATGGAACAGAACCGGATAGTGTGAACAGCAACTTATATAAAGAGCCATTGAAGATGGAGCAATTTACTGTGGTGAAAGCCAAAGCTTTTAAGCCGGGCTGGTATGGCAGCAAACCTCTGAAAGCTGTTTATTTCAGGAAGGGGATCAAGCCCGATTCTGTTGTTCTGGTAACAAATGAAAAAGAAAACAAAGGAAAAGATAAACTCTTGTTCGATGCCGAAATAGGCGATGGAAATTTGGGCAGCGGCAAATGGTTACGCTTTAAAGAAGCAGTCACTTATTATTTATTTTTTAAAGAACCTGTAACGGTACGGCAAGTTAGATTGAATGCATTTGTACGAATGGAAGCCTATGTCTTTCACCCTGCAAAAGTTGAAGTTTGGGGAAGCCTGGAAAAAACAAAAATGAAGCTATTAAATACGTTACGAGAAGCTCCTCCTGAAAAAGATGATGAGCAGGGTATGGTACAACCGAAGATTGATTTTGCAGCTGCGAAGTTGAAATATATTAAGCTGGTAATCTATCCTCTTTCTGCTATCCCGGCCTGGCACCCCAAGCTCAACCCTGCGAAGGCTCATATAAGCGAAGTGTTCTTGTACTAACCGGGGAACCTATGAAATAATGATAAAGGTTTCGGGAAGTTAAGGGAGCAACGGAAATAGTGTGGTAGAACGGGCAGTGTCAGTGGAAAAGGTTCTTTCTTCCCTGCGGGATAAGAAACTTCTGTACAAAAAAGTTTGCCTTGGGCTTGAAGTGAGCCGCCATATAATTAAAGCAAAAACTACATAGTATATTATCTAAACAAGATGTAATAATGATTAGATTTCGATATGGGTTTCTTATTGGTTTGATAATATTGTGTTTAGCAGCATGCAGTAAAAAATCCGGTAAAAAAAGACCACGGGATGTATGGGCTTTCAGATCGGTGTTAGACAAAAAACCACGAATGCTTACCCTGGCTCTTGATACTGCTTGTTATGCAGCCTATGATCTTGCTCATTGCACTCTTTATAAAGTATGGAAAGGCGGAGTGATGATGGAAGGCGCCGCTTATACCAACAAAAAAAATGTACAACCCACTACCTGGGGAACATCTTACTTTCGGGATAGCCTTCAGGAATATAAGTGGATTGCCGAACGGAACGAAAAAAAAGAGCCGGCTTTGATTATAAGTAAGGGATACTTTTTTAAGGATAACCAAATCTATTTGAAATATGCACTAATAGTTTCTTCAGGAGATACGATCCGGATAGAAGAGCGGCCGGAGTTTGTACGAAGCGAAACAGGAAACCCGGGACTGGAAAGATTATTTAAAATAGCTGGTTCTCCGGATGGTATCAAAGTTTCCTTACAGTTGGGTGATACCACTTTACTGTTGAATCCAAAACAAGAAACTTCTTTGGTTACGTGGTTTAATCCACTTCCTTCACAAAGTCCTCCGGTGGCTCAGGTTCAGTTTGATTCCCGCGGCCGGTATTGGATGGAAAAAAGCGACTGCCTTACCTGTCATGAGATTGATAAAAATACTGTGGGACCTTCATTCCGGCAAATTGGGCTCCGATATGAAAATGAAGAAAGCCGGGGAGAACGTTTAGTCAGGAAAGTACAGGAGGGCGGATCAGGAGTTTGGGGATCTGCCGCCATGACTCCTCATCCTAAGCTATCTAAGAAGGAAATAACAGTAATGTTAGATTATATTTTTTCTTTAAAACCAAGACACAAGAAAGAAAAAAAAGCAGTGGCTCAGGTTGAAAAAGCAGAGGACAAAAATATAAAACCTGGCTTTGGGGCACCGCTTCAGGGTGTTCATCCCAGCTTTACGGTTAATACCATTTATAAAAGTGATTTTAAGCCAAAAGCAGGGGGACTTGCTTTTCTGCCCGACGGCAGGTTGTTGGTTACCACCTGGGATTCTGTTGGAGGGGTTTACATGCTTGATGGGGTTGAAACGGGCGATACAAATAAAATTAAGGTAAAACGTATAGCATCAGGGTTGGCAGAACCTTTGGGCATTACAGTGGTGGATGGGAAAATATTCGTTTTACAGAAGCCCGAACTAACGCAGTTAATTGACCTGGATGGAGATGAAATTATTGATGAATATCGTACTGTTTGTAATTCATGGGGCATCTCCGGTGATTTTCACGAGTTCGCCTTTGGCCTCATTTATAAAGACAGCTATTTCTACGCAAATCTGTCTTTGGCCATGCGTCTGATGTCAGATGAAAAACAACAACGAGACCGGGGAAAAACGATAAAGATTGGCATGGATGGAAGGTATGAAGCCATCAACTATGGCTTGCGTCAACCAAACGGAATTGGCCTGGGTCCTGAGGAAGAAATATTTATTACAGAAAACCAGGGAGAATGGGTTCCGTCTAATAAGCTGATTCATATTAAGGAAGGAGATTATCATGGACAGCCGTGGGGTGTGCCCGATCCTATTCCTGTATTGCCGCCGGTTGCGCAGCCGGCTATATGGATGCCTGAAGATGAAATAGCAAACTCTCCGTCTCAACCTATTTTAATGCAGGAGGGACCTTATAAAGGACAAATGCTTCATGGCGATGTAACTCATGGAGGCTTATCACGTGATTTCCTCGAAAAAATTAAGGGTGACTACCAGGGCGCTGTTTTTCGTTTTACACAGGGCTTGGAAGCTGGGGTAAATCGAATTTGTCGTGGCCGTGATGGTGCCCTGTATCTTGGTGAAATAGGTATGGAGGGCGGGTGGAGCTGGAAAGAAAAACAGTACGGCCTTCAACGAATGAAATACAACGAAAAGGTAACTTTTGAAATGCTGGCAGTCCGGGCAAAACGCGGTGGTTTCGAAATAGAATTTACTGAACCACTTAATCCCCGGCAAAATCTATCAGCATCTGATCTTTTGATACAGCAATGGTGGTATCTTCCTACAGAAAATTATGGAGGCCCGAAAAAGAATCTGGAACAATTGGAAATTAGCAACCTCACTATATCACCGGATAGAAAACGGGTTTACCTGCAAATACCGGGTTTAAAAAAAGAACATGTTGTTTATTTCATGTTGCCCAATGATCTTCAAAGTGACAGGGGCCAATCTCTGTGGTCTTCAGAGGCCTGGTACACTTTAAATAATATCCCATAATAATTATAACAAAGAGCAATATGCAGAGAGGGAGCAAAAATGTAAGCAGGCGGGAGTTTATAAACCATACAGGGGCATTAGCGGCTCTCGGTATGCTGGGATTGCCATCCATCGGTCAACCAGTTGAAAGCAAGATGAGGAAACCATCAAAGATTACCATTAAAAATGTTGATTCTAATTTTGAGAGGGAGCCGCTAACTCCTTATCGCTTTAAAGGCAGTGCAATAACGGAAGCCTGGCAAACAGCAGCAAGGCTTGAAGGAGAATCGGGCATCGGTGCAACAGGCTTGGGAACTCAGGGAGTTCTTTGGTCTGATTCAAAAGTATTTGCTGCACATTCGGAAAGTGGTGGCAATGCTTTAATGTATGCCATGAGCGAAAGGGCTTTAGAGATGATGAAAGGAACTTCATTTACCGATCCGCTGCAATTGCTCGATGATCTGCTGCCCGAAGTTTATGCTTATGGAAAAAAAATAACCGGTAACGCCGACTTAAGAAAAACCTTTGCTTTAAACTCTCTGGTATGTGTGGATAATGCTGCGTGGTTACTCTACGCAAAACAAAATAATATCAAAAGCTTTGATGATTTGATCCCTTCTGCATACAAACCCGGTTTATCGTACCGGCACAATAAGGTAGCAAGCATGCCATCGTTCAGCGTAGGGGCAAAAATCGAAAACATTAAAGCGTCGGCAGATAAAGGGTCTTTTATCATGAAGCTCAAGACCGGCTCGCCGGGCACGCAAAAAGAAATGCTCGATAAGGATATGGCCTTCTTGTCTGCCGTTCATTCAGCCATCGGGCATTACGAAACGCCTTATACTAAAAACGGGAAAATTCCCTATTATTTTGATGCCAATGAAAGGTATGATGAAAAAGATACGCTCCTTCGTTTTCTTGATCATGCAAAAAAGATAGGCGCCTTTGATCAGATTGCGGTGGTAGAAGAACCATTTGGAGAAAGAAATGATATGTATGTTGGCGATATGGGAGTAACTATTGCTGCTGATGAAAGTGCTCACACGATACAGGATGCCGCTAAACGCATAGAACAGGGTTATAAAGCTATTGCCGTAAAAGCGGTAGCCAAAACCCTTAGTATGACAATGAAAATTACCCAGCTTGCCTACGAAAAGAAGATCACCTGTTTTTGCGCTGACCTGACCGTGAACCCGATCCTTGTTGATTGGAATAAATGTGTGGCTGCCCGCCTGCAGCCTTTTGCCAATATAGGTATTGGGTTACAGGAAACCAACGGTCATCAATACTATAAAAACTGGGATAAGCTGATGACATATCACCCAAAGGCAGGAGCTAAATGGACACAAACGCGCAACGGAGTTTATGAGACCGACAAATCTTTTTATCATGAAAGTGGAGGAATTTTTCAACCTTCAGCACATTATGAGCAGTTGTTTAAAAAGCCGGAATAACATATCCAATTATTACCTGTACGCCTGGCTACTACTTGTCAATTTTTCCGTTAGCATCTTGTACCGGTCGAAAGGTTTTAGCTAAAATCGAATGAAAGAAGACCACATGCTCAATGGTCAGCTAAGGGCAGGATACAATGTTCAGATAACCACCAATAACCAAGTCATTAAAAATACGACCACCTTCCCCAATCCAACAGATACACTCACACTTCCCGCACACATCGAAAGCTTTTAAGCAGTTGTATGGCCAGACCCCTGAACAGTAACTGGCGCCAGCGGCTATGGCTACGAACAAAACTACGAGTATTTAGAAGCAAACAACTGTACAGCTTTACGTCAAGTATAACTACTTCCACGAGCAGCAGCAAGGCAAGCGGTTAAAGAATATCCCTTTGCTGCTGAGCACCTTTACTACAACAAAGCGAAAGACTTTTACCTGTGCCCGATGGGACAGCACAAGAACAATATGGCTACTTACAAATGCAAAAAAATAAAAGTGGCTTTGAACAAACGATCAGCAGGTATCAGGCAAAAAACTGTGAAGGGTTTCCATTAAGAGGTGATGCCACAAAGCACAAAGGCAACAGTGTTATCGAAGTAAATCATAACCTTAATAAGCACAAGCAAAAAGCAAGAGAAAACCTGACAAGTGAAGAGGGCATTAAACATAGAAACCAACGAGCCTATGATGTAGAAGCAGTGTTTGAAAACATAAAACAGAACAAAGGCTTTAGAAGATTTATACTAAGGAGCAAAGAAAAAGTAACCGTAGAGTTCGGGTTTATAGCAATGGTTTACAACCTAATGCAAAAACAGCTAAAAAGCGACAAGTAAACTCAAAAACAAAGCAACTACAGGTGTATTACTAACAGCTCTGATATCGCGGAAAACTGCTCAAACAATCGTGCTGCTAAATAGCAGCTGACACAAAAAGAAAGAGGCTGCTCAAAAAGTTTTGAGACAGCCTCTTCTTATTACTCGTTAAAAACTTATCTGCCTCGTCTTAAATTAGGATGTGGAGCAGGAACTGAATTAGGTCCTTCTTCAGTTGTACCCATTAAATCTACTGTATTGTTATCTCCTTCTGTTCCGTAATCAAATATAAATCTGTCTTCACCAATACCTTGCCTTTCTACCAAGTACCTGATTACTGCATTTACTCTATCCCAACTTAATTGCTGAGCACGTTTGTCGCTTGCGCCATGGCCCGTTACACGTATTCTGCAAGTAGGGTTAGCTTTGACTTGAGCACCTGCACTTGCTAATACCGCTTGTGCATCTCTGCTTAAGCTTGCACTACCTGCTCTGAACTGTACAGAAGGTAAAGTAGTCATACCACAGTTACCTCCCCCTCCCAGGCCTCCATTTGCCATTGCACTATCCATTTTTGTTCTCATCTCTGTGCAGCATGCAGGCTCAGGACAATTACCAACACCATCAGCATCAACAGGAAAGCATTTTTGCGAAGTAAGTAATTCTTTGTCTTTGTAATCAGGAACGCCATCGCCATCTGAGTCTCTGGAAACACCACGTGCATCCACAGGAGCACCTGCGGGAGTGTTTGGTTCCATATCAAATTGATCAGTTACACCATCACCATCAGCATCAGGTAATACCGGTGTCGGTAACTTCATATGCTCAGGACGGTTCAACTCATTATATATAAAGTTGTTCGGATTTGTCCACCATAATGGTTGAACGCTATTTGCAGAGCTACCCATGTTAATGTTTATACGGGCACTTGTATAACTTACTATGTCACTAGATCTTCCTATACTTAGTCCATCTAAATCATCTCCATTCATAAAACCTACAAATCTTTGTTCTAAACCAAAATTAACTTTATTGCTTAGTTTCCAAGCCATACCTACACCAGCAGAAATGCCATGTCTAAAAAGCCAGTTCTTACTTGATAATTTAAAAGGAAGAGCATTATCTCTGCTTCCATTGAGTACACCTGCGTTACTTTCCTCTGAACCGTCCATTAAGGTTTTTAAAGCCTTCCGGGTATCGGACCTAGGACGTAAATAATTAATACTAGAAAAATTGTATGGAGAATTGCCATTTAAAGCGTCAACATCCACATCAGCGGCTGAATAGGCATAACCAGCAAATGCATATAAGTTGGTTTTTGGGTTTCCACGGAAATGACTTATATTATTTAGAGAAAAAATGAAATCAAGCGCTAGCTGATGCATATTCGTTCTGTAATTTGCTACAAAAGGATTGTTACGGGTAGGGGTAGCGTTAGTAGCTCCAGATCCATAATTACCTCTCCAAGGGTCGTTAATTACATTGCCAGGAATTAAACTTGGAGTTTTTGTCCTGTAATCCCTCCCTTTCATACGGAGACCGTTATACTGTACCCTATAAGATAAAGTATGATTTATGGCTTTTCTAAAAGAAATTCCACCACCTACGTTTAATACTTTTGGAGAAATATCTCCTATTATTAAGGGAACACCTCCGTGAATACCCAACTCCCATTGGTCGCGGGGCCTTGCAGGGTAAGGATATTGGTTATTTAAAAACTCGCTCTGTTGTGGTAGATTGCGAGTGGAGATTTTGGAGGAATCTCTCCAGTCATACCCTGCATCGCTCTGCGGCGTTGTCTGCGAATAGCCTGCAGAGGATAAGAGGCTGATTAAGCCTAAAATGAAAGTGTACTTTTTGCTTGCCATAGATGTGTTTTATATTTTTGTTAATAGAGTATCTGGTTAATCTCCGATGCAAAAATATGCTTTGAGGTGGAATTACCAAAGAATCCTAAAATTCTTTTGCAATTGTTAAAAAATTATACCAGTTAAAATAATTTGTCACATTATCATTTATCCTACTTTGTAAAGTGAATGTTCTTAATGTTTGTAGAATTTAATTCCCACAGATCAAAATTTACCTTGTTCTTCTAATAGAATTATATTGCGCTTATTATTATAGGGATGGAATTAGCACAACGAATAATAGCTCACGAATTACAAGAGTTTGAAGTACACTTTCGCCAGGCAGTTAAAAGTAATGTAGCACTGCTGGATAAAATAATGCAATACATTGTAAAGCGGAAGGGTAAGCAATTGAGGCCCATGTTTGTTCTTCTGAGTGCTAAATTGGGAGGAGAAATTAACGACAGTACTTACCGTGCGGCATCGCTTGTAGAATTACTTCATACAGCTACATTAGTTCACGACGATGTTGTGGATGAATCTTTAGAAAGAAGAGGATTTTTTTCGATTAATGCATTATGGAAGAACAAAGTTGCAGTATTGGTTGGCGATTACCTGCTTTCAAAAGGTCTTCTTTTATCTTTAAACAATAATGATTTCAAAATATTACAGATACTCTCAACTGCCGTAAAGTTGATGAGCGAAGGAGAGTTGTTGCAAATTGAAAAAGCAAGAAACCTGAACTTAAACGAAAACATTTACTTTCAGATAATAAAGAATAAGACCGCCTCGTTAGTTGCTTCGTCGTGTGCTGCAGGCGCTTCAACTACCTTTGAAGATGAAGAAGCGATTGAAAGAATGAGAGTGTTTGGCGAAAAAGTAGGAATAGCTTTCCAGATCAAAGATGACCTTTTTGATTATGGAAATGCTAATGTAGGCAAACCTACAGGTAACGATATCAAAGAAAAAAAATTAACCTTGCCATTAATTTTTACCCTTAATAAAGTAGACCGGTCTTTAAAAAAACGCCTTGTATATATAATTAAAAACGAAAACAATAAAAAGGAGCGCGTGCAATATGTTATTGATGAAGTTGAGAAAGCAGGAGGCATAAGGTACGCAACCGAGAAAATGCATTCGTATAGGGATGAGGCTTTATCAGTTTTACATCAGTTCCCAAATTCTGAAGTAAGGCAAGGTCTGGAAGAATTAGTAAGATACACAACCGACCGAAATTATTAAACATGCAAAAACGTTGGAAGCTTTTAGAAGCCGACCCCACTAAAATAACTTCTTTGCACACTGCCTTAAAGGTTCATCCCGTTTTATGT
>Ga0136611_10003657_pt1 | contig 10752 bp, 11 predicted proteins | sample AntDrymUQ2232306_2_FD_106645 | JGI IMG/M metagenome (GOLD analysis project Ga0136611, IMG submission 106645) | Polar desert sand microbial communities from Dry Valleys, Antarctica - metaG UQ223 (23.06) | ecosystem: Environmental > Terrestrial > Soil > Desert | place: Antarctica: Dry Valley... | reverse complement strand
GAACCCGTGCCTGTGGTACCAGTCTGCCTGGTGGAGCCGCTCTGGGTCCAGTTCTCGGCGTTGCTGCCGGAGCGCCCGCTGGTGTCGCCGACGCATCCGTTGGGGTGCCATCGGCACCGGATCCCGGATCGGGTGGTGTTCGAGCACGTGATTGCGGCGTTGGTGCATGGATCCGGGTACGAGCGGATCGCGAGCCCGGGCTGCTCGGACGCGACGATCCGTCGGCGGCTGAAGGAGTGGGCGGCGCTGGGGGTGAGTGAGCAGGTGCACACCCTGGCGCTGCGAGCCTACGACCGGATGATCGGGCTGGAGTTGGACGATCTCGCCGTGGACGGCTGCATCACCAAGGCTCCGAGCGGCGGCGAGGTGGCCGGACGATCGCCGGTGGATCGAGGCAAGCAGGGGCTCAAGCGTTCCCTGGTGACCGATGGCGTCGGGATCCCGCTGCACGTCGTCGCGGCCGGGGCCAATCGGCACGATGCGCCGCTGCTCGGCCCCACCCTGGCCGGGCTGGAGAAGCTCGACGGCCTGCCCAACGACGTGACCGTCCACCTGGATCGCGGCTACGACGGGAACCCGACGCGCGCGCTGCTGGATGCGCTCGGCCTCGACGGTGCCATCGCCCGCACGGGCGTCCCGGCCCCGATCCAGGCCGGGTCGCGCTGGGTCGTGGAGCGAGCGCACGGGTGGATGAATGGCTACGGCAAACTCCGCCGCTGCACCGAGAAGCGCGCCGCCATCGTGGACTTCTACCTCTTCCTCGCCGCCTCCCTCGTGGTCCTGCGCCAGCTCATCCACCGGGCTCGCCTGCGCTACCGCTGGCCGACACGCCCCACGACTCGCCGCCTCAAGTAGCCCCTATTGTCGGGCGCTCTTTAGTACCGCGCGGGGCGGAGCTCCAGCGGCACCTCGATCAGCGTTGAGCGGTCCTGCGCGAGCGCCTCGCGGAGGGCGGGGCCGACGCCCTCGGGCGAATCGACCTTGACGGCCCGCATGCCGAACGCCTCGGCCAGGCGCATGAAGTCCGGGTTCTTCAGCTCGTGCCCGATCGCCTTCCCGAACTGCTCGGCCGTGTTGTCGCGGACGGCGCCGAAGCAGTTGTCGTTGCAGACGATCACCGTAATCTTCAGGCCGTACAGTGCGGCCGTGGCCAGCTCCTGCGGGTTGTACAAGAACGCGCCGTCACCGGCGATGGCGACCACCTCGCGGTCCGGCGCGGCGTACTTCGCGCCGATTGCGCCGGGCAGCCCGTAGCCGAGCGTGCCGGTCCCGTTGCCCCAGCCGAACCGGAACGAGCGGCCCTCGTAGGCGCGCAGCAGCCGGAAGATCCAGAGGCCGACCATGCTGTCGGTGAAGAACAGCACGTCGCGCGGGAGCGCCGCCTGGAGCTCGCGGAAGAAGCCGACGCCCCAGGGAATGCGGGTCTCGGCGTAGCGCCACGGCGCGTCGAGCAATTCGTCGATGTGCTCGGCGGCGACCGACGCGGACTGGCGCGGTCGGACGCGCTGGGCAAGCTGGGCGAGCGTCTCGCCGACGTGCCCGGCGAGCTTGACCCGGGCCGGCTCGCCCTTGACCTGCTCGTCGTCGTCCCAGTCGAGATGGATCAACTGGCTGGCGAGCTGTTCGGCCGAGCGCGTGCCGGTGGCGGCGTTCTCGCGCGGCCCGATCGCCAATACGACATCGGCGGCCTTGAGCATCGCCTCGGCCGGTGAGGTCGGGCTCCAGGTGTAGCCGAGCGCGAGTGCGTGGTCCTCGGGCAGCACGCCCTTCGCGTTGCGGTCCGCCAGCACCGGCGCGCGGAGCGACTCGGCGAGCGCGCGCAGGTTGGCCTCGGCGCCGGCCGCGACGATCCCCCTTCCGGCGACGATCATCGGTCGGTCGGCCTTCGAGAGCAGATCCGCCGCCTGGTCGAGCAGGCGGTCGTCGGGCAGCAGCGGGGCCGGGCGCTCCGGGCGCGGCCCGATCTTCTCGGCCGGCGACGTGAGCACCGACGACGGGATCTCGAGCGCCGCGCCGGCCGGCCGCCCGACCTCGAGCGCGTCCATCAGTCGATTGAGCGCCGGGCGGATCTCCTCGGCGCTGCCGGCCCGCTCGTAGTAGCGAGCGACCGAGCGCAGCACGTCGCGATGGAGGGGATCCTCCTCGAACAGGAACAGCAGCCGCTCGCCATCCTGGGTGGCCTGGAGCAATGCGGTCGCGGAGTTCGTAAGGCCGCACTGCGGCACGCTCGTGGCGACCGCGACCTTATTGGTAGACCACGACCAGGCGTCGGCGATGAACCCGGCCCCCTGCTCGTTGCGCCCGACGAACGGCCGCAGCTCCGGCACCTCCGTCAGCGCGCCGTAGATCGGGTAGGCGCCGTGGCCCGGTACGCCGAACAGATCCCGAACGCCGCGCTCGACGAGCGCATCGACGAGCGCGCGTGCGCCGTTCCGAGTCGCAATGGTCACCGTGTGCCCCCAGCCGTCGGCCCCCGATCCGCGATCTACGGGCCGCGAGAGATCTCCGCCGGCGGCCGAGACGCCGGGTGCGCTAAGGATGGCCGACCGGCGCGCGGAGTGCAATTTGCCGTCATCACGGGCGAGCCGGCGGCGGGCGAACCGCCGACCGACACGTGCGTACAGGCGAGGGTGGCGCGGCGGGCGAATCGGTGTGTCCCGGTGCGGCGGGCGAACCGGCGGTTCGCCCCTACGGCATCCATCGCCACGGGCACCGCCCGTTCGATTTGCTAGCATTCGCATGTGAACAGATCCGGGAGTCGGCATCCCACTCGTTACTCCGTGCTGTGCTCGCCGCAAGCGTTGCTCATCACCCTGCTGATGCTCCTCACGATTGTTTCGGGGTGCCGGCTCACGAGTGCTGCGACGACGGGTGACGCGGAACAGCCGGCGCCAACCCCCAGCGTGCCGACGAAGCCGGCTGAGGCCAAACCATCCGGCTCAAAGCCTCCTGCGAATGTTGTCGTCACTTCTGAACGTGGGCGCATCGCCGCGTCGGCACAGTGGGCGCCCGGCCAGCTCCAGGCACACTTCGACAAGCACGGTGCTGAGGGCGACGCGCGCTCGACTATGGAGTACGACCTGTCTGCACGCGACACAATCAGGAATGGCACCGAGTTCACGTACCAGGATCGGGAGTCGAACGCGCGGCGGCGCGGCTTCTACGACCGCGCCGGCAACCGCTTCACGGGCGTCACGAACGACGGCGGGCGGATCACGACTCACTTCCGGCCGGACCGAGGCGAGGCGTACGTGCGCAACCTCGAACGCTCGACGTATCGATGACGGAGTCGCACCGATGACCGAGTCGGACCGGCTGCCCTGGCCGCCGACGCGCGAGCGCACGCTCGTCGAACGGCTGCTCGCCGCGCGCGGCATCCGACGCTATGCGCTTTTCCTGACCCAGCGCGAGGGGCTCGATCTGCCCGACGGCCTGGAGGCGATCTCCGGCTTCGCCCTCGACCCGACCGGCGCGGTACACGGGTTCTGGCTGTCCTGGGATTCGAGGCGGCACACCCACACGCTCGCGCCGTTCTACGCCGTGGACGACCCCGACGAGGCATTCGCCAACGACGCGGAGTACCGCGCGGCGCGCGTGAATCTCGGCCTGGACCGGCGGCGCGAAGGCCCCCGCAGTCTCCGCGCCACCGACGACTAGCATGGGCGCGCTCAGTTGCCGGTTAGCTCGACTGGCGCGCTTTCCGGAAGCGTCGTCAACACACCTGTCATCCTGTGCCTGCGAAGGATCTACGGACCGACCAGCTTGGGACACTCCGTAGATCCCTCAGTCGCTGGCGCTCCATCGGGATGACAGGTATGTTCGCGACGCTCCCGTCGTCTCCTGGTTGGCAACGCATGCATGGCCCGGTGCTCGATCGGCTACACGATCCTCATCGGGTCATGCCGGCGCGCCATGGCGGTATGATCCACTTCGTCGATCACACAGCGTCGGCGCGACGCCGCGCTCGGAGGCTTGCGTGGTGTACCGCTTCGCCCTGCACACCGGCTCACTCGATTCGACCCCGCTCGCGGACGTCCTGACGGCCGCGCGCACGACCGGCTGGGACGCGGTCGAACTGCGCCACGCCGACTTCGCGCGAGCACTTGATGCCGGCGGGACGGAGGACGACGTGCTCGCGTTGGTTCGCGCATCGGGCCTGCCCGTCGCAGCGGTCGGCGTCGAGCGCGGCTGGATCTTCGCCACCGGCGACGAGCGGACGCGTCTGCTCAGATCCTTCGCGGACGCGTGCCGCCGGGCGCAGGCCCTCGGCGCCGGGATTGTGATGAGCCCGATAGACGCCGAGCCCGGCCCGCTCGACCGCGCCGTCGAGAGCGTGCGCAAGGCGGCCGACCTGGCGGCCGAGCACGGTGCCACGCTGGCATTGGAGCTGAACGTCGCGGTCGATCAGTTCAACACCCTCGACAAGGTCCGCGAGCTGGTCAATCGCGTCGATCATCCCAACTGCGGGCTGCTCTTGGACACCTACCACATCTGGCGCGGCACCCCCGGCCTCGATGTCTGGCTCGACCTGACGCCCGAGGAGATCGCCTACTGCCAGTACAGCGACGTGCCGGCCGGCAACCTGGAACCGAAGAAGAGGGCCAACCGCCTACCGCCGGGCGCCGGCGTCGTGCCCTTCCGCCCGATCTTCGAGATCGTCGCGAACAAGGGGTATGCCGGCTACTGGAGCTACGAGGCGCTCAACCCCGACGCCTGGGCGCACGACCCAGAGCAGGTCGCCCGCGAGGCGATCGAGGCCAGCCGCGCCGAGTCGTGAGATCGGCGTAGGCACGACTACCGCTAGAGCGTAGCCCGCACCAGATGGAGCGGCTCGACGGGCGCGTCAACCAGCGCCGGTGGGGCCTTGTGCCCGACCAGTACCCGCAGCGCGCCGGGGACGATCCCGATGCGAGCGGGCGTCGTGCCGTGCGACTCGCCATCGACCTGGAGCGGGAGCGTCGGGCGCGCCGAGATTTGGATCTCGCGGGCGCGTAGGTACGTCACCTCGGGATCGTCCTCGTGTCGGCGGATCATCACCAGTGCGAAGTGCCGCACGCGCGCGAGCCAGGTGCGCCCCGGAAAGAAGCACACGTCGAGCAGGCCATCCGACGCAGAGGCTCGGTTGGTGATCTGCACCGTGCCCGCCCAGAGGCGCGTATTCCCGATGGTGACGAGTGCCGCGCGCCTCTCGCTCGAGTGGCCGTCGATGCGGACTCGCAGGCGCGATCCGCTCTTGCTGAGGCCGACGAACAGGCCGGCGACGATGATGGCGACCGGACCGAAGCGGCGCTTGTGCGTGCCGTCGACCGCCAACACTGCCTCGGCATCCAACCCGAGGCCGGCCATCAGCAGAAAGTAGCGACCGTTTGCGCGGCCGAGGTCGATGCGGCGCACCTCGCCGGTCGCGAGCTGGCGGACGGCCTCGACCGGATCCAGCGACAGCCCAAGCTCGCGGACCCAGACGTTCATCGTACCGAGGGGCAGTGCGCCGAGCGCCACGTCACTGCCGACGAGGCCCTGGATCGTCTCGTTGACGGTGCCGTCGCCACCGGCGACCAGGACGGCGTCCAGGCCCCGCGCAACCGCCTCGCGCGCAAGCGCGGTCGCGTCGCCCCGCGCCGCCGTCTCGCGCGCCTCGACGTCCCAGCCCAGCTCGTCCAGCGTCGCCGCGACGCGCTGCATCGCCCGCGAGCGAGCCAGTAACCCGGCGCGAGGGTTCACTATGAGGAGCGCGGCAGGACGCACGGAAGCGGGAGACGTACCACCGATACCGGATTCCTTGTCGATGCCGGGTGCATCCGGCGGCGCGGCACGCTCCCGAGGCACATCCGGCAACGCATGCTTGTGGCCAACATCCCGGCCGGCGATCTCACCCATCGGATCGGGGAGATCGGGAGAAAACTTGGGCAACGAAAATGGCCCGAGAGAATCGAAGCGTGCTGCGGACGGACCTTGCGATGCGTCTGCTGCACATGCCCCGCGACGACTCCGCGGCCCGTAGCCTTGCGGCCACTGGGCGAGACTGCTGGTGTTCCCTTGCGGGCTTTCGGGGTCGTCCCTGCCAGCGATCTCGTTCGTTTCGACTCACTCGAGCCACCGTCAGCATACGGCGTCCAGGGCGCACTGTAAAGCATTTGGTGTGCGCGCCGGCACTACATTCGGGCGTATTTGCGCCACGTGCCGCCGTCACTTCCCCGCCGGGCGGTACGCGACGGCGATCAGCCGGTCGCTTTCGTTCCCGAACGGCGTCAGCGCGTAGTCCCCGTACAGCGAGTCGATGCCCAACCCCGCCTGCCCCAGCAGCAGCTCCAGCTCGAAGCGCCCGAAGTAGCGAAGGTCGAGCGTGGCGGTCGAGCGCCGCACGACCCCGTCGTCGCCAACCTCGTCGTAGAAGTACGTGAAATGGTCGAGCTGCTCGGCTAGATCGGTGCTCCGCGCGGTCCACTTGCTTCGGGCGTGACCCGTTGCCAAGTCTCGGCCCGCGTACTGGAGCTGGAGCTCGTCCGGCGCCTCGCCGCCGCGTCGGTTGCCGTTCGCGATGTCCAGGATGAGCAGCCCGCCGGGCACGAGATGCTCGCGAATCCGGACGAGGGCCGCCACCTGGTCGGCCGGCGTCTCCAGGAGGCCGAACGAGTCCAGCCCGAAGATCGCCAGCGGGAAGCGCTCGTCGAGCGCCAGGGTCCGCACGTCCGCCTCGTGGAGCGCGGCTGTCGCGAGCAGGCCGTCCGCGTCGAGCGACCGCCGCGCGATCGCCAGCATCTCACCCGAGCTGTCGATGCCGACGACCCGCTCGCCGAGCTCGAGCAGCGGGCGCATCAACCGGCCCGTGCCGCACGCAAGCTCCAGGATCGGCCCGCCGGTCCGTTGCGCGAAGCCCACATAGAGCGGCACGTCGGCGTCATAGTCGGCGTGCTCCCAGTCATAGAACCGAGCGATGGCGCCGAACGGGTTCGAATCTTGGACAGGATTGACAGCATGTGGAGACGAGTAATGGGATGATGAGCACCGGTCACTGGTTTCCATCATCCAATCCTGTCCAAAACGTACATCCCGCTCACGAGATCTCGTGGCCGATCATCCGCTCGTACGCTTTGACCACCGACACGTCGTCCTCATCGCCGAACCCCATCGCCCGTGCGGTCTCGAACACCTGCACGGCCGCGGCGGTCGCGAAGAGCGGGGCACCGACCGCCTGGCCGGCCTGCTGGATCAGCCGCGCGTCCTTGACGAGCACGTTGAGCGCCCCACCCGACTTGAACGAGCGGTCGATGACCGACGGCGTGCGGTGGCCGAACACGACGCTGTTGCCGAAGCTGGTGGTGACGATGTCGTAGACCACCCGGAGATCCAGTCCGAGGCGCGAGGCCAATACGAGCGCCTCGGCCATCGCGACGTGATGGACGACGACGAGCTGGTTGTTGATGAGTTTGGCGGCCTGCCCCAGCCCCGGTTCGTTGCCGACGTGGACGATCTTGCCGGCGAAGGTCTCGAACACCGGTTGGCACAGCGCGAGGTCGTCCGGCGCGGCGCCGACCATCAGGGTGAGCGTGCCGGCAACTGCGCCGTGGTGCCCGCCGCTGACCGGCGCATCGACCACTCGGTGATCACCCGCCGCCAGCCGCGCTTCGAGCGCCCTGATCCCGTCCGGGCCGACCGTGCTCATGACGGCCAGCAGGGCGGGCTGCTCCCAGCCTTCCACAAGCCCGCCGGGGCCGAACACGGCCTGCTCCACTTGGTCCATGTCGAAGGGCATCACGATCGCCAGCTCGGTCCGCCGCGCGACCTCGGCCGCGCTGGCGCAGCCGACCACGCCGTCCTCCGCGAGCGCATCGACGGCCTCCGTTCGGGGGTCGTAGGCGTAGACCTCGAAGCCCTTGCGTGCCGCATTCTGCGCCATCGGCCCGCCCATCGAGCCGACCCCGAGGAAGCCAACCCGCCGGATCGCCTCACCGCTCGTCATGGCAGACTCCCCTGCTCGTCGAGCGACACGACGCCGACGATCCAATCAGCATCGCCAATCACTCGCGTCTCGTGGCCTTGCCCCGTCAGGTCGAGCCCGACGTAGAGCTCGCCGGCGCGGAACCGCCGGTGCTCTCCGCTCCCGACCGAGATCTCGACCTCGCCCGCGAGCGTGATCGCGACGTGCGGGCGAGGCGATGTGTGCCACGCCTGGAAATCGCCGGGCTGCAACCGCTGGATCAGGAAGCCCGATGCGTCGAACGGCTCGGTCATCGTGACGGGGTTGCCGGGCACGTACTCGCGCGTGGTGGTCGGGTGCTCGTACTCCTCGAAATACGCGCTCCTGTCCGGCCCGGTCAGGATGCGCGGATACGCTGCAAATGACACGGCGGCCTCCTCGCGGCGGCGATCTGGACGATGCTGTCCTGGCCCAGAGTGTACCAGCGACCGAGGCGCGCCCTCACCGAGAGCCCGGCCCGACGCGCCCACGCCGAGTCATGCGCGAGTGCGGGCTATACTGGCCCACACCCGGCCCCACTCCTGTCCCATGACGGAGGTTCCCATGACCGACGCCGGCTCCCCGCTGCTCGACCTGACCCTCGATGAGCTGCTGACCACCACCCGCACCGTTCGCAAGCGGCTCGACTTCAGCCGCCCGGTCCCGCGCGAGGCGATCGAGGAGTGCCTACGGATCGCGCAGCAGGCGCCGACCGCCTCGAACAAGCAGGACTGGCACTTCGTCGTCGTGACTGATCCCGACAAGCGCGCCACCGTCGCCGACTTCTACCGGCGCGGCTTCGGCTACTACCGGACCGCCCCGGCCGCCCAGCCGGAGCTCAGCGCGAAGCGGCAGGTGATCCAGGACCGCGTCCGGTCGTCAGCGGACTACCTAGCCGAGCACATGCACGAGGCCCCGGTGCTCGTGATCCCCTGCATCGCGCGGCGCACCGATGGACTGCCGGCCACCGCGCAGGCGGGCACCTGGGGCACGATCGCCCCGGCCACCTGGAGCTTCATGCTCGCGGCCCGGGCGCGGGGGTTCGGCACCGCCTGGACGACGCTGCACCTGCGCTACGAGCGCGAGGTGGCCGAGGCACTCGGCATCCCCTACGACGAGGTCATGCAGATCGCCCTCACGCCGGTCGCCTACACCCTCGGCACGGACTTCAAAGTAGCGCCGCGCGAGCCGCTGGAGACGATGGTCCACTGGGAGAGCTGGTAGGGTGCGCATCCTGGCCATCGACGTCGGGACGGGCACCCAGGACATCCTGCTCTTCGACGCCGACCAGGAGATCGAGAACTGCATCAAGCTGGTGATGCCGTCGCCGACGGCCGTCATCGCGCGCCGGATCCGCGACGCCACCGAACGGGGGGTGCCGCTCCTGCTCGACGGGGTGACGATGGGCGGCGGCCCGAGCCACTGGGCGGCCATGGACCACGTGCGGGCCGGTTACGCGGTCTACGCCACGCCAGACGCCGCGCGCACGTTCGACGACGACCTCGACGGCGTCGCCGGCATGGGTATCACGGTCGTGTCGGAGGACGAGGCGGTCGGGCTGCGCGGCGTCGAGCGGGTGACGCTGCGCGATCTCTGGATCGACGCGGTCCGCACGTCGCTGCGGGCCTTCGGCGCCGGCGACCGGATCGACCGGATGGCGGTGGCTGTCTTCGACCACGGCGCGGCGCCGCCCGGCTACAGCGACCGCGTGTTCCGTTTCGACTACCTCGCCGAGCGGGTCCGCGCCTCGTCCGACCTGAGCACCTTCGCGTACCTCCGCGACGAGATACCGGCGAGCCTGACGCGCCTGCGGGCCGTCGCCGCGAGCGTCGATGCAGAGCCGCGCGGCGGCGAGTACCCGATACTGTTGATGGACACGGCGCCGGCGGCCGTGCTCGGGTCGCTCGACGACCCGGAGGTGGCGCGCCACGCCGAGGCGATCGTCGCTAACGTCGGCAACTTCCATTGCCTCGCGTTCAGGCTGGAGCACGGCCGTGTCGTCGGCCTCTTCGAGCACCACACCGGCGAGCTGACCGGCGACGAGCTGGAGGCGTTCCTCGACAAGTTGATCGCGGGCACGATCACCAATCAGGAGGTGTTCGACGACATGGGTCACGGCGCGCTCATGTTCGAGCCGCCGCGCGCCCTGGACCGGCCGTTCCTCGCGATCACCGGGCCGCGTCGGGGGCTACTGCGCGGGTCGCGGCTGTCGCCGTACCTGGCGGTGCCGCACGGCGACATGATGCTGGCCGGCTGCTTCGGCCTGCTGCGCGCCTACGCCGCCCACGACGAAAACGTGCGAGAGGCAGTCGAGTGCCGCCTCGGCCCGCCTAGCGGTCGCTGAAGAGGACGCCGCCCTTCGCCTTGTCCGTCCTGGGGTTCTCGTGGATGATGACGACGACCGCCTCCCGATCCACGTTGCAGACCCGCGAGATGGTGTCGGTGATCTCGCGGACGATGGTGCGCTTCTGGTCGAGCGAGCGGCCCTCCGCCAGCTCGATGATGACCTCCGGCATGGGCTCAACTGCCTCCTAGCTCCTGCCTCCTTCGCCTATGGCCGAATGACCGTGCCGTCGGCGCGGCGGATCTCCGGCCACGCGCCGTTGATCGGGTGCTCCGGGAACGGGTACTTCGCGGCCAGCGCCTCGTCCACGTCGATGCCCAGGCCCGGACGCTCGTTCGACCACATCGCGCCCTCGCGGATCTCCGGGCAGCCGGGAAAGACCTCGCGGGTGCGCTCGCCGAACAGGTACGCCTCCTGGATGCCGAAGTTGTAGGCCGACAAGTCGAGCTGG
>Ga0136611_10003656_pt1 | contig 10754 bp, 10 predicted proteins | sample AntDrymUQ2232306_2_FD_106645 | JGI IMG/M metagenome (GOLD analysis project Ga0136611, IMG submission 106645) | Polar desert sand microbial communities from Dry Valleys, Antarctica - metaG UQ223 (23.06) | ecosystem: Environmental > Terrestrial > Soil > Desert | place: Antarctica: Dry Valley... | reverse complement strand
GCTCGGGTGCCTCGGGCTCGGTCAGCGCCTCGACGAAGCGGACCATCGCGTCGTTGGCCGGGACTGTCAGCCGATCGGGATTCATCTCACGCAGCTCGGGCAGCCGCTTGTGCCACAGCTCCGCGTGCCATGCGTGCTTGTAGCAGTGGGTGCCGAGTCGCATCTTCACGTCGAGCTCGGGCACCGTGGCGACCCAGCCGCCGAGCGCCTCGAACAGCTTCATCTCGGCCCACTTGTAGTTGCCGATCCGCCGTGCCGACTCCGCGACGTCGAACAGCCCCGGCAGCTCGCGACGATCCCAGGGAGCGAACGGCGCTCTCGGCTTGTACGGATCGGCCACGCATGCCCCCTGTCGAACGAGCGCAGCTGAGTGTCAGTTGCGCGCTGCAACCTTACTGGCCCGGTTCCGCGGCCGTCACCTCGCGTGCGGCGCGGCGACTTCTGTCGTCACAGCGCGGCATACCGCGCACACACGCCAGAAGTCGCGCCCGTCGCGTGCCGCCGGGCGGCGCAAGCCGGCTCTCCTCAGGTCGTGCCATCGCGCTTCGACAGCGTCGTGCGGCGCCACTCGAGCTCCTGCCAGCCGAGCGGGGTGGCGGGATCGGCGTCCTCGAGGTACTCGAGCAGCATCGCCCGCCACGGCGCGGTGAGCTCGAACTTCCCGAGCAGCGCGCTGATGCCCCAGACGACACGGTCGAGGATGACGAAGCTCGTCGGCATGTTCAGCCTCTCGATCACCTCGGCGTGGGGCCCGTTGACGTCCATGATCCGCGACACGGTGTCCTTCATGAACTCGCGGGTGAACGTGAAGGTGTCGCTGAGGTACGGCCGGTACGGAGTGCTCACGTAGTCGAACACCGCCTGCGGGTCGAGGCCGTGGCCGGCGCGGAGGAACCCGGACGCCTGCATCGAGGTGACGAGAAGCTCAGGGTCGCGGTGCAGGATGATCGCCTCCATGCTCGGCCGGAGCAGCTCCCACTCCCCGGGCGACCACCGCTTCACGAGGCCGAAGTCGAGGAAGGTCACGTCGCCGTCGCGACTGAACTTGTAGTTGCCGGGGTGCGGGTCGCCGTTGAACGCGCCGACCCGGAGGATCGCGTGCTGCGCGAAGCGCCAGATGCTCTCGCCGGCGTGTCGCAGCGCCGCCGGCGTCGCCACGTCACGGAACTCGGTCCACGAGAGCCCGTCGACCCACTCGGTCGTCAACACGCGCCGGCCCGAGTGCTCGGGGACGAGCGCCGGCATCGACACGAACGGATGGTCGGCGAAGTGGGACCGGAACTCGTCGATGTTGCGCGCCTCGATCCGGTAGTCGAGCTCCTCACGCATCCGCAGCCGGAGCTCGTTCACCAGCGCCTTCGTGTCCAGCCCCTTCATCGCCATCGCGCTGAACAGCCGGTACAGCCCCTCCGCGTTCGCGAGGTCGGCCTCGATCGCATCCGCGACTCCCGGGTACTGCACCTTGACGGCGACGTCCTGGCCGTGACGCGTGACGGCGCGGTGCACCTGGCCGACGCTCGCCGCAGCGACCGGCACCGCCGCCCAGTCGAGGAACACGCGCTCCGGCGGGGAGCCGAACTCGTCGCGGACGACGCCGGCGGCCAGCTCGGACGACATCGGCGGGGCGTCGCTGTACAACGACGACAGTGCCTGCTGTGCCGGCTCGGGGAGCGCCTCGACGATGAAGCTCAGCAGCTGGCCGGCCTTCATCAGCGCGCCCTTCATGTTCCCGAGCTCGCGCGCCACATCCTCTGCCGTCCGCATCGCGAACGCGTCGTCCAGTGCGGTGCGATCCGCGTCGCTCGAGAGGCGGCGTCGGGCGCGGTGCGCCGCGAGACGCCACGCGTTGCGGGCCGTCAGCCGCCAGATGCGGGCGCTCCTGCGCAACCGGACACCGCTCGCACCGGTGCGCAGCCGCGCCATGCGTGTCGTCGCCTCGCGGCGCGCGCCGGTGGCGACGCGTCGGATGCTCACGGGCGCGAGCGCGCAAGTGGCGCCGACGATGCGGTCGGCGGCGCGACCGCGGGGTGTCACGTCGGGTTGCGGCGTGCCGTCGGGCGTTGCTCCAGCACGGCATCGTCGATCGGCTCGCCGGTCGACTCGTCGCGCCAGTACTGGCCGTCGTCGAGACGCTCGAGCGCCACTTCCACGTCGGCGAGATCGGCTTCGATCACGTCGAGGTCGGGCGGCAGCGGAGGGGTTCCAGGCGGCACGGCCAGAGGCTCCGGGGGATCGGCTGACTCGGCGTCGGACACGTGGCGAGGCTACCCGTCGACCCGTCACGTACTGTTCGCCCGTGGCCACAGTCCGGCTCGACGCCGTCACCAAGGTGTTCGATGGGGTGACGGCTGTCGAGGACGTCAGCCTCGACATCGCCGACCACGACTTCATGATCCTCCTCGGGCCGTCGGGCTGCGGCAAGAGCACATTGCTGCGCATGATCGCAGGGCTCGAGCAGGCGACGAGCGGTGACATCTACATCGGCGGCTCGCACGTGAACGACGTGGAGCCGAAGCAGCGCGACGTCGCGATGGTCTTCCAGAGCTACGCGCTCTACCCGCACAAGACCGTGCAGGCGAACATCGAGTTCCCGCTGAAGGTGCGCAAGATCCCGAAGGCGCAGCGCGCCGTCGAGGCGCGCGCCGTGGCCGAGGCGCTCGACCTGACGGAATACCTCCAGCGCAAGCCGGGTCAGCTGAGCGGTGGGCAGCGCCAGCGCGTCGCCCTCGCTCGTGCGATCGTCCGTCAGCCGGCGGTGTTCTGCATGGACGAACCGCTCAGCAACCTTGACGCGAAGCTGCGGACGGAGACGCGTGCCGAGCTGGTCGCGCTGCACCAGCGGCTCGCGTCGACGTTCATCTACGTGACGCACGATCAGGTCGAGGCGATGACGATGGGCGTGCACGTCGCAGTGATGAGTCGCGGGCACCTCGAGCAGGTGGGCACACCGCAGGAGGTGTACGCCCGGCCGGCGACGGTGTTCGTCGCGCAGTTCATCGGGACACCGCCGATGAACATCTTCCCGCCGGGGATGGTCGAACCCGGCGACACGAGGATCGGCGTGCGCCCGGAGCACATCACGTTCGACGACACGTCGACGCTGCGCGCGCAGATCGGCCTCGTCGAGCAGCTCGGCCACGAAGCGCTCGTCAACTGCCACATCGGTGACACGCGCGTGATCGTCCGCATTCCTGCGGCCGGTGTCGTCCACATCGCCGGCACCGAGGTGGGCCTACGCGTCCCCGAGGAGCACCGTCACCGCTTCGACGCCACGACGGGGCAGAGGATCGACTGATGGCGATCCGTGGGCCGCGGCGCGTGCGAGAGGCGCTGCTCGCGCTGCTCTTCCTCGGGCCCTCGGCGGTGGTGCTCGGCCTGTTCGTGATCTACCCGCTCGGGCGCACCGTGCTGCTCGGCGCGAAGCGCTGCAACGCGCAGGGCGAGAACTGCCGCACGAACGGCCTTCGCCAGTACACCGATGTCGCGCAGAGTCGCGAGTTCCGGCACGCGCTGTGGGTCACGATCAAGTTCGCGCTCCTCACGGTGCCGGCCGGCATCGCGCTCGGCCTCGGCCTCGCCGTCCTCGCCGACCGTCACCTCCGCGGCATCGGCTTCTTCCGCGCCGTCTTCTCGAGCACCGTTGCGACGTCGGTCGCGGTCGCATCGCTGATGTGGCTGTTCCTGCTCCAGCCGGCGCGGGGGATCCTCGCCAACACGGGGTGGATCCAGGACCTGATGCCCGTCGTGAAGAACCCGGGACTGCTCAACGACTCCGGGACCGCGCTGCTGTCGGTCGCGCTGTCGAGCGTGTGGGCGAACCTCGGCTTCACGTTCATCGTGGTGACGGCGGGGCTGCAGAGCATCCCGCGCGAGCTCCACGAGAGCGCCTACGTGGATGGCGCGAGCCCGTGGCGGCGCTTCACGAACGTCACCGTCCCGATGCTCTCGCCGACGCTGCTGTTCGTCGGCATCGTGCTGACGAGTCGCGCCTTCCAGGCGTACGGCGAGATCGATCTCCTCACCGAGGGCGGCCCGGTGCCGCAGGACAGCACCACGACGCTGACGTACCTCATCTACGGCGAGACGTCGATCGTCCGCAACGACGCCGGCCTCCAGTCGTCCGTCGCCGTGCTGCTGTTCTTCGTGATGCTCGTCCTCGCCGCCGTGCAGCTGCGCGGCCTGAAGAGTCGGATCCACTATGGCCAGTGACGCAGCAGCGCTCCCGGTGATCGGCGGCGGTCCGGCGATGCGCTCCGGCGCCGTCGGCATCGACAGCGTCAGGCCCGGCTGGCGCAAGGTCGGCCGCTACGTCGTCCTCGCGTTCGTCGCCTTCCTCGTGCTGTTCCCGATCTACACGACGCTCCTTGCGTCGTTGAAGCCGGGCGGCAAGGTGATCGACCGGCCGCTCGTCCCGACGGACCTGACGTTGCAGGTCTTCAAGGACGCGTGGACGGAGGGTCGGCTCGGCCGATACCTGTTGAACTCCACCGTCGTCGCCGTCGTCGTCACCGCGGCGCAGCTCACGACGTCGGTGCTGTCGGCGTACGCCTTCGCGTTGCTCCGGTTCCCGCTCAAGGGCTTCTTCTTCGTGCTCTTCCTGGCGACGCTGCTCGTCCCGCTCGAGGCGACGCTCGTCGTCAACAGGCGGACGATCGACACGTGGGGCTGGCTGAACTCCTATCAGGGGCTCGCGCTGCCGTTCCTCGCCACCGCCTTCGGCACCTTCCTGTTGCGGCAGGTGTTCCTGCAGATCCCGAAGGAGCTGCGTGAGGCCGCGCAGATGGACGGCCTCGGGCACCTCGGGTTCCTGCGCGAGGTCGCGCTGCCGCTCGTGCGCCCGACGCTCGGTGCGCTCGCGCTGTTCTCGTTCCTCAGCGCATGGAACCAGTACCTGTGGCCCAACCTCATCACCACCGACGAGGACATGCACACGGTGCAGACCGGGCTGCGGCTGTTGAACTCCAACGTGCCGGACATCGAGCGCTACAACGTCCCGATCGCCGGCACGGTGATCGCTGCGCTGCCGATCGCGCTCGTGCTGATCATCTTCCAGCGCCAGCTCGTCCGCGGGCTCACTGCGGGAGCGGTCAAGGGATGAGGCGCTCCGGGAGAGTCGCTGCAGCGCTCGCCGTCGCTGTCGCGCTCGCCGCATGCGGTGAGGGCGACACGATCCAGAACGCAGGCGACCGGCCGGAGCCGACGACGGCGCCGACGCCCGCACCCACCGTGCCGGGGACGATGCCTGCGACGGTGCCGGGGTCCGCACCCGGCTCCGTGCCGGGGTCGGAGCCGGTGGGATCAGCCCCGAGCGGCTCGGACCCTGCGACGACGCCCGCGCCAACAGTGCCTCCCGTGACGGTCGCGCCGTCGACGACGCAGCCGACGCTGCTCGACACGCTGCCGCCATGTCCGGTCGACGCCCTCGACGACGTGGACGGCACCGTCGAGATCACGTTCTGGCACGGGATGGCGGCGAACCTCGAACAGGAGCTCGCGGTGCTCACCGACCGCTACAACGCGAGCCAGTCGAAGGTGCGCGTCGAGCTGCAGAACCAGGGCGGCTACGAGCAGGTCATCGACAAGTACCTGCAGTCCGGCCAGAGCAGCCGGCCGGAGCTCGCGCAGGCGCCGGAGTATGCCGTGCAGGAGTTCCGCGACACCGAGGCGTTCGTGCCGGTGGAGGCCTGCTTCGAGGGCGCCGGCTTCGATCGCCAGGCGCTGCTGCCTGCGGCGCGCAACGCCTACTCGACCGAGGGCGTGCAGTGGTCGATGCCGTTCAACCTCAGCAACCCGGTCCTGTTCTACAACCGCGCGACGTTCGCCGCCGCCGGCCTCGATCCGGACACGCCGCCACGATCGCTCGAGGAGCTCGAGCAGGCGTCGCGTCAGATCGTGGAGTCCGGCGCCGCCTCGTACGGGCTCGTGGTCGACACGAACTTCGACTCCGGTGGCGGCTGGTACATCGAGCAGTGGTTCGCGAAGGCCGGCGAGTTCTACTCCGACAACGAGAACGGCCGCTCCGCCCCGGCGACTCGCGTCATGTTCGACGGGCCCACCGGCGTCGACCTGCTGACGTACCTCCAGAACCTCGTCGCGAACGCCGGCGGGTTCAACGTCGGTGACAATGCGAGCGGGCAGGACGCCTTCCTGAAGATCGCCGACCAGAACGCGCCCGGTGCGATGACGATCGGCACCTCCGCCGCGCTCGGCACCGTGCTCGCGGCCGTGGATGCCGGCATCGCCCCCGGCATCGTCCGCGAGGACATCGGGATCGGCCCGATGCCCGGGCCGAACGGGTCCGGCATCGTCGTGGTCGGCGGCGCATCGATCTGGATCAGCGCCGACAAGGGTGACGCCGAAACTGCGGCGGCGTGGGACTACGTCCAGTTCCTCGCGAGCGCTGAAGTGCAATCCGAGTGGGCGTCGGTGACGGGGTACGTCCCGATCCGTCAGGACGCGGCCGAGGTCGAGCCGCTCGCGACGACGTACGCCGAGGACCCGCGCTTCAAGGTCGCCTACGACAGCCTGATCGAGACGCCGGACGAGCCGACGGCGGTCGGCCCGCTGCTCGGCCCGCAGCGTGCGATCCGCGTCCTGACGTCACGTGCACTCGCGACCGTGCTCGGCGGCGGCGACCCCGCCACCGCGCTCGCCGAAGCCGCCGCGCAGGCCAACACCCTCCTTGCCCAGTACAACTCGACCCGCTGAGACCGCAGCCACCCCGGCCACCGCCCGGCTTCCGTGTCAGCGCACGGAACGACAGTCGGTCTGTGCGCTGACACAGAACGCCCGCAACCTGCGCCGGTAACCTCGCCGGCATGCCGAACGCCTTTCCTCCGCTCGACGGGTCCGCACCGAAGGTCCAGAAGTTCTCGGCGCCGCCGGAGATGGGCATCGACACGTCGAAGCGCTACACGGCGACGATGGACACCTCACTCGGCACGATCGTGATCGCGCTCGACGCCGTCAACGCGCCGAACACGGTGAACAACTTCGCCTTCCTCGCTGCGCAGCACTACTACGACGGCGTCATCTTCCATCGCATCATCAAGGGCTTCATGTGCCAGGGCGGCGACCCGACGGGCACCGGCCGCGGCGGGCCGGGCTACAAGTTCGGCGACGAGCCGGTGAAGCAGCGCTACCAGCTCGGCTCCGTCGCGATGGCGAACGCCGGCCCCAACACGAACGGAAGCCAGTTCTTCCTCATCAGCGGGCAGAGCGGCGTGCAGCTGCCGCCGCAGTACAACCACTTCGGCCAGCTCGTGAAGGGCATGGACGTGCTCGAGGCGATGCAGTCCGTCCCGACGGATCGCAGCGACAAGCCGCTCGACGACGTCGTCATCAACTCCGTCTCCATCACCGTCGCCGACTGATCCGGCGAGCGGCGCCACGGTGACCGTTCCGGTCGCGGGGCAGCTGTCGGCGGCGCAGGCGCGGCGCATCGCGCTCGCCGCGCAGGGGTTCGACGGGCCGCGCCCGACGGGGCGTGTCGATGGCCGTCACTTCCGCCGCGTGCTCGACCGGATGGGGCTCATCCAGATCGACTCGGTGAACGTACTCGTCCGCAGCCAGGAGCTCCCACTGTTCGCACGGCTCGGTCCACACCCGCGCACGCTCATCGCCGACGCGACCGCCGCACGCGAGGTTTTCGAGTACTGGGTGCACGAGGCGTCGCACGTGCCGATGGCGCACTACCACCTGCACCGGTGGCGGATGGAGCAGCACCACAAGTGGCAGGGCGTCCGTTCGCTCGAGGCGCGCCGTCCCGGCTTCATCGACAAGGTCTACGACCACGTCGCGACCAACGGCCCGGTCGCGTCGGGAGACCTGGCGGAGCGGGTCGGCCCGAAGGGGTCGTGGTGGGACTGGGACGACGGCAAGATCGCGCTCGAGCACCTGTTCTGGTCCGGCCGGATCACGGCGTGGCGCCGGCAGAACGACTTCGCTCGCCTGTACGACATCACCGAGCGGATCGTCCCGGCCGACGTGCTCGCTCGTCCTGCGCCGCACGAGCACGAGGCGCGCAAGGAGCTGCTCGTGCTCGCGGCGCGACACCACGGCGTCGGCACGCTCGAGGACCTCACCGACTACCACCGGCAGAAGAACCCGCCGTGCCGGCCGCTCTTCCAGGAGCTCGTCGAGGAGGGCCGGCTGATCCCGCTGCAGGTCGAGGGATGGCGGCAGCTCGCGTACATGCACCCCGACGCGCACCTGCCGCGGCGGATCAAGGCAGCATCGCTGCTCAGTCCGTTCGACCCCGTCGTGTGGCGTCGCGAGCGGACCGAGCGGCTCTTCGGGTTCCACTACCGCATCGAGATCTACGTCCCGCAGCCGAAGCGCCAGTACGGGTACTACGTGCTGCCGTTCCTGATGGGCGACCAGCTCGTGGCGCGGGTGGACCTGAAAGCGGATCGCCAGGCGCGCGTGCTCCGCGCGATCGGCGTGTTCGGTGAGCACGGCGTGCCGCACGCAGAGGTGGCGGACGCGTTGGCGCGTGAGCTGCAGTCGATGTGTCCCTGGCTCGGCCTCGACCGCGTCGAGGTGGGCGAGCGCGGCGACCTTGCGTCACCTCTGCGCGACGCGGTGCATCACTACGCTCGGGCGTGATGACCGACATCCCCGAGGTCCTGCCGCCGGCATCCCCGGAGCGGGTCCCTGCGTGGGTCTTCAAGGGCATCGGCATCTTCTGGCTCGGGTTCCTCGCGACCATCGCCGGCCGGTACATGTTCCGCAGCCTCAGCGGGCTGTTCATCCTGCTACTCGTATCGCTGTTCCTCTCGCTCGCGATCGAGCCGGGCGTGAATCGCCTCTCCGCACGCGGCTGGCGGCGCGGCAGTGCCACCGCTGTGATCCTCCTCGGCGTCGTCGTCACCTTCCTCGTGTTCCTCACCGCGATCGGCACGCTCGTCGGCACCCAGATCGCGGACCTGCTCGGCAACTCGGAGGTCTACGTCACCCGCACGGTCGGGTGGATCAACGACAACTTCGATCAGCACATCGACCCGAAGGACGTGATCGCCGAGATCAACGACCCCGAGGGCAACATCCAGAAGTTCATCGCGAGTCAGCGCGACCGGGCGCTGCGGCTCTCGGTGACGGCGCTCGGCGTCGTGCTCCAGGCGCTGTCGGTCGCGCTGTTCACCTTCTACCTCGTCGCCGACGGCCCGCGCCTGCGGCGAGCGATCTGCAGCCGCCTGACACCGCAGCGACAGCACCGTGTCCTCGCGGGTTGGGAGCTGGCGATCGACAAGACCGGTGGCTACCTGTACTCGCGTGCGCTGCTCGCCGGGATCTCCGCGTTCTGCCACTGGGTGATCTTCCAGAGCATCGGCACACCGGCTCCCGTCGCACTGGCGCTGTGGGTCGGCCTGATCAGCCAGTTCCTCCCCGTCGTCGGTACCTACCTCGCCGGCGTCCTCCCGGTGCTCCTCACCCTGATCGACTCGCCGGTGAAGGCACTGGTGATCGCGATCTTCATCATCGTGTACCAGCAGGTCGAGAACTACCTCTTCGCGCCGAGGATCACGGCGCGCACGATGCAGCTGCACCCTGCACTCGCCTTCGGCGCAGCAATCGCGGGCGGTGCGGTGCTCGGCGCGGTCGGCGCCGTGCTCGCGCTCCCTGCGGCCGCGATGGCGCAGGCGATCCTGAGCAACGTCGGCCGTCGCTACGACGTGGTCGACAGCCACCTCACGGCCGTCGTCCCGCCGCCCGAACGCAAGCGACGTCGGAAGTACCCGGTGGCAGCGCCGACGCGCTCTGCAGTCATCGAGCCGACGATGATCGAACCCGATGACGACCCCTGACGCGTATGCGCGACTTGCCGTCACCGAGCGCAGCGGCGCGGAGGAGTCCGTCCACTTCGGCGCAGTCGTCGCGCTCGATCGCAGCGGGGACATCGCGTTCTCTCGCGGCGACCCGTCGCATGTGATCTACCCGCGATCGGCGAACAAGCCGATGCAGGCCGTCGCGATGGTGCGCGCCGGGCTGACGCTTCCGCCGGAACTGCTCGCGCTCGTCTGCGCCAGTCACGACGGAACGGTTCGTCACCGCGACGCAGCGTCGGAGATCCTCGCCTCTGCGGGCGTCGACGAGTCGGCACTCGGGAACACGCCGGACCTCCCGCTCGACTCGAACGCCTCGCGCGCCATCCTCCGCAACGGTGGCGGGCCGACGCGCCTCGCGATGAACTGCAGCGGCAAGCACAGCGGCATGGTCGCGACGTGCGTGATCAACGAATGGCCGCACGACATCTCGTACCTCGAACCGCAGCACCCGCTGCAGTCGCGGATCACGGCGACGATCGCGGAGCTGGGGGAGGAGGAACCCGGCCACATCGGCGTCGACGGCTGCGGCGCGCCTGCGCACATGATGACGCTGCTCGGCCTCGCACGCTGCTTCCGCAACATCGCCACCGGACGCGCCGGACGCGCCGGTGACGACGTGGCGGCCGCAATGCGCGACCATCCGGTCATGGTCGGTGGCGAGCGGCGCGACGTCACGCAGCTCATGCGCCACGTCCCCGGTCTCGTCGCGAAGGATGGTGCCGAGGGCGTCTACGCGGCGGCGCTGCCCGATGGACGTGCCGTCGCGCTGAAGATCGCCGATGGCGGCACGCGCGCCCGTCCTGCGGTGATGCTCGCCGCGCTTGCGGAGCTCGGCGTCGACGTCGCCGCAGCAGCACCCCTGATCACTCAGTTCGTGCTCGGGCACGGTCACCCCGTCGGCGTCGTGCGCGCTGCGTTCTGATGAGC
>Ga0136611_10003655_pt1 | contig 10756 bp, 11 predicted proteins | sample AntDrymUQ2232306_2_FD_106645 | JGI IMG/M metagenome (GOLD analysis project Ga0136611, IMG submission 106645) | Polar desert sand microbial communities from Dry Valleys, Antarctica - metaG UQ223 (23.06) | ecosystem: Environmental > Terrestrial > Soil > Desert | place: Antarctica: Dry Valley... | reverse complement strand
AGCACGAGCATGCCCGCGAGCACGGGGATGACCAAGCGCTTCTCGTTCGGAAGCATCGCCGGCGAGACGAACAGCCATACCTGGTACGCGATCACCGGTGACGCGATGATCGCCCCCAGCACGAAAGCCATGTCGAGGAGAATCCCGAAGACGTCGCCCGGATGCGTGTACACGAGCGTCCGCCCGCCGAGGTAGGGGCGGATCGGGCGCTGAAGGAATCCGATAATGTTGACGTTCGTTACGATCGTGAACGCGGCGATGACGCCGATGATGAACGCGCCGCCGGCGCGCATCAGTCGCTGACGCAGCTCCTCGAGGTGGTCGAGGAACGGCATCTCGGCGCTACGTGACGGCCGGGCCATGTCCTTGTGCCGGCGCTACTGCAGGTCGCGCAGCCTGTCGCGCGCCAGCGCCGCCTCGTCGGAGCGCGGAAACTTGCTGATCACTTCGTTGTACAGCTGGCGCGCTTCGCGCGTGCGCCGGGCCCCTTCAGCGGCCACGGCCCGCTTATACGTAGCGGTGGCGGCACGCGGCGACCGCGGATACGCCGACGCCACCCGCGCGTAGGCTTGATCGGCTTCCTGCACGTTCCCTTCGGCCGCGTGCGTTTCCCCTATGTGAAACTGCGCCTCGGCGGCAACGTCCGACTCGGGGTATCTCGCAAGCAGGTCTTCGAAAGCGGTCCGCGCAGCAGCGGTGCTGCCTCGAAGAAGCTGGTCGCGCCCGAGCTGGTACAGTTGGTTCGGCCCTGGGACCACTGCCGGAGCGCCCGCCGATGGCGACGGCGATGCGGACGATGGCGGGGCGGAAGTTCGCGACTCGACGGCCGCCCTGAGCTCCTGCATCCGTGCCTGGCTCTGGCCCGCGATCTCCTGCAGCCTCCTCGTATCCTCCTCGATGGCCGAGAACCTTCCCTGCATGTCGGCTCTCATTCGCGTCAGGCGGGTGGCCACAGCGCTTACCGAATCTGTCAGCGACTGCATCGACCGCATAACGCGCTGAATCTCCTGGCGTCTCGCCGAATCGCTCTGTGCCGCTTCAGCCCTCACCAACATGATGTCCTGCTGCAGCACGCTGACGTCGCTCTTGGACGCAATGCACCCGGCGAGGATCAGCGGCAGCGCGAGGAATCGCACGTTGCGGCGGGAATGCTCAGTCGGGCGAGTTGGCGGCATTTGTCTCACTGGAAAGAGATGGTGCGAGGTGCGGCGACCAGTCGGAAAGACGCGCTCCCGCGGCGTGCGTCAGCTGGCGAAGACGACCTGACTCGGTATCGATGACCCACAACTGCTTCACACCGCTTCGACTCGAGGTGAACACCAGGTGCCTCCCGTCCGGCGCCCACGACGGATCTTCGTTCACACCTTCGCTGGTGAGCTGCTTTACGGCCCGGTCGCGAAGGCTCAAAACCATTATCTGGAATCCACCCGCGGTAGCCTGATACGCGATCAGACGGCCGTCCGGCGACCAGGCAGGACTGGCGCGATAGCTGGTGCCGCCGTAAGTGAACTCGGTCAGCAGCTGCACGTTCGTCCCGTCGGCGTCCGAAATATATACCTCCGGCTGCCCCGCTCTCCCCGACATAAATGCGATCCGCCTGCCATCGGGGCTGAACGACGGAGAAGTGTTGTCGGAGCCCCGCCCAACGGTCACCCTGCGCGCCAACGCAAGATTGGCGAGCGAAGCGAAAACAATCTCGGTGCCGCCCTCTCTCGTGGTGGCCCAGGCCAGGCTCTGGCCGTCCGGCGAGAAGGCCGGCGTGATGTTCAACCCCTCGGGCGTCGCGCGCACGACGCGCCGCGCGCCCGTCTCGAGATCGTGCAGCTCTATCCTCGTGCCCGCCTCGCTGTACCGGCTATACGCGATCGTCCTGCCGCTCGGATGCCACGCAGGCGACATGGTCAATGCACCGCGCGTCAGCTGGCGCTGACTCGCCCCGTCGCTGTCCACGATCCACACATCGCCGCTGCGCACGAACAACACCCGTGAGCGCGACATCCCTCTCGTGCCCGTCACCCACCGCTCGACTTCGTCGGCCATGCCGTGAATTTCCATGCGCCAACCGGCCGACAGCCGAGCCGACGCGACCATGAACACGCCGGAGCGGAGCAGCGCCTTTCCGGTGACGTCGTGCACGTCGGCCCGGTAACCGCCGGCGACCGGCGCGATGCGCACTATGGCCGCGGCGCCCAGGCGAGCGAACAGTGCGTAGTTGAAGCGCCGTCCCGCAGCAGGCGTCAGACCGCGCAGCGCGGCGCTGTCGAGCGCGATCACCGTCACGCGATCGCCGAAGTCGAGGTCGCGCTGAATGATCGTACGAACCGAATCTCCTGGCGCCGCCTCGACGGGCATGACGATTATTCCGGGCTTCACGCCGGCGCCGTAGCTGAGCCCGATCCGCACTCCGCGCGGGGTCTCGGGCCGTTGCTGCGCACCAGTGATCTGCGGCAGCACGCAAGCGAGTGCGACCGCGATGATCCCATTCGCGGTCGCGCGGCCGATCATCTCAGTACCTGCGGGTCGAAGCTGAAGACGACGGGCAGCACATCGTCCGCGAATCCTTCAGGCAGCGGACCGAACGCGCGCGCGACGGCCGCCGCCTCGACGGCCCCCTGAGCTTCCAGGTCGAACGAATAGGAGCCCGATCGGGTGATGAACCGCACGTTCGACACCGAGCCGTTGCGATGAATCAGAAACATGACCTCCGCCTTTAGCCGTGCATCCGCATCGGGCGGCTCGAAGCGCAGCGCGATCTGCCGGACGATGTTGTTCAGGTACCCCGGGAATGGGAATTCGATTCCCTCGGTCTGGACGGTAGCGACATCGGTACCGCGCCCTCCGGTCGGCCCGCCACCGGCGCGCGCGGCCGGAGTCCGCGGCTGCGCACCCGCGGCCGGCGCAGGAGTGACGCGTCGGGGCGCGGTCACGGGCGCCCGGTCTGGCGACGCCATCTGCTGCACGGGCTGTTCGGCGGCCGGCCGCGGTGGCGCGGTCTGCGCGGGCGTCGGAGGGTCGGGCGCGACTTCACCGATAGCCCGCGGACCTGCCGGCGCAGCAACGATGTTCACGCGGTATATCGGCGGTAGCACAACCGCCGGCTCGCGGTCGCGCACAATGAACAAAGACGCGAGCGCCGCGGCGTGCACGAGCGCCGAGCCCAGCATCGGGCCGCCGAGCCGGTTTCCTCGGGCTGCGTTCATCGCGCGCGCGGGCGGCGTCGGAGGTATCCCATTTCGGCGCTACGGGCGCTGCGCGCCCTAAGACGCGCCTGCATGGGATACCTCTCGCCGCGGCCCTCTCATGCTTGGTCGGCCCCGCCACGAAGTTTTCACGGCCGCTGGCCCGCCTGTTCCGGCTCGGCGACCAACCCCACATCTCCTACGCCCGCCGCGCGCATGACTGACAGCACGCGGACGACGCTCCCGTAGGGCACGCCCTGGTCCGCGCGGAGATATACACCCTGACCGGCGCGACCCTGTGCCAGCGCGCGGAAGCTCGCCCGAAACTCGTCGAAGGTCAGCTCGGAATCTTCGACGAATATCGAGCCCGCGCGGTTCACAGTAACTGTCAGGCCCTTCTTTGAATCGAGAGGGCGTGCCTCGGCACGCGGCAGGGCCACGTCCACGCCCCCTTGCATCATCGGAGCGGTGATCATGAAGATGATCATCAGTAGCATCATGACGTCGATCAAACTCACGACGTTGATCTCCGCGTTGAGCGGCATCCGCTCACGCCTGGTCCTTCGCATCAGATGCGGCCTTCGTGCACCATCAGCGCGATGACCTCGGAGCTGAATCCCTCGAACATGCTCTCGATGCGGTTCAGACGGCTTGCGAAGATGTTGTAGCCGAACACCGCGGGAATTGCGACGGCCAGCGCGACCGCGGTCGCCACCAGGGCTTCGGCGATACCCGGCGCGACGGCACCTATGTTTCCCGATCCCTCGCGCGCCAAGCCGAGGAAAGCGCCGATGATGCCGAGCACGGTTCCGAACAGGCCGATCAACGGACTGGCCGAGCCGATGACGGCGAGGGCTGGGATGAAGTGGCCGAGCCGATCGCGCTCGGCGCCGGCTTGCGCGTCGAGCACCATTCGCAGTGCCTCCACCTGCGATACACTGAGTCGCCCCGCGCGCTCTGCGGTGGGCGACAGTCCAGGAGTCGTCTGCGACAGGAACTGCGCCGCGCGATCGACGATGCGCGAATACGAGCTGTCGCCCGTGCGATGCACGATCTTCTCCGCGTCTTCGAGCGTCCGCACTCCGGCGAACTCTTCCATGAACTGGAGCCCACTGCGTGTGACGCGCCGATACTCCAGCCACTTGAGGAACATGATGGCCCAGCTCGCGAGCGAGAGCACCACCAGCAGCACCAACACCGCCTTCGCCGCCGGAGTGGTGTGCATGACGAGCTCAGTCAGCGTCGATGGAATTGCCTGCCCGATTTGTAGGATCACGATTTTTCTGTAGCCCCGGTGAGACGATTGGCTGCGAACCACTCGTATGTAGCGGCAAGCCCGTCGGACAGCGCGACCCTAGGCTCCCATCCGAGCAAATGCCTCGCCTTCTCGATCGCTATGAACGAATCCTGCTGTTCACCCGGCCGCTTCGGCGCAAATTCCAGTGGCAGCTGCGTGCCCGCGGCTCGTTGCAGATCGGACGCCAGGTCCAAAACGTTCGTACCTATGGACGTACCGACGTTGAACGCGCGCGCATCGAGGCCCGGGTTATCTGGCAGCGGCCGAGTAGCAGCAAGCCATGCTGCCTCAACTACGTCTGACACATATATGTAGTCCCGGGTTTGCAGCCCCTCCCCGTATACGGTCAGCGCGCGGCCATCGAGGATCCGGTTGCAGAATATGGAGACGACACCCGCTTCTCCGTGCGGATCCTGCCGGGGCCCGTAGACGTTTCCAAAGCGCAGGATGGCCGACTCCAGCCCGTATAGCCGGAAGTAGTACGCGAGATAGTACTCAGCTGCGAGTTTGGAGATCGCGTACGGCGACTCCGGCTCTTTTGCGGCAGTCTCGACCGTTGGCGGATTGGCGGACGTACCGTACACTGCGCCTCCGGTCGAAGTGAACACCATCCGGGCCCGCTTTTCGCCTTTGCGAATCGCCTCTAGGACGTTCAGCGTGCCCAACACGTTGACTGCCGCGTCGTCCATCGGCTCCGCCACGCTCTTCCGGACGTCCATTTGCGCGGCGAGATGAGCTACAACGTCAAAGCCACCTCGCTCCACTATCTCGGCTGCCTCGGCTGAGCCCACATCCACATGATGAAGGATCGCCGAAACGGGAACGTTCTCTCGCTTACCGGACGACAGGTTGTCGATCACCTCTACTTCGTACCCCGCCGCGACGAAGCGATCCGCCACGTGTGATCCAATGAAGCCGGCACCACCGGTTATCAGGGCGCGCGGCATTATTTCTCTCTCCCGGACAAACGCACCTCGTGTTGAGTTGGTAAAACCTCTTTTGTATTCGTGCCTTCCTTTTCCTCGAGAGCGAACAGGTACCGCGCCGCGTCGATAATGCCGAGCCCATAGCCGTTCCCCGCAGCCGCACGCAGCCGGACCGTCGGCTCGTGTAGGAACTTGTTCATCAGCGCGCGGGAGAAATGCTCGACCGCCTCGCTCTGCTCGGCGGTCAAGGTCCCGAGCCGCTTGCCTGCGACGGCGAGCTCCGCCCGCCGCACGCGGTCCATCGCGTCCCGGAACTCCGTCAGGACCGGCACGGTGGCGAGTCCCGTGAGCCACTGCCAGTACTTCTCACGTTCGGCCTCAATGATGCGCTCAGCGGCAGGGAGGTCCTCCGTGCGCCGGTCGAGCGTGGCCGCGGCGGCCGCGCGCAGGTCGTCGAGATCGTATAGAAACACGTTGTCGAGCGAGCCGACGGCCGGGGCCACGTCGCGCGGCAGCGCGATGTCGAGAATGCAAAGCGGGCGGCCTGACCGCGCAGACAGACTCGGAGCAACGTCCGCTTCGGTTACGACGGGCCGGCGCGACGCGGTCGACGTGAGAAGGACGTCCACCTCGTGCAATCGCGACCAGGCCTCCTCGTACCGAAGCGCCGTGGCGCCGTACCGCGCACCCAGGTCCGCCGCCCTGTCATAGGTGCGGTTAGCGACAATGGCGACCCGCACGCCTTCGTCTACGAAGCACGCGAGCGCCAGCTCGGCCATCTCGCCAGCGCCGAGCACCATCGCGTGCCTGCCGTTGAGCGACCCGAATATTTTCTTCGACAGCTGAACCGCGGCCGAGCTCACTGACGCGGCGCCGCGACCAATGCCTGTCTCGGTTCGCACCCGCGAGGCCACGAGCAGGGACGTCTGGAAGAGCCGGTTGAGGACAATGCCGGAGTGGCCTCTGCAAGACTCCCATGCATCGCGCACCTGACCGTGGATCTGCGCTTCTCCGACGATCATCGAGTCCATCCCGGACGCAACTCGGAAGAGATGCGCGATCGCTTCACGGTCGCGACGTACGAACAAGTGCGTCCCGGCATCACTTCCGAGACGAGCAGACAGAAGCGCGACGATCGCGGGCACTGAATCCTGGTCGCCCTCGACGACATACACTTCCGTGCGGTTGCAAGTCGACAGCAGCACCGCTTCCCTCGCGCCCGGGCCCTCGATCACTTCGGCGAGGAACGCGCTCGCGGCGTAACCGGGGACCGCGAGCTGCTCGCGAACCGCCAGCGGAGCCGTGTGGTGGCTCGCTCCGACGACGATCAGCGCCATGGCGTCATCCTCTGCTGGAATTCGCCGCCTTCGACCAGGTCGCAGAACTCGGGAGGCACCAGGTCGTCCGCGAGCGCGCGCCATCCGTCGGGCTCTCCGCGGGCAAGAAGCGCTGCCCTCGCCGTTACGAGAAATTCCAGCGCGTCCGCGTAACGCTGGTCGAACTGCTTCGCGATTTCATCCCGCACGCGCGAGGCGGCGCGCGGAACGCCCGCCACAACGCCGACCGTCAAGTCGCCCGCGCGATGAACAGCCATCGTGGAAAAATTTCCCTCGTGCGGCACATCCACGCGGTTGACTAGCTTGCCGGCGCGACGCGCGTCCGCGACGACCCGTTCGTTCACGGCAGGAATGTCCGTCGCAGCGACTACGAGCATCGCTTCAGCGATGTCGGCTGGCGCATACTCCCGCGCATGAAGGTGAAGCCTGTCGTTGGCGTCCGCCCTCTCGCGTAGTTCCCCCGAGATGGTGGGCGCTATCACGCTCACCTGCGCGCCCGCGGTCAGGAATGTGATCGCCTTCCTGGTGGCGACGCTGCCTCCGCCGACTACGACAACCGTCGTCCCTGCTGCGTGAATCGCAATCGGAACAACGCTCACAGGAACTGCCCGCGGTTTTCCGCGCCGAGCCGGAAGATCACGTACAGCAGGACGACGGAAGCGAACGTAAGCGAGGACACCGCCGCTGCGCGTCTCGGGGAGAGCTTGCCCGTGAGGCGGCCAAGCGCGAGAACCGCAATGCCGAGCCACGCGGCGACACCCCAAACCACCTGCGTCACAACTATGGACCGGTAAGCGATGGAGTATGCGGCCGCGAGCCCGATTCCGAGCGTGAGCACGAGAAAGCCGCCCATCGCGGCGACATGGTTGACGCGGTCGAGGGTCGAGAGCGGAGGAAAGGACCGGAACACGGCCCCGAACCGGCGCGACTTGAGATCACGGTGCGCGACGAGGTACATCGTCCCCGCGGCGGCCGCCGTGGCGTACGCGGCGAGTCCAGCGAAGGCGAGGACGATGTGCAGCGCGAGCCAGACGGCGCGGGCGCCGCCCGGATCGCTCATGGTTTGCATTCCGGCGATGTTGCCGGCCGTCGCGGCGATCGCAGCGAGCGGCGCGGCGATCAGCGTGAGACTGACTTCCCGCGCGAGTCCTTCGACGATCAGCAGCGCCAGGGCGACGGTGAATGCCGCGAATGACAGCGACGGTCCGAGCCCGCTCAGCGCGCCCGAGCCGGCCTGCTTGGCGAGCATCAAAATGGCGGCTCCGTGCGTGGCGATCCCGGCGGCCAGCGCGGCCAACACTGCATTTACCGGCGGGCGTACCGGGCGCGCGAGCGGCGCAGCGGCGAGCGCGGCGGCGGCTGCGTAGCAGGAGATGGCAATGAAGTGGGCGACGTGAATCATCGACGCCCAAATCTACTCAGGAAACGGCGCTTTTAGCTGTTGGCTGTTGGCTGTTGGCGACTGCATCCGTTCTTCCATCCCTATAAAGCCAAGCCGTGGCCACTAGCCAATAGCCAATAGCCAATAGCCAACAGCCCCGTTATGGTACCCGCGCCGTCAGTCGCGCCCGCATTCCGATCGATATCGTAGGCAGCTCCTGATCGATCACGATCGCGGTCGCCGCGAATGGGGTAACACGAACGACTTGGGCCAGTGCAGCGGGTTCCGGCGGCTTCGTCGAGTCTGCAACGCCGCGCCGTGTCTGATCGATCAACAGGAATCGGTCTCCTACACGCGCCAGGCCGGGAGCCACGTCGAGAAACACGTAATGCTGCAGCGACGGTAGAACGGGATCGTTGTGAATCCACGCTATGCGCCCTTCCATCGCAACCAGGGATGGCAACGGTGCCGCCGTCGATGACGCCGTCTCCGCCGCGTAGGTCAGGAGCGGCTGTCCGATGAGCACCGCCCCGAACTGTCTTATGATGCGGGCAGCGATCGGCTGGCCCGGGCGGGATTCCACTACGCGCAGTATGGCCGTGGGAACCGCGAGCACCGCGCTGTCCATCACGGCCGGTCCCAGAGCCAGCGATGTGAAGCGTGCGCCCACCGCTGCGGGCCCGGATCCTGGGGGAGGCGTGATGTAGACGATGTCGTTCAACTGGAAACGGCGATCCCGGACGTTCATCGCGATCCCGGGGCGCTCGGCGCTGCCTACGATCTCCCCCGCGAGGGCGGGTCCGTCTTCGCCCACGACGAATGGCGCGACATCGATCTCTCCGGGCCTGACGCCGGCGGTCCGACCGCGCTCTTCAAACTCGAATCGCCGCTGTGCGCGCCCGCCGCCGGGCCCAAACACGGTGGTCGCACCCGGAGCGGGAACAGTGCGTATCGTTGTGACGACGTTGCCGGCACGCTCCGCGTCCGCCAATGCCTCGTCTCTTACGGCGGTCGTGACTATCCGGATGACCTCGCCGGGATAAATCCAATGCGGATTCTCGACCACGTCCGGATTGCGCCGAAAAATCTCCGGCCACTTGAACGGATCCCGCAGGTACTGCGCGGCAATACCCCACAGCGTGTCGCCGGGCTTCACTGTGTGCGTGACTTCGCGGCCGGTGTCGGCCGGGGCGGCGGCCGGGAGGTCCTGGGCGCCCGCGTTCCCAACCGGAAGAACGAAGGCAAGTGCGAACAGCACGGAGAGGCGGAGCGGAGCTTTCACGATTAGGAGGCTCGAGGAAGGATCACAAAATAGGACGAGTCAGCCTTAGTGCCCGTAAAATCTGCTCCCGGCGTGATCCAGCCGGAATGCAAGCTGTGGGCGGCGAGTGTTGAGTTTGGAGTAAATGAGCGCCGTAGCGCTCATGACTCGCGACTCATCGACTCGCCACCCACAGCTTGCATCCCGTCTGCCCTGCCCAGGACTATCCGCTAGAACGGCAAATCATCATCAGTGTCTTCGAGTGCCGCCGGGAAATCCTCGAAATCGCCACCCGCCGCGGCTCCGGCACCCGCCGAGGCTCCCGCCTTTGCCGCCGCCGGCGCACGACGCGATCCGCCGTCGGACTCGAAGTCGCCGCCACCACCGCCGCGACCGCCCAGCATGACCAGATCACGCACTTTGATCTCGGTCGTGTAGCGTGTCTGGTTTTCCTTGTCCTGCCACTGGCGGTACTCGATCTCTCCCTCGATGTAGAGCCGGTCGCCCTTCTTGACGTACTTCTCAACTACGTCCACCAGCCCGCCGCCGCTCTTGCTATTCCACACTACGCACTTGTGCCACTCCGTCTTTTCCTGCTTCTCGCCATTCTGCCCGCTCCAGCTGCGGCTCGTTGCGAGCGAGAAACTGGCCACGCGGCTCCCGCCGGTGGTAGAACGAATCTCTGGATCGCTTCCCAGATTCCCAATCAGCATCGCCTTGTTCAGACTGCGGCCCACGGAGCCTCCTCGCGAAAAGTGTCGGACGGTCCAACCGTCATTGTATCTCGTCTATCCCTGCGGCTCCCGCGATTACGAAAGGACGCGGCCGCAAGCAGAACCATTCCAGGCGAGCCGCGCGACAATCTCAAGGCTCGACCCTCTGAAGAATAAGCGCGTCCTCGACAGGCCGCTGATAGTAGCCCCGCCGGCGTCCGACCTCGGAAAACCCGTGCGCCTCGTACAGGCCCCGTGCGGCGACGTTCGCTTCCCTGACCTCCAGATAGACCGCCCGGACCGATTGAGCCGAGCAAATGTCCAGCACGCGCTCCAGGAGCGCGCTGCCAACCCCCCTGCGTCTGAAACCGGCGCTCACGGCCAGATTCAGCAGCTCGGCTTCGTCGGCGGCCTGCATCATGACCGCGTATCCCGCGAGCTCCCCGTCGCGGCCAGAAGCGTCGGCGACGAGGAACGTAATCCCGCTCCGGCCGATGAACGCCTCGAACGATTCCCTTGGCCACGGATCGCTCAGGAAGCACGCGCGCTCGATTGCCTCGACGCCGGCCCGGTGGATCTCGCAGCGTGGGAGCCCGACTATGGGCGCGCCGCCGAGGCGCAGGTCAAATGGGAGGCGGCCCACGGACGACCGCTCGCGTGGT
>Ga0136611_10003654_pt1 | contig 10756 bp, 7 predicted proteins | sample AntDrymUQ2232306_2_FD_106645 | JGI IMG/M metagenome (GOLD analysis project Ga0136611, IMG submission 106645) | Polar desert sand microbial communities from Dry Valleys, Antarctica - metaG UQ223 (23.06) | ecosystem: Environmental > Terrestrial > Soil > Desert | place: Antarctica: Dry Valley... | reverse complement strand
CGCGATCTACGAGCAGGACGACTACGCGAAGGCGCGCGCGACGGCCGCGATGTATCGCGACATGCTCGGCGCGGAGAATTTCTTCCTCGAGATGCACGACCACGGGATCGAGAAGCAGCGGAAGGTGAACGCGGTGCTGCCGCGACTCGCGAGCGATCTCGGGGTCGGGTTGGTCGCGGCGAATGACGTTCACTTTCTCGAGCGCAGCGATCACACCGCACACGACGCTCTGATCTGTATCGGCACCGCGGCGATGGTCACCGACGAGAAGCGGCTGCATTACGTGCCGGAAGTTTACTTCAAGTCGCCAGCGGAGATGCGCTCCCTCTTCTCCGACTTTCCCGAGGCTTGCGACAACACGCTGGCGATCGCCGAGCGCTGCGGTTTCAAGCTGGATGCGACGCCGAAGTATCCGCACTTCACGCCGCCCGATGGGAAGACGCAGAACCAGTATCTGCGCGAGATCACCGAGGCGGGGTTGCGGCGGCGATATGGTGCCGATGCGGATTCGGAGGAAGTGCAGCGGCGCTACGAACTCGAGGCCGGACTGCTCGAATCGCAGGGGTTCGTGAACTACTTCCTGATCGTCTGGGATTTCATCGCCTGGGCGAAGGAGCGCGGGATTCCCGTCGGACCGGGGCGCGGCTCGGCGGCGGGGTCGATGGTGGCTTACGCGATGGGGATCACCGACATCGACCCGCTCAAATTCAAGCTGCTCTTCGAGCGCTTTTTGAATCCCGAACGCGTCTCCCCGCCGGACATCGACGTGGACTTCTGCGTAAATCGCCGCGCCGAGGTGCTGGACTACGTGCGCGACAAATATGGCGATCGCGCCGTCTCGCAGATTGTGACCTTCGGCACGCTGGGCGCGAAGTCGGTAGTGCGCGATGTCGCGCGGGTGCTTGGCTGGAGTTACGGCGATGCCGACCGGATCGCGAAGATGATTCCGAACGAGCTGAACATTAAGCTCCAAACCGAGGAGAAGAAGAACCCGGACACAGGCGCGATCGAGCTGGTGAAGGGCGCGATCGACAAGAATCCCGAGCTGAAGAACGCGGTCGAGAAGGAGCCCGCGACTGCGCAACTGTGGGAGATCGCGCTCAAACTGGAAGGGATGACGCGCGGGGTCGGAGTGCACGCGGCGGGCGTGGTCATCGGCGACCGCGATCTCTCTGAATACATCCCGCTCACCCGCGCGAACGACGGCTCGATCGTCTCGCAATATGCGATGGGCCCGCTGACCGACGTGGGGATGCTAAAGTGCGACTTCCTCGGGCTGAAGACGCTCACCGTGATCACGGACGCCGTCGTGCTGATCCGACGGCACGCGCGGGAGTTCGACATCGACATCATCCCGCTGACCGATCAGCGGACGTTTGATCTGCTCAATCGCGGCGAGACAATCGCCATTTTCCAGCTCGAGTCAGGCGGGATGGTGAACATGTGCCGGCAGTTCGAGATCAAGGATATCGAGGATATCAACGCGATCCTCGCACTCTATCGGCCCGGTCCGATGGAGCTCATCCCGGATTACATCAAACGCAAAAAAGGCGTCGCGAAGATCAAGTATGCACACCCGCTGCTGGAAACGGTCACCGCGGATACTTACGGCATTTTTGTCTACCAGGAGCAGGTCATGGCGGCAGCCTCGGTGCTCGCCGGTTACACGCTTGGCGGCGCGGATTTGCTCCGCCGCGCGATGGGCAAAAAGGACAAAGCGAAAATGGCGAAAGAGCGGGAGAAGTTCGTCGCCGGGTGCGCCTCGCTGAACAAGATCCCAGCGGACAAGGCGAACGAGATTTTCGACTTGCTCGAAAAGTTTGCGGGCTACGGCTTCAATCGGTCGCACTCCGCGGCGTATGCCTGGGTGAGCTATCAGACGGCCTTTTTGAAGGCGAACTACCCCGTCGAGTTCATGGCTGCGGTGATGAGCAATGAGGTGTCGAACACCGACAAGATCAGCATCTTCGTCGCCGAATGTGAGCGCATGGGCGTGAAAATCCTCGCGCCCGACATCAACGTGAGCGGGCTGAAATTTGAGCCGGCAACAGCAGAGCCGCCGGCGCCAACCATCGAAGAAGGAGTCGCATCCCCGATCACGGACAACGGATCAGCGATCACTGAGCGGAAGGCGATCCGTTACGGCCTCTCCGCGATCAAAAACGTCGGGGCTGCGGCGATGGAGGCAGCGCTCGCCGAGCGGGAGAAAGACGCGGCCTTCAAATCGCTCGAGGATTTCTGCGCACGCGTCGATTCACGGAAGTTGAGCAAGAAAGCGTTGGAAGCCCTGGTGAAATGCGGCGCCTTCGATTTCACTGGTGTCGAGCGCGCAGAGCTCTTTGCCGAGATCGACGGCGCCATGGCAGCGGCGGTGACCGCACATCGCGACAAGGCGTCCGGGCAGTTCTCGATGTTTGACTCGTTCGCCGAAGAGCCGCAGCCGGCGAGAAAGCGTGCCTTTTCCTCCGTGCCGCCGTGGCCGCTGACGGAGAAGCTCGCCTTTGAAAAGGAGCTGCTCGGCTTCTACGTCACCGGGCATCCGCTCGATGAATACCGATCTCTTCTCGAAGGCGGGAAATACGTGCCGATCGCGAGGCTTCCCGAGCAGGAGGACAAAAGCACTGTGTCAGTCGCTGGTTCGCTCGTGTCGGTCGAAAAGAAGTTTACCAAAAAGGAGTCGAAGCCGTTCGCGGTGATCGTGCTCGAAGATCTCACGGATCAGCTCGAGATGATGATCTGGAGCGAGACTTACGCGAAAGCGCAGCAGCATCTCGTCGTCGGAAATGTCGTGGCGATCACGGGGCGGGTCGACGTGCGGGGTGATGAAAGTGTAAAGATCAGCGCGAATGACATCAAAATGCTGAAGAAACCTGCGCCACGGGAGAAACCGGTGGTCCTGACTTTCGAGCAGGCGAAAACCACGGAAGCCGACCTTCTCGCGGTCAAAGAGGCACTGCACTCGAGCCCCGGGAACCGTCAGGTGGAGTTCCTGTTTCGCGGCGATCAAGGGCATGAGGTGCGCGTCGTCCCGCACGCCGAGTTCAAAGTTTCCTGGACGGAAGATGTGCAGGAGCGGCTTGGGCCTTGGCTCGGGAAGTAACCTCGGGGTTCAAGCGTGCCTGCGATGAGTCCGCAATCCTACAGCATCAACGGGCTCCGCGCGGTCGCCGCTCTTGTCCTGCTCTCTTCCGTGCCGCTTACCGCGGCGGAGAGAACTCTCGCACCGGTTACCGTTCGTGACCGGCTGTGGGCGTGGTCACATGACGCGAGCTTCGACTGGCCGGCGCACGAGGCCGGCGCTTTGCCCGCGAGGAACCGCATGACCCCGGTGGAAGGCGCGGTGTATCTCGGCGTGCCGAACGTCATGTTCATTCAGTATCAAGGCATTCCCACACCGCCGTTCGAGCAATACTACACGCCGTTCAAGGCGATGAAGCAGGTCTATTGGACGCTGACGAACAATGACAATCGGACTCATGAGCCAGGGGCCGAAACAGAACACGTTTATCAGTTGGCAGCCGCCAATCCGAACATTACCGGTTTGCTGCTGGACGATTTTCTGATCGGTCCGATGGACGTCGAAAGTGACTCGCATTGGCTCGCGGCGAATAACCCGGCGTTTCCCGTCACGCTCTCGATGAGTTTACCGCAGAGGATCCTCGTTGATTCGGTGCAGCTCACGCAGTCTGCCTGGATCGATGGCGGCTATTTGACAGGGAAATTTGCCGTCGACGTTTCCAGCGACGGAACCGCTTGGACCAAACTCGTCAGCGGGGAGATGCCCCACACGCCCGGTGCCGCTACAACGCTGAGCTTTCCCGCGCAGGAGGTCACCGATTTGCGAGTGCGCGTGCTATCTTCCCTGGACACTCACAACCCGCTGAGTTGCGGGCTGAAAGGACTCTTATTGTTCAACAAGAGCCAACCGATTTCGCTGGGAGGCACTCAATTTACCGCCACCAGCGAATTTCGCGGTCACGAAGCAGCAAGACTCACAACCTTCAAAGCCGGAGAGGCCGGCCGCGCGAAGGTATTTACATCGCAGGTCAGCCCCCGCGCTCTGGCAAAGGAAAAGCAGCGGATGCAGGCGATCAATGGACGAAAGTTGGACCTCGCAGCGGTCGTTTACAGCCATCAGCTCGACGAAGGTATCGTTCCTATCCTGAAGGATGTCGACGTGCTGCTTTTCTGGACATGGAAGTCCAGCGACTTGAAAGATCTGGAGACGAATTTCCGCCGGCTGCGGGAGATCCTGCCCGGGAAGCGAGTGATGCTTGGAGCCTATCTGTGGGATTTTTCAAATTCACAACTAATGCCACGGGAACTGATGCAGAAACAAAGCGAGACAGGTCTCGCCTGGCTGAAAGCAGGCGAGATCGAGGGAATGATTTTCCTTGGCAGCAACATCATGGACAAGAACCTCCAGACCGTGCAATGGACTCAAGAGTGGATCAGCCGAGTCGGTAACGAGGAGCTGAAATGACCATATCCTCGTCGTCGGCTCTGCGTCCCAGTCGGAGGGTGCGGAAAAACCGAGCTCGTCCGCTTTTCGCCGGCGGGAACTCTGGCAGGCAACGTGCTGATGGGGGGGATGGAAACAATCTCCGCGGCGCGCGTTCTCTCGCAATACCGGCTCGTTGGCATGACCGCTCTCCTGTTGGGCATCTTCTGGATATCCGCCTGCGAGAAGCAGGCTGCGGTGCAGATCGAGAAGAGCGGACAGGCAGCCGTCGCGAGCGCGGCGTCGGATACTCGATCCGGAGAGTTCTCTGCCACGAAAGACACGGTTCAGGCGGAGATCGACGTCTTCAGCGCGCAAACTCGCGCGGCCTTCGACGCGGAGCGCTTTGACGAACTGGAAAAAAGCGCTGCGGAGATCCGCGCGGCAAAGCCCATTTTCCGCGACGGATCATGGAAAATCGTGCGCTTCTACCGCGCCTTGAGGTGCGGCGAAGAGGAGCTTGATAGCGTTTGGCAGACGCATGAGCGACGCCATCGCGACTGGATCAGTGCAATGCCAGAGTCAATGACCGCGCGAGTCGCTCTCGTGGATTTCCTCATCGGCGATGGATGGCGCGCACGCGGCTCAGGCTTCTCTCATTCAGTAACACCGGAAGGACGAAGGATTTTCAGGGAACGCCTTGCCTCTGCCCGAATAATACTCCAGGAAGCCCGGGCACTGCGCGAAAAAGACCCATTCTGGTGGTCCGTCGCATTGAACGTCGCCCTCGGAGAAGGGTGGTCCAAACCGGCGTTCGAAGCACTCATCGCTGAAGCGCATGCCTTTGAACCGAGGTTCTGGGGCTACGATGTAGCGCGCGCAACCTCCCTCCTGCCCCGCTGGTATGGCGAACCGGGTGAATCGGAAGCCTATGCAGAGGACTCATCCGCCCGTGCCGACGGGCCGGGCCTGGAGATTTACGCACGAATCGTCAGTGAAATAGCGGGCTATCACAGCAACATCTTCCGGGAGACGAATGCGTCATGGCCGAAGACCAAAGAAGGCCTGCGATTGATGCGCGAACGGTATCCGGACTCGCTGGAAATTGTTGCTGCCACCGCATCGCTCGCGGTCCGAGCGGCCGACTCCGTGTTCGCAAAGGAGATGCTCGATAGAGTTGGAGACACGTTCATTCCGTCCGTGTGGAGTTCGCCCGAAGCCTTTCGACGCGACCGAGCCTGGTCCGATAAATGCGCAACCAATCGCGCCATTCGCCAGCACGCGAAGTAAGCGCGACCATTTCCTTACGCGTCTTCTATCTTGGAGCCTGATTGGGACCAGCCTGGCGAAGCGTGCTCAGGAAGCTCGGCGGGCCGTGGAGCGGCCTCCATGGGCGGAAAAAGCGTTTCCAAGCCGGCAAGCAGTCTCCCGCGCGGATGGTTGAGCGCTCGTTCCCCGAGCCTTCCGCAAGGTGATAATCCGGGGCAAATCGCTGCTGCCGCTTGCTGCCGCGGTCTCAGCGGCGTTGAATACGCGTTCCCCGGCGTGCCCGGAAAACTTTACCCATGATGACACTGACCGACGAACAGAAGCAGCAGATCGCTACGTGGATCGAGGAAGGGCTCAAGCCGTCCGACATTCAAAGCCGGCTGGAGACGGCGTTCGGCCTGCGGGTCACTTACATGGATGTGCGCTTCCTGATCGACGATCTGAAACTCACGCTGAAAGATCCGGAGCCGGTCGAGACGCTCGTGCCGGCTGAACCGGAACCTGTTTCGCCGCTCGCTCCTGAAGCGGAGCAGCCAGGCGCAGCGGGCGGCGTGCAGGTCAAAGTTGATCAACTAACGAAGCCCGGCACGCTGGTTTCCGGACGCGTAACTTTCAGCGACGGAAAAGTCAGCGACTGGTATTTGGATCAAATGGGGCGCCTGGGGATGGTGCCATCGGAACCGGGCTATCGGCCGCCTCAGGCGGATATCGCTGAATTCCAGGTGGTGCTCGAAAAGGAACTGGCGCGCCTGGGACTGTAAGCGGCGCGGCGAAACGGCGTCGCTTGCGCTTGCCTTCCCTTGGCGGAGAATCGGCGGCGATGCGACAGCGTAGAATGTTCCTGAGAAGCGCGGGCGGCGACGCGCGACGTCCTTCACGGCGGGCGACGAAAAAGGTCTTCGCGGCCCTTCTGATCAGACCATGCGTGGTTCTGGTGGTTAGTTTGGCCGCGGGAGTGGCGGCGCCCGCAACAACACTGCGGCTGCACGGCTCATCGGTCGTCGCGCAGGCACTTGCTGCGGCAAGTCCGGTTCTCAAAACGGAGCTGGGCATCGAGATCAAAATTTACCCTGAAGGCGGGAGCACCTCCGCGATCCAGGCAGTCGGCGCGGGAAGCGCGGAGGTCGCCATGACCACACGCCCGCTGACGGCGGAGGATCGGAGCGGCTATCCCGCGCGCCGTTTTCACGAAACTCTGATCGGCGTTCAGGCGGTTGCATTTATCGTCGGCGCCGATCTCTGGGAGTCAGGAGTGCGGAGCCTTACCGCGGAGCAGGCGCAGGCGATCTACGAAAAACGCGCGAAGAACTGGAAGGAATTCGGGGGAGCCGACCAGGCGCTAAAATTCTACAATCCGACGCGAGGGCAGGGCGTCTGGGAACTCTTTGCGGCATGGAGTTATGGCGACATCCGCAAGACGCCGTTGCCGAAAGGACTGGAATTGGTGAGCAGCGGACGCGACGCGCGGAACTCTGTGCAATTCTCCGGTGGCTCTGTATCGGTCGCGTCGATGCGCTGGGTCGATCGCAAGACGATCTTCGCCCTGTCGGTGCCGGACGCGAGCGGGGCGCTCGTCGAACCAACGACCGAACACATTCGCGCGTTGCGCTACCCAATCACGCGGCCGCTCTATCTGGTCGTAGGTGATCGCCCTGTCGGCCCAGCGAAAAAGCTGATCGATTTCATGCTCAGCCCAAGAGGGCAGCAGGCCGTGATGAAGGCCGAGCACGTTCCGATTGGCGAAGCTGAACCCGTTGCGGCGCCCTAAGAGGCTGTTGAAGTAGCCCATTTTTGTCATTCCGAGCTTGTCGAGGAACCTCAAACTTTGCCTTCAGACCGCGCGCGTCGCAGGGGAAACGGCGAAGTTAGAGGTTCCTCCGCTCGGTCCGCTCGGTCCGCTCGGTCGGAATGACGGCGTTCGAGGTTTTTCAACAGGCTGCTAACGGCCTACGCGAAGAGCACCCGACACAGCGCAACCGACGCGATCACAGCAACGGTGTCGGCGGTCAGGCCCGCGGCGATGGCGTGGCGGGTCTGACGAATCGCGACCGAACCGAAGTAAACGGCGATGACGTAGAAGGTCGTCTCCGTGCTGCCGTAAATGGTAGCGGCAAGGCGGGCGATGAAACCGTCGGGGCCGCCGACGAGATCGGGCCGATTAACCAGCTCGATGAAAACGCTTTTCGCCGCGCTGCCGGAGAGCGGTCGGATGAGCACCAGCGGCAGCAGCTCGGAGGGAAAGCCAACTGCGCCAAGCGAACTGGACAGCGCTTTCGTGAGCAGATCGACCACGCCTGCTCCCTGCAACATCCCGATTGCCACCAGCATCGCCACGAGATACGGAACCGTGCGCTTCGCCGTTTCCCATGATTCGTGCGCGCCCTCCACAAACTGCTCATAGACGCGCACACCGCGGAGCGCCGCATACAGCGGAAAGAACGACAGGAGAAAGGGCACCGCGAGCAGTGACGCTGACATCAGCGCACGCATCCAGAGCGGCTTGCCAACATGATCCGCGGGCGGCGCCGGCACGAACCCGCCGGGGAAGATTTGCTGAATCGCCACGCGCAAACCCTCTGGCCAGAGAAGCAGCGCAAAGATCAGCGCGAACCCCGCGAGGAAAGCCCACAATGCGGCGAGCTTGCCCACCGTGAGCGGCGCTACCACGGGCCGCTCGATCTCCAATACACCCTCCTCAACGGGTGTGGCCTGCGCCGGGCCGTCCGAGGTAAACCGCTCGAATCTAAAAACGCGCCAACCTTGCAGCCACTTCGAGACGAGCACACCCGCACTGGCCGCACACACGCTGGAGAGCATCGCCGGGATCACGATTGCGGTCGGGCTTTTCGCCCCGGCGGCAGCAAGGATCGAGATCGCCATCAGCGGCAGAAGCTGGATGGAAGCGGTATTGAGCGCGAGGAAGGTGACCATCGCATTGGTGGCCACGCCCGGCCGCGGATTGAGAGACTCCAGCAGACGCATGGCGCGCAGGCCCAGCGGGGTGGCGGCATTGCCGAGGCCGAGCATGTTGGCGGCCATGTTCATCACCATCGCGCCGTTCGCGGGATGGTCGGAGGGCACCTCCGGAAAGAGCCGTCGCAAGACGGGTCGCAGCACCCCGGCGAGTGCCAGCACGAGGCCAGAGCGCTCCGCCAGCCGCATGATCCCCAGCCAAACCGCCCAAATGCCGAGCAACGGGAGCGCCACCTTCATCACCGCTTTTTCCGCCCCGGTGAACGCCCCTTCCATCATCTCCGGGAGCTTCCCGGTGAATCCACCGACGAGCACCGCGACGAGGAGAAAACTAAGCCAGATCCAGTTCAGCATCGCTTCGTGCTACCGCGCGGAAAGACGGGGCAGGGCAGTCGCACTCCACTCCACATCGCCTTTACGGATCAAGATCCTGCTTCTTCCGTCGCCCCGTCGTCCGTTGTCGCGTGATGCACCGCCACAATGTGCCGCATGAAGATAGTCTCGGATCGATCGTCCGGATTGATCACGTGCACGTAGTTTCCACGGGGAGCCAAGGCCACAAAGTCTGGATGAGCGACATCGGCAATCTTCCCATCTGAGCGGTGGATCTCGTAAGGACGGAACGGCACCGCATGGTTCAGCTGTCGGATGCGATCGATGCTCATGTGCGCAAGCGTAGCGCTCGCGTTTTGCCTTGCAAGGCAGCCCTTCCCAAGAGGGCGTCACGTGATAACTTCCGCGCCCACTTCCAATGGCCACCAGCATCATTGACCCTTCGCGTCTCGAGAAAATCGAGTTCAGCAACGATGAAATCGCGCGCTACTCGCGGCATCTGATCATGCCGGAAGTCACGCTCGAGGGGCAGAAACGGCTGAAGGCCGCCAGTGTGCTCTGCATCGGCACCGGCGGCCTCGGTTCGCCGATCGCGTTGTATCTCGCGGCTGCGGGGGTCGGCAGAATGGGCCTGGTCGATGGCGACATTGTCGATTTCTCGAATCTTCAGCGCCAGATTCTGCACGGCACCAAGGATGTCGGGCGCAAAAAGCTCAACAGTGCGCGGGATCGAATCCGCGACATCAATCCGAACACCCAGGTCGATCTTTATGACACCTACTTCACGGCGGCGAATGCGCGAGAGATCGTCGCGCCTTACGACATCGTGATCGACGGCACGGACAACTTCCCGACCCGTTACCTGTCGAATGACATCTGCGTCTTCGAGAAGAAGCCGAACATCTACGGCTCGATTTTCCGCTTCGACGGACAGTGCACCGTGTTTGCGCCGGTGCTCGGCGGACCATGCTACCGCTGCATGTTCCCCGAGCCGCCGCCGCCGGGGATGGTGCCGAGTTGCGCGGAAGGCGGCGTGCTCGGCGTCTTGCCCGGGATCATCGGTGTGATGCAGGCCATCGAGGCGGTGAAACTCATCATCGGGATCGGCGAGCCGCTGATTGGACGCATGATCGCGTTTGACGCGTTGAAGATGAAGTTCCGCGAATTCAAGCTGCGGCGCGATCCGAAGTGCCCGGTCTGCAGCGAGAATCCGACGGTCACCGAGCTCATCGACTACGAGCAATTCTGCGGCATCCCGCAAGCGAAGGCGGCGGAGGAGGAAGAAGCGCACGTGCCGCACATCAGCGTCCGGGAACTCAAGGCGAAGCTCGATCGCGGTGAGGACTTCCGCCTGATCGATGTGCGTGAGCCATTTGAATGGGACATCTGTCACATTCCGGGCGCGAAGCTCATCCCGCTCGGTCAACTCCCGGCGCGACTTAGCGAACTCGATTCCGCCGACGAGATTGTGCTGCAGTGCAAATCGGGCGCTCGCAGTGCGCGCGCGTTGATCCTCTTGCGGGAAGCGGGGTTCGGGAAACTCGCGAACGTCGAGGGCGGGATTCTGGCATGGGCGGACGACGTCGACCCGAGCGTTCCGAAATACTGAAGCGACCGGCGGCGAGCGATTAAAGAACCCGCACGTTCGGTGGCGGAGTCGCCACGGGCCGAATCCGCGGAGGGCGCACGCCGCCTGACCTCGGATGAATGTTCAGCTCTCTCACCACCTCTGCGTCAGGG
>Ga0136611_10003653_pt1 | contig 10757 bp, 8 predicted proteins | sample AntDrymUQ2232306_2_FD_106645 | JGI IMG/M metagenome (GOLD analysis project Ga0136611, IMG submission 106645) | Polar desert sand microbial communities from Dry Valleys, Antarctica - metaG UQ223 (23.06) | ecosystem: Environmental > Terrestrial > Soil > Desert | place: Antarctica: Dry Valley... | reverse complement strand
TTTCGGAGCCGGGGGGGGATGGCGCAGGTGGGGGAGGCGGCTCGGCGGGTCGGTTCGCGGAGGCGCCGCAGCCGGTCAGCGCGCCCCCGAGGGCGGCGGCGCCTATGACCAACAGGCGGCGGCGGGAGGGTTGGTCGAGGCTGCGCATGGCGGCCATATGGGGCGACGGCCGGGCCGGGTCAGTCCTGCGGCTCGGGGAAGAAATCGGGGTCGGTGATCTGCCGCCAGGAGTAGCCGGTCGGTAGCGCCTGGAGCACGCGCTGCTCGCCGATCACCATCCCGCGCCTCTGCAAGACGCCGAGCTGCTGCGTGAACATGGCAGGAAGTTCGGCCGGGAGTCGGCGACGGATCGTCGGGGTCAGATCCCGATCCAGATCGACGCGGAAGGCCGCGATCTCGCCGCGCCAATGCCACAGGTCGCGGGGCGAGCGCACGAACTGCATCTTCAGCAGGTGCTCGATGATGCGGCTGACATAGCTGCGGCAACTGTTCTGCGCCGATCTGCCCAAGTCTCCGACCTCTTCCGCCAGGTTGACCATGTCGAGTTCGTCGAGCCTTCCGGCCTCCAACGCTGCAGCCTGAGCCTCGGCCCAGGCGACGTAGTCGGCCTCGTAGAGGTCGGCGGCCGCAATCCTGCTCGCGTCGTCGGGCATGGCCGCAGGCTACCACAGGCGGGAGCGCCGGAAAACGCGGCGCCGCGCCGTTGCAGCGGCCGCTCCCGCCCCCGACATGCCACCCCCATGACCGACGCCGTTCCGCTGGCCGCCGAGGCGGTGACCCTGACGCTGCCGTCCACCGCCGGGCCGGTGGAGATCCTGCGCGGGGTGTCGATGAGGGTCGAGCCGCGCGAGCGGGTGGCGGTGGTGGGGGCGTCCGGGTCGGGCAAGTCGTCGCTGCTGGCGGTGGCGGCGGGGCTCGAGAAACCCACCGGCGGGACCGTGGCGCTGTTCGGCCGCGACCTCGGGGCGATGGACGAGGACGGGCGGGCGCGGCTGCGGCGCGGACGGGCGACGCTGGTGTTCCAGTCGTTCCACTTGCTGCCCAACATGACCGCCGAGGAGAACGTCGCCACGCCGCTGGAGATCGACGGCCGCCGGGGCGCGACGGCGACCGCCCGCGATTGGCTGAACCGCGTGGGTCTTTCCAAGCGCGGCGGCCACTATCCGCACCAGCTGTCGGGCGGGGAGCAGCAGCGGGTGGCGCTGGCGCGGGCGCTGGCGGTGCGGCCGGAACTGCTGTTCGCCGACGAGCCCACCGGCAACCTCGACGCCCGCACCGCCCACGCGGTCACCGACCTGATGTTCGAGCTGACGGCGGAGAGCGGGGCGGCGCTGGTGCTGGTGACCCACGATGCGGAGCTGGCGGCGCGGGCGGATCGCAGCGTGACCATGGTCGACGGGCGGCTGACGGCGTGAGCGAGGCGGTCGCGCGATCGCAGGTCGGCGCACGCGCGGGCCGCTCCCGGCCGCCGCGGGAGAGCCGGGCGGCGGAGTGGCGGCTGGCGCTGAGCTTCGCCCGGCGCGAACTGCGCTCGGGCGTGGCGGGGTTCCGCATCTTCATCCTTTGCCTGGCGCTGGGGGTGGCGGCCATCGCCGCGGCGGGTTCGACGGCGGAGGCGTTCCGGCGCGGACTGGCGGGGCAGGCGCGTGAGCTGCTCGGCGGCGACCTTTCCATGTCGATCGAGGGGCGGCTGTTCACGCCCGCCGAACGCGCCGGGTTCGCCGCGCGGGGGCCGACCACCGGCATGGTCCGGGTGCGGGCCATGGCGCAGGCGCCCTCGGGCTCGCGGCGGCTGGTGGACGTGCGGGGGGTGGACGCGGCGTTTCCTCTGGTGGGGCGGTTCGGACTGGAGGGGGCGCCGTCGCTGGCGGCGGCGGGCGCGGTGGTCGACGGCGTGCCGGGCGCGGCGGTGGAACCGGCGCTGCTGGACCGGCTGAGTCTGAGGATCGGCGACCGGTTCATGGTCGGCACGGCGCCGTTCGCGGTGCGCGCGGTGCTGATCGAGGAGCCCGACCGGCTGGCGCGAGGCTTCGCGCTGGGGCCCAGGGTGATCGTGGCGCGAGAGGCGCTGTTGCGCGCCGGGCTGGTGGAGCCGGGAGGGCTCTACGGCGAGACGGTGCGGGTGGCGCTGCCGCCGCAGGCCGATCTGGAGGCGGCGACCACGGGCCTGCGTGAGCAGTTTCCCGGCAACGCCTTCCGCATCCGCGATCGCAACGACGCGGCGGCCGGCTTCCGGCGGATGGTGGACCGGATCGAGTGGTTCCTCAGCTTCATCGGCCTGGCGGCGCTGGTGGCCGGCGGGCTGGGCGTGCAGGGCGCGGTGTCGAGCTATCTCGAGACGCGCAAGCCCTCCATAGCCGTGCTCAAGGCGCTGGGCGCGTCGGGGCGGCTGGTGCGGGACACCTACCTGATCCAGATCGCGGTGCTGGCGGGGCTGGGCGTCGGCGCGGGGCTGGCGGTGGGGGCCGCGGCGCCCTTCCTGATCGGCGTCATCGCCCAGAACCGGCTGCCGATCCCGGCGCTGTTCGCGCTCTATCCGTGGCCGCTGGTGGAGGCCGCCGCCTTCGGCCTGTTCGCGGCGGCGGCGTTCTCGCTGGGGCCGCTGGCGCGGGCGCGGCACACGCCGCCCTCGTCGCTGTTCCGCCGCGACCTGAGCGGGCGGCTGCGGTTCGGGCCTGAGACGGTCGGGGCGGGTCTCGCGGTGCTCGGGCTGGCCGGACTGACGCTGGCCACGGCGCCCTCGCGGATCACCGCGGCGTCGATGCTCGGCGGGGTGGCGGCGAGCTTCGTAGCGCTGTGGGCGCTGGGGCTGGCGGCGGTGTGGGCGGCGCGGCGGCTGCGGCGGTTCGCGCGGGGGCCGGCGCTGGTGGGACTGGCGAACCTGGCCGGGCCGCGCTCGGCCGCGCGGACGGCCTCACCGGCCATTGGCCTGGGCGTGGCTTTGCTGACCTCGGTGGTGCTGATCCAGTCGAGCCTGCTGGCGCAGATCACCGAGCAGGCGCCGCGCACCGCGCCCGCCCTGATCTTCACCGAGATTCCCGCCGCGCGGGCCGCCGAGTTCGACCGCGAGGCGGCCGCCGCTATCGGGCCGCTGAATCCCGACCGCTACCGCCGCGCGCCGTTCGTGACCGGGCGGATCACGCGGATCCGCGGCGCCCCAGTGAACCCGGCCGACATTCCCGAGGATCGCCGCTGGGCCTTCGACTCCGACCTGTCGATGTCGTCGATCGGCCCGGAACCGCCGGACGCGAACATGACCTCCGGGTCGTGGTGGGCGGCCGACTATGCGGGGCCGCCGCTGGTGATCCTGGACGAGGGCTTCGCCGACGACGTGGAGCTGAAGCTCGGCGAGACGCTGACGCTGCTGGTGCTGGGCCGCGAGATCGAGGCGCGGCTGGCCGGCTACCGCGAGAACGAGTGGGGCGAGTTCGGCACCAGCTTTCCGATCATCCTCAGCCCCTCGGCCCTGGAAGGCGCCAAACTGCAGAACGTGGCCATCGCCATGGCCACGCCCGAGCAGGAGACCGCGGCGCTGCGACGGCTGGGCGTCAGCTTTCCCGAGGTGAACGTGATCAGCGTGCGCGAGCAGCTGGAGACGGCCGAGCGGCTGTTCGACCAGCTGGCCTGGGCGGTGCGCGGGGCGGCGGGGATCGCGGCGGCGGCGGGGCTCCTGGTGCTGGCCGGTGCGCTGGCGGCCGGGGCGCGGGCGCGGGCACGGGAGGCGGCGATTCTGAAGGTGCTCGGCGGCGTTCGGGGGCAGGTGCTGACGGCCTATCTGGTGGAGTACGCCTGCGTCGGGCTGATCGCCGGGTTGGCGGGGGTGGTGCTGGGGATACTCGCGGCCTTGCCGGTGGTGACGCAGGTGTTCGAGGCGCCCTGGAGCGTCGACTGGAGCGGGCTGGTGCTGATCGTCGGCGGGGTGGCGGCGGTCACTGGGGGAGGGGGCGTGCTGGCGGCGCTGGCGGCGTTGTCGCAGCGGCCGGCTCCGGTGCTGCGGACGGAGTAGGCGTGAAGGCGGGGCGGTCCCTCTCCGGCGAGCGTGGCGCCGTGCTCGGCCGCGTCGAGGCGACCTGCTGCGCAGGCGCTGCGCGGCCTCGACCCGCCCTGCGCGCGACGCCGGACCGGAATGGTCGGGGCGGAGGGCGTCTTTAAGTGAATTCGACGAGCCTGCGGCGCGTCGAACAGAGGGCTGTCACAAGGAAGTTCAGGAGGGGTCGGGTCAGGCACCCCCCAAAGCCACAGCCCGGCGTCTGATCCGCTGGAGGCGATCAAACCTTACCCGCGACGCCGGGCGTCACGCGCGCCGCCGCCGATCTATCTCACGCGAGCCGGTAGTTGGCGGCCAGGGTCGGGGCGCCCTCGGCGGCGGCGTGGCCGGTCTTCACCAGCCGCAGCATGTGCGCCCACAGCGAATGGGCGGCGGCGGGCCACAGGCGGCGGTCGACGGCGGCGTAGAGGGTCGGGACCATGTCGGCGATGCGGCTCACGCCTTGGGCGAGCTGCGCCAACACCTGCCGCTCGCGCTGCAGCCGGTGCTCGCGATAGGCCGCGAGGAACGGCGCGACCTCTGTGATCGGCGGGCCGTGGGTGGGCCACAGGGTGGCGAAGTCGCGCGCGGCCACCGCTTCGAGGCTGATGAGGTAGTCGTCCATGTCGCCGTCGGGCGGGCTGACCACCGTAGTGGACCAGCCCATGACGTGGTCGCCGCTGAACAGGGCGTTTTCCTCGACGAGCGCGTAGCAGAGGTGGTTGGAGGCGTGGCCGGGCGTGTGGACGGCCTCCAGCGTCCAGCCGCGTCCGGCGAACCGTTCGCCGTCGGCCACCGGCGCGTCGGGACGGAAGGCGAGGTCGTCGCCGGCTTCCAGCGCTTCTCCGTCCTGGGTCTTCACGGCGGGGAGACCGCGCACGGGGGCGCCGGTCGCCACGGCTAGCGGCCGGGCCAGCGGGCTGTGGTCGGCGTGGGTGTGGGTGACCAGGATCTGGCCGACCCGCTCGCCGTCCAGCGCCCGGAGCAGGGCGGCGAGGTGGTCGTCGAGCGGCGGGCCGGGGTCGATGACGGTGATCTCGCCGCGGCCGACGATGTAGGTGCCGGTGCCGGTGTAGGTGAAGGGGCCGGGGTTCCTGGCGATCACCCGGCGGATCAGCGGCGAGACCTGCTGGACCACGCCGTAGTCGAAGGCGATCTCGCGGACGTAGGGGATCACCCCCGCGGGCCGGCCGCGGCGCCTTGGATGAGACCCGCCAGCGGCGTCAGGTCGTAGCCGGCGTCGGCCGCCAGTGCGACCAGATCGTCGGGTGCGCGCGCGCCGCTGGCCGCCTGGCCGAGGCTCCAGGCCGCGATGGAGCGCGTGCCGCTCTTGCAGAAGGCCAGCGTCTTGCCCTCCGCGGAGTCGGCGGCCTCGGCGGTGGCGCGGCCCTGCTCCAGGGTGGGCGCGCCGCGAACGGGCGCCTCCACGTAGGTCAGACCCTGGGCGGCGGCCTCGGAGGCGAGCGCCGCGCCGGCCGGCTGGTCGGGCGCCTCGCCGTCGGGACGGTTGTTGACGATCGTGGTGAAGCCCTGCGCCTTCAGGGTCGCCACGTCCTCCGGCGCGATCTGCGGTGAGACGGCGAAGGTGTCGGTGACGGGGCGGAGGTCGAGCATGGTCAGTTCATCCGCTGGGCGCGGACGCCGGGCTGGCCGCCCACGCGGATGAAGTAGGAGCCGATCAGGCCCCGCACGATCACCACCGTCGCCCCCGGCCGGGCGCGCAGCGGCTCCGAGCCGTATTGCCGCCAGACCTGGCCGTTGGCCAGTCGGAAGATCAGGTGGCCGTCGCGGCCGACGCTGGACGAACTGAGCGTGGTCTCCAGGGTGTCGACCCGATCCTCCGGCGCCCGGTTGTCGTTGCGCCCGCCGAACAGGTCGAAGGCCGGCACCGAGAAGCCGAAAATCTGCCGGCGGGCTTCGCGCACCTGGCTGCGGTCGACGACGACGACCTCGCCGGTGCTCTCGGCCTGTTCGAGGCGGGCGGCCGCGGCGTCGAAACAGGCCAGGCGCGCGGCTGTGTCGGTGATGCGGCGGCAGTCGATGACGGCCTGCAGTACCGCGGCCGAGCGCTGACCCCGGGCGGCGGCGGCGGTTTGCGGGTCGACCCGGCGGGCAGGTTGGGCGGCGGCGGCGGTCGCGGCCAGCAGCGCGGCGGCGACGAGGAGCTTGGCTTTCATGGGCGCGACCTTAGAGGCGCACGGCGCGGGGAGGCAATCGTCCCGAAGCCCTCTGCGCCCAGGGCGGCGTAGAGCGGGGCGAGAACAGCCACATCGCCCTCGAAGCCGCGGCGGACCCAGCGGTCGTAAGCGGCGGCGCCCTGGGGAGCCGGCGCGCCGCGGGTCAGGACGGCGGCGGTCGTCCGTCCGGCGAACAGGCCCGAGGTCAGCGCCTTGAGCACGCCCTTCGAAGAGGTCGGGTCCACCGAGGACGCCGCCTCGCCGGTCAGGAACCAGCCGGGGCCGGCGGTGCGTTCGGCGATTCGCCAGGTCGCATCGGCGCCGCGGGCCGGGCCGAGCGGCGGCAGGCGGGCGAGGGTGTCGGGCGGCTCGCGGCCGGCGGGGCGGCCGGGCAGGGTCAGCCGCGCCCATTGGGTCAGGCCGTCGCTCACCCGGGCGGTCCAGCGCCAGCCGTCGGCGTCGGCGATCAGCTCGGGGGATTCGGCGACCGCCGGCGCGACGCCGTCGATGTAGCCGTAACGGACGGTGAGGGCGGGGGAGCGGCGTTCCCACGCCACGCCCAGCCTCCGGGAGAGCCAGGCGGCGGGACCGCCGGCGTCGATCAGCATTCGCGCGGCGATGCGCTCTCCGATATCGGTTTCGGCGCCGACCACGGCGTCGCCTTCGCACAGCGGTGTGCGCAGACCGCAGCGGAATCGGACCTCGGCGCCCAGCGCCTCGGCCCGCGCGAGCAGCACCGCGTCGAAGGCGCGGCGGTTCACCTGGTAGCCGAGCCAGGGCCCGCCGGCGTCCTCGCCGAACGGCTGCAGCGCCGGCGGCGCGTTCCAGCCGACGCGCACGCCCGGAAACCTCGCGCCGGTGACTTCCGGCAGACGGTGGGCGACGCCGAGCTGGGCCAGCAACGGCTCCACGCCGGGGTGCAGGGCTTCGCCGACCTTGTCGCGGGGTTCCGGCGCACGATCGCACAGCAGGGTGCGCAGGCCCGCCTCGGCGCAGGCGATCGCCGCCGCCCCGCCGGCCGGGCCGCCGCCGACGATCAGGACGTCGACGGTCTGGGTCAGGTCGGCAGCGACACGTCGCGGGTCCAGGCGTCGGTCCCGCGCTTCACCAGCGCCTGGATCCCGTCGACGTAGATCACGTGCTCGTCGCGCATCTCCACGTGGACGGTGAACAAGTCTCCGGGCGCGGGCGTCTCGGGTCCGTACTTGTAGACGTGGAAGCGGTAGCGGCGCGCTCCGCCGAGCCGGACGCCGGTGGCGCGTTCCGCCGCGCGGAGCTCGTCGCCGGCCGCCGCTTCCCGAAACGAGAGCACCGCCCACTCGGCCTTGGCCGAGATCACGGCGATGCGCGACCGGGGGGTGTCCCCGCCCATGCGGGCCATGATGTCCGGGTCGCGAACGCCCAGCGCCCAGTAGGCGCGTTCCATGGCCATGACCCGGGCCTTGGTCTCCTCCAGGTCGATTCGGGAGAGCAGGGCCGCGGTCATGGTGTTGGGCAGGGTGATGTAGTCGATCCGGTCGATGTTGGCGTAGGCCGCGTGGCGCCGGCCGTCGCGAACCACGACGCGGGGCCCGCGCACCCCGTCCCAGGGCATGTAGCGGCCGTCGGGCAGCGGCGCGATGCCGGTCTCGACGTCGGTCAGCGGCACGATCGACGGCCAGGGATAGTCGAAGCCCGGCGCCCGCTTGTTGGGGGCGAAGGTGCGGGTGCTGTCCGGCGCCACCGCCGGCCAGTAGCTGCCGAGCGCGGCGCAGAGCTTGACGTCCTCCACGAACGGCGTGCCGAGGCCGTAGTTCTGCAGGTACTGGACCAGCTCCTCCTCGGGGTTGTTGTAATAGAGCGAGAAGCTCGCGTCCCAGCCGGGATCGAACACGCCGGGTGAATGATCGGGCAGGCCGGAGTAGCGGGTCACGCCGCCGGCTCGGGCGCCCGTCGCGCGGGTCGCGTCGGAGGCGGCGCCGACCACGGCGGTGGCGGTGGTGTCGTAGACGCTGAAGCCCACCGCGTGGTCGAGGTTGGGGGCCATGCGCCGCTCCGACAGGGCGTAGGGCGGCATGGCCCAGAGCGCCGCGCGGATCGGCGCCGGCACCTCGTGGCGCCACCAGCTCGCCAGCTCGCGCTGGCTCACGGTCGGGTAGAAGTCGGGCGGCGACACGGTGACGTAGGCCGGCACCGGCGTTCCCAGCTCGTCCAAGCCCGTCACCCGCGCCTGCACCCAGCCGTCGCCGGAGAAGTCGATGTAGTGCTGGGCCCGGTAGCCGCCCGCGCGGATGCGCTCCATCATGCGCGGATCGCGGTTGAGGTCCTCGATCGCGCCGTCCTCGCCGACCTGGTGGCGCAGGCTGATGTATTCCGGTGCGGAGCGGTCGTAGTCGGGCAAGGCGCCTTCGAGGTAGCCGCCTTCGAGGCGCGCCTCGGGCGTGTCGGCCTCGCCGCCGAGGAGCTGGCCGCTGGAGAAGAAGGTCACGCCCGGCGTGGAGGTCCAGCCGCCCGGCACCGAGAAGGTCAGCGGGCGTCCCTGGTATTCGGCGCGGTTCACGAACGGCTGCGGCTTGGGCATGACCAGGCCGCGGGCGTGGCCGGGCGCGCTCGACAGCTCCGCGATGCGCTCGTTCTCGATGACGAAGGGGAAGCGCGTCAGGTGCTCGCCGCCCCATTCCGAGCCGTAGCCCTGCAGCTGCAGATAGCGGTGGAAGCGGCGGAGCTTCTCGTTGCGGAACCGCGCTTCCAGGTCGACGCCGAGCGTCATCCCGGCCAGGCATTCGGAGCCGGGGAAGAGCTTGTGCAGCGGAATCCAGAAGTCGCGCTCGCCGTCGCCCTCGGCGGAATCCAGCGGGGCGGCGAAGCCGGGCTGGCCCGGCCGCGCGCGCATGGCGATGAAGGCGGCGAAGCGCTGCGGCAGCGGGCGGAAGGCGTAGGGGCGCTCGGGGTCGAGCGGGGCGAAGTCGCGGGCGGCGCCGTCCCACAGCGGCTCGATGGTGCCCATGCGTGAGACGCCCACGCGGCTGAACACGTGGTCGGCGTGGCGGCCGTGAGTCGTGCCGCGGGCGCCGCGGTACTGCAGGGCGAAGGTGGCCACGCGCAGCTCGCGCTCGCCGGCGACGCGGCGCAGGTCGGCGAGGCTCGGCGGGCGGGCGCCGTAGCAGTAGTCCTCCACCGCCTCGATCTCGGCGGAGGTGGGATAGCCGCGCAGCACCTCGGGCGGTTCGGAGACGTCGGGGGATGCGAAGGCGTGGTGCAGCAGGCTGAGCGCCGGCCGGCCGGGCTCCACGCCTCTCGCGCCGTCAGCAGCGAATTCGCCGAAGCCGCCGACGCGGCGGTCGATGCTCGGCAACGGCTTGGCGAGTTCGGCGGCCAGGTCGGCGGCGGCGATGTCCAGCGCGCCGCCGCTGGCCCGTCGCATCAGGTCGCGCCAGCCCATGGGCGCGAGTCGACGACAGGCGGCGGCGACCGCCTCGATCAGCCGCGGCGCGGGCGCCTGCGCCGCGGTCGAGCCTGCGGCGGCCGCGGCCCCGGCGGCGACCCCGCCCAAGGTCCAGCCGAACACTTCGCGACGTGTGGCGCGCGCCATCTGCAAAACCCCCCGACTCCGCTTCGGCCCTTGTGCCGCTTCACGTTGCGAAACGCCAGCGCGGGGGGTGTGACCGTCTGCCGCACCCTCTGTGGCGCGAATGCGACAACCCCGCGACAACCCGGAGCCGGAGCCCTCTGCAATGTTGACCCCGAGGCTCCGAGACGGGCAGTTTGCGGCGGTTCGGGGGCGGGAATCCGCCACAGCCGATTTCGAATGTCAGGGTTTGCCGGCCGCGGGCCGCGCCTTTTTCGAGGGGAACGACGTTGCAACTGAAAACCACGCGTGAGCGCCTTCTGGCCTCCACCATGATCGGCGGCGCGCTGGCTCTGGCGCTCGGCGCCGCGCCGGCCTTCGCCCAGGACCTGCCGCCTCCTGCTTCCGCCAATCCGACCGGTCCGGTCGAAGCCGCCGACGATCAGAACCCCACCGACGCCACCGGCGACGAGACCGAAGTCGGCGAAGTCATCGTCACCGGCACCCGCATTCCGCAGCCCAACCTGACCAGCGTCAGTCCGGTGACGGTGCTGGGCGCCCAGGAAGTGCAGCTGACCGGCGCCACCCGCGTCGAGGATCTGGTCAACCAGCTGCCGCAGGCCTTCGCCGCCCAGGGCTCCAACATCTCCAACGGCGCCAGCGGCACCGCCACCGTCAACCTTCGCGGCCTCGGTTCGACCCGCACCCTGGTGCTGGTCGACGGTCGTCGCATCGGCCCCGGCGATCCGGGCTCCCCGGCGACCGACCTGAACTTTATTCCCTCGTCGCTGATCAGCCGCATCGAAGTGATCACCGGAGGGGCCTCGTCGGTGTACGGCTCCGACGCCGTCGCCGGCGTGGTGAACTTCATCATGCAGCGCAACTTCGAAGGCATCCGCGTCGACGCGCAGTACGGCATCTATCAGCACGACAACGACAGCGAGGCGCAGGGCTCCCTGAGGCAGGCCGCCGCTCGCGCGACCGATCCCAGGCAGTTCGCCTTCCC
>Ga0136611_10003652_pt1 | contig 10758 bp, 8 predicted proteins | sample AntDrymUQ2232306_2_FD_106645 | JGI IMG/M metagenome (GOLD analysis project Ga0136611, IMG submission 106645) | Polar desert sand microbial communities from Dry Valleys, Antarctica - metaG UQ223 (23.06) | ecosystem: Environmental > Terrestrial > Soil > Desert | place: Antarctica: Dry Valley... | reverse complement strand
GCCGCCGATGATCTCCGGCAGCGACGTCGTGGCCGCGGCGATCACGCCACCGCTCGGGGCATAGGTCAGGCCCTGCAGAACGAGGGCACTGCGGCGGACGAGATCCGCGTCGCGTCCGTCATAGGACACATGGTCGGCGCTCCATGATCGCCAGCTGGCGATGGTTTTCTCGAGCAGCACCGTGGCTGCGGGCAGGTCGTCGGGCTCGCGGCCGAAGGCAGACCGATACTGGAGCATGAAGCCGCGCCGTCGTCCGGGGGCGACGGTGAACGTCCCCAGCGCCTGGCCATCCTCGATCTCGAGCGGCACACCGGCCCGCAGGTGCAGCTCATCTGCCCCGGCGAGGGCCACCACGCCTCCGCCGCTCGAGCGCAGGTGAGGAACGGTCAGGCCGTACTCGAAGCGCGGACGGAGCTCGACGCGCATCGGGACCGAACCACGGATGCCTTCCACGACCCGGACGATCGCATGGGGCGCCTGCTTCCCTATGTCGTGACTCCGCGACCCGGGCTCCAGGGCGAGTGCGTCGGTCAGCCGGACGCTGCCCCTCGACGTTCGGAACGTCGTCTCGAGCACAAGCGAGCCGGGCAGATAGCGCCGGGTGGCGGTGAATGGCGCCTCTGGCCGGATGGAGAAGTGCCCCGCGGCCGGATCGAGCATGCGCGCGAACACGGCCGGAGAGTCAAAACGAGGAGCGCTCCACCACTCGATGGATCCTCGCCGGTCGACCATGGCGGCCGACTGCGAGTCAGAGAGGAACGCAAAGTCCGCGACGGATGGCCTCAAGCCGGACAGGATAGCGAGAAACGGCCAAGCCGCTTCGAGATCACGCCTGGCCGTTCCGTGTCACCACCGGGTGGGCTATACCATTGGTCGGCTGCTCGGGGTAGCCGGGGACTCAGCGCCCTCGTTGCGGCGGAACTCGCAGTGACCTGGCCCGTCGCGCGCCACGAGCGAGAAGTGCCAGGGAGCCCAACAGAGCAAACGCCGCCAGCATCAATGCCGTGAAACCGCCCTCCTGCGGGACGAGCGTGGCGCTGACGCCGGTGTTCGGAACCGATGACGTCGACGGGGCGACGCTCGCACTCGGTGCTGGACTGGCGGCGAGCACGTTGTTCGTGATGTTCGCGGAGCATACGGTCCGGGTTCCTCCGCCGTTGGACGAGCCGTTGCACTGGTTGATCATGACGGCCAGGCCGGAGGACTGGGTGCCGGACGCCGTGCAGGTGAGCGACGCTCCACCTTCATTGCCCGATCCGTTGCACTGGGTGATCGTGGCGGTGGTGGTCGTCGCCGGGTCGGGACTGCAGGCCCTCACGGTGCCCGTGGTGACGGAGCCGTTGCATTGGTTGACGGTTGCGTCCGTCACGGTCGGAGGTGGGGTGATCCCGACGAAGTTGTTCGTGACCAGGATGCTGCACAGAAGCGTGCCGCCCCCGCCATTGATCGAGCCATTGCACTGCGTGACCGCGGTGACCGGCTCGCTCAATGGGGTCGTGGTGTTCGTGCACGTCGCATCCGGAACGCCCGCGGACCCCTGACACTCGCGAACGGTGACAACTGCGGATCCGCCGCTGGGCGTGATGGTGTTGACGACAGTGACTTCACAGACCGCGCCACCGTTGCCGAACCCGTTGTTGCACGTCGTGGTCGGAGCGATCTCCACCGCGGACACGGGCGAGGTGGTGATGACTGATGCGGCCGTCAGCATCGCGAACGCGAGGAGTCCTGGCAGTAGGAGTGAGCGGGGGCGACGCATGGCGACACCTGTATTTGGTCGAGCGTCGGGCCGATTGGTTCAGCGTTGGAGCTCGTGAATCTCATTATGGCGCGGCGTCCGCATGAGTTCAGGCCGCGCTTCGCGGCACCTCCATGCCGTTCACAAAGGTGAGCTCGGATCGCACCGATGCGAGCGCATCGTCCGCCCGCAGCAGCGTCGCCAGGTCGACGTCGAGCACCACGACGTCCGCGCGCGCCCCGACTCGCAGATGGCCCTCGTCGGCCGCGCCGATCGCGCGGGCCGGACCGAGCGTGTATGCCGACAATGCCTGTGGCAGCGAGAGACCTTCGCCCGGACGCCAATCGCCCCGCTCGTCGGTGGGCAGCCGCCGATGCACAGCCGCGAACAGGCCGAGCCACGGGTCCACGGACTCGACCGGAGCATCGGACCCCGCCGCGAGGTGCGCGCCGGCGGCCGCCAATGACGCAAACGCGTACGCGTCGGCCTGGCGGCCGTCCCAACACGCCTCCACCAGATCGCGATCGACCGCGGCGTGGATGGGCTGGATGCTCGCCGTCACCCCCAGCTCGGCGAACCGATGCCGATCAGCGGCGCGCACGAGCTGCGCATGCTCCATCCGGTCCGGGGGCGCTCCGCCAACGCGAGCGCCCGAGCGCGCCACCGCATCCAGAACGGTGACTGCGGCCCGATCGCCGATGGCGTGGATGGCCATGCCGATGCCGGCCGGGCGGGCGGCGGCGAAGAGTGCGTCCAGCTGCTGGGGCGTGACCCGCAGGATGCCCGGATCGGGATCACCGCAGCTCCGCGGCTCAAAGAGCGCGGCCGTCCCCGATCCGAGCGCGCCGTCCGAGTATTCCTTGGCCCACCCGAATCTCAGGGTCTGCCGACCAGCCAGCCGGACCCCACTGCGCAGTCCACGCGCCGTGGCGGCCGGAATCGCGTCGGCCGGGATGTCGATGGTCATGCGCACCCGTCCATCCAAGATGTCTCCCAGATCGGTCAGGGATGAGTAGGAGTCACCCAGGTCTGCATCGGTCCCCACGCCGTTCTCGTGGGTGTAGTCGCCCGCCTCGGTTGCGCCCGTGATTCCGTAAGACGCGAGCTCGCGGAGGATCTCGTCCAACGGGCCCCGCAGATCCGCGCCCTGAAGGCGCGCGACGAGCGGGGCCACCAGGTCCAGTGCCGCCTCTCGCAGGATGCCGGTGGGCACGCCACCGGGACCGCGCTCGATGCGGCCACTGGCCGGGTCCTGCGTGGCGGCGTTCACTCCCGCCCGCCCGCAGGCATTCTCGGACGCCCACGCCGAGTGTCCGTCGTGGCTCATGAAGAATGCTGGCCGGCCACCGGTCGCCTCTTCCAGCAGCCGGAGATCCACACCAGCGAGCTGTACCTCCGACCACCCTCTCCCCGTGAGCCACGCGTCCGGGTCGGTTCCGGCGGCCGCACTTCGAACGCGCTCGGCGATCTCGCCGAGGTCTCGGGCGCCGTCGAGCGTGACGCCCCTGCGCGCCCGCGCGAGCCCCGCGAGATGGATGTGGAAGTCGTGCAACCCGGGAATCACCGCGCGATCGCGAACGTCCACGACCCGCGCGTCAGGAGCGGCGAGCTCCCGTACATCGCGGCGAGCCCCAACCACGACCACGCGTCCGCCCGCGATGCCGATCGCCTCGGCGGTCTGTAGGCCGTCGGGCTCGGCCGCGACGACCACCTGGCCGCAGATCACCAGATCAGGGCGTGGCCCGCTCATGACAGGATCGGGGCGTCGGGCGCGCACGTCACGATGCCGGAGGCCGCGAGGTGCGCGGTGTCTGGATGAACCGAGGAGTCGAGGGACCAAAGGCGATCCGCACCAGCGCAGCGGGTACCACCACCAGCCAGTGCGAGAGGAAGATGGCGCCCCGCGTCGCGCGGCCCAAGAGCGACCATCCATGCTCTCCCGCCGCGGACAGTCCGGCCAGTGCCAGCACGAACGTTCCCAAGCCGTAGCCGATGAACAGGGAGAACGGCACGGTCCAGTCGGAGGGGCCCGGCAGGACGACGGTGATCAGGCTGGCCAACGTCGCCGCCAGGAAGAGCGGCGGAACCAGGAACTCCCCTGTGAAGGCCAGGAAGTCCGCCTTGCGGCTGATCGGCTGCGAGCCTGCCAGGAGGCCGGGTCCGTGCTCCAGAAGCCGCCTCAAGCTTCCCTCCGCCCACCGCAGGCGCTGCCGCCACAGGATCGGCGCATGCTCTACCGCCTCCTCCTGGACCGCCGCCTCCGGCACCACCATGACGTGGCTGCCGCCGGAGGACAGGCGCGTCGAGAGATCAAGATCCTCGGTCAGCGCCCGCCCGTTCCAGCCTCCCGCCAGCTCAAGCGCATCTCGACGGACGAACATGCCATTGCCGCGCAGCTCGGCCGTGCCGTCGGTCGCCCATCGTCCGCACTGGCTCGCGACGTCCATCAACTGTTCCTCGGCCTGCGCCTCGGTCAGCCACGAGCGGCGCGCGTTCCGAGGCGAGCGGGCCACCTGCATCGCGACCGCCGACTCGTCCCGCCCCCAGCCGTGCATCGCGCGCTCCAGGAACCACGTGTCCACCGCCACGTCCGCGTCGACGACGCCGATCACGTCGCCCCGCAGGTACGGCATTGCGAATCCGAGAACGGCGCCCTTCGTCGCAGGCCCTTGTCCCGGCTCGCGCCGGATCACCCGCACGAACGCCCACCCGTCCGCAGCGGCGCGAGCAACGTCACCGGTGGCGTCAACGGAGCCGTCGTCCACCACCAGCAGCTCGAAGGCGGGCTCGCCGTCCGCCGCGGCGTAGGCGATCGACGACACCGAAGCGACCGCATGGCCCACGACCGATGCCTCGTTGCGAGCCGGCATGACGAGCGAGACGAACGGAAGTCCGCGCGCCAGCCCGGTCGGCTCCCCCGCACCCCCGCGAGCGTCGGCGATCGCGGTGCGCATCACTCGCCACCCGCGCCAGGCCAGCCACGCCACGTAGCCGACCGATATGGCAATCCCCACCTGCAGGGCGCGCGCCGCCAGCGGAACGGTGATGGCCAGCCAGGCGCTTCCGGCGGAGAGGAGGAGGACCCCGAGCGCGCCGGCTCTAGCCGCCATCTGTGGTCGAGCGGCCACGCCGACGCCGGCGATGCGGCGCTTCCGACGCGCCCGGCGCTTCGGGGGGCTCGATCATGCGCGGGGTGCCAGGAGCGACCTCGTCGGCAAGGGTCGCGAACGGCTCAGCCGGGGTGTCCTGCTGGTGGAGCCCACTGGCCGCGTTGCGGCGCCACGAGGCGACGCCGGCCCACAGCGTGATCAGTCCCAGGATGCCCATCACCACCGGGATGCCCGTGCCCGCGAAGAAGATGTCCAGGATGTCCGCAGCCGCCGGAGCCGCGATGACCGGCAGAAACGACGCGACCGAGAGCAGCGTGTTGAGGATGCCAAAGATCCGGCCTCGGACCTCCGGCGGTATGTCCTCCTGGAGCGCCGTCTGGGACGGAATCGCCACGAACGCGTATTCCAGCCCGGCGAAGACCGAGATGACGACCACCAGCGCCAGGAGGCTGAGGAGCGGCGCAAGGGCGGGCACGGCGTCCTCTATCGGTCCCGTGGCGCCCCCGAAGAGGTTGGCGGCCGGCTTCACGACGGCGAGCACCACCAGGGTGATGCCCATGGCCACCAGGCCGATGTCGATGACGAGGCGCTTGGGAATGCCCTTGCCATACGAGTTCAGGAACAGGATGCCCACGACGGCGCCAAGCCCTGCCGGACCCATGATGAAGAAGAAGTTCTCAGAGCTGAGCCCCAGGATATCGACGGCGAATCCGGGGCCGATGGCGCCCAGCACCCCGATCAGGCTGGACGAGATGCCCAGGTAGGCGAGGCTCCAGGCGATGGACCGATGGCGCCTCACGAAGTCCAACCCCTCGCGCAGCTGATCCACCAGCTCGTGGAGGGCCCGCCCGGCGGCGTTCCCCGCAGCCGAGGCGACGGCCTCGGGACGTACGGCCGGAAGCGGCAGGATGGCCAGCGCGGAGAGCCCGAACATGAACGCGACGATGAAGTAGACCGCGATCGGGCCAACACCGATGAGCAGCAGCGGGCCGAGGAAGCCGAATCCGATGGCGAACGTCGCGTTGATGGTCAGCACGAAGATGGAGTTCGCTGCCATGAGGTGGCGCCTGTCGACGATGCGTGGGATGGCCGTGAGCTCGGCCGGCGCGAAGAACGCGGTCGCCGTCGCGATCCCGAAGTTGATCAGGTAGATGAGCGGCACGTTCGCGCTCGATGTATTGGGCGCCACGAAGATGAAGGCAATGATGCCGACGGCGCGCACGACGTTCGTGGCGAGCATGATGACCTTCGCGTTGCTGCGCTCCACGAGGACGCCGCCCAGCGTGCTGAAGAGCACCGCCGGCACCAGGAAGGTGAGGAGCAGCACAGCCACCGCCGTGTCCGACTTGGTCGTGGCGTGGACCGTGGCCATGAGCGCGGCGAGCACCATGTTGCTCGCGAGCTGGCTCAGCGTCTGCGCCGACCACAGGTAGACGAAGGCGCGGTTGCGGAAGACGGTCCCCGCGCCGGAGAAGTCGGTTCCACCGCCGGTCGAAGCGTCGGCGTGTGCCATCAGCCGGGCTCCGGGCCGCGTCCGAGGAACCCGGTGAAGCGCCGCTCGACGTCCAGGCGGTCCATCAGGATTCGGTGTCGGCAGCCTTCGCAGACGAGGCCGATATCCGCTCCCAGGCGTACCACCTCCCAGTCACGGCTGCCACAGGGGTGGACCTTGCGCAGCCGGAGCAGATCACCGATGCGCAGCGCAAGCGGGGGTGCCACGGTCACGTGTGGTCCTCGGCCACCTTCATGGGACTCAGACTACTCGACGGGCTGCGCTACCTGGGGAGTCAGGTCGCGCTCCGTCGCCGGCACCAACACGTGATCGCGCGTCTCGACACTGAATGTTGCCGCGATCGACTGCGCCAGCAGCGACAGGATGCCACCGGGCCGCTCGAGCGCCGCCTTCAGCCCGTCCGGCGAGCCGACCGCCGTTACTCGCAGCGCGTTGCCGATGGATACCCCATCGATCTCGATGGATCCCGTCCCAAGCACGGGCACCGAGGTCGCGGTGATACGGATGTCGTCGATGGCGATCGCCTCCGCCCCCGCGCTCCGCAGCTCGTGGATCAGGTCATTGACGCTCGTCGGCTGGAACTGTGCCTCGATCTCCATGACGATCCCCTGTCCCTCGACGGCCTGGAGCCCCGCGAACGCCGAGAAACGCACCACGTCCTCGCGCGTAAGCGTCACGGTCGAGTCTCCCGCCACCGCAAGGCGGTCGTACTCGGCGACCTGCTGCTGTACCTCGGTCAGCGCATCGGTCAGCTGCGCGTTGCCCGTGGAGAGCGTCTCGATGAGGTCGGAGAGCTCCTGCGCGGAGAGGCCGGACAGCTCGATTGCCGGTGCCTGCGATCGCAGCTGCCCGATCAGGAGCACACCGACGACGAGGGCCACGACGGTCAGGCTGAGCTGCGCGATGCGTCTGGTCATGACTATGGCTGCTCGACAGCCGCACCCCATTGCATTCGTGTGTTGCCCACGAAGCCCTGGATGGTCACCTCGTCACGAGCTTCGTGGGCGAACTGGAGCTGGTAGGCCTCTACGCGTTCGATCACCCGAGCGAGGTAGGCGGGATGCGTCACGAAGCGATCGTGGATCCCCTCGGGGCCAATGGCCTCGATGCGATACGGCGGCGAAAGGGCGACACCGTTCACGAGAATGGCGACTCCGGCGCCATAGATCGACGTGGTCGACACCAGCCGAGCCGATGGAGCTCCCTCTGTCAGGCTCCCTGTTATCGATATGGCCTCCGCGCCGGAGCCCCACAGCGCAGTGACGATGTCGCGCAGGTCGTCGACGAGGACGATGTAGTTCGACTGTGACTCCCCCACCGGCACCGGCCGCAGAGAATCGGCGATCTCCACGATCATGCCCGGCCCGCGGACCTCTTCCGCCCCGGCCGCGACGCGTGCGGCGAGCAGCCTCTCGCTCAGCAGCTGAATCTCGGTCCGTGATCCCGTGTCGCGCTCCTGGAGGGATTGCAGCTGCGTCTCCGCCTCGGCGATCTCGCCCAGCATCAGCTCCTGGTCACGCTGGAGCTGCTCGGCGCGGCTGACAAGGACCCTCTGCGCGGAAGTGATGAACTCCTCCCGGCCCAGCGAGGAGTTCCATTGCGCCGCGCCCGCGAACCCGATCACCGCAAGTGCGGCCGCCATGCTCAGCGTCCATTGCGGACTGAACAGCCGGCGAGGCCGCGCCGAGACGCGTGCGGTCACCCTGAAGCCCTGCGGTTGGCGCGACGCGTCACGAGCACCGCGATGACGGCGACGGCTGCGACCGCGAGGCCGAGGATAAGCGCCAACAGCCAGGGGGGCATCTGGCCCGCACGTGCCGCGGGCGACGGGGCCGGATCGACGGACGGGACCCCCGGCGCGCCGTCGACGCCTCCCGGATCCACCTCGCCTGCCTCGGGCCGTTCGACCGTCGATCCCGCGAGCGGCTCAGGCGCAACCGGTTGTGGCGCCTCCACGCCGAACTCCGCATAAAACGCCGCGTACAGCTCCCCGGCCGGGGTCCCCGTGGCGATCTCGAGCGCCTCGGCATCGGATGCGCCGTCGCGGTACGCGGCCGTCATGCGGGCGATCGCCTCCTGCCCGTGGCGTTCGATGATGAAGTCGACCATCGCAGCGCCCTGGGCGTAGGACAGGCTGCTTCCCAGGTCGCCGATGGGAAAGCGCTGCCCGATGGCCTCGAAGGCGAAGGGGCCATTGCCGTTCGCGGCCTGGCTCCGAACGAAGGCGGTAGACCCAGATCCGTCATCGGTTTCCGACCAGCTCGCGATGCCCTCGTTCAGCCAGGTCGCCGGCTCGTGATACGGATTGTCGGTTGCGTCGAAGAAGACGATGTGGGTGATCTCGTGGATCATCGCCACCTCGAGGTAGTCCTCCGACCCGCCCCCGAGCCACATGAAAATGGTGCGGATCTCGGGGAACGCGCCGGCGCCGGTCCATTCACGCGCGCCAGGGCCCAGGGCCGCGAAGAAGTCCTCGCGGCTGTCGTAGACGAAGACATCCACCGGGCCGGCGAGCTCGGTGCCCAGGAGCGCCTCACCCTCCGCCACGCCGACTGCCGCCAGCTCCCCGAAGCGCAGCGCCTGCGCCTCCGCGTCGCCGTACCAGTGCACGGTCGTCTCGTCCAGCTGCGCGCTCTGCCAGTCCAGCCCCGGGCGATCATCCTCGTACCTGATTACCGCCTCGTCGGAGAGCACCTCTTCGTCCCCCTCGATCGCGCGCCACTGGTAGGTCACGAGCGTATTCGGAGTGAGGTATTCGACCGAGGTGTCCCACGTGTACGAGGCGGAGCCGCCGGACGCGTCGGTCGGGACGACGAAGGTGGCATCGCTGCCCGGGGAGCGGAGCAGGAGCTCGACGCGCTCGGGTACGTCGCCCGTAAGCTCCACCTCGAAGCGAATCTGGCGCTCGAAGGTTGCGTCCGCGGTGGGCTCGCCGAAGCCATCGAAGGCGGCAACCGGTGCAGCGGCGATCAGCAGGAGCCCGAGGGCCCCTGCCGCACTGGCCAGCCAACGGGTCAGTTGTCCCATGACACCCTCCCGAAGTCCAGCAGACCGACCGTGAGGTTGCCAAGGCCGCGAAGCCCGTCCGCCACCAGCCACCACGTCTCGTCGTACGCCCACGGGATGACCGGTGCCTGCGAGGCCACGTACGCATCGGCGGCGTCGTAGGCGGGGCCGATCTCGTCCACCGGTGCAGCGGCAGCCGCTTCCATGAACCGCACGAACTCGTCATCGCGCCAGTCACCGTAGTTGCTCAGGGCGCCCGGCTCAAGGAGCAGCCCGTAGATCGCGTGCGGCGAGGTGTAGTCCGCGATCCAGTTGATGGTGTAGATGCTCGGCGGATCCCCTTCGAGTTCACCCAGGAAGAAGCCGAAGTCCATGGTCTCGACCGCGATCTCGACTCCCAGCTCCTCGCGCCATATAGCGACCGCCGGCTCCACGTTGAGACCGTTGCCGTTCACGACGACCGTGCCGAGGTCCGCGCGATCTTCGTATCCGGCCTCGTCCAGAAGCTGTCGCGCCCGGTCCGGATCGGTCTCGATCTCGGGGGAGAACCCGTCCGGCCATATGGCCGGCGGCACCAGGCTGCCCGCCGCCTGCGCCCCTCCGTCCGCGAGGGGCACCAGCTTCTCGCGGTCGAGCGCCAGCGCGAAGGCCAGTCGAACGCGCTCATCGTCGAAGGGTGGGCGCGTGGTGTCGAAGCCGAAATAGCTCACCGTGAGCGGCTCCGCCGCGTTGAGCCGCAGGCCGAGCTCCGGGTCGTAGGCGATCCAGGTCGCGTCGCCGGCGAACACCTGTGTGAGATCGATCAACCCGTCGCGGAACCCGGTCACCGGGTCCGTCTCCTCAAGTGCGGCGACCCAGCGAATCTCCGTGATCGGCGGCGGCCCCGCGACATATCGATCATTTGCCTGCAGAACCAGGTCGACGCCGTCCACAGAAGCCGCCAGGTACGGCCCGCTGCCGACGAATTCGTCGACCGTCTGCCACGTCGGTGTGCTGTCGGCGTTCCGGGGCACCACGAAGGTCGCCGGCGTGGCCACGACGTCCAGGAAGTAGGAGGCCGGGTGGCGCAGGCGCACCACGAGCGTCTGATCATCGGTGGCGGTCACGCCGACCTCGTCTTCCTCGATGTCGCCGGCCAGCCGTTCCGACGCTCCGGACACGACGCTCAGGACGTCCGGCGCGGTGGCCGCGGTATCCGGATCGAGGAGCCGCAGCCACGAACGCCGCACATCCTCGGCCACGAGCGGGCTGCCGTCGCTGAACTGCAAGCCGTCGCGAATGGCGAACTCGTAGGTGAGACCGTCATCGCTGATCGTCCAGCCCTCGGCGAGTGACGGGTATGGCTCGCCCGTCTCGTCAAGGCGCGTGAGCCCGGCGTACAGCTGGAGCAG
>Ga0136611_10003651_pt1 | contig 10759 bp, 9 predicted proteins | sample AntDrymUQ2232306_2_FD_106645 | JGI IMG/M metagenome (GOLD analysis project Ga0136611, IMG submission 106645) | Polar desert sand microbial communities from Dry Valleys, Antarctica - metaG UQ223 (23.06) | ecosystem: Environmental > Terrestrial > Soil > Desert | place: Antarctica: Dry Valley... | reverse complement strand
GTCGGCGCCGAGCACGTGGTCGAGCTTGTGCGGATACTCCCGACGCACGTGGCCGAGCGCGGCGGTCGCGAACCGCTCGGCGATCTCAGGCGTCAGCCGCGTCAAAACCGGAACACCAGGAGATACATCAGGGCGATGTTGCCGGCGAGCAGCGGCAGGGCGGTAGGGATCTGGGCGCGGATCACCCCGTTGCGGTCCTTCAGCTCCAGCAGCGCCGCGGGCACGATATTGAAGTTGGCGGCCATGGGCGTCATCAGCGTGCCGCAGAAGCCCGACAACATGCCGATCGCCCCCATGATCGCCGGGTCGCCGCCGAAGCGGTTCACGATCAGCGGCAGGCCGACGCCCGCGGTCATCACCGGAAACGCCGCGAAGCCGTTGCCCATGATCACGGTGAACAGCGCCATGCCGCCGCAGTAGGCGACCACCGCTAGGAAGCGACTGTCGCCGGGAATGACGCTGGAGGCCATGCCGCCGATCACCTCGCCGACGCCCGCCAGCGCGAACACCGCGCCCAGCGACGCGAGCATCTGCGGCAGCACCGCCGCCCAGCCGACGGTGTCCATCAGCCGCCGGCCCTCCTGCAGCGGCGCGATCGGCGGCGGGCGGAACATGAGCATGGCGACGGCGATGGCGACCACCACGCCCAGCGCCAGCGAGATCAACGTCGCCTGCGCGGTTTGCAGCAGCGGGGCGCCTCCGACGGTGAGGTTCTTCAGCACCAGGGCGCCCAGCAGGGTGACGGCGGGGATGGCCAGCGCCGGCAGGAACAGCCGCTCGCCCCACTTCGCCGCCAGCGCCCGTCGCTCCTCCGGCGTGGTGACCACCCCTCGCCCTCGCCCGAGGCCGACGGCGGCGATGCCGACCATGGCCAGCACCAGGAAGCCGTTGCCGCGGTCGCCGAGCAGGTCGCCCGCCAGGAAGCTGACGGCGAACAGCCCCCAGAAGGCGGCGTTGCGCAGGCGCCGGGGGTTCTCGCGGTCCGCGAGGCTCAGGCCCGCATAGGCGGCGAACACCAGGCCCGCGAGGACGTAGACGTGCTGCAGGGTGATCACGCCGCCGCCTCCGCCTCGGCCACGTCGCGCTGCAGCCGGCGATCCAGCAGCAGCAGCCGCCCGCCGTGGACCAGGAAGGCCAGGATCGCCGTGGGAATGGCCCACAGCGACAGCTCGAGCGGCTCCACCAGGATGCCGTTCTGCTCCAGGAAGCCGCGGATCAGCAGGATCGAGGCGATGGCGATGAATACGTCCTCGCCGAAGAACAGGCCGACGTTGTCGGTGGCCGCGGTCATCGCCTTGACACGCTCGCGGGCACGCTCGGGCAGGACGCCCAGCCGGCTCTCCGCCGCGCCCTCGGCCATCGGGGCGACCAGCGGGCGGACGGTCTGGGCGTGGCCCATGGTGGAGTGCAGGCCGATGGCGGCGGTCGCCTGCCGCAGCAGCAGATAGACCAGCAGCAGCCGCCCGGCGGTGGCGGCGGCGACCCGGCCGATCAGGGTGCGCGCCCGCTCCTGCAGGCCGTAGCGTTCCAGGAGGCCGATGGCCGGCAGCACCAGCCAGGTGACGCTGACGTAGCGGCTGTCGTTGAAAGCCCGGCCGAAGGCGTCGATCACGGCGAGCAGGTCGAGCCCGCCGAGCACGCCCGTCAGCAGCGCCGCGGCGGTGACCACCAGCAGCGGATTGAACCGCAGCAGGAAGCCCGCCACCACCACGGCCACGCCGAGCAGCGGCCAGTAGGCCCCGCCGACCTGCACCCCCAGCACCGTCCACATGCGCCGCCGCCCTCCGCCTCGCCACGCCATGTGACGCGGAAGCGGGGGCGCGGGCAATCGGGACGGTGGCGACGCGAGTGGAAGGCGGCCCGTCCGGCGAGCGTGGGGTCACGCCTTAGCGAAACCGCTTCAGGTAGGGCCGCACGTAGCGCCGTACGTACGGTCGCGCCCGCCGCCGCAGTTCCGGCGCGTGCTGCGCGGCCGCCGCTCCGGCGATGAGCACGCCCGCAGCCACCCCCAGCCCGACCATCCAGCCAGGATGGGTCTGCGCCAAGGTGTAGAGGCTGAAGCCCCGCGGCAGCGGCGCGTCGGAACGTTCCTCGCCGTCTCGGCCCGCCTGGAACAGGTTGTCGCCCCGTTGCGGCGGGTCCGACGGCTTCTGCACCAGCCGTTCGCCGAACTTCGCGAACAGCTTGTCGCCAAGCGCGGGGGCCATGGCGTAGGTCAGCGCCTGCAGCTTGCCGCCGGCCCCCACGGTGATCTCGCGCGTAGGTTTCCGCGCCGCGTGCAGGATGGCGTCGGCCACCACGCTGGGCTCGTAGATCGGCGGCGGCAGGGCCGCGGCCACGCCCATGCGGTTCTTGCCGTGCTCCTTAAACGGCGTGTTGACGGCGCTGGGCTTGATCAGCGTCACGGCGATGGGCACAGCGTCGTGCATCAGCTCGATGCGCAGGGTCTCGGTGAAGCCCTTCACCGCGTGCTTGGTGGCCACGTAGGCGGCGAGCTGCGGCGAGGGCATGTCGCCCACCACCGAGCCGACGTTGATCAGCGCCCCGCCGCGCTCCCGCATGCGCTTCACCGCCGCCAGGGAGCCGTGGACCACGCCGAAATAGTTGGTGTCGAAGATGCGCCGGTGTTCGTTCAGCGGCACGTCGACCACGTCGCCGTAGGTCGAGGTTCCGGCGTCGTTGACCCAGGTGTCGATGCCGCCGAACAGGCTGACCGCCCGGTCGGCGGCGGCCTCCACCGCGGCCTCGTCGCCCACATCGGCCACCGCGAACTCCGCCACCCCGCCGATAGAGCGGATCTCCTCGACGATGGCCTGAAGCGCCTCATCGTTGCGCGACACCAGCAGCACGCGGGCGCCGGCCCTAGCGAAGCGCCGGGCGGTCTCCAGCCCGATGCCGGAACTGGCGCCGGTGATCACGACCCGCTGTTCGTCCAAGGCCTTGAGCTTGAGGCTCACGAGGCGACCGCGCCCAACTTAAGGTCGGCCTGGTCGCCGATGTCCGGCTCGGTCCTGGTGGCGTTGGCCTTGGCGATCTCCCAGGCGAATTTGGCCGGACCGGCCGAGGAGACCCACACCTGGGCGTCGGACGGATCGAAGCGCAGCAGGGTCAGCTTCGGGTCGTCCCGCCCTTCCGGATACCAGGCGGCCACCACCGGGTTCCAGAACCGGCGGATGCGGTCGGTGTCCCGCGTCAGGGTCAATTGCCCGACGATGGAGGCGAACACTTCCTGCTTCTTGTCGACGAAGACATAGAGGCCGCCCGCCTCGCCGTTGGCCACCGCCCGCGCCAGGTCGGTGTCCTCGCGGGTGTAGAACCACAGCGTCTCCTCGCCCTCCTCCAGGAAGGTGGTCATCGGTTGCGGGAATTGCTGGTCGCTGTCGATCAGGCCCAGCATGCCGAAGTCGGACTTGCGCAAGGCGTCGAACAGGCGGACGCGAATGTCCGCGTCGGTGTGGTGAGGCATCGGAGTCTCCGGCGTGTCGGGGGTTGATGCTCAGAACCCGGCCGCGCGCCGCGCGGTTCCGGCTCAGCGCCGCCCGGTCTCCACGCCGAACAGGTTGGCGAGGTGGACCAGCATCAGCAGCATCCCCACCGCCGACAGCACCATCAGCGCCCGCCAGGGGATGAGCCGCGGTCCCTTGCGCAGGTCCGGCGGCCGCGCCCCGCGCCAGCCGCAGAAACCCGCCAGCGCAGCGAACGCGACGAGCAGGATCAGGGTGGCGGGTAGGTCGAGCACGGAATCTCTCTGTGGCGACATGCGCCGCGCCGTTAGCGTTAACGCGGCCTTAACGCGCCCGGCCCCATGCCGGACTCTGGGGAGCGGCTTGTCCACAGAAGCCTGCACGGCCGCTAGATGTAGCCGTCCAGATCGCGTTTACACGCTAGAAGTGGAGGGTTAGCGTCTGACCTAGTGCGCTGGGAGGCGTGATTCGGATGAGCTCGGCGGGGGGACCCTGGAGCGTCAAGGGCATCGACCCGAAAGCGCGGGAGATGGCCAAGGACCTCGCCCGCCGTTCCGGCATGACGCTCGGCGAATGGATCAACCAGATGATCCTGGAGGGCGACGACGAGGACGAGCCGCAACCCGTCCGTCCGCCCGAACGCGCCCGCGCCTCGCGCCCCTACGCGAGCAGCTACACGCCGGCGAAGCCTCGACTGGCGACCCCGAGCGGGTTTTCCTCGCGGGCGGGCGGCGGCTACCGCACCGCGGCCCTGCGTCGGGAAGAGGAGGATCCTGAGGTCGCGCAGCCCGACGACCTGGGTCGCATGACCGCCGCGCTGGAGCGGCTGTCAGAGCGGATCGAGTCCGCCGAACACCGCTCCACCGCCGCCATCCACGGCATCGACCAGTCGGTGACCGCGACGCTGGGACGTCTGGAGGACGCCGAGCGCGAGCAGGGCATGGTCGCCGGCCGCATCGACGAGGCGTTGCAGGACCTGCACGACCTGCACGGCGGCGTCGCCCAGCGGATCGAGACGCTGGAGGCGGACGACACGCCGCGCCGGTCGGCCGAGGCGCTCAAGGCGCTGGAGCAGGCGCTCGGTCGCATCGCCGGCCAGCTCTACGAAGGCGAGACCCGCACCCAGGCGGCCCTGGCGGACCTGAAGGGCGACCTCGGCGGCCTGGCGCTGAAGGCCGACCGCGCCGACCGCACCGCCGGCCAGGCGGTGGAGAAGGCCGAGGCGCTGGCCGCCTCGGCTCCGGACGTTCTCGCCGCGGCCCTGCCCGCTGCGATCGCCGACGCGCTGCCCGAGGCCGTTTCCGCCGCCGTGGCCCAGGCTCTCGCCATCGCCGTGCCCGAGGCGGTGTCGGCGGCCGTGCCGGACGCCGTGGCCGCCGCAGAGCCGCAGGCCGTCGCCGACGCGACGCCGGAGCCGCCGCCGCCGCCGGACCTGGCCGCCGCCTCGGCCGCCGTGGTCGACGGCGTGGTCGCCCGCATCGCCGCCCGCATCGAACAGGCGGAGGGCCGCACCGCCGACGCCATGCGGTCCATGGAAGGCTCCTTCGCCGCCCTGGACGCCCGCCTGCACGCCACCGAGACCCGGCTGGCCGAACCGGACGACGCGCCGGAGATAGACCCGCAGAACACCGTCGAGGCCCGCTTCGAACGCATGGCCGCCGCGCTCAGCGAGCGGGTCGAGGCCTCGCGGATGGAGATGGCCGAACGGCTGAACGCTTCCGCCGACGCCCGCATGGACCAGGTCGACGCCGTAGTCCGCGACATGACCCGTCACGTGGAGGCCGCCGAGCACCGGTCCGCCGACGCCATCGAGCGCATGGGCCACGAGGTGCTGCGGGTCGCCCAACTGCTCGGCCGCCGGGTGACCGAGGCCGAGACGCGCGGGGCCGAACAGGCCGAACGCATCGGCGCCACGGTGGACGCGCGGCTCAGCCGCCACGACGGCGCCCAGGCCGAAGCCATCGAGCGGCTGGGCGTGGAGATCGCCCGCATTTCCGAGCGGCTGGCCGACCGCATCGGCGCCTCCGAACGCCGCTCGGCCCAGGCCATCGACGAGGTCGGCGAGCAGGTCGTCCGCGTCACCGACAAGATCAACCAGCGCTACGACCGGGCCGCCGCCGACCTGTCCGACCGAATCCGCCAGAGCGAGGAGCGCACCGCGCGCCTGCTGGAGGACGCCCGCGAGCGGATCGACCAGCGCATCGGCGAGGTGCAGAGCCGCGCCTCCGGAACCCTGTCGCCGCTGGCCCAGTCGATCACCGCTCTGGCCTCGCGCATCGACCAGCTGGAGGCCGGCTCGCCGTTCGGCCCGGCCGGCGCCTTCGACCCGCCGACCTTCACCCCGCCCGCCTACCACGGCCCCTCCGCCTTCTCCGGGCCGTCGGCCTTCGACCCGCCGACCTTCGTCACGCCCGCCGCCTCGCCGCCGTCCGCTCCCTCGCCGTCCGCGGCCGCCGACCGCCGGACCGGGGAGGACCGGCCGACCTTCGACCCTTTCGCCGATTTCGAGGCGGAGGCGTTCGAGGGGCCGGCTGAGCCGTCCGCCGCCGCCCTCGCCTCGGCGGCCGTCGCGGCGACCGAAGCCGAACCCCTCGCTTTGTCGCCCTTCGTCGACGACGCCGCGGCGGACCTGTTCGGCGACGCCGAGCCGGCGGGCGAGGCCGACGAGCGCATCGAGCCGGTGTTCGCCGACTTCCTCTCCGACATCGCGCCGGCCACGCCCGACGCGGTTCTGACCGGAGCCGACCCGTTCGCGGAGCCGGCCGCGGAGCCTGCGAGCGCCGCCGCCGATCCGTTCGCCGTCGTCGACGAGGCGCCGGCCGCCCGGCCCGGGCTGCAGCCGCTGGGCCCGCCGCGGGACGAGAGCGCCAAGTCGCGCTCCACTCGTGAGATGCTGGAGTCCGCCCGCGCCGCCGCCCGCGCCGCCTCCGCGCCCGAAACGAAAACCGGCCGGGGTCGGGCCGCCGCCGCTCCGATGGCCGCCGCCGCCGCCACGTCCGCCTCGGCGCCGCCGCTGATGGGCCTGAGCCTGCCCAGGCTCGGCGCCGCACGCCCTAGCGGGGGCGGCAAGTCGGCCCCGCCGTCGCCGCTGCGCACGGCGCTGTTCGTCTCCGCCGCCCTGGCGACCGTCTCGGTGGGAGCCTGGGCCTACTGGTGGGCCAACCACGGCCCCGCGGGTCCGGAGCCGCGGGCCGACGGCCAGGTTCCCGGAGCCCGGAGCGGCGCCGAGGGCGAGCCGGTGGCCATGGAGCTGACCCGTCCCGGCGCGGTCGCGGAACCCGACGCCGAGGCTCCTGCAGCGCCGCCAGGCCCAGCCGCCACGGCCGCCGCGCTCGCCGGTCCGCAGGCCGCGACGCGTCCTACGACGGTTCCGCCGCGCCCGGCCGTCACGGCGCCGGCCACGCCGGCCCCGCGCGCGCCCGCAACGGCGACCCCGTCGCCGCGACCGGCGACCCCGTCGCCGCGACCAGCGGCCCCGCCGCCGACGCCGCGCGCCGCCGCAACGGCGACGCCGCGGGCCGCCGCCCCGTCGGGCGCGACGCTCTACGCCGCGGGCGTGGCCCAGCTCACCGGCGGTCAGCGCACCGAAGGCCTGCAGCAGCTGCGCCAGGCGGCCGACGGAGGGCACGGCCCCGCGCAGTTCTACCTGGCCAAGGTCTACGAGGAGGGGCGCTTCGGCGTGCCCGCCAACCCCGTCGAGGCGCGGCGCTGGACCGAGCGCGCGGCACGCGCCGGCGAGACCCGGGCCATGCACAATCTCGCGTTGTTCCACTTCGAGGGCACCGGCGGCGACCGCAATCTCAGCCAGGCGGTGCAGTGGTTCCGCCGCGCCGCCGACGCCGGCCTGGTCGACAGCCAGTACAACCTCGGCCGAATGTACGAGCAGGGCCTGGGCGTGCCGCAGAACGGCGCCGAGGCCTTCAAGTGGTACGTTATCGCCGGCGCCGGCGGCGACGGCGAAGCCCGCGCCTCGGTCCAGCGCATGCGGGGCCAGCTGTCGCCCGAGGCCCGCTCGGCGGCTGAACGCAGCGCCTCCGCCTTCCGCGCCCAGCGCGGTCTGGCCGCGCCGACGGTCGCCAGCGCCACCCCGCCCGCTCCGGCCGCGGCGCCGAGCGACCCGGGCGTGGCCGCGGCCCAGCGCGGCCTGTCGCGGCTCGGCTACTATTCGGGCCCCTCGGACGGCGCGACTTCGCCGGCGCTCAGGGCCGCGGTGGTCGCCTTCCAGCGCGCCCAGGGCATGCCCGTCACCGGCCAGGTGGACGACGCCCTGATCGCCCGGATGGCCGCCTCCACCCGCTGACCGTGCGCCGTTGACCTTCTCGGGCGCCGGGGCGCAAGAACCGCCTCCCACAGCCCGAACGACCCGGAGACCGGCTCGCCCGTGAACCTCTACCTGCCGATCGCCGAGGTGTCGGTGAACGCGCCCGTGCTGCTGGCGCTGGGCGCGCTGGTGGGCTTCATCTCCGGGCTGTTCGGCATCGGCGGCGGCTTCCTGATGACGCCGGTCTTGGTGTTCATGGGCATTCCGCCGAGCGTGGCGGTGGCCAGCGAGGCCGGCCACGTCGCCGCCTCCTCCACCTCCAGCGTCATCGCCTATCGCGAACGCGGGGCGGTGGACTTCCGCATGGGCTCGGTGATGGCCGCGGGCGGAGCGGTCGGCTCGTTCGTCGGCGTGGAGATCTTCCGCCTGCTGCGGCTGCTCGGCCAGGCCGACTTCGTGGTCTCGGTGTCGTACCTGCTGTTGCTGGGGACCGTCGGCGCGCTGATGGTCAACGACTCCTTCCGGGTGATCCTGCGGCGGCGCAGGGGCGAGCCGCCCAAGCCCGAGTCTCACCGCCGGCCCGCCTGGCACGGCCTGCCGCTGAAGATGCGCTTTCCGCGCTCGCGCATGTACGTCAGCGTCATTCCGCCCGTCGCGCTGGGCGTCGGGGTGGGGATCCTGTCGGCGATCATGGGGGTCGGCGGCGGCTTCATCCTGGTGCCGGCGATGATCTATCTGCTGCGGATGCCGGCCTCGGTGGTGGTGGGCACCAGCCTGTTCCAGATCGCCATCACCACCTGCCTGGTCAGCTTCCTGCAGGCCGGCCGCAACCAGACCGTCGACGTGGTGCTGTCCACCGTGCTGCTGATCGGCGGCGTCATCGGCGCGCAGATCGGCGCGCGGGCGTCGCAGCGGTTCCGGCCCGACATCCTGCGGGCGGCGCTGGGGATCATCGTGCTGCTGGTGGGCATCCGCATGGGCGCCGGGCTGTTCGTCACCCCGCCCGATCCTTTCGCCGTGGCCCCGTCGTGATCGCCGCCACCCCGCCGCCGGTGATTGCGCCGCTGGTGCCGGCGGAGGCCGGGCCGTCGGTATCGGCGGCCCTGACCGACGCGCAGGTGTCGGTGACCACCCGCTTCACCGGCGCCAACATCGTGCTCTACGGCGCGGTGTTCGACCCCCAGGCGCGGCCCTCGGACGTGGTGGTGGTGGTGCGCGGGCCCGTCGAGCCGATCCGCATCGTCCGCAAGGTCCGCGTCGCCGGCGTCTGGATGAACAGCCGGCCCATCGTCTTCGAGGGGGCGCCGGGGTTCTACATGGCCGCCAGCACCCGGCGGCTGGGCGAGATCACCGGTTTCGGCACGCTCCGCCGGCTGGGGCTGGGCCTGTCGCACCTGACCTTCGCCGCCCCGCTGGAGCAGCGGGTGGAGACCCGCTACGGCGTCGCCGACGTGGTGGTCAGCCGGCTGGGGCCCGAATACCCCCTCTACCGACGGGCGGTGGTGCGGCTGCAGGAGCGGCGGGCGCTCTACAGCGCCGATTCCACGGCCGTGCGCTTCGTCGACCGCGGCCTGTTCCGGGCGGAGATCGACCTGCCGGCCGAGGCGCCCACCGGCCGCTACGAGGCCTCCATCCACCTGTTCCAGGCCGGCCAGGCGGTGTCCTCGCGCAAGCTGACGCTGTCGGTGGAGAAGACCGGGGTGGAGCGCTGGCTGTACCTGTTCGCCCATCAACGGCCGTGGCTCTACGGAGCGGTTTCGGTGCTGCTGGCGTTGGTGTCGGGCTGGGCGGCGGCGGTCGCCTTCCGCAGGAGCTGACAGAAGGCCATGACCGCCAGACCCGTGACGCCGCTCTTGACCTGGTTCCTGATCGCGGTGGCGATCACGCCCTTCCTGTTCTCCAGCCTTTTGGCCACCATGGGCGTCGGCGTCTCGCAGTCGACAGCCTTGATCTGGCTGACCACCTGGTCGGCGATCGTGCTCAGCTTCACCGGCGGGGCCCGTTGGGGGTTGGAGGTCGCCTCCCGAGGCAACGTCTTCCTGATGCTCACCGGCCTGGCCCCGGCAATCCTGGCCTGGGCCGCCCTGAACCTCCCGCTGCAATATCAGGGCGGCAAGGTCCCGCTGGCGATCATGGCGGCCGCCTTCGTCGCCAGCGGCCTGTGGGACCTGCTCTCGCCGACCACGCCGCGCTGGTACAAGCCGATGGCGGTGGTGATCACGCTGGCGGCGCTGCTGGGCTTGGCCGTGGCCTTCTGGCGGGTCGACCAGCTGGGTCTCTAGGATTCCCGCGTGGTCGCGCGTCGGGCGGCGCAACCGGATTCCAGTTGCGCCTGACGCGCTCTAATCGGGCGACAGCGAGCGCCAGCCCACGGCGTGGAGCTTGTCGCGACCCAGGGCGCCAATCCACGGGGGGCTGCGGAACAGGCCGTGGAAGGCGGGGTCGAGCACGTTCAGGCCGCCGGTGAAGGCGCCGAAGGCCGGCAGCACCATCCGCGACCCGTCGGTGACGAAGCAGCGCCGCCTGACGCTGCGGCCCCTGGCCGTCACCCGCGCGCAGGGGTGGAGGTGCCCCACCACCTCGGGCCCGGCGCAGCCGGTCGGTTCGTGGCGCAGCGCGACGCCGTCCACGCTCAGCTCGTCGACGACGTCGCCGGGGAGGGCGCGGGGGCCCTCGCGGTCGTGGTTGCCGACGATCCACACCAGGGTGCGGCCCACCGCCAGGGCCCGCAGCCGGGCCGCGTCGGCGGGGTGCAGGCGCTCCTCGCCGTCGCCGTCGTGGAAACTGTCGCCGAGGAAGGCCAGCACGCGCGGGGATGTGGCGGCGAGCTCGGCCTCCAGCCGGTCGAGCGTGGCGCGGGTGTCGTAGGGCGGCAGCAGCTGGCCCCGCCGGGCATAGGCGCTGCCCTTCTCGAAGTGCAGATCGGCGACGACCAGCGTCGACGTCCGCCGGAACAGCAGCGAGCCGGCGCAGCGAAGGGTGACCTCGGCGGCGCCGAGCGCGCTCTGCAGGCCTTCGCAGGACGAGCGCGACC
>Ga0136611_10003650_pt1 | contig 10761 bp, 16 predicted proteins | sample AntDrymUQ2232306_2_FD_106645 | JGI IMG/M metagenome (GOLD analysis project Ga0136611, IMG submission 106645) | Polar desert sand microbial communities from Dry Valleys, Antarctica - metaG UQ223 (23.06) | ecosystem: Environmental > Terrestrial > Soil > Desert | place: Antarctica: Dry Valley... | reverse complement strand
TGTCGTAGCCTCTGCCACACACGATGGCGCAGACGGCCACGACCGCCAGGCGATGGCGCGCGTCGCAGATCGGCTTGCGTGGGCGCTGTGGGGCTCGAACCCACGACCGCCTCCTTGTAAGGGCAATACAGGCGTCTGAAAAAACTTGCCCTGACCAGCAAAGATGCCCTCTGACCTGCACTTTCGTACTTTTGCCACTTGTGCCGTGGTGTGCCGTCTTGTGGTCCAGTGTGGTCTGCTAAGAGTCCTCTAGGAGTCCGGGCCTTGACCTGCTGCGCGCCTCCCGTCATGGTCGGTGGTGACCCCAAACCGGCGCCCGCCGGCTGGACCGCCTACCACACGGAGGAAGCAGAAATGCCTAAGAAGAAGTCACACAAGCCAAATGAGCAGAAGCATGCGACGACCGCAAATGACTTCCTCTGGGATATGTCTTTTTGGGTTCATTCCTACCTCGATGATGACGAGAAGCATGACGTTATCACTCGTGGCCGCAACAAATCATGGTACGTGGGAGTAGATCAACTCGTTCGCTTCCTTCGCTTCCTAGAAGAAGAGGACGCCATGAACGAAGCATCCCTCCGCATGAAGAGAGCTTCCTCCCGCTACCAGGAGTTCGTAGATCGTCAGAAGGTCGCCGTGGCCTAACCCCCAAACTAGTCCTCATTTGCTTTACCGGCTTGGGGCCTTTAGCGTCTGCCCCGTGGCAATCACCGGCAACACGCCCGGCCCTAAGCCGGTCTTCACCCAGCGAATGGAAGTGCGCCTTCGCCGGGACCAATCGCAAACGCTCCACCGCCTGTCGGAGGCGTTGGGGATCAGCCGCAGTGACCTAGTGCGGATGATCCTCGACTACGGGATCGAGGCCACGAATACCGCCCACGATAACGCTACGAAGGAGGTCTACGGATGAGCCACGCACGACGGGTGAATGCCGTGGTTGCCAGCATGAGGAAGGTCAGCGACCAGACCCAGGCCAACGCACTCGCCGCGGAGGACGTGCTCACGGCCTTGGAGGACAGGGAGGCCCGCCGCTCTACCCGTGAGGCAAGCGGTGCCTCGGCTGGCAACTTCGGCGCTCTGCGGAATCGGCTGGCCGGGCAGTGAAGCGGACCATCCAATCAGCCGAGCGGGAACTCGAGGCCATCGCTCCGGGCCTCAACCCGGTGGCCTTCCGCCAAGTGCAGAGCGAAGTGGATGCCGCCAAGACGGAGGCGACTCGGTTCGCTACTGCCGTCGCTGGCGACCTGGCCTCAACCGTCGACGTGGCCCGAGAGGACACGCTGATGGACCTGTGCGAGGTGCGTGACGCTCTCGCTGCCCTCAAGAAGGAGGGCGAGTCCGGGCGCCTCACCGCTCGGGCCTATGCCGCCAAGTTGGACGTACTGCGGTCCCGTCAGCGGACGGCTGAGAACACCATCAGCCGGTTGGCCGAGAGTGCGGAGAACTTGGCAACCATCGAGGAAGACCCTGTGGCCTATGCCGATCACTTCTACGACGGCACGCCACTACTCAAGCCCGACTTTACCTTCTAAGGAGGACCTGTGCCCCAGACCAGCAAGGCCATCACCGCCAGTCAGTTTGTCGAGGTCCGCACACGTGAGAACGGGGACAAGTTCCTCGTGCTCCTCGTCACGTACGCCGATGCCACGCAAGAACGCATCGTCTTCACCGTCGAGACGGCGGTGCCTGCATGACCAACCTGACCGACGAGTGGTGGCAGCACGTTCTGGAGATGGCGGACCTGGAATTGGAGATCCGGGTCTTGAAGGCCAACTCTACCGTCAACAAAGCCCAGGCCGACGACCTAGCGATGGACCTCCACTATCTGGAGAACCCTCGGCGGATGAAGGTCTTTCGGGACGGCGACAAGGACGAGTTCGCCGCCAACGTTGAGCACATGTACGGCAAGGGCTGCAAGGTCGAGAGAGCGGCCTACGGCTGGCGTCGAGACTACGACGAGTGGCCCTCGTTCTTCAACCTGACGGACCGCTTAGCGGCTGAGGCGGGCATTAGCCACGGTGCCGCTCGCACCCGGATTGAGCAAGCCGTGAACGACCCGAATCCGGAGCGGCACCTGCACATCATTCGAGCCGAGCGCCTGGCCGAGATACTCAACGACGAGCCGGATACCTGCGGACCGTGGAGCGGCCCGGCCGACAACGTGCGGTTCTATGTGGCTGCCGAAGGTCAGCGCCGATGGGCCAGGCGCTACGACGCGCTCGCCCGGCTGGCAGCGGCATGACCACCGACCGAGGCGAGCCGTCCGAACACGGTGGCGATGGTCGCCGGGACCGTCATCCGCTCCGGGACGTGTACCAGCCCGAGAACGACGACGAGGGAGCCGCCTTCGCCGGACTCCTGACCGAGGCCCAGCAGAAGGAGAAGCGTCGTGCCGAGCGTGACTGACCTGCGCCACCTGTTCGCCTTCCCAGCGGCTTACGCCCCGAGCGATGCTCCTTCATCGCCCGGCGGCGATGAGGCCCCTCCCTCTCCGGCTGGCCCAAGCGGTGGCGCCGCTGGGGAGGGAGGGAAGCCGGGCGCCCTGCAGGACGACGACGAGGGCGCCGACGACGCCGAGCACATCAAGAACCCCGACGCCAAGCGGCTTTCGGAAGAGGCCAAGACCTGGCGGCTCAGGTTCCGGGAGGCCGAGGGCAGGATCAAGGATCTGGAGGGCAGCAAGGACGTCGAGAGGCTGACCGGGGAGAATCGGACGCTGCGCCTGCGGCTGGCGTTCGAGCGTTGCGGTACGGGCCTGCGTGACCTGGATGCCGCTTGGAAGTTGGCTCAGGACGACCTGGCCGCAGTGGAGGTCAAGGACGACGGGACGGTGGATACCGGCCGTGTCGCCGAGATCGTTGGCTACGTGCTCGACCGCTATCCGTACCTGGCTGAGGTCACCGAGGCCGAGGAGCCCGACGTGCCTGCTGGCGAGGAGTTCGGCCCGAGCGGACGTCCCACCAACGGCCGCAAGCGGGGCCAGGTGGCGACCGACCTGACCGCTCTGCAGAGGAAGTTCCCGGCGCTCAGAGGGCGCTAGGTGGATTGCCGCGAGCGGGCAGCCTGCCGAGGCTTGGACCCAGCGTTCGCCATCGCCACCTTCTTCCCCGAGCAAGGCGCCAGCGCCGAGGCAGCCCGAGGCTTCTGCGATTCCTGCCCGGTGCGACGGCAGTGCTTGGCCTACGCCCTGGCCGCGGAGGACCTGCATGGCGTCTGGGCTGGCACCAGCAGCCGCCAGCGCAAGCGCCTCCGCCGTGCAGCCTCCTGAGCGGCTGCGAGAGGGGCCTGAGAGGGCCTGTGACGCCTGACGGGCGCACCTACGGGCGGCTGGCCGGTCTCGCCGGCGGAGGGCACGTCGCAGGCGCACCGACTCAGTGAGGGCATAGCCTTCCGGGGAGTGATCCCCGCAGTTGCCGCTGTCGCCCTACTAGGCGTCGTTTCCCTAGTGATCGCTGCCGTCTGGCCGCCCGGCTGGGCGCCCGAGGCGTGGCGACGCTGGACTCGTCCGCTGCGGCGTCGCGTCCGCCGCCGGCACTACAGGGGTCCATGGTGATGGGTTGCCTTCGCATCGGCTCGCGAATCTTCCTATACTCCCTTGTCCCGGGCGTCTGAACCGCCCAGGGCATGTTGGGAGCCGCCCCGCTACGGGCTCGGGGCGGCTCCTGCATACTCTCGTGTCGGAGCCGTCCCGCGTGCAACCGGGGCGGCTCCGGCTTCTAACTTGGCTGTGCCGGACTTCCCGTGCCGGACGTGGACGGTCCAAGCCGACAGAGACACTGCCGGGTGGTGGTATGCCGAGCACGAGCAGCCGTCACAGCCCATCCGTAGCCCCGGCCGAGCCTGCGACCTTGGCACCCTTTCCCGACCGAAATGCACGACTAAGGCGGTGGTCAGCCCTGCGGACCAGCCGGCGATCAGCCACGTCAGCCCAGGTCAGAGGCTGAGTACCGGCAAGGCGTCCCGGTCGGCGTCACCCCGCTGGACCGCATCTGGACCGCTTCGGGCGCCTACATGAACCGCTTGCGGCGCTTGAAGGCGGCCACGTCGGCGGCAGTGAGGGAGAACCACTCCCCGTTGAGCCGCTGGGCAGCGAAGCGCAGGTGCCAGTACCGCTCGATGCCGATGGCGTCGTCCGTCTCAATGACGTGAACAGTCTCCAATCGCTCGGGCAGTTGAATGGCGAGTTCGTAGGCCCGGCGCCCGGCCGAATTGCTCCGCCCGATCTTGTAGTGGCGACCGGACTTCATCAGGTAGACGACGCCGGGCTGTGGACCTGGTCCGGCCATTGACGCCACAGGCTCCTTAGCCGCCTTGGCAGCAATCGGCTCGCAGATAGCCACCACGTCAGCCAGCGTCGGATTGTCGCCACAGTGGGCTATCAGTCGAGCCGCAACCTCAGCTCGGCTGCCCATTCGCTCAAAGACGCCCACGTTGGGGAAAGAAGGATTAGTACGCTTCTGCATCTTGAGGTGGGCTGCACCTGGATAACGGCCCAAACTTCTCACTAGGTCCGCCAAAGCGTCAAAGACAACGCCATCCGGAATTGCAGCATTCATTGAGCCAGGCTTGTAACCTGCCTCGGCCACTGCGTCGCTCCAGTTTATCCAGTATTTGCCGGACCACTGTGCCTCGGATATGCCTGTCATCCTGGCGAAACGCACCTTACCGACGGCAATACCTCCGTTCGCCTCTGCCAGCCGCCGTATGGCGTCGAGGATGTCAGCCTTGCCCGTCATCACGGACGAGTATAAGACGTGCGCCTGGTCACCGGCTAGGCCCGTTCGTCATGCTGGCCCTCGCAGCCTAGGGCAGGCATCATGGCAGTTGACGAAGTCGTCGGTGGACCTGTGCTCGCACGTACATGAGCGCCGCCTTTATGCTCCCGTGCTCATTCTTGTCCAAATGGAAGCGTTGACGTCGATCCGACTGCAGGAATCCTGCTTCTTTGCGCTGGCCGTCGAATACCGTAACCTTTAGACCGCCCTGGCCAAACGCCTTCCAGCCCTTCATGAGGTCAGCAATCTTCTTCAGTTCCTTTGCGACGTCATGGACGGTCTTGACGTCCACCTGCTCTAGCCCGAGGTAAACGTTTAGATCCAGGAGGAACTCTTCCTCATATCCTCGGCCTGCGCTATCGGAATAACTCACAGTCACCGTGTAGCTCATCGGCAGGCCCTTCTCGTTCCGCGCTACGAACGAGTCGAATAACGTCTGGATCTCCTGATGGGGAGCTAGCGACGGCACACCACTTCGGAAGAGGGTGAACTTCTCGCGGTTTGACCAGACCGACTCGCGCAGGGAAGACTCAGGCCATTCGTTCCATGAGATGCGAACGGACCTCGCCAGCGTGGTGCCAATGTTGCGTACGCGAAAGTGGATCAAGAAGCCTGGCACGAACTCAGCGATTACATATGGACGGGATTGCTCAATCCGGATGCGCTCTGCCTGGTCCAGTTGACCCTTGGCGTACTTAGCGATCACGACGTACACGACCAGCGTGCCAAGGGCTGCCACGGCGGCTATGACGCCCGCCACATCGCCGATGTCGAGCGCCTTCGCAAGCAACATGACCCCGACGCTAAGCGGCCACCGTGACAGCGAACCGCATACCTAGGGCAGCGGTCACCCGGACCTACCGCCAGCGTCGGCCCAGGTCAGCAGCCGCTTCGGCCCTCGCCAGGCAAGGGGGCGAAGGCGCCTGGACGCTTCGTGGACCAGTTCTCCGCCCTACGCCTGCCTCAGAGCCACCACGGGCGCCACCCCATCCGCTGGGCGAGCGAAGGGGCTGGGCATCCCCTCGACCACGGCGTCCTCCACCTTGTCCAGCAGGTGGCCGTAGCGGTCCAGCGTCATCTGGATGGACGAGTGGCCCATCCGCACCTGCAACTCCTTCGGGTTGATGGGCTGCCCGGCTTGGCGCCCGCTCTCGAGGTACAAGGCAACGGCCGTATGCCGTAGGTCGTGGAAGCGGAGGCCCTGCACCTCCTCGGGCAACGTGCGGAGCGCCTTCTTCCAGATGCGCTGGCTGAAGTTGCTCGGCTGGATACGCTGCCCGTGCGCACTCAGGAACAGCAAGTCCCGATGGTGCGGCTCCAGGTCAGGCGCCGGGCTACGGGCGCCCTTGGCAGCGGCCAGTTCCTCCACAAGCCAGGCGGGCAACTCGACCCAGCGCACGCCAGCCTTGGACTTCGGCTCGTCGATGCGCCCGTCCGGATGCAGTTGCCGCTCGACGCGCACACGGCGGCGCAGCCAGTCCACCTGCTGCACGCCAAGGCCCGTGACCTCGCCCCAGCGGAGACCGCCGTACGCACTCAGCAGCACCATCGCCCGGTACTGCTGGCCGTACGGCTCCACGGCTTCCGCCAGGTCGGCCACCTGGGCGGGCGTCAGGATCACCTGCTCCCTCATCGGGTCCCGTGGCGCCTCCACTGGCTCGCACGGGTTGAACCGCACGTACCGGCGCTGCACGGCAACCTTCATCATGAGGTTGAGCACCTTGTAGGCGCGGTTCACGGTGGCGTCGCCGAACCTGGGGTTCGCCCGCATTTCGGTGAGCCAGGCGTCGACCTGCTCCGGCGACAGGCGTCCGATGGGAATGTCGCCAAGTGCAGGAACGATGTGCTTGTCCACGGCAAGGCGGTACACGGCCAGCGTCCTCGGCCGTTGCTTCCGCAGGCTGGCGAACCAGTTCTCAGCCCAGAGCCTCAGCGGTCGAGCGCCTTCGTTCGGGTCCAGCCACTCCCCACGCAGAAGTTCAGCCTGGGTGATCGCAAGGAATTCGCCCGCCAGGGTCTTATTCGTGAACATCCGATAGTGGGCCTCACCCGTGTCCGGATGGACATAACGGGCCTGCCAGTTGCCGTGCGGCTTGTTCTTCTGCCGCACGCTGCCGAACGAACTGCGTCTCTGGTTGGCGGTCATGCCTGCTCCTGGTGGGGTTGCGGTGGCAGCGCTGGCTGCCAGGTCGGTTGAGAGCGACGGAGGGTAGCCACCGACGGGCTCACGGCCGCTCAGAGGCCCTGAGAGGCCCGGAGGCTCCCTGGGCTGCCCGTCGGGCGGTCTCAGGCCACGAGGGCAGCGTCAGCCGGCGAGGGCTGGCTACCCCGGTGGTGGCTGGCGCTACCCGGTGGCACCACGGCCAAGGCGCCCCAGCACCTCGCCTTCGGGCAGGGCCAGGTCGTCCTCGTCGTACACGATGGAGAATTCGACGTCCTCTTCCAACTGCGTAGGTGCCAGGGCGACCTCCACCTTCTCGGGCGCCTTACCCAGCACTCGGTCGAACACCATCGTGATGGCTTTCACCTTGGCTCCGTCATCCACGTTGGGGTTGTGAATCATCTCGGTAAGCGCCTCGGCGGCTTGAAGAATGTTGTCCCGCAGGTGTTCCTGAACCTTCTGCATCTGGCGCCGAGTGATCTCCCGGTGTACCGCCAACGAAACCACCTTTGCCTTGCGGCCTCGAAAGTGGCCGTCCTTATCCCGGCGCTGCCCTCGGTACAACTCCTCCTCTTCCCATTGGGACAAGTCCTCGGCACCTCTCAGGATTCGAGAGTTGGTAGGGCCGAGCCGCATACGGCGACGTTCCGGAGTAGTCATGAACTTGTCCTTTCGATTGTTCCCTTGGGGACGTGAATGGGCCTGCTGTAGCCGCTGGGGCTGGGGATGGTGGGACGGCTTGTTGCCAGGCAGTTCGGCGGTACTGGGTACTGGGCTGGCACCCGCGGCCTGGTGCCGTGGCCTACCGGTACCACCCCTAAAGGGGTTGGGTACTCGGTTGGGCCAACCGGGCACCTTTCGCCGGGTACTCGGTGCGTACTTGCTGGGTACTCGGTACTCGGTTCAGGCTTCATTGTGGCCTCGCATGAATGCTTCACCCTTGTCCGTTAGGTAGTGCTTCAACCTCTGGGGACCGTCCTCCTCGACGCGGACGTAGCCGATACTCACCGCATCAGAGACGTACTTGGATCGGCGATCGGCCTTGGACGAGATGGTTTCCTTCAACGGCGTTTTCAGGATTCCGGGACTGTCCCGACAAGTCCTGAGCACTTCCATCAGGTGGCCGTGAGCCGTGTCCTCCTTGAGTGAGCCGCCAGCAATCCACAACTTTCTACTGGCCTCGTCATAGTCGAGCCTGCATTCGTCCATGAACACGTCCCGGCCGTCCGCACGGAAGTAGCGAGGCGACGGATTGCCCGTGCTGGCCTTGCGGTACAGCCAACGGACGTCGGCCCAGTCATCCAGGCGAGTAGCGCCCCGGGCGTGTTCCTCGCCTTCCTCTTGGCCACCCCTACCGAAGTGGGCAGCCATGAACAGGTCGGTTACATCTGCGCGGCGCTTGATGACGTCGAGGGCTTCCAGGAAGTAGCCGACCTCCGTGTTGCTGTTCTCCTCCCCGCCGTACGCACGGCTGAAGGGGTCCACGATGAGCACGCTGACCTGACGTTCCTGTAGCCAGCGCACCGCAAGGTCTTCCCCGACTGCGCTCGTGAGAGGCAGCCGGTAATCACGTAGGTTCCACACTGCGGCGTCCTCCGGCCGTTTTACGTCGGCCTCCCGCAGCCACTTGCGGAACTGACGGTCGCTCACCTCATAGTTCCAGTAGGCGACTCGACCTTCGGGCCGGGCAACCGGGCGCTCACCCAGGAACATCGCCCCATCCACCAGGGAGCGGAGGAGGTTCAATCCGAGGGTGGTCTTCCCGACCTTGAACTGCGCTGCAAGCAAGGTGTTCGCTCCGGTGGGATGGAGTCCTCCCACGGTCCAGGCGAGCGGTGGCTCCTCGATAGCCAGTTCCTCTGCCAACGAGAACGTGGATGGTGGAATGACCAAACTTCGGGTCTGGTCTTCCTCGTCCAGTCGCCGGGTTGCCTCCCGGAGCGCACGCTGACGCTCCATCTGGCGACTCACCTCGACCTCATGCGGATCAAGGGCTTGGCTGTCATTGCCGTTCATCGAGAGGAACGGGTCGTAAGTTGCTATCCCCGCTCTCACTCCCCCTCCTCCCCCAGCGGCGACAGCGTGCGAATCACGGCCACCAGTTCATCGGCTGAGCGGCCGTACTTGACAAACCAGTCGCTCACGTCCTCCCGGTCCTCCAAGCCCAGGTCAAGCACCCGGACCTCGCTGGCGTGCTTGGCGACGTCGGCGGCGTACTTGGCCGCTGCGTTCCGCCCTGCGTCATCACAGTCGAAGGCGAACACGACTTTGCGGTCTGCCATCAATGGGGACCACTGCGGGAGCCACGTGGTCCCGTGAGTGCCCGTACAAGCCGGGAGACCGTGCTGTAGCGCCACCAGGGCGTCCCACTCGCCCTCGACCATTAGCACCCATCCTCGGCCGGGTAGCGACGGATACAGCCTGGGCGGTGAGCCGTGGCCACTAGCGTTCCGCATCTTCATACCGGCCGGAGCACCGGGAAGGTAGCGGCGGAAGTTGACAATCCGCCGTTGACCGTCCCGCACCGGGAGCACGTACTTGTCCAATCCCTCGTCGTAGCCGATCTGGTAATACTCGATCGTGGCGAGGCTGAGGCCACGTTGCTCATGCAGGTAAGCCAGTCGCTTCGGGCTGGTCAGAAGTGCTTCCCTATAGCGCCTCACCTTCGCCTCGGCCTTGACGGGTGAAAGATCCTCAGCGGGCGCCGCTGGGCGTTGGGAATGGAGTAGAGCGCCGTTGCCGTCGAGCACCTTCCATTGAGGGACGCCCGCTGCTTCGCAGGCCTCTTTCAGTCCTGCCTTGCACGCGGGGCAGTTCACAAGGACGGTTGCGAGGCCCGTGTAGCGGTGAGCCCTGACGTCAATGCCGAGAGAAGGTTCCTCGTCCTCGTGCTCGGGGTTGGGGCATTGCGCCTTCCAGTGACCGTGGCCGATAGTTTCGACCACGTAGCCAGCGGCTTCTAGACCACTGATGAGTAGCAACGCGCCGGGGAGCGCTGTATCGTTCGCTGTGCGGCTGCCCTGGCTGCTTTGTTGAGAGGTCCGGTTCCCCGCCGGGCCTCTCTTCTTTGTCGGCTCCGTCATCGTGAACGCGGGGCGCTAAGGGCTGCAATCAACTGCGTGCGGTTGAAGCGGTACTGCGGGCGCTGGTCGCTCTGGCCGACATTGGTCGGCCTACAGCCGGGCATCTTGGCGATCTTCGCCATAGACGTGGTGCTCACTGACTTTCAGCCAGTCTGCGACCTCGCTGACGGTCAGCCACTCGCCTGTCGGCTCATTGGGGTCGTTTGGATTCTTGGAACTTGCGGACACGATCAGTCACCTCACATCGGAAATTGCACGATGTAGGCGCCGCAGTTCGTACTGGCGACACCAAGCACGAAGGGTATATATGCGGATTTTGTCGCATCCTGCCTACTTCGGGATGCGCAAATTTACGAGGGCGGAAATCTCTTCCCGATCCAAGAACACCGGACTCACCTAGCAAACCAGGCAAAACCGTTACTGCCCACCACGGTACACGCCACCACGGCCCTAGCAACGCCACCCGTGGCGGGCCGGGCTGCCAGGCGCTCCCTCGTGGTGCCTCAGACGGTGCCGTCGTGCGCCCGGATGGCTGGGCTAGTGGTCCAGATGTGGTCTACGACGGCCGAGGGCCTGGGCGCCCGTGGCCGGAAAGGGCCGCTGACCTGGGCTTATGTGGGTGGGCGCTGTGGGGCTCGAACCCACGACCGCCTCCTTGTAAGGGAGGTGCGCTACCAGCTGCGCCAAGCGCCCGTGGGCGGGGAGGCTAGCGAGCGGTCGGTCGGGGGACGGGTGGCATCCG
>Ga0136611_10003649_pt1 | contig 10761 bp, 11 predicted proteins | sample AntDrymUQ2232306_2_FD_106645 | JGI IMG/M metagenome (GOLD analysis project Ga0136611, IMG submission 106645) | Polar desert sand microbial communities from Dry Valleys, Antarctica - metaG UQ223 (23.06) | ecosystem: Environmental > Terrestrial > Soil > Desert | place: Antarctica: Dry Valley... | reverse complement strand
CGACGGTCGAGACGGATGTCGTAGCGGCGCTCCCAGATCAGGCGGACGGTCATCCCGTTCTCGCCGTACGCCTCGACGAAGCCGGCGATGTCGCTCGGGTCGGGGAAGAGGTGCGCATGCTCACCGGGGCTCCCGTTGAACAGTGCCTCGCCGAGCCGCCGCGGGTCGGCGGCGAGGAACTCCATCATCGGTGCCTCGGGGATGCACAGGCCGCTCGCCGCGATGAGCGTCAGGCTGCGAACCCGCTCGGGATAGAAGGACGCGAACTGCGCGGCCAACCAGCCGCCGAGGTCGTACCCGACGACGTCGACCGCATCGACGCCGAGTGCGTTCAGGAGGTCGTGGTAGTGCAGCACCAGGTCGTCGAACCCGCGCACCCAGTCCGGCGGATCACCCTCCGCGTAGCCGGGGTGCACGGGCGCGATGACGTCGGCGTGCTGCGCGAGGCGGTCGTGGAGCGGGAGCCAGCGGGTGGGGAAGAACGCGCCGTGCAGGAACAGCATCGGGCGACCGGTCCCCGCGCGCCGCACGAGGGTCGCGACGCCGGCCACGTCGATGGTGTCGGTCGAATACGTGCTCGTCTCGTTCATCGCGAGGACAGCCCTCCGTCGACGGGCAGCGTCACGCCGGTGATCATCCGTGACCGGTCCGACGCGAGGAACGCGACGGCGTTGCTCACGTCGATCGGCTCGATCCATGGGATCGGGAGGCTGTGGAAGCTCTCGAACAGTTGGGTCACGTCCGCTCGGCCAGGAGCCTCCAGGTCCGGACGGAAGAGTCGATAGGTGAAGTCGTTGTGGATCATCCCTGTGTCGACCGCGGTGGGGTGGACGCTGTTCACGCGGATGCCCTGCGGTCCGAGCTCGTTGGCCAAGCTGCGCATCAGCCCGATCACCCCGTGCTTCGCCGCCGCGTAGTGCGACAGGTTCGGGGGCGCCTTCAAGCCGCCGTTGGCGGAGCTGATCAGCACGATCGAGCGCTGCCGGTCGATCGTCTGCGCGAGCATCACGGGCACCGACGCCTTGACGGTGTTCCAGACTCCGGTGAGGTCGACGTCGATCATCGTCTGCCACGTACCGGCATCCATCTCGGTGATCGGCGCGCCGCCGGCGATGCCGGCGTTGGCGACGACGATGTCGAGACCGCCGAGCTCACCGGCGGCGCGCGCGACCGCCGCTGTCAGCCCGGCGAGATCGCGGACGTCGACGGTGTCCGCGACGATCGCTCCACCGGAACTGCGGACGAGATCCGCCGTGCGCCGGAGATCGTCTGCAGTCGCCGGTGGGTAGGGGGTGTCGCCCACCGGGCCGCACACGTCGATCGCGATGATCGCCGCCCCCTCGGCCGCCAGCCGCAGCGCGTGCGAGCGGCCTTGGCCTCGCGCCGCGCCGGTGACGAGCGCCACCCGGCCCTGCAGCTCACCGCCCACGTCACCGGTCACTTGACGAGCGTCCCTGCGTCGACGGGCAGCACGATCCCGGTCACGTACCGGGCGTCGTCGGACGCGAGCCAGGCGACCGCATCGCTCACATCGGCGGCGTCGATCCACGGCACGGGCAGCACGTTGAGGGAGGCGAAGACGCCGGCCACGTCGTCGCGGGAGGGGGCGTCGAGATCCGGCCGGAACAGCGCGTACGCCTCGGGCCAGTGGACCATGTCGGTGTCGACGGTGGTCGGAGCGATGCAGTTGACGCGGATGCGGTGCGGCCCGAGCTCGGCCGACAGCGACCGCATCAGCCCGATCAGCCCGCTCTTCGACGCGGCGTAGTGCGCCATGTTCGGAGGTCCCTTCACGCCGGCGGCCGAGCTGGTGATGACGATCGAGCCGCCGCTGTCCTGGGCGATCATCGGGGCCAGCGCCGGCGCGATCGTGTTCCACACGCCGGTGAGGTTGATGCCGATGATGTCCGCCCAGTCGCCGGCGGTGATAGATGTCGCCGCCTTGAGCTGGATCACTCCGGCGTTCGCGCAGACGATGTCGATCCGGCCGAGCCGTTCGAGGGTCGTGGCCATTGCGCCAGCCATCGCCTCGGCGTCGCGCACGTCCGCGACGATCGGGATCGCGTTGCGACCGGTCGCCTCGACGAGCCTCACCGTCTCGGCCATCTGCGCCGGCACGGCCTGGGCGTACGGGATCGAGTCGATCTCGGCGCACACGTCGACGAGGACGATGTCGGCGCCCAGGCCGGCGAGCCGGACAGCGTGCGCGCGACCCTGACCCCTCGCTGCGCCGGTGACGAGGGCGACGCGGCCGTCGAGTCGACTTCCCGGGATCGCCATGCGCTCACCTTCCTCAGGTCGCTCGATATGCTGTTTCTGTTGCGCTCGTCACGAGAATAACGCACACTATCATCCTGCGCCAGAGCGGATCTGGGACGCGACAGGACTGGGCCTGTCGGTTCGGTGAGCATCGGAGAGCGACATCGTGGGAGCCAGGACCGGCAAGGAGTTCCTCGAAGGCCTGAGGGACGCGCGGGAGATCTGGCTCGACGGCGAGCGCGTTGCCGACGTCACCACCCACCCCGCCCTGCGCGGTGCGGCCGAGGCGATGTCCGGCCTGTACGACCTGCAGCACGAGCATCCCGACGTCCTGCTGATGGAGGACGAGGCGACCGGCGAAGCCGTGAGCGTCTCGCACATGATCCCCCGCTCGAGAGCTGATCTGGAGCGCCGCCATGCCGCGCTGCGTCGGATCGCGGAGAGCACGCTCGGGCTCCTCGGCCGCAGCCCCGACTACGTCAACGTCACGATGGCCGGGTTCGCCGGACGCTCCGACGTGTGGGGGATCAACGGCAACGATCGTGGCGCCGCGAACCTCGTCCAGTTCCAGCGTGACGCCGCGCTCAACGACTGGTCGATGACGCATGCGATCGTCAACCCGACGATCGACAAGACGATGCGCGACGTGGACACGGGCGGGGGCGAGATCGTCCTGCACAAGGTCGGCGAGACTGCTGACGGGATCGTCGTGCGCGGTGCGCGGGCGCTGGCCACGCTCGCACCGTTCGCCGACGAGATGGTCGTCTACCCCGGCCAGCCGGTCCCGCGCGACTCGAGTGCGTACGCGCTCTCGTTCTCCGTCCCGATGGCGACGCCGGGGATGAAGTTCCTCTGCAGGGACAGCTTCAGCATCGACGCCGACCGCTTCGATCGGCCGTTCTCCAGCCGCTTCGACGAACAGGACGCGGTGGTCATCTTCGACGACGTGGTCGTCCCCCATCACCGGGTGTTCGTCGACGGAGACGTCGAGATCTACAACAAGGCGATGACCACCGGATGGGTCGCGAACATCATGCAGCAGACGACGATCCGCGCACAGGTGAAGCTCGAGTTCGCGTGGCAGCTGGCGACGAAGATGGCCGAGGCCCTGGGCGCGGAGGCGCCGACGGTCGTCGAGCAGCTCGGCGAGCTGTGGAGCTACGCAGAGCTCACCCGGGCGAGCCTCGTCGCCGCGGAGTCCGGCGCCCACGAGTGGGGCAACGGCGTCTGGTTCTGTGACGACCGGCCGTTCCGTGCGCTGCGCCCGACGCTGCCGCTGTGGATGCCGCGGGTCAACGAGATCATCAAGCTGATCGGCGCGCACAGCCTGCTCGCCACGCCGTCGCGTAGAGAGCTCGACAACGCGGAGCTGCGACCGCTGATCGACCTCTACTACGCGGGCGCCGGCGGGTTGGCCGCCGAGGAGCGCACGGCGATCTTCCGCACCGCGTGGGACTTCGTCGGCAGCGAGCTGGCCGGACGCGTCGAGCTCTACGAGCGGTTCTACCTGGCTTCGTCGCAGCGCATGTTCCAGGTCGCCCACGCGGCGGCCGTGCGCGAGACGGACTTCGCGCTCGTCGACTCGGTGATCAGGCCGGAGCGATGACGAACCAGCACGTCGCTGCGCATGTCGACAGCGGCAGCGCAACTGGCCACGCTGCCGTCGCGGGCGTCGCCGCCCCGCTGGAGCACGTGATCGGTGGGCAGCTGGTCGGGTCGGAGCCCCGCTTCGAGGTCCGCTCCCCGATCGACGGCCGACTGCTCGGCGAGGTTGCCGCCGGCGGACCAACCGAGATCGATGCGGCCGTCGGCGCGGCGCGAGACGCCTTTCCGGCGTGGGCGGCGCTCGGGCCGCAACGCCGTGGCGAGCTGCTGCACGCGCTGGCCGAGGAGATCCGCCGGCGCAACGACGACATCGCCCGGCTCGAGACCGAGGACAACGGTTCGCTGCTGATCGGCAACATCAAACGGGTCGTCCAGCGCGGCGCGCACAACATCGACTTCTTCGCCGAGTGGGCAACGCGGCTCGAGCACGATCCGATCGTCGGCGAGCAGAACGACAACCACGTGCGTTACGACCCGTCCGGCGTGTCCGCGCTGATCGTGCCGTGGAACGCGCCGTTCATGCTCGGCACGTGGAAGATCGGGCCCGCTCTGGCCGCCGGTAACACGGTCGTCGTCAAGCCGCCGGAGTGGGCACCGTTCACGCTCGGCCTGCTCGGCGAGATCGCGACGGAGGTCGGCTTGCCGCCGGGCGTGCTCAACATCGTGCAGGGCATCGGCGAGGAGGCCGGCGCGGCGCTCGTCGCCCATCCCGACGTCGACCGGATCAGCTTCACCGGCTCGCCGGAGACGGCCCGCCACATCGCCGCGTCTGCCGCCGCCAACCTCACACCGCTGAGCTTCGAGCTCGGCGGCAAGTCACCGTTCCTGGTCTTCGCCGACGCGGACCTCGACGAGGTCGCGCGGGAGGTGTGCGGGCAGTTCGTCAACGCCGGGCAGGTCTGCCTCGCCGGCACGCGCCTGCTCGTCGAGGAGTCGGTCGCCGAGGAGCTCCTCGCCCGCGTCGCCGCCGCGCTGACCCGCTTCCCGGTCGGCGACCCACGCGAGCTGTCGACACGGGTCGGCCCGCTGATCCATCCCGACCACTTCGTGCGGGTCCAGGGCTTCGTCGACCGCGCGATCGCCACAGGCGCTGTGGCGCTCTTCGGCGGAGGGCGCCACCCGTTCGGCGAGCTGTGGTTCGCCCCGACGTTGCTCGCGAACGTGGCCCAGGACAGTGAGATCGTGCAGCAGGAGGTGTTCGGGCCCGTGCTCACGTGGCAGACGTTCCGCTCCGAGGACGAGGCCCTGACGCTCGCCAACGACACGAGCTACGGCCTCGCCGCGACGCTCTACACGAGCGATGCCGAGCGCGCCGAGCGCGTCGGGAGCCGCCTCGTCGCGGGAACCGTGTGGGTGAACAGCTTCTTCGTCCGCGACCTCGCGTCGCCGTTCGGTGGCGCGCGGATGAGCGGCGTCGGCCGCGAGGGCGGGACGTGGAGCTTCGACTTCTACTGTGACGTGAAGAACCTGTCGATCAAGCGTGGCTCGTTCCACTGAGCACAGATCTGCGACGAGGGAGGAGGGACTGATGGGGACCATCGTCGGAGCAGCGATCGTCGGGCACGTCCCGACCGTGATGCTCGAGGAGGAGATCCGCCGCAAGCTCGGTGGCGGCGACGACACGACGCTCGTCAGCGGGTTCGCACGACTGCGCGAGCGCCTCGACGAGGTGCAGGCCGACACCCTGGTGATCGTCGACTCGCACTGGATGACGACCGCAGAGCACATCGTCGCCGGGCAGGAGCACCACCGCGGCTCGTACACCAGCGACGAGCTGCCGAAGGCGATCCGCGGACTTGCGTACGACTATGCCGGCGCGCCCGCGCTCGCCGCGCGCGTGGCGTCGATCGGGCGCGAGCGGCGCGAGTGGGTCGTCAACGCCGACGACAGCGACATCGCCCATCACTACCCGACGTTGAACGTGCTGCACCACGTCCACCGCAACGAGCGGGTCATGTCGACCGGTGTCTGCCAGACGGCCGACACGACGGACTTCCTCGCCTTCGGCAGCGTCATCGCGGCCGCGGTCGAGTCGTGTGAGGGTCGCGTCGCGTTGCTCGCGAGTGGCGGGATGAGCCACCGCTTCTGGCCGCTCAAGGAGTTCCGCGACCACGGTGGGTACGACCCGGCGCACGTGATCACGCCGCAGGCGCGCGCGTTCGACGAGCGCGTCATCGGGTTGCTCGAGGCCGGCGACCATGCCGCGGTGATCGACCTCCAGGACGACTACCGCGCCCACTCCCCCGAGGGCCGGTTCGGCCACTACCTCACGGTCGCCGGGGCGATGGGCGGTCGCGACTGGAATGCCGAGGGCGAGCGCCTCTCGGCGTACGAGAACTCCTACGGCACGGGCCAGGTCCACATCTGGTTCCCGACGACGACGACCGACGACACGGAGACGAACGAGGAGACGGAGACACGATGACGCTCACCGGATGGATGCTGCCCCAGTCGACGACCGGGAGGGCGTCGATGCTGCCCGCCCCGCCATGGCATTACTCCGGTGAGGTCATCGCCGTGGACTTCACGGCTGATCCGGCACGCGTCGCCGAGCTGGTGCCGCCGGGCTTCGAGGCACAGGGTGACGGGAGCTGCTCGTTCGTTTTCTGCGACTGGAGCTCTGCGGCAGACGGCGACCCGCGCATCAAGGACGACCCGGCGCGCGGGCAGTACAAGGAGGCGTACATCGTCATCCACGGCACGTTCGACGGCAAGCGCGCAGGGCGGGTGCCGTACATCTGGGTCGATTCCGACCTCTCGCTGGTGCGCGGCCTGATCCAGGGATTCCCGAAGAAGCTCGGCAACCTGTACATGACACGGCCCGTCGAGCTCGGCAAGGGCGGCGTGCGCAAGGAAGCGGGCGGCCGGTTCGCCGCGCACGCGTCCTCGAACGGGCGACGCCTCGTCACACTCGCCGTCACCCTCGACGAGACGCGGGAGAAGACGTATCCGAAGGGCGTCGCCGCGGCGCTCGTCCACACCCGCCTCTGGCCGTCGATCGACCGGCCGCAGCCCGCTGTGCACGAGCTCAGTCGCGGCGCGATCAGCGACTTCCAGGTCGGCACGGTGTGGCACGGCGCCGGCGAGCTCGAGTTCGGCGCGAGCGACTTCGACGAGATCGATGCGCTCGCGCCCACAGCGGTGGGTGACGGATGGGTCCTGTCGATGGCCTTCAGCGTCACCGGCGGCTCCGTCGTCCCGCTCGACTCGGCTCAGGCTGATGGGGCGGCATCGTGAGCGTCCTCGACGGACCGCGCGAGGAGCTGCGCCGCGTCCTGGTCCACGGCGTGTCGTACTGGGTCACGGTCGACGACGACGAGCTCGTACTCGGTGATGGGCGGCGGATCGAGGAGGCCACCGCCAGCTACCTGCCCCCGTGCGACCCGTCGAAGATCCTGTGCATCCATCTCAACTTCGAGAGCCGCCGGCTGGAGTTCCAGTCACCGGAGCTCGTCACACCGACCTACTTCCAGAAGCCGGTCACTGCGATCAACAGCCATCGCGGCCTCCTGTGCCGGCCGGCCGGGACCTCCTACCTGAACTACGAGGGCGAAGTCGCCGCGATCGTCGGCCGGCCCATGCGCAACGTCGCGCCAGATGACGTCTGGACCCACCTCGCCGGCTTCGCCCCCGCGAACGACGTCGGCCTCCACGATTTCCGCGACACCGATGCGGGATCGATGCTGCGGGTGAAGGGCCAGGACGGTTTCTGCCCCGTGGGGCCCGGCCTCGTGCGCGGCATCGACGTCCGCGAGAGCACGCTGCGGACCTACGTCAACGGCATCGTCGTCCAAGAGGGCAGCGTCGGCGAGATGACGTTCGGCATCGACTACCAGCTCGCCGACCTGTGCCGGCACATCACCTTGCTGCCGGGCGACATCGTGCTCACCGGCACCCCCGCGAAGTCGCGGCCGCTCGACGTCGGCGATGTGGTCGACGTCGAGGTGACCGGAGTGGGCAGGCTGACGAACACCGTGGTCGAGATCCCCGCGCCGATCCACGAGGTGGGACACCAGCCGACGGACTCCAAGACGGTGAGGGCGGTGGCGCTCGGCAGCGACTACCGCCGCCTCCGTGACGCTGCACGTGCTGTCCGCGAGGAGTCGGTCGCTCCGTGACCGCGCCGGCGGCGATCGGCGCGCTCGGCACTCATGCCGACGCCATCACCGCACTGGTCGAGCGGGCCCGGCGGGACGTCCCCTTCTACGCGCACCACCTGCGCGACTCAACCGGGCGGACGTTGTTCGAGCTGCCGACGTGCACGAAGGCTGATCTCACGGGATGGGGCCCGTTCCCGCTGCACGCGAGCGATGTGCGGACCGCAGCGCGGATCTCTGCGACGTCGGGCACAACCGGACCGCGACTGTTCGTCGGCTACTCCGCTGACGACTGGACCAGGATCGGCCAGCAGCTCGCGCACCGGGCAACTGCCGTGGGGCTCGGGCGGGGCGACCTGCTGTGCAACACCCACGGGTACGGGCTGTGGATCGGAGGACCTGCATTGGACCTGATGGCGGCGGTGAGCGGAGCAGCGCTCCTCCCGCTCGGCCCGGGCAACACCGAACAGCTGCTCGCGTCCCTCTCCGAGATGCCGATCACAGCGATGTCGGCGACACCGTCGTTCCTGCGCTTCCTGGCGGACCGGATCGAGCGCGACGGTCTCGACACCTCAGGCTGGTCGCTGCGCCTCGGCCTCATCGGAGGCGAGGGTGCCTCGGTGACACTGCGCCGTCGCGTGGTCGACGTCCTCGGTGATGGCTTCGCGTGGCAGGAGCTGTACGGCTCGACCGAGGTGGGTGGACCCGTGCTCGGCTGGGCTCCGCCTGACGATCTCCTCAGCGGGATCCTGCTGCTCGACACCACGGAGTTCGTCGTCGAGCTCCTCCATCCCGACCGCGACGAGCCCGTGGCGCCCGGTGAGATCGGCGAGCTGACCATCACCACTCCATGGCGTGAGCTGAGCCCGCTCGTGCGCTATCGAACGAGGGACCTGACCGCCTCGGTCGAGTTCCACCATCAGAGTGAGTTCCCGGCCGTCCGCTCCATCGTCGGCCGGGTCGACGACGCGCTGAAGGTTCGCGGCGCGCTGGTGTACCCGGGCGCGATCGAGCACGTCGTCGTCGGCCACTGCGCGCCCGGATCGGAGTGGAGGATCATCGTCGACCGGGAGCGCGGCGCGCTCGATGTCCTCACCGTCGTGGTCGAGCACGACGCATCCGACGCGGAGGGGCTGGCGGTCGCGCTCGCCGACGCCCTCGGCGTGCGCTGCGCGGTCACCTCTGTCGCGCCGGGCTCACTGGAGCGATTCGAGGGCAAGGCCCGTCGCGTCCTCGACCATCGGCCGGACTGAGCAGCGGAATCCCAGGTCTCCGCTCAGCGAGCGGCGACGACGGACTCCGCGAAGGCGATCGCCTTCGGCTCGAGTCGCTCGCGCAGGTCGTGGAAGACCTCGGCCGCGATCCGCCCCGGCCAGCGCACAGGGAGGAGGTCGACAGGAAGGCCCGGGTCGAGATACGGGAACTTCCGCCACTGGTGCAGCGCGAGGGTGTAGGTGACGAACGCGGCCTGTTCACCCATCGGCGTCCGCAGCCGCTTGATGCTCGCGAGCTGCGGCCGGTGGACATCGATGAAGTCGTTGTACTCGGCTGCGAGGTGGTCGAGTTCCCACGAGTGCGACACGAGGTCCTCGACGTCGCCGAACGCCGCGTAGGTCGCGGTGAAGACGTCGACGTAGTGCTCGAACCCGAGCGAGCGCACGGCCGCCACCACCTCGTCGAGGATCCGCCGTGGTCCGATCCACAGCCCGCTCGAGAGGTTGCCCAGGCCGAGCCACATCAGGCGTGAACGGAGCAGATGGCGCTTGTCGCGCTCGCTCTCGGGCATCGAGAACGACAACAGCACCCAGCCGTCGGTGAGGGAGGCGGGCTCCATCGACGCGTAGATCCGCCGGTCACCGTCCGCGAACAGCTCGTCCGCCTGGGCCGTCGTCGCGTACCCGCGCACGCCGGAGCGCATGTCCTGGCGGAGCAGGCCCCGGCGCGCCATTCGCGACACCGCGGAACGCACAGCCTGTTCGTCGACGTCGAGCAGACCCATCAGCCTCACGAGGTCGCTGACCGCGATCCAGCCCCTGAACTGCGGTGAGTACCGACCGTAGAGGTCGAGGATCAGCGACTTCGGTCGTCTCGTGTCAGCCATCGTGCGGACATGATGGTGGAGTTCGTGGTGACATCACCGATCGACGCCGACCGCGAGGGGCCCTCGAGCTGCCACAGCGACGGCACGGCCGCATCGCCGTCGCGCAGCCGATCCAGCACCCCGTCGGCCGTGGCGGTCGCCTCATCCTCGAAGCACCACGCCATCGTCACTGACGTGTCGATGACGCTCGTCATCAGCGGCGGCCCGTGGCGATCATCGCCCGCCCCGAGGAGCGGCCCCGGCGCACACCGCGCCGCCCCGCCCGCAACGCGCCGATCACCTCGTCGGGCTGAGCGCTCCGGCGGGAAGCCGGTACCAGACGGGCCACCTCCCGGCCATGTCGGGTGATGGTCACCGTCTTGCCCTGGGCCACCTCGTCCAAGAGGCGCGCCAGATGCGTCTTGGCGTGATACGACCCGATCGTCGTCATGCGACCAGCCTAGTCGTCGACCAGTCGACGCGGCGGAAGGAGATCCGGTGCAGTGAGCGTGACGTGCGTCTGAGACCAGACCGAGAGACGGATCCGAGGATCATGGGTGCTGATGGTGGTGGGAGCAGGCCTGTACGGAAGACTGAGGCTGGATGGACCCACGACGGTTGACCGTGACGCTGCTCGGGTCCGGTTCGCCGACCCCGTCGCTCACTCGCTGCCATCCCGCAGCGCTCGTGTCGTGGGGCAACACCGACATCCTCGTGGAT
>Ga0136611_10003648_pt1 | contig 10763 bp, 11 predicted proteins | sample AntDrymUQ2232306_2_FD_106645 | JGI IMG/M metagenome (GOLD analysis project Ga0136611, IMG submission 106645) | Polar desert sand microbial communities from Dry Valleys, Antarctica - metaG UQ223 (23.06) | ecosystem: Environmental > Terrestrial > Soil > Desert | place: Antarctica: Dry Valley... | reverse complement strand
CCTGTCCAACTATCTCGGATGGCGACGCATTTTAGATAAAACCAAAGACGCTTTGACACCAACGGACATATTACGCGCCGCTTTGGGCGTTTGGAGGCATCAACAATTAACGCGAACATAGCCATCTATTAAAAGAGATAAGACAGAATGTACTTCCATTCCATTCCGTCTTATTGAATCCCGCAAATCTATATAACCTAGTTCTCAAGCAGTTCTCTCCTCAGTTTTATTGCGAGTATCGAAAAACATAGCATCCGGAAAAATGATACACAACGGAGAGCTTGACCCGCTTGGGTCGTTTATATACGATACAAAAACCAAGCAACAGAATTCTATTCCTAACCATTCTTCTGAATTCTCTTAGAATCTTCTACCACCTCGATGAACTCCCTGATAACCCGGAATTCTCGTGATGTCATTACTTAAAAGGATATACGCATGTCTACAGCTATCACTTGGCCGGTAAAATCCAGAGAACTGCACAGCCATCATTTCGATTCGACGATCTGGAATGATTTCCAGTTTCGGTCTGACGACATCATTATTGCGACGTATGCCAAATCAGGTACCACCTGGATGCAGCAAATCGTGGCGCAGATGATGTTTAACGGTGATCCCAATCTGGCCGTGGCGGAAATGTCACCGTGGCTGGATCTGCGCGTACCGCCCAAGAATGTGAAATTACCACTGGTGGAAGCACAAACGCATCGCAGAATTCTAAAAACACATCTGCCGGTGGATGCGCTGGTTTATTCGCCTAAAGCTAAATATATCTACATCGGTCGCGATGGCCGCGATGTTATGTGGAGTATGTATAATCATCACGCTAACGGCAATCAAGCCTACTATGAGGCATTAAACGATACCCCAGGCCGGGTTGGCCCGCCGCTGTTGCCGCCGCCAGCGGACATTCGCCAGTATTGGCTGGAGTGGATGGACAAGGATGGTTATCCTTTCTGGTCATTCTGGGAAAATATCCGTTCCTGGTGGCAAATTCGTGAATTACCCAATCTCCTGCTGATTCACTTCAACGATCTCAAACGGAATATGCCGGGGGAAATGCGCCGGATCGCCCGCTTCCTCAATATCTCCATTGATGAAACCAAATGGCCTGATATCGTTGAATATTGTACGTTCGATTGGATGAAACAGAACGCCACGAAAAGCGTGCCGCTGGGCGGCGCATTCTGGGATGGTGGTGCCGAGACATTTATCAACAAAGGTGTCAATGGCCGCTGGGTGGATACATTGACCGCAGCCGATGCGGCTGAATATGAAGCGCGCACTGTGCGCGAATTGGGAGCTGAGTGCGCAAGGTGGCTTGCCGGTAAACACGGCACCTGAAACCACAAAACCAAAGATTTGCGATGTGTATCGGCATAGCCTTTGGCTTCACCAAAGCTTTACAGCCTACTAGCCCTATTCCATCACCGAAAATCCACACGATGTTAGGAGTCGGATTAGGTTTTGTGGGATATACAGCACATCACAGAAAAATTATTGACTGATTTCCGTGTACTTGTACCAAAAAGTAAGAAAAGTTTCAGAAACAAAAAAACCGCTTTCAAGCGGTTTTTTTGTTTCATCGATTAATGAAAGATATTATTTCTGCTATTTAATTCTGTATCTTATAACTATTAATGCCCTGGCTTGCTGTTACCACCAAAAGGACGTGGATCCTGTCCTTCCTTGAGGCATTCACCATTACCACCTACTCCAAACTTACAGTCATCTACACTAGCATTTGGATCGCCCATATTAGCATTTGAACAAGCAGCTAAGAATACTACTAAAGTTGCAGCAAAAATTGATAATTTCATCACTTAAAATTCCTTTTTAAATTGATCATCACTTCTTCATGAGTTTTGAGTATATATCGGAACTGATCAAATACTCAAGCGCATAGCATACCCACATCACTCTAATTTGTGTTAGGGTGTGTTGACATTTCACATAGGTAACCACAAATATCCACAAGCCAGGGCAACCATACTTTCATAATTCCTCTTCAGTTTGTCATATCGTGTTGCCACTGCACGATATTGCTTCAATCGCGCAAAAATGTTTTCCACCAAATGCCGATACTTATACAGACCCCAATCCATGTCTGCATTACCTTTCAAAGAATTGCGCTTTCTTGGTATTACAGCCTTGGCTCCCTGCTTGGTTATTTGCTCTCGTATGCACTCTCTATCATAGCCCTTGTCTGCAACACTCACCTCCGCATCAGGTAACTTGGCAATCAAACCGGGTGCTGCAGAACAATCATTGACTTCTCCACCGGTGATCTCAAACTCAACTGGCAAGCCATAACTATCAACCACCAGGTGAATCTTTGTGGTATTCCCCGCACGGCTTTTACCAATGGCCTGAGGCTTCTTACTAGCCGCTCCCGCACTATGCGGGTGTGCCTTAACATAGCTGCCATCAATAAATTCCCATTCCCAATCCGAGTCAATGGTCAGCACTTTGAAAATCCTGCCCCACTTGCTACTCGATGACCATGCATTGAATCTTTTGTAGATGGAATTCCAGCATCCAAATGCCTCAGGCAAGTCTCGCCACGGGCAACCTACCCGCATTCGATACAGCATACCTTCTACCGTCATGCGCAGATTGCGCTTGTTATAAATGGCTTCTTGAAGCAGAATCTTCTCCAGCTTCGACCAGAACTCATCACTGAGCATCAATCGGCGCATCGCAAACTCGTCTCATTGGTGGTGTAGGAACCTCAATATTACGAGTTTGCCTCTTTCTATTAAATACTTATCTCCAATTGTCAACAGACCCTAGCAATTCCTAACAACCGCGCAGAATTTCGATCAGATGATCGCCATATTTGTCGAGCTTGCGCACACCAATGCCTGTCACCTGACGCAATTCATCTTCGGTTTTCGGGCATAGGCGCACAAGCTCGTGCAAAGTGGCATCATGAAAAATCACATAGGCCGGAACACCATGCTCCTTAGCTGTTTTTGCACGCCATGTGCGCAATTGTTCCCACAGGTAACGCTCGGCTGAGTCCAGCAGTGCCAGATCACCGGCTTGCCGTTTATCGGATAATCGCTCCGGTGTTGTTTGCAACCGCAAGTACACGGTTTGTTGCCCCTTCAGTACGACACGGCTGGCCTCGGTGAGATGCAAGGCACCATGACCTTCACTATCCGTCGTTAATAAACCAAGCGCGACGATTTGTCGGAATATCGCCCGCCAAGTTTTCTCCTGCAAATCCTTGCCAATACCAAATGTGCTGATTGTGCTGTGATGCCATTCATTCACACGTTCAGTCAGATGCCCCCGCAAAACATCGATCAAATGCCCTGCACCAAAATTCTGCCCGGTCCGGTAAGCGCAGGACAACGCCTTCTGCACTTCTATGGTGGCGTCCCAGACTTGCGGCGGGTTTAAGCAGACATCACAATTCCCGCAAGCTGCTACAGTACCTACCGCTTCACCAAAATAACTTAACATACGTAAGCGGCGGCAAGTAGTTGTTTCGCATAGTGACAGCATTGCTTCCAGTTTCTTGGTGGCAACTTGCTTAAATTTAAATTGCGCTTCAGATTCTTCAATCATCCGCCGCTGCTGGATGACGTCGCCAAGACCGTACACCATCCAAGCATTGGCTGCCTGTCCGTCACGGCCGGCACGGCCGGTTTCCTGATAATAGCCTTCAATGCTCTTAGGTAAATCCATGTGCGCGACAAAACGCACATCAGGTTTATCAATTCCCATTCCAAATGCGATGGTGGCAACCATGATGATGCCCTCTTCCCGCAGAAATTTTTCCTGGTTCAAACTACGTGCTTGCATACTCATACCTGCATGATAGGCCACTGCGCGCATGCCTTGATTGACAAGCCATGCTGTCGTTTCCTCCACTTTTTTACGTGACAGGCAATAAATAATCCCGGCATCGTCCTGATGCTCTGCCTGTATAAAGGTCAATAGCTGCGACCGGCTATTGGTTTTATCGATAATTTGATAACGGATATTCGGGCGATCAAAACTGGATACAAATATCCTGGCCATATTAAGCCCTAAACGCTCAATAATTTCTTTGCGGGTATCCATATCAGCCGTTGCCGTCAAAGCAATGCGGGGCACTTTAGGAAAACGCTCATGCAAAACTGATAGTTGGCTGTATTCCGGACGGAAGTCATGCCCCCACTGTGAAACACAATGCGCTTCATCAATGGCAAATAACGCAACCGGAATACGTGTGATCAGGCTCAAAAACCGCGCAGTCAGTAAACGTTCAGGTGCAACATACAGCAGATCATACGCACCGGTTAGCAGGTTTTGTTCTACTGCAACAGCATCTTGTGATGATAGCGATGAATTCAGCACTGCTGCGCGTACCCCGATTTCATGTAACGCTGCCACCTGATTCTGCATTAATGCAATCAACGGAGAAACAACGATGGCAACACCATCGCGCAATAACGCAGGAATTTGATAGCACAGCGACTTGCCACCGCCTGTCGGCATCAGCACTAGACAATCGCCACCATTGGCGAGATGTTCAATGATTTCTGCTTGCTGCCCGCGAAAAACGGGGTAACCAAAAACTTCTTTCAGTATGTTAAGTGCTTTGGACATTCAGGCAACAGCGAGTGCTTATTCTTAATTTTCTTCAATCTCAAAAACCATATTTTGACCACCTTGCCGGTGCAGATAAAAAAGTGATTATTAACAAAACCCATATTCCCGTTTTTACATAAAAATAAAACTTTGCCTATGATAATACAGTAGAATACTGGCGCTGGTATCTTCATATTACTATTCAGTCAGCTCTTGTTATATCAATCATTCACATCGTTTCAAATTATTCATTATGTTGTGCTGGTATAATTCTATCTAAATGTATCTTTATTTTGTTTTATAAAATTTGTGACACAAGTCTGGAGAAAGAAAAATGGTGGTAGCTGATGTTCTGAAATTGATTCAAGACAATGAAGTCAAATTTGTTGATTTACGTTTTACCGACACAAATGGAAAAGAACATCATGTCACCGTACCTGCACATACCTTTGATGCAGACAAATTTGAAGATGGCCATCCCTTTGACGGTTCGTCTATTGGCGGCTGGAAAGGTATTCAGGCTTCCGATATGTTATTGATACCCGATCCTGACACTGCCAACATGGATCCATTCATGGACGAACCCACATTACTCATGACATGCGATGTGGTAGAGCCAGCCGACGGGAAGGGGTATAGCCGGGATCCACGCTCACTCGCCAAACGTGCGGAAATCTACTTAAAATCAACCGGCATTGGTGATGTTGCTTATTTTGGCCCTGAACCAGAATTTTTCATTTTCGATTCAGTTCGTTGGCATACCAATATGTCAGGCTGCTCGGTCAAAATAGAATCGGAAGAAGCGGCCTGGAGTTCGGCTATCAAATATGAAAGCGGTAATACCGGCCATCGCCCTGCTATTAAAGGCGGCTACTTTCCGGTTCCACCCGTTGATTCACTACATGACATCCGCTCCGCCATGTGTATTACTCTGGAAGAGATGGGGATCGATGTCGAAGTACACCATCATGAAGTGGCTACAGCAGGTCAATGCGAAATTGGCACGCGTTTTAATAGCCTGGTTAAGCGTGCAGACTGGAACCAAATACTCAAATATGTCATACATAACGTCGCACATTCGTATGGCAAAACAGCAACTTTTATGCCCAAACCCATTGTTGGCGATAACGGCTCCGGCATGCATGTACATCAATCCATCTGGAAAGATGGCAAGAATTTATTTTCTGGAAATGGTTATGCAGGGCTATCCGAAATCGCACTCTACTATATCGGCGGTATCCTCAAGCATGCCAAAGCGCTCAATGCGATCACCAACCCCAGCACCAATTCCTACAAACGGCTGGTGGCTGGATTTGAGGCGCCGGTCAATCTCGCTTATTCAGCCAGCAACCGTTCGGCGGCAATTCGTATTCCACACACCAGCAGTCCTAAAGGGCGGCGTATCGAAGTCCGCTTCCCTGATCCAACAGCCAATCCATACTTGGCATTTACTGCACTGATGATGGCCGGCCTGGATGGTATTCAGAACAAAATACATCCGGGTGATCCGATGGACAAAAACCTTTATGATTTACCACCGGAAGAAGCTGCGAAAGTACCTAATGCCTGCGCTTCGTTAGATGAAGCTTTGGACTGCCTGGATAAAGATCGTGATTTTCTAATCCGTGGCGGCGTATTTTCCAATGATATGATTGATGCGTTTATTCGTCTTAAGATGGATGAAGTCACATTACTGCGCATGACGACACATCCGGTTGAATTCGATCTGTATTATAGTTTATAGCCAGATAAAATCTGATCATCCGTTAAAAAGATTGGAAATATTCCAATTACTACAACAAAAAGGATTTATTGGTTCTTTTTTTACCTTACATTAGCAAAATAATTGATAGACTGATCAAATCAGTTGTGGTTACCATCAGATTTTTCCCATCAAAAATATGAAAATCAGAACATTATTTATCGTATTGATGCTATTGAGTTCTTTATCTCCTGCTATTGCTGGGACGGATATATACAAACATGTTGATAAAGAGGGCAATATTACCTTTACCAATCGCCGTATCAATAATGCGCAAAAAGTTTCTATCGCCTCTTTTTCCAGAAATATTGAGCAATCAGGGTCACCGTCGCAATCCCTCCGTGTAAAAGATACTACACAAAAAGAGCGCGATACCATGCGTCGCCAGATCCTGGAAAAAGAGTTGGTGACGTAAGAGAAACTTTTCTCCGAAACACAGAGTTCTCTCCTACAAATCGATAACCATTCAGAATCAATCCCTTATCAAGAAAAAGTCGTGCCACTCAAAAATAAACTGTTTTCACATCAAAGAAATATAGCAGCTTTAAAGAAAGAGCTTGCCAAGCTGTAGATCTATTGACAATCACAAACGGTTAAGACGTTGACTCATGAAGAGAAATTACTTTTTTCTTATTGTCTTGGCTTCTATTTCATGCCTGACTCAGGCCGGTGTGTATAAACACATTGACGAACAGGGCAAGGTAACCTATTCAAACGTACCTTCTAGTAATGCTAAAAAAATTGATTTGCCGCCTATTGTTGTCGTTCCTCCCGTTAATTCCGGGGAGATTGAAGATAGGATAGCAAAACGCAGGGAATCCATCAGGCTCGAAGAACAGCGTGAGCAACTACAAAGCAAAATAACGGAAGAAGAAAAACATCTCAATGAAGTAAGAAACGAATATAAAGATGGCGTCCCGGATCGTCTGGGCAGCGAACGCAACTACCAGAGATACCTTAATCGGGTAGAACGGTTAAGGGAAGAAATCAACGCACGTGAAAGAAATCTAAGTGTGCTGAGAAACGAACTGCAAAAACTCCCTGCCAAAAACAGGTAATTCTTGCTCCCTACTCGTCACATGGACAGTTCCACGATGACTGGCGCATGGTCTGAAGGACGTTCCTGTTTACGCATCGTTTTATCTACCTTGCATGTTAAACAGGTGCTGGAAAGTTCATGGCTTAACAAAATGTGATCAATACGTAATCCCCGATTCAGGCGAAAAGCCATCATACGATAATCCCACCAGGTATAAGTTTTTTCGGGCTGTTCAAATAAACGAAAGCTATCCACAAACCCTAAATCAAGCAATCCATTAAGCGCATCGCGTTCCGGCGGGCTACACAATACCTTACCTTCCCAAAGTTGTGGATCATGAACATCACGATCTTCCGGCGCAATGTTAAAATCGCCCAGCACTGCCAATTTTTTATAATTCCTTAATTCCTGCTGTAACCATCTGCTTAAGGCAGGCAACCACGTTAATTTGTAATCATATTTCTCAGATCCAACCGTATCCCCATTCGGCACATAAATGGAAATAACGCGCAAATCCCCATAGGTCGCAGCAATCACCCTTTTTTGCACATCAGTAAAATCAGGTATCGTGGTCACTACCTCACTGCCTTTCTGTTTACTCAATATCGCGACACCATTGTAGGTTTTCTGTCCGGTAAAAACAGACTGATAACCCGTGGCCGCAATCTCATTTTCCGGAAAATTCTCGTCGGATAATTTCGTTTCCTGTAAACACAACATATCAGGCTGATTCGCTTCCAACCAATCAATCACTTGCGTTAATCGCACTTTTAGTGAATTCACATTCCAAGTTGCTAATTTCATAACGATCCGGTTATTTATTATTTCAGTTTGTCAGTGATACGTTGTAACCAATGGCTAATATCCGTCACTTCCTGCTGACATACGGTGTGCGCCATAGGATATTCGTGCCATTCAGGGGTGTAATGAGCAGTCAGTAATTTTTCTCTTGCAGCGATAGCCTGTGAGATGGGTATCACAGAATCATGAGTACCGTGTGCCATAAATATAGGTATCGCGGCGTTAACAGTACAAGCTTCTGAGGAGAGCGTTTCCACTAGCGGCAAATAACATGACAGCGCCATAATTCCGGCTAGCGGATTGATCTGGCGCAACCCAACTTGCAATGCCATCACGCCACCTTGCGAGAATCCCGCTAACACAATATGTTTTGAAGCGATGCCGCGCTGCATCTCTCGTACAATCAAGGCATCTACCGCTTTTTGCGAGTCACGAATACCGGACTCATCCTGGTGATGATTAAGATCAGGATGAAAAATATCATACCATGCACGCATTCTATAGCCATTATTGATACTGACCGGACGTTCTGGTGCATCCGGAAAAATGAAACGAACATGCTTTTCAGGAGATAATTCCAGCTCATCGATCATCGGTACAAAATCATTCCCATCCGCACCTAATCCATGCAACCAGATAATGGTATGCGTAGGACATGTACCCGTTTCAATCTCAATGGCAGGTAATGCATCAATCAATTCAGTAATCATAGGTATAGTACATTGACATAAGACGCGATAAAAAGAAGCTAGACTATCAGATTGAACCCGATAGTCCAGCGTCTTATAGTTTCAAATCGGAGAGATAGCTTTCTCAAGCAACTAACCAAAGCATTGGCTGAGTGTGCTCTACAAATCAAAATGATCGAACATCTTGGTCACGATAAGTAAGAAGCTATGACAAATCCCACTGGCAATGCTCTGAAAGAGTTATACCATTCAGAAATAGGAAATCTGTATATTAAAAAAATTCCTTCAGGCTGACTACTCGGGAGCAAGCTCCCGAGATTTCTTCCGTTAAACAGGAGTACTCTTTAATGCCAACGCTGCAGCGTAGCAATCAGGCCCTTTAATCGGCCAAACCTTCAATCCCGGCCACTCTGGATAATCACATACTATTCGATAACTTCCATTCTTACCCGGAAGAACTGAAACAGTCTGTAAATGCTCAGAAATTCCTACGCCTACCGCCTTTAATACAGATTCTTTAGCGACCCAGCGTTTAATAAAATCTGTAGTTGTCACTAACTCTGATTGCCGCTCTAAATCTGTAAAAACATACTGGGTCAAAGCACTGACATCTAACTGGCGATTACAATCTTCGATATCTACCCCAACTTGTCCATTGGTTGAAATCGCTATCAATGCAAATTGACCCGCATGAGAAACATTGAAATCAATACCGGTATCGCCGTGCAAATAAGGCTTTCCATAATGATTCGTAACAAAGTGCAGCTCATGCGGCGGCAATGTTACTTTTGTTGCAAGTATTCTCCTCAAAGCTGCACGTGTTGCAGTTGAACGCACTTGATCCGCATGCGTATGAAAGCGCAGTGCACAAGCACGTTCGGACTCGCTCAATATTAAAAAATCAGCACTCGATATAGGCGCCTGCAAATTTAACCTAAGCAGCCAAACCTCAACCCCAGCAGGAACTGTTTTTGGCAAAGATAATTGCTGAACATTATTCACAATCATGCAAGCAAAACTTACCAAGTAATTTTTGGGTCAAAATGTGGCATAAGCAATTAATTGTTGCGACTCCTTACAGCAGGCATGAGCTTGGAAGAGTACCGGTACGCCTCGGAAACTGTATGTCGTCAAAACAATTTCGACAGATTGCAAGCTCAACCTCATTGATTTATCAATCTTTCCCTGATTCTCCGGTTGGCGGTTCCACTTTGATTTCAGGCTCGACCATCGGCGTAGCCGAGAACGTGATCGGCAGCTCACTATAGGTCGATATCGTTGTAAATACTTCCATAGTGACCGGAGGCACAAGAAAATCGGCATAAAAAGGGTTGGCGTAGTTACCTGATACCGTGGAAAAACCGAATCCATGCATGGTGATCTGACCTGATGCGTCGACGCGGATCAAATTATCAAGCACATAAGGCTCGTTCCCTGGAATCGCGCTGCCGGTCGGATGCAATCCGGTAATGAGCTCGCCATTGCGATGTCCGGCAATGCTGGAAATTTGATAAAAACCCTGCGAATCCATGGTCTCGGATGTCGTAAACGTCCCACTGGCAGCAACATTGCTCCCCGTATAGCGCCAATTCCATATTTTCTCAGCCTTGGCATCTTGCACGGATAGCGCACCGGCAACGAACAGTGCTGCAAAAGCGGTTCTGGATAAGATTAAGCGTAACCAATCTTGCATAAGATGCAGCCTTTAGCGAGTTCATGATTCATAAGGGTGGTCCAATTGAAAAGTGTGTTCAATGCGATCATATTCTGTCAATCAGCGTTGAAAATTGTCCACCTAACAGCATCGAATAATATCCAGATATTTTGTAAGGTTATACTGTTTTAAGCTCTTTTTTTCGCTGCTTAAATCGGTAGGAATCATTACCTG
>Ga0136611_10003647_pt1 | contig 10765 bp, 13 predicted proteins | sample AntDrymUQ2232306_2_FD_106645 | JGI IMG/M metagenome (GOLD analysis project Ga0136611, IMG submission 106645) | Polar desert sand microbial communities from Dry Valleys, Antarctica - metaG UQ223 (23.06) | ecosystem: Environmental > Terrestrial > Soil > Desert | place: Antarctica: Dry Valley... | reverse complement strand
GTGCGGATCGATCTTCGGGCGGAGCTTCATCTCCTTGATGACGGTGAGCACCTGGTTCTTGCGGCTCTCACGCGCCTTCTGCGCCGTCTCGTACTTGAACTTGCCGTAGTCCATGAGCTTGCAGACCGGCGGGCGCGCCATGGGCGCGACCTCGACGAGGTCGAGGTCGCTGTCCTGGGCCAGGCGGATCGCCTCGCCGATGGCGACGATCCCGACCTGCTCACCGTTGGGTCCGACCAGCCGCACCTCGGGGACGCGGATCCGGTCGTTGATGCGGGGTTCAGCGCTGATGGGGCCTCCTCGTAGGGGAACGTGGTCGCGCTCCGGCACCCTCACGAAGAAGGGCCCCGCGCACCGCGCAGGGCCCACCAGACTCCGCTGCCGCGAGGGCAGCGGACCACGACGACCACGTCGCACGATGCGGGTGGCGCCGACCGGACCCAGGCGCCTGCGTGCAGCTCCACGGGTGGGAGGTGGGAACCTCCACTTGCGCGACCCCTGCTGAGCGTGTTGGGCAAGCCGGGGCCGGGTCGCTCTGCCAGGGTAGCAGGGTGGAACCCGAAGCCCGCGACCTCGCCGACGTCCCCGCTGCCGAGGTGATCGCCTCGGTGGCGGTGCACCTGATGAGCGCTGCCGCCGTCAAGTGCGGGCTGGCGCCCGAGGGCGACGCCGCCAAGGACCTCGACGAGGCGCGCAAGCTCATCACCGCGCTCGCCGGGCTGGTGACGGCCGCCAGACCCGACCTGGGGGTCCACGCCGCCCCGCTGCGCGACGGGTTGCAGTCGCTGCAGCGGGCCTTCCGCGAGGCCTCCCCCGTGCCTGACGACCCGGGCGAGGGCCCGGGTGAGCGGCTCACCGGCCGAGTCTGAACCAGCGGCTGCGCGCCTGCGTGCGCACGAGCGGCACCGGTCCTCGGTCCGGCACCACCAGGACCGGCGTGCCGGGTCCCTCGTCAGGGACCACGGCGAGATCCAGGCCCTCCGCGGGCAGGACGTCGCGCAGCTGCGGCAGGACCCGCGCGGCGAGCGTGGCGAGCGCCTCCGGGCTCAGCTCACCGCTGACGCCGAGCACGAGACCGTCGGGGCCCTCGAGCAGTCGGGCTCCCCGCACCGGCTCCCCGCGCAGCGCCTGCTGCAGGGCCTCCCGCAGCGCTGCCACCAGCTCGCGGTGCTTTCCGGTCGGTGCCACGAGGTGCGCCGCGGTCCGCCGGCTCGACAGGGCGGTGCCGGTGATCGGGACGCGGCCGGCGGCGAGCTCCACGAGGTCGCGGCCGGTCACCGCGAGCGCCGCCCCCGGCGGGTCGAGCAGGACGGCCACGGCGCCGTCGTCGAGCGCGGCCCCGCAGGCCTGGGCGGCGGGCAGCGGTACGGGCCGGGCCCCCGGGCGGAAGCCCACAGCCGCACCCGCGTCCAGGAACAGGGGTACCGCCCGGCCACCGGCCGAGCCCACCAGGCTGAGCAGGGTCATCTCGGCGGAGGACTCGGCCCGCAGGCCCGTACCCGCCTCCACGTGCTCGGCGGTGCTGCTGGCGGTGATGGCGACGAACACCCGCGCCCCGGCCAGCGCAGCGAGCACCTGCGCCCGGCTCGCCGCGGACGGCGCGGCCGTGTGCCCCGCCAGCGCCCGGCCCAGCCGCGGGTCAGCCAGCCCGTCCTCGCCCACCCTCCCGAGGCTAGCCACCCCGGTGCTGGCCACCCCGGTGCTGGCCACCCCGGTGCTGGCCACCCCGGGCTCGCCGGCGGCGCATCAGCAGGACGTCGTGCCGGCTACTCCGGGGCCGAGGACAGCAGGACGACGGCGCGGTCCATGGCCCTGAGCGCACGGGCGCCGTCGGTGACGCCGGTGAGCTGGAAGGCGAAGTACACCTCGCGGCCGCTGGCCGTGCGGGTGTAGCCGGCCAGCGCGCGCACGCCCGTCAGCGTCCCGGTCTTGGCCGTGACCCGCCCGGCGGCCGCCGTGCCGCAGAACCGCCGCTTCAGGGTGCCGTCGCCGCAGCCGACGGGCAGCGAGGCCCGGAAGGCCGGCCCGGCGCCAGAGCTGTCGGCCGCGCGCAGCAGCTGCACCTGGCCGGCGGGGGTCTGCCGGTCGGTCGAGGACAGGCCGGAGCCGTCAGCCGACGCGCCGACGGGCACGCCGAGGCCACCGAGGACCTGGCGGGTTGCGGCGACGCCGGCCAGGGAGCTGCCCCGGCCGTTGACGACCCGGCCGAGCTCCTTGAGCAGCAGTTCGCTGGCGAAGTTGTCGGAGTCCTTCAGCGCCCGCTTGACCACGAGCGGCAGCGGCGCGGACACCTTGACGGCCAGCTGACGCGACACCGCCGGCGCGACAGCGCGGGTGACGCTGCCGGTGACGACGACGCCCTCGGCGCGCAGCAGGTCGCGGAAGCGCACCGCCGTCGGCACGGCCGGGTCGGCGACGAAGGCCCGGTCGCGCCGCCAGGCGTTGCGGTCCACCGCCAGGGCCGACAGCGGCCCGGACTGGCCGGGCATGAACGAGGACCTCCAGCCACCGGCCGTACGGCGGCGGTCGTAGCGGCTGTCGTCGACGCGGACGCCTCCGGTCACCGAGCGGATGCCGGCCGCGCGGACCTGTCGGGCCAGCCCGCGCAGGTCGGTGCCGGTCAGGTACGGGTCGCCGCCGGCCACCAGCCAGACGCTGCCGCGCAGTCGACCGCCGACCGGCCGCCGGTCGGTGACCACCCGGGTCCGGAAGCGGGCAGTCGGGCCGAGGGCCACCAGGGCGGACAGCCCGGTGAAGTTCTTCTGGGTCGACGCCGGCGGCAGGCTTCGCTCGGCGTCACGCCGCAGCACGGCGTCGAAGCCGGCGACGTCGACGGCCGCGGCGATGGTGGTGGCGCCCGCCGCGGCCAGGGCCTGCTCGACCCGTACGCCGAGGGCGGCACCCACGGCGGGGTCGCCGGGTCCGCCGAGGTCGACGGTGGGCGTCTCGGGCACCGGCGGCGCAGGCGCCAGGGGCACGGCTGTCGCCTCGGGCGGTGCGTGTCCGTCGGCGGACGCGGGGGCAGCTGGGACGGCCAGGGCCAGGAGCAGCACCGGCAGGACCAGCAGGGACGACGCAGGGCGGCGGGACACGGTCACGTCCGGGGAGTCGGCGCGCTGCCTGCGCGGCTGGAGGGTTACGGCGGCGAGACTGCTGCACCGGGCCCCTTCACGTGGTCGGGACACCACAGCGTCACCGGACTGTGACCCGGCTCAGCCTGAACGTGAGGCTGCGAGCAGCGCCCTGAGCTCGAGCACGGCCTGCACGGCCTGCTCGCCGTCGTTGGCCTGGACGGCCAGCAGCGACACCGTGTCGTCGTCGTGCAGGTCCAGGCTGGCCCAGGGGCTGCCCTCGTCCATGCGCACCGAGCGCACGACCTGCCACGGCAGGACGGTCTCGCCGACGACGTTGCGGATGCGGATGCCGTCGGCGTCGGCCTCGACCCGGGCCCGGGTGAACGCGAGCAGCGCCAGCGCAACGAGCACGCCGAGGCCGACCATCGAGATCTGGTCGGCCAGGCGGAAGGCCGCGTCCCCGTCCTGGCCACGGCCGAGCGCCACCGCGACGACGGTGAACAGAGCCACGACCAGCAGGGCGAGGCCGACGCAGACCCTGGTCAGCTTGCGCGGTCGCACCACGACACGCCCGGTCACGCGGGCACCGGGGGCGGCGGCGCGCTGGGCGTCTGACGCAGCACGGTGAAGGCGAGCTGCACGGCCGGGCCGATGCCCAGCGCGAACAGCAGCGTTCCGACGCCCACCGGTCCACCGAGCAGGACCCCGAGCACCAGGACCGAGCACTCGAGCAGGGCGCGGCAGGTGCCGACCCGCCAGCCCGTACGGGCGTGGATGGCGACCATCAACCCGTCGCGCGGCCCGGGGCCGAGGTGGGCGCCGAGGTACAGCGCGGAGCCGGTCGCCACACACGCGATCCCGAGAACCGTCGCGAGCAGGCGCAGAGCCAGCGGCTGGTCCCCGAGGTCGTCGAGCAGGCCGGTGGCGAGCAGCACGTCCACGACGGCCCCGATGACCACGACGTTGGCGAGCGTGCCGGGTCCCACCGCCACCTTGGCCAGAAGGCCGATCAGGAGCACCACGACGGAGATCGCGATGGCCGTCCGGCCGAACGGTGTGCCCAGCTGCTGCGAGATGCCGCCGGTGAGCACGTCCCACGGCCCGACGCCGAGGTCGGCGACCAGGCCCAGCCACAGGCCGGTGCCGAACAGCACCAGCCCGCTCATCAGCTTGAGCCACCTCACCTGCGGCGTCCGCTGACATAGACGGCCACCAGGGTCAGCGCCACCCCGGCGACCGTCAGCACGTCAACGCCCTGTGCGGCGACGGGCAGGACCAGGTCGAGCAGCAGCGCACCGACGAGCTGGCCGGAGATGATCGCCAGCCCCAGTCGCAGAACGCCGAGGCGCTGGACGACGACGGCGGCCAGGGCGACGAAGCCCGCGCCCATCGGGCCGCCGAGGTACAAGTACCACTGGTCCGGTCCCGGCCAGGCGCCGACGTCGAGCCCGTCGACGGCGGTGTGCAGGAGCAGCCCGAGGCCCAGGGCGAGCGTGCCGACGATGAAGTTGAGCAGCGTGGCGACCCCGGTGTCGCCGGTCGTGTCGCGGACCCTGCCGTTCAGCGCCGGCTGCACGGAGATCAGGAAGCCGGCGGCGACCACGAGCACCAGCAGAAGCGGGCTGGCGGACCGCGCGCCCTCGCCCAGCACGCTGATCCCGACGGCGACCAGGCACAGCAGGGCGCCCAGCACGCGGGGAGGTGTCAGCGCGTGGCTGCCGCCCGGTCCCCATCCCGCGCGGTCGACGAGCAGACCGCCGGTGGTCTGCCCGGCGACCAGGCCGACGGTCAGCAGAGCGACGCCGATCTCCGGGGCCGCCGCAGCACCGACGGCCACGAGCGAAGCGCCGCCGAGGCCCCCCAGCCGCTGCACCCACGGGACCTCCCGAAGCAGCCCGAAGGCGGCGCGCGACGTCGTTCGTGGCAGCACGACCGCCATGACGACGGTCAGGCCGATGGCGAAGGAGACCAGCGCGGTGAGCAGCGCGTCGCCGAGCGCGGTCTTGAGCTCGCCGTTGACCCGCTGCTGCAGGGCCACCAGCCCCCCGGCGGTGACGGCTGCGGTGAGCGCGAGGGTCGTGCTGCGGGAGGTGCCCGACGCCGTGGCCGTGCTCACTCGACGATCTTGGAGATGGGCAACTCGAGGATGTCGCGCGCCCCGGCGGCCTTGAGCGCCGGGATGAGCCGGTTCACGCCCTGCTTGGGCACGACGGTCTCGAGCGCGCGCATGTCCTCGACAGCGAGCGTCATGACGGTGGGCGACGACATGGCCGGCAGCACGCCGACGACCGCCTCGAGCTGATCGGTCGGCACGTTGAGCTTGAGCAGCACGTGACCGCGGGCCCGCAGCGCGCCCTGGACCAGGACGACCAGGTCGTCCATCGCCGCCCGCTTGGCCGGGTCCTCGTACGCCTCGCGGTTGGCGATCAGCTCGGTGCGCGAGGTCAGGAGCGTCCCGATGATCTTGAGTCCGGCCTTGCGCAACGACGACCCGGTCTCGGTGAGGTCGACGATGGCGTCGACGATGTCCGGGATCTTGGCCTCGGTCGCGCCGTGGCTGGTGAACACCTTGGCCTTGACGCCGTGCTCGGCGAGGTAGCGGCGGGTCGTCTCGGGCATCTCGGTCGAGATCCGCACGCCGTCCGGCAGGTCGGTCACCGACTCCCAGGGCGACTCCTTCGGCACGGCCAGCACCACGCTGACGACGGCCTCGCCGGCCCGGCCCCCGCCGATCTCACCCAGGCTGACCACGTCTGCGGCGGTCTCGGTGATCCAGTCGCGGCCGCTGATGCCGAGGTCGAAGATGCCCTGCTCGACGTAGGTCGGGATCTCCTGGGGGCGCAGGAAGCGGACCTTGTCGATACGCGGGTCGTCCACGCGGGCGTGGTAGTCGCGGTCCCCACCGCGTACGACGTGCAGGTCGGCGGCGGAGAACAGCTCGAGGACCTGCTTCTCCAGGCTGCCCTTCGGCAGGACGATCGCGAGCATCAGGACTCCTGGTGGTGGGTGCCGGTGCGGAGCGCCTTGAGGACGACCGCCGTGTCCAAGGCTGCCAGCACCGCCTCGCGGCCCTTGTCCTCGGCCGCGCCCGGCAGGCCGGAACGGGCCCGCGCCTGCTCGTCGGTGTCGCACGTCAGCACCCCGTTGCCCACAGGGGTGTGGCTGTCCAGAGCCACCCGCGTCAGGCCGTACGTGACGGCATCGCAGACGTACTCGAAGTGCGGGGTGCCGCCCCGCAGGACCAGCCCGAGGGCGGCGACGGCGTCGTGGGTGGCCGCGAGCGCCTGGGCGGCGACGGGCAGCTCGACAGCGCCGGACACCCGCACGACGGTGGGCTCGTCGATCCCGCACTCGCGCGCGGCCCGCACCGCCGAGGCGACCAGCGCCGAGGTGATCTCCTCGTGCCAGCGGGTCGCGACGATCGCCAGCGACAGCCCGTGGGCGTCGACGGGTCGGTCCCCGGGGGCGCCCGCGCCGCTCACTCGGCCGCCAGACGGGGAGCTCGGCCGTCGGGGGTGTCGCCGGGCAGGCTGTCGGCGCCCAGGCTGTCGGCGGCGGCCTCGGTGGCCTCGTCCTCGAAGGCGGCCAGGCCGGGCAGGTCGTGCCCCATCCGGTCCCGCTTGGTCTTGAGGTAGCGCAGGTTCTCGGGCGTCGCCAGCGTCGGCAGCGACTGCCGGCCGACGATCTCCAGGCCGTAGCCCTCCAGCCCGGCCCGCTTGGTCGGGTTGTTGGTGAGCAGCGTCATGGTCCGCACGCCCAGGTCGGCGAGGATCTGCGCGCCGGTGCCGTAGTCGCGGGCGTCGGCCGGCAGACCCAGCTCGAGGTTGGCGTCGACGGTGTCGGAGCCGGCGTCCTGGAGCTGGTAGGCCTGCAGCTTGTGCATGAGGCCGATGCCCCGGCCCTCGTGGCCGCGGACGTACAGCACCACCCCGCGTCCGGCTGCGGCCACGGCCGCGAGCGCCGCGTCGAGCTGCGGGCCGCAGTCGCAGCGGCGGGAGCCGAAGACGTCGCCGGTCAGGCACTCGGAGTGCACGCGCACCAGCACGTCGCTGCCGTCGCCGATCTCGCCGCGGACCAGGGCGATGTGCTCGATGCCGTCGAGCACCGAGTCGTAGCCGACCGCCCGGAACTCGCCGTGGTTGGTGGGGATGCGCGCCTCGGCGACCCGGGTCACCTGGCTCTCGGTGCGCCGGCGGTACGCCACCAGGTCCGCGATCGAGATGAGGCACAGGCCGTGCTCGTCGGCGAAGACCCGCAGCTCGTCCAGGCGCGCCATGTCACCGGTGTCCTTCTGAGACACCACCTCGCAGAGCACGCCAGCCGGGCGCAGGCCGGCCATCCGGGCCAGGTCGACGGCGGCCTCGGTGTGCCCGGTGCGCCGGAGCACTCCGCCCTCCCGGGCCCGCAGCGGCACGACGTGGCCCGGGCGGGTGAAGTCCACCGGGGTGGTCTCCGGCGAGGCGAGCAACCGGATCGTGCGGGCGCGGTCGGTCGCCGAGATGCCGGTGCTGACGCCCTCACGCGCGTCGACCGTCACGGTGTACGCCGTACCGCGCTTGTCCTGGTTGGTGTGGAACATCGGCGGGAGGTCAAGCCGGTCGCAGTCCGCGTCCTCCATCGGGACGCAGACGTAGCCCGAGGTGTAGCGGACCATGAACGCCACGAGCTCGGGGGTCGCGAGCTCGGCGGCGAAGATCAGGTCGCCCTCGTTCTCCCGGTCCTCGTCGTCGACGACCACGACCGCCTTGCCGGCAGCGATGTCGGCGATCGCCCGCTCCACGCTGTCCAGCCCCGTCACCTGACCGTGAGCGGGCGGGGTGGCGGCGTCTGCCTCGAGCGTCATGCGGTCCCCTCGGTGGTGGTGCGCAGGCCGGCCTGCAGGAGCTTCTCGACGTGCTTGGCGATGACGTCCACCTCGAGGTTGACGGGGTCGCCGGGACCCTTGGTCCCGAGCGTCGTGAGCGCGAGGGTCGTGGGGATCAGGCTGACCTCGAACCAGGCGTCCTGGATCGAGGCGACGGTCAGGCTGATGCCGTCGACGGTGATGGAGCCCTTCTCCACGACGTAGCGGCCCAGGCCGTCGGGCAGGCTGATGCGCACGACGGTCCAGTGCTGGTCCGGGGTGACGGCCAGGACCTCACCGGTGCCGTCGACGTGGCCCTGGACGACGTGTCCGCCGAGCCGGTCCTGGACGCGGACCGCCCGCTCGAGGTTGACCGGGCTGCCGAGGCCGAGCGCGCCGAGCGAGGACCGGCGCAGCGTCTCGGCCATCACGTCGGCCGTAAACGCCCCGTCGCGGCTGTCCACCACCGTCAGGCACACGCCGTTGACGCTGATCGAGTCGCCGTGGGCCGCGTCGCTGGTGACCAGCGGTCCGCGGACGGTCAGCCGGGAGGCGTCGGCCAGCTCCTCGACGGCCACCACCTGGCCCAGCTCCTCGACGATGCCGGTGAACACTCAGACGCTCCTCATGGTCAGTCGCACGTCGCCGCCGACGCGGGTGACGTCATCGAGTCGGAACCGGTGCGCCGCGGTGATCGTTCCCGCGCCGGACCACCCCAGGGCGTGGCGGCCGTCACCGAGCAGGGCGGGCGCGAGGTAGCCGACGACCCGGTCGACCAGGCCGGCGGCCACGAAGGCGCCGGCCAGGGTCGGGCCGCCCTCGAGCAGCACGCTGGTGGCGTCGAGCCGGGCGAGCAGGACGCGCAGGTCGACCCGGCCGCGCTCATCGGCGTCGACGACCAGGTTGCGGGCGTACTCCTCGACCGCCGTGGTCGTGACGACCAGTGCCGGCGCGGGTCCCTGCAGCGCCCGGGCCGCCAGCGGCGTACGGCCGGTGCTGTCGACGATCACGCGCTGCGGCTGATGGCCGGGGTCGGGCCGTACGTCGAGCAGCGGGTCGTCCTGCAGCACCGTGCCGACCCCCGCCATGACGACGTCGCACTCGCCGCGCAGCCGGTGGACGTCCGCGCGGGCGGCCTCGCAGGTGATCCAGCGCGAGGTGCCGTCGGCGGCGGCGCTGCGGCCGTCGAGGGTGGCGGCGTACTTCCATGTGACGTACGGCCGGCGCAGGCGCTGCGCACCGAGCCAGGCCTCCAGCGGACCGTCCGCGACCTCGTCGGACAGGACACCTGTCTCCACGTCGACCCCGGCGGAGCGCAGGACGTCGGCGCCGCCGGACGCCTGGGCCGTCGGGTCGGCGCAGGCGAGGACGACGCGGGTGATCCCGGCGGCGAGCAGCGCGTCCGTGCACGGACCGGTGCGGCCGGTGTGCCGGCACGGCTCGAGGGTGACGACGGCGGTGCCGCCGCGGGCGTGCTCCCCTGCTTGCTGCAGGGCGACGACCTCGGCGTGCGGCCCGCCGGGCGGTCGCGTCCATCCCTCACCCACGACGGCCCCGTCGCGGTCCAGGACGACGCAGCCGACCGGCGGGTTCGGGTGGGTGGTGCCGAGGGCCCGTGCGGACAGCGTGACAGCCCGCCACAGAGTGCTGCGCTCGGCGTCACTCGCCACCCGGGGACCCTTCCCTGCTCGGGCGCTCCGGGGGAACGGGCGGGTGCGGCGCGCCTGCGCCCGCAGACGCTCCTGTGACACGGACTCACCGTCGGTCAGGAAGGTCTGGCCACGGACCCGGAGCGCGTTGTCCGGCCAGTCTGCCAGAGCGTCCGGCGACCGGCTCGCGGGCTGCCTGGGGAGATCATCTGGCTCAGTCGTCCTCCTCCTCGTCCTGGGAGCTGCCGGAGCCGCCGTCGCCCTCGTCGTCCTCGCCGCCGGCGCACCCGGCGGACAGGGCCGTGGTGAGGGCCAGGGCGGTGACGAGGGCGCCGAGGCGGCGGCCGCGGGACAGGGACGTCGTGGTCGTGGTCATGGGTGGCCTGTGCCCATTGACGGTCGACGCGCACCCCTGCGGGCGGCCTGCTCCTCACGCGCTGGTGCGTCATGACCGGACCGCGAACCCCGGCCCACGGTCGCGCGGCTCAGGCGCGGGCCGCGCCGGCCCGGGCGCGCAGGCCCTCGACAGCGGCGGCGGGGTCGTCGGTGCCGTACACCGCGCTCCCGGCGACGAAGACGTCGGCGCCGGCCAGCGCACAGCGCTCGATCGTCTCCAGCGTGACGCCCCCGTCGACCTGCAACCAGACGTCGAGGTCCCGGCCGCGGATGGCCTCGGCGCAGCGGCGCAGCTTGGGCAGCACGACGTCGAGGAAGCCCTGCCCGCCGAAGCCCGGCTCGACGGTCATCACCAGGAGCATGTCCAGCTCCGGGAGCAGGTCCACGTACGGCTCGACCGGCGTCGCCGGCTTGAGCGCCATGCCGGCCCGGGCCCCCGCGGCCCGCAGGTCGCGGGCGAGACGTACAGGGGCGGCGGCGGCCTCGGCGTGGAAGGTGACGCTGCCGGCGCCGGCCTCGGCGTAGGCGCGGGCCCAGCGGTCCGGGTCGTCGATCATCAGGTGGCAGTCCACCGGGAGCGAGGAGGCCTTGAGCACCGCCTCGACCACCGGCAGCCCCAGGGTGAGGTTGGGGACGAAGTGGTTGTCCATCACGTCGACGTGGGCCCAGTCGGCCGCCCCGTCGATGCGGGCCAGCTCGTCGGCGAGCCGGGCGAAGTCCGCCGACAGGATCGACGGCGAGATCTGGGGACGGCGGCTCATGCGACCCAGCCTAGGGACCCGCCGAGGACCGCGGGCGCAGGT
>Ga0136611_10003646_pt1 | contig 10766 bp, 10 predicted proteins | sample AntDrymUQ2232306_2_FD_106645 | JGI IMG/M metagenome (GOLD analysis project Ga0136611, IMG submission 106645) | Polar desert sand microbial communities from Dry Valleys, Antarctica - metaG UQ223 (23.06) | ecosystem: Environmental > Terrestrial > Soil > Desert | place: Antarctica: Dry Valley... | reverse complement strand
GGCGGGATGGGCGTGGCCGTGGCGACGCCTCCCGGAGCCCGAACAGTCGAACCGCGGCCACGGCAGCTGGCCGAGGGGAGTCGGCAAGTCGCTCCGGCCCTCATCCGGCTGCCGGGGCGCGCGCGCTGGCGGGGGCGGGCGGCCGTTCAGCAGCGCCCCGGTCCGGAGGCGGCGACGGCGATCGACGGCCCTTCGTTCGTGGCCGGCTGGAAGAACGCGGCGCCAAGCGAGCGTGGGGCTCATTGGCCAGAAAGGGCACCAGGTGGCTCGACGAGCCAGCTCCGGGTCCGTCGGCTCCGGCGAAGTCACTCCCTGAGGGGGGGAGCCGTCCCGAACCGTGGCAACCCGAGCGCTGGGTACGGGAGGCTGACGCGACAGCAACGCCCGCAGCAAAGCCCGAATTGGGCCGGGCCGGCACGCCGAGAGGTCGCACCAAGCGCCCGATTCGGAGCCGTTCGCTTCCCCAACCGGTGCGGGCGGAGCTAGCGGGAGACGTCGGCCCGACGAAGGCGCCCCGCATGGAGGTCCGCATGGGAGAAGCCGTGCGTGCGTACGAGCGCGACCGGTATCGGGAGGCCGCGCATGTGCTGCGGCCCTTGGCCGAGGCCGCTCCCGGAGCGGCCGCCGTGCGGGAGCTGTACGGGCTGACCCTGTACCGGCTCGGTCGCTGGAACGACGCCATTCGCGAGCTCGAGGCGTTCCGTTCGATCGGCGGCTCCTTCGACCAACACCCGAGCCTGGCCGACTGCTACCGGGCCAAGCGCCGGTGGGGCAAGGTCGAGGCACTGTGGGAAGAGCTGCGGGAGGCCTCCCCCAGTGCCGAGCTGGTCGCCGAGGGACGGATGGTGGCGGCGGGCGCCCGTGCCGACAAGGGCGACCTCACGTCTGCCATCGAGCTGTTGGAGCGTGCCGCCAAGGACGCCAAGCGCCCGAAGGAGCACCACGTGCGCACCTGGTACGCCCTGGCCGATCTGTACGAGCGTGCGGGGCAGATCCCCCGCGCCCGCGAGCTGTTCAGGCGAGTGGTCGAGGTGGATCCCGAGCTCTCGGATGCCGTGGAGCGCCTGGCCGGCTTGAACTGACGCGGCGGTCGCCCCGTTCGGCGCGTCCAGCATGCGTGTCTCACCCCCTCCGTACGGTGAAGGTCGGCGCTTCCCCCTGTCGCCCAGTCGCCGTCCGGCGGTGAACCCAGGAGTGCCCCATGAACGTCGTTGCCTTGCGAGGCGTACTGTCCCGACCCGCCGAGGAGCGGGTGTTGCCTTCCGGTGACCGCCTCTTGAACCTCGAGGTCACCATCCGCCCGGCGGAGGGCCAAGCCGAGGGTGTCCCGGTCGTCTGGCTCGACCCCCCAGCGGCGGCGTCAACGCTCGACGTCGGCGACGAAGTGGTCGTGGTCGGGCGCGTTCGTCGGCGGTTCTTCCGCAGCGGCGGATCGACGCAGAGCCGAACCGAGGTCGTGGCCGACACCGTCCTCCCGGCCCGATCGGGCAAGCGAATCTCGAAGGCGCTGGCCGAGGCAGCCGAGCGCGTCTGCGCATGAGGGCTCGCGGCGAGAACGTGCGGGTCCACGTTCCACACAGGTGGCAGTTATGGTGAGTCCCACACACAGCGCCAATGGGGGGGCAGTGTCAGACACCATCAAGGAACGGCCGACGAGCGAGCTCGGTCAGGTCGTGATCCGCTTCGCGGGCGACTCGGGCGACGGCATGCAGCTCACCGGGGACCGGTTCACCGAGTCGAGCGCCATGTTCGGGAACGACCTGGCGACATTGCCGAACTTCCCGGCGGAGATCCGTGCCCCGGCCGGAACTCTGGCCGGAGTCTCGGCCTTCCAGGTTCACATCTCCGACCACGAGATCTTGACGCCGGGCGATGCGCCCAGCGTCCTCATCGCCATGAACCCAGCGGCGTTGCGCAGCGAGCTGCACGACCTGACTGCGGGGGGGACGCTCATCGTCAACAGCGATGCGTTCGACGAGCGCAACCTGGCCAAGGCCGGCTACTCGGTCAACCCGCTCACTGACGGGTCGCTTGCCGACTTCAGCGTGTACGAGGTCCCGATGACCTCGATCACCCTCGAGGCGACCAAGCCCACCGGGGCCAGGCCCCGAGACGCGGAGCGCAGCAAGAACTTCTTTGCGCTCGGCATCGTCGCGTGGATGTACACCCGTCCGGTCGAGGACACCATTGCCTGGATCGAGCAGCGCTTCGCCAAGAACGCGCTGGTGCGTGACGCCAACCTCCTGGCCTTCAAGGCTGGCTTCAACTTCGGCGAGACGGCGGAGATCTTTCCGCCTGCGTACCAGGTGCTGCCCGCGCCGCTGGAGCAGGGGAAGTACACCAACATCAGCGGGAACACCGCGCTGGCCTGGGGGTTGGTGGCGGCCGGCCAGCTGGCCAAGCTGCCGGTGTTCCTGGCTTCCTATCCGATCACGCCCGCGTCCGACATCCTTCACGAGCTGTCGAAGCACAAGAACTTCGGCGTCCGCACCATGCAGGCCGAGGATGAGATCGCCGCTGCCGGGGCGGCGCTGGGAGCCTCATTCGGCGGGCATCTCGGAGTCACGACGACGAGCGGACCGGGAGTCGACCTGAAGAGCGAGACCATCGGCCTGGCCATCAGCATGGAGCTGCCGCTGCTGGTCATCGACATCCAACGCGGTGGGCCGTCCACCGGACTGCCGACCAAGACCGAACAGGCGGACCTGCTGCTGGCCATGTATGGCCGTCACGGGGAGTCACCGCTGCCCATCGTGGCGTCGAAGACGCCGTCGAACTGCTTCTTCGCCGCCATCGAGGCTGTTCGGCTGGCTGTCAAGTACCGAACGCCGGTGATCCTCTTGTCGGACGGCTACCTCGGGAACGGCACGGAGCCGTGGCGGCTACCAGACGTTGCCCAGCTGCCCGACATCAGCGTCGAGTTCGCCAGCGAGCCGAACGGTGACGACGGCGAGTTCCTCCCGTACCTGCGCGATCCAGAGACTCTGGCTCGGCCCTGGGCGGTGCCCGGCACACCCGGTCTCGAGCATCGTCTCGGAGGCATCGAGAAGGAGGACGTGTCGGGCAACATCAACTACGAGCCAGCCAACCACGAGCACATGGTTCAACTCCGGGCGGCCAAGATCGCCGGGATCGCCCGTGACATCCCACTCGTGGAAGTGGACGACCCGGACGGTGACGCCGACCTGCTCGTGCTGGGATGGGGCTCCACGGAGGGCACCATCATCGCTGCGGTCCGCCGGCTGCGGGCCACGGGCCGAAGAGTTGCACAGGCCCACCTCACCCACCTGAACCCCTTCCCGTCCAACCTGGGCGACGTGCTGCGTCGCTATCCGAAGATCCTCGTCCCCGAGATGAACCTCGGCCAGCTGAGCCGCCTCGTACGGGCGGAGTACCTGGTCGACGCCCAGACCTACTCGAAGGTCCAGGGCCTTCCCTTTCGGATCGACGAGCTCGAAGCCGCGATCGGAGCGCTCCTCGATGACTGACACCGCCGTCCCCATCACCACCAAGAAGGACTGGTCGAGCGACCAGGAGGTGCGGTGGTGCCCGGGTTGTGGTGACTACTCCATCCTCACGGCCGTGCAGATGCTCATGCCGGACCTGGGCGTGAGTCGTGAGAACACGGTGTTCGTGTCCGGCATCGGCTGCTCGAGCCGCTTCCCGTACTACATGAACACCTACGGGATGCACTCGATCCACGGTCGGGCACCGGCGATCGCCAGCGGCTTGGCCGTGGCCCGACCCGACCTGGACGTATGGGTGATCACGGGCGACGGGGACGGCCTGTCCATCGGCGGCAACCACCTCATCCACGCTCTGCGCCGCAACGTCAACCTCACCATCCTGCTGTTCAACAACCAGATCTACGGGCTGACCAAGGGCCAGTACTCGCCGACGAGCGAGGTGGGCAAGATCACGAAGTCGACGCCGTTCGGTTCGGTCGACCGTCCGTTCAACCCGGTGAGCCTGGCCCTCGGGGCCGAGGCCACCTTCGTAGCCCGCACCCACGACCTCGATCGAAAGCACATGATGGAGATCTTCCGGCGGGCCCACGACCACCGGGGTGGCGCGTTCGTGGAGATCTACCAGAACTGCAACGTCTTCAACGACGGTGCCTTCGACCCGATCCTGGCGCGGGACAACCGGTCGGACAACCTGGTGCCGCTGGTGCACGGGCAACCGGTGCGCTTCGGCAAGGAGGACCAGCTCGGCGTGACCCTCGACGCCAAGGGCGGGGCGCAGGTGGTGCAGGTGGCCGACGTCGGCGTGGACGCGCTGCTCGTGCACGACGAGACCAGGGATGACCCGAGCTTGGCCTTCCAGCTGAGCCGGCTGGCCCGAGGTCCCTACGAGCCGACGCCGATGGGCGTGTTCCGGGCCGTGGAACGGCCGGACTACGGCACGGCCATCGGAGACCAGCTGGTGGCGTCGCACGCCCGGCAGGGCCCCGGGGACCTCGAGGCGCTGCTCGCCTCGGGCTCGACCTGGACCGTATAGACGAAGTCGTCCCTCGGGCGGCTGCGAGCCGCCGCAGCCCGGGGGGTCAGCTCAGGTCGAGCGAGCGGAACACCATGCCGGTGCGGAGCTTCGGATAGAAGAACGTCGTCTTCGGTGGCATGCGCTCGCCCCCGCGACCGATGGCCGCGATCTGGTCCATGGTGGCGGGCCGCAAGAGCACGCCCGCAGTGGCGGTGCCGCCCTTGACGGCCGCCTCTACCAAATCCCACCCGTGTTGAAAGCGCACCTCGACGTTCGGGAGATCGGCGAGGGCCACGTCGAGGCGACTGGAATCGAGGTCCTGACCGGCGGCGGCGACGGTCTCCGGCTTGGGCCGCAGGAACCAGCACTCCTCGGGCAGGACGAGGGCCAGGGCGCCGGCGTCGTCCATCCGAGCGGCGATGGTGGCGTCGACCGGCTCTGCTTCGAACAGGTCGAAGTGACGCTCCAGCACCGCTCTGAGCGCACTCGCATCCGCCCCGTTCGACAGGAGCCGGTGGATGGGCCGGACCGTGACCTCGTCGCCCGCCAGCGGCACGACGTAGGCGAAGATGAAGTCGTGCCCGCCGGTGCCTGCACCGGCCTCGGCCTGGTAGGCCAAGGCGACCTCATAGCGATGGTGTCCATCCGCCACCACGATCGACCCCGCGGCCACCGCCTCGCGGATGGCCGCCACCACGCCCGGCTGGGTGATGCGCCACATCCGGTGGTGCACACCATCGGCGTCGGTAGCACGCACGTCCGGCGGGCCGGGCGTGTCGAGCAGATCTGCCAGCCCGGCGGTCGTGGAAAGGCCCCAGATGGGGGAGAGGTTGCACCGAGTGGCGCGGAGCAGCTCGAGCCGGTCGGCCTTGTCCTTGGGCGTGGTGCGCTCGTGGGGCATGATGCCCTCCCCGGGCGGCTCGAGGGCGAGCGCGCCGAGGATGCCGGTGGTCTGCCGGGGCCTTCCGGCCTCGTCGCGGAAGCCCATGCGGTAGATGAAGAAGGCCGGCTCGTCGTCGGGCACGAGGATCCGCTCGTCGAGCCACTGCTGCCACAGCGCGGCTGCCGCATCGTACGGTGAGGCGGCCCCGTCGGCCGTGGGCAGCTCCAGGCGCACGGCGTTGCAGTCGCTGCGGGCTACCAGGGCGGCCCGGTCGTCCGGCGAGATGACGTCGTAGGGCGGCGCGATGACGTCGTCCACGAAGCCGCCTTCGGCGTTGTAGACGACACCACGGAAGGGTTCGAAGCGAGGCACGCGGACATGCCTAGCATGAGCCCCACCTTGGCCTGGCTGCTCGACCTCGACGGTGTGGTGTGGCGGGGGGACGAGCCCATTCGCGGCAGCGCGGCTGCCGTAGCCGAGGTGCGGTCACGAGGCGAGCGGGTCGTGTTCGTCACCAACAACTCGTCCGCCACCGTCGCCCAGTACCTCGACAAGCTGTCGGGCTGCGGCCTGCCCGTCGAAGCCGCGGACCTCGTCACCTCGGCCCAGGCCGCAGCCTCGCTGGTCGAGCGGGGCGCCACTGCGCTGGTGTGCGCGGGGCCGGGGGTGGTGGAGGCGCTCGAGGAACGTGGTGTCTCCACCGTCCGCCGCGGGGATGCCGACACGGTCGTGGTCGGCTGGCACCGGGACTTCGACTTCGACCGTCTGACGGCGGCCTTCACCGCCGTGCAGGGGGGCGCCCGGCTGGTGGGCACGAACGACGATGCGACCTACCCGGTGCCCGGCGGGTTGCTACCGGGGGCTGGCTCCATACTTGCGGCCGTCGCCTACGCCACGGGGGTGGTGCCGCTGGTGGCGGGCAAGCCCCATGCCGCGATGGCGGCGTTGCTGGCCCGGCGGGTACCCGACGCCAACATCATGGTGGGGGACAAGCCCGAGACGGACGGCGCCATGGCCCGCGCCTTGGGGGTCCCGTTCGCGCTCGTCCTGAGCGGCGTGACGACGGCCGACCAGCTCCCGGTCGACCCCACCCCGGACCACCTGGCCGACGACCTGGCCGCGCTGGTGGTTCAGCGATACGGCGTGTAGGCCGCGATCGGCTGTGGCTGCCGGCCCCGGCGGGCGCGCCACAACAGGCCGCCCAGGATGCCGAAGAGGAAGCCCCCGACGTGGGCCATCCACGCCACGCCGTCGTTCGGGTTGATGAAGAACTGCGAGACGAACCAGAACCCCAGCAGGAACCTGGCCTGGATGTCGCGGAACAGGATGAAGAAGAAGATGACCACCGACTTGATCGGAACCCGCGGAAAGAGCACGAGGTACGCGCCCATGACGCCGGCGATGGCTCCGGACGCGCCCACGACGGGCACCGTGCTGTCGGGCTGCACGGCGATGTGGGCCAGCGTCGCGGCCAGGCCGGAGAAGAGGTAGAAGAGGAGGTAGACGGGCCGGCCCTGGATGTCTTCGATGTTGTTGCCGAACACCCAGAGGTAGAGCATGTTGCCGGCGAGGTGCAGCAGCCCACCGTGCAGGAACATCGACGTGAGAACGGCCAGGTACACGTTCTTGTCGCCGAAGCCGGCCGGCGTCACCGGGTCGTCCTGGCAGGCGGTGGGGTCCCCCGAGGCGGTGAACGTGTCGACGATCTCGTCACGGCTGAGCGGACGGCCCTGCACGACCTCGCATGGGATGGCGGCGTTCTGCAACGTGAACTCGAGGTCCGAGCCGGCGTCTGCTGGCTCGGTGCCGAGCAGGTCTCCCGCCCCCTGTTGCACGAAGAAGTACACGACGACGCAGATCGCCATGAGGACGAGGGTGACGAGTGGCGTTCGCCGGGTGGGGTTCTTGTCCTTGAGCGGGATCACCCAGCAGCCCTACCCCTGGGGAGTGCTAACCGTTGCTAGCACTCGAAGTGCTCCGGTACATTGCACGGATGGCGGAATCCGACATCCTTCGGCGATACCTCGAAGCCGGCATGGCCTTCACCCAGCTTTCCCGGGAACGGGCCGAGGCCATCGTCCGTGAGCTGGCCAAGCAGGGTGAGGCCAAGCTCAAGGACAACGAGGGGCTCATCGATGAGATCGTGGAGAAGAGCCGCGAGAACACCGATGCCCTCGTGGGACTGGTGCGACGCGAGATCGCCGAGCAGCTCCGCCACCTCGGTCTGGAGGACTTGGCTCGGCGGGCTCAGCCCGAGGAAGAGGCCACTGCGAACGCCTCGACCGCAGCTGACCCCTTCACCGCTGCCCCGTCGGCTGCGCCGGACGTCGAGCCGGAGCCTCTCGTCCCCGATCCTTCCGCTCCCTCGGCGGGAGCGGCCAAGAAGCCGGCTGCGGCCAAGAAGTCGGCGGCGGTGAAGAAGGCGCAGCCCGCAGCCACCGTGAAGAAGCCGGCTGCGGCCAAGAAGCCCGCCGCCACCGTGAAGAAGCCGGCTGCGGCCAAGAAGACGGCGGCGGCCAAGAAGTCGGGGCCGGCCCGAGGCTGACGGCGCGCCGGCGCCTCGACGCCGAGCTCGTCGCGCGCGGCCTGGCCACCAGCCGCCAGCAGGCCCAAGAGCGGATCGCCGAGGGCTCGGTGCTCGTCGGCGGTGCGCCCGCGGCGAAGGCCTCGCGGCAGGTGGCCGCCTCGGAGCCGATCGTGATCCTCGGACCCGGCCCGAAGTTCGTGAGCAGGGGCGGACAGAAGCTCGACGCCGCCCTCGATCGCTTCCCCGTCGTGACGGAAGGGCGATACGCCCTCGATGCGGGTGCGTCCACCGGGGGGTTCACGGATTGCCTGCTGCAGCGGGGAGTGGCCTCCGTGGCCTCCGTCGACGTGGGCCACGGCCACCTGCACGAACGGCTTCGGCGTGACCCTCGGGTGTCCGTGTTCGAGCACACCCACATCAGGGACTTCGAAGGGGGGCCATACGAGCTGATCGTCGCCGATCTCTCCTTCATCTCGCTGCGCACGGTCGCGGCTGCGCTGTTCCGTCGCCTGGCACGGCCCGGGGCGGACCTCGTCGTGCTGGTCAAGCCCCAGTTCGAGGCCGGCCGGCTCGAAGCGTCCAGGGGCCGGGGGGTGATCCGCGACCCACGAGTGTGGCGTCGTGCCCTCGAGGGTGTGCGCACCGCGCTGGAGGGCGAGGGAGCCGCCATGATGGGCGTCATGGTGTCGCCGCTGACAGGAGCCGAGGGAAACGTCGAGTTCCTGACGCACGCCGTCGCCTCCCACGGTGGCCCGTCGATCTCGGATGCGGCCCTCGACGCGGTGGTGGCCGATGCCGCCCCAGCGGCGGAGCGAGGCTGAGTGGCCTCCGTCGGCATCGTGGTGCACCGCGGGCGCGAGGAGGCCTGGGCGTTGGCCGGTGATGCCGCGGCGTGGCTGGCCGAGCGCGGCCACCAGGTGCGACTGCCCCCCGGCGACGCCAAGGCCACCGGCCTGACCGCGTCAGTAGGCCCGGAGGAGCAGTTCGGCGAGGGGCTCGACCTCATGCTCAGCCTCGGTGGGGACGGCACGATGCTTCGGGCCGTCGAGCTGGTGGTCCCTTACGGCGTGCCCGTGCTCGGCGTCAACGTCGGCCATCTCGGCTACCTCACCACCCGGGAGCCCGGTGAGCTGCAGGGCTCGCTCGAGCGGTTCTTCGCAGGGAGCTACGACGTCGAGGAGCGGATGACCCTCGAGGTCACGGCAGAGGTGGCGTCTACGGGCCAGCGCTTCGAGGGGCTCACGGCCATGAACGAGGCCTGGCTCGAGAAGGCCGAGCCCGGCCACACGGTGCACATGTCGGTGGAAGTCGGGGGCCAGCCGTTCACGACCTACGCGGCCGACGGCATCATCGTGGCCACCCCGACGGGCTCGACCGCCTACAACCTCTCGGTCCGCGGTCCGATCCTGTCCCCGACCCTCGAGGCCATGGTGATGACGCCGGTGGCTCCCCATCAGCTGTTCGACTTCAGCCTGGTGGTCGACCCGTCCCAGCACATACGCATCGAGGTGTTGGGCGAGCGGGTCGCGATCCTGCTCGTGGACGGCCGGGCCGTGTGCAAGGTGAGCGCCGGTGATGTGGTCACCTGCCGCAAGGGCAACCATGTGGCCCGGCTGGTGACCTTCGGGGGCAGGGACTTCCACCGCATCCTGAAGTCGAAGTTCGGGCTGCAGGACCGCTGATGCTGGCCGAGCTCAGCGTCCGGGACCTGGGCGTGATCGCCGATCTGCGGCTGCTGCTCGGGCCCGGCATGACCGCCCTCACGGGGGAGACGGGCGCCGGGAAGACCCTGCTCGTGGAGGCCATCGAGCTCCTCGTCGGTGGTCGGGCCGATCCGGTGCTGGTGCGACCGGGCGCAGCCGAAGCGCTGGTGGAGGGGCGTTTCGTGAGTGACGGAGCCGAGGTGGTGCTGGCCCGGGCTGTCCCAGCTGTCGGGGGGCGTTCCCGGGGCTACATCGACGGCCGCATGGCCTCCGTGGCCGCCTTGGCCGGGGCAGGGGCCGGCCTCGTCGATCTGCACGGTCAGCACGCCCACCAATCTCTGCTGGCCGCGTCCACGCAGCGCTCCGCCCTTGACGTCTTCGCCCGCGCCGACCCAGCCGAGCTGGCTGCAGCCCGAGCGGTCGTGCGAGAGATCGATGCCGCCCTCGACGGGTTGGGGGGCGACGCACGGGCCAGGGCACGAGAGGTCGACCTCCTGCGCTTTCAGCTGGCAGAGATCGAAGCTGCGGGCATCGATGATCCGACCGAGGAGAGCGCCCTCGAGCTGGAGGAGGACCGGCTGAGCGGCGCCGCCGGCCACCGCGACGCCGCCAGCATCGCCCTGGACGCGGTCGTCGGTGACACCGGCGCCGTCGACGCGCTCGGCACCGCCATCGGTGCGCTGACAGGCCACGCACCGCTGCAGGGGCTGGCGGACCGCCTCCGCAACCTGCAAGCCGAGCTGGCCGATGTGGCCGGCGAAGTGCGCGCCGCGGGGGAGTCGTTCGAGGACGACCCCGAGCGACTGGCCACCGTGCGGGCCCGCCGGCAACAGCTGCGCGACCTCCGTCGCAAGTACGGCGAGTCGATCTCCGATGTGTTGGTCTTCGCCCAGGAGATCGCCCGGCGACTCGATGAGCTCGACTTCCACGAGGTGCGGGTGCAGACGCTGGAGCGAGATCGGGTGGCCGCGCTCGAGGCCGTGGACAAGGCCGCCGCCCACCTCGGTCGCACTCGACGGGAGGCGGCTGCGGCTCTGGCCGCGGCCGTAGAGGTGCACCTGCGTCAGCTGGCCTTGCCCCGGGCCCGGCTGGCGGTGCAGGTGGGCGATGTCGACCCGGGCGACGATGTCGCCTTCCTGTTCGCCGCGCACCCGGGTGAGCCCTTGCTGCC
>Ga0136611_10003645_pt1 | contig 10769 bp, 13 predicted proteins | sample AntDrymUQ2232306_2_FD_106645 | JGI IMG/M metagenome (GOLD analysis project Ga0136611, IMG submission 106645) | Polar desert sand microbial communities from Dry Valleys, Antarctica - metaG UQ223 (23.06) | ecosystem: Environmental > Terrestrial > Soil > Desert | place: Antarctica: Dry Valley... | reverse complement strand
GCCACGGCGTCGCGCATCCGGCCCTGCGCTTCGAGGAAGAGTTCGCGCTTCTCGTCGAAGCTGTCGTAGCCGCCGTCGGCGCGGAAGACACCCGCGGGATAGACCCGGCTGATCTCGATGACTTCCGGAGCGATGGCCCGCAAGAAGGCCCGGTCGTGCGTCGCGGCGAGGTAGCCGAAGGGCGATGCGCGGAGGAGCTTTTCGAGCCAGACGACGCCGGGCAGGTCGAGGTGGTTCGTCGGTTCGTCCATCAGCAGGAAGTCGGGCCGCAGCGCGAGCGCGCGGGCCACGGCGAGGCGCTTGCGCCAGCCACCCGAGAGGGTGTCGGGCGTCTTGTCGGCGTCGTCGAGGCCGACCTTCGTGAGGGCGATGGCCGCGTGCGTCTCGGCTTCGTGGTCTTCGAGTTTGTCCCCGGCGAGGGCGTGCAGGATCACCTCGCGCGCCGTCATGCCCGGCGGGAAGACGTCCTCCTGCGGAAGGTAACCGATGCGGGCGGAGCGCGCGACTTGGCGTTCCCCCGCGTCCGGTACTTCGAGGCCCGCGAGGATTTTGAGCAGCGTCGATTTGCCCGCGCCGTTCGGGCCGATCAGGCCGATCTTCTCCCCGGCCCGGAGATCGAGGGAGAGATCGGTGAACAGGGGGCGGTGGCTGAAACTCTTGGCGACCGAACGGGCCGACAGCAGCAGACTCATGCGGAACTCGGAGGACGCAGCGGCGGGGACACATGGGTTATCTTAGCGAATGGGGGAACCGTCATCGGGTCTGGACGGTTCAGGAATCCGATTCCGAATATTCAAAAAGATTCGCTCCTCGGAGCAATTGCCGGAGCGCGACCATATCCGGATCGTTGATCCGCAACCCGATGATCGTGGCCCGACCGCATGGAGTCCGACCCGCCAAGATGCCGTCGCCGAAACGCGACCAGACGAAGTGTTCGTCCCAAGTATCCTTTCGCGGGTTGAAAAACGGCACCGGCTGACCGGTGTCGGGATCGATTCCCGCAGTGTCGATCCATTTGTGAGCGTTGCAGTGGGGGCAACTCAGCGCGAGATTGTCCGAGTCATTCGTGCCGCCCGCGGATTTCGGTAAGACGTGATCGATCGGAAACGTGGCGACTTGCCCGCGGGTCGGCAGGTGGCAATACTCGCACCGGAAGCCGGCCCGCTCGGAGATCGCCGTGCGCTTCGATTCCGAAAAATCGCTCATGCGCGGGTGGCGGATTCGGGGAAGCTGTTCGCGAGTTCGCGCAGCGCGACCTCGGCTTCGATCTTCTCGACCGATCGCTGCTGGGTGAACGCGACCCACGCCAGCAACTCGGCACGCTCGTCCCCCGACAGCAAATCTTTGCGCTCGCCGAGATCGAGAATGCGCCGGTCGAGTTCCGGAGGGAGCGAATAATTCGCGAGCCGCCGGAGGGCCGATCGGGAAATGGCCAACGCCGCGTTGCCGGCAGGTGCGAGATTGGTGGACATGGGAAGGATCCTCGGAATGAGCGTATTCTATTCCGCGCCGGGATCGGGCATCACGCCCGTCTCGACCGCTTCGCGATACGCTTCCGGGCCGGCGGCCCACGTCGCCCGGTAGGTGCTTTCGAGGGGCACCATCACGTGGAAATCGGGCGTGAGGATCAGCGGCATGTCGGGCAGGGCATCGCCGACGCCGACGGTTTCGATGTAGGCGATTTTTTCCGGGTCGGCATCGTACGAGACCAGCGTGCGGTCTTTGCCTTCCGGGAACTCGAAGTCCTCCTCGGTGATCTCGTCCCAGATCGCCTTGTGAATGCCGAAGGGGTCGCGCGTCGAGGGCGGGAAGAGATCGACGACGAGGAGGTGGATACCCCTCCGCAAGAAATCGACGGTCTTCTCCACGAAATCTTGCAGGGCGGCGCGACTCTCTTTGTTGCCCGGCGACACGATCTCGATGACGGCGATGATCCGGCCCAACTTGTGCCGGATCACGATGCGGTTGGCCCGCGTCGCATAGATCTGTTTCGTCGTCCGGCGGATGACGCGGGCCGTGGGGCGCTCCAGCGTCGCGGTGAGCGGCCCGACGTTCGCCTTCGGTGAGCGGGGGCGGTATTCCTCGATCGCGAGGACGTCCGGTTCCTTCGGGCCGGCCCGCTGTTCGATGAGCGCGGAGTACCCCTTCGGCAACGGCCCGCGATTCAGCGAGCGCGTGAGTTCAGTCGACCAGTCTTGATGGAAGTGATGGAACAATCCCGAGGGGATCTTCGACCAGTCGTGCATCGGCATGATTTGCCCTCCGCTCGCATTGTACCGATCCCGGCCGGTTTCCGCGTCCGCGCCGCACGCCTCCGGGCTATGATTTCTCCATGTTCGCGGACATCTCTCACCTGATCGCGCACAACCCGGCCGCGCACCACTACGGCGCCGCCGCGTTCGACGCCGATGCGGACGGCCTCACGGAGTTCTTCGTCACCGGCTTCGGCTTCCCGAATCGCCTGCTGAAGTGGGACGGGGCGAAGGTCCGTGATACCGCTCCGAAGGAACTCGCCGACGAGAAGCACGCCTCCATCGCCGCCGCCGCCGGTGACTTCGACGGCGACGGCCGCGAAGAGCTTTACGTGATGGGCGCCGACACCTTCGCCGGGCCGAAGGAGCACCCCGACCGCCTCTTCCACGCCGGCGCCGACGGCTGGAGCGACCTCTTCGACCGCAAGGGGAATCGGCTTCTGCGGAACCTGATGTCGGGGCGCTCCGTCGCGGCCATCGACCGCCGCGGCACCGGCCGCTACGGATTCTTCGTGGCGAACTACGCGCGGCCGAGCCGGCTCTACGAACTCGCGGATGGCACCATCCGCGACATCGCCCCCGCTATAGGGTTGGACGTTTCCACCGGTGGGCGCGGCCTCTGGGTCGGGCCGCTCGTGTCCGATCACTCCGACCTCTTCTGCTCGAACGAGCATGGGCCGAACCTGCTCTACCGCAACACGGGCTTGGGCACCTTCCTCGAAATCGCCGTGGAAGTGAACCTCGCCGATGCGGGGGAGGCGGGACGCGGGGTGACGGCGCTCGACGCCGACGGCGACGGCAAACTCGACCTCGCCTTCGGCAACTGGGAAGGCCCGCACCGGCTCATGCTCCGCCAGCCGAAGGGCACCTTCAAAGACCGCGCGACCCCGGCCATGGCGCTGCCCGGCCCCGTCCGCAACGTCATCGCCGCCGACTTCGACAACTGCGGAACCGAGGAACTCTTCTTCAACATGATGGGCGAGGCGAACCGGCTCTTCAAATACGACGACGGTCTCGGGACTTGGCGGATGCACGACATCGGCGACGCGCTGGAGATCGAGGGCTTCGGCACCGGCGCCTGCGTCGCCGACATCGACAACGACGGCCGCTTGGAATTGCTCATCTCCCACGGCGAGCAGACGCCGCAACCGCTGAGCCTCTTCCGCTCCGCCGAAGCGAGCGCGAATTGGATCCGCATTCAACCGCTGACGAGGCACGGTGCCCCGGTGCGCGGGGCGCTCGTCCGGTTGACGGCCGCGAGCCGGATTCAGACGCGCGTCATCGACGGCGGCAGCGGCTACCTCTGCCAGATGGAACCGGTCGCCCACTTCGGCCTCGGCCGCGCCGCGGCGGTGGAATCGGTGCGCATCACTTGGCCCGACGGCGCGAACCGAACGGTGGCGGCCCCGCCGATCCGCCACACGATCCGCGTGCCGCATCCGGGGTGAGCGGAACCCGGCGTGTCATTCCGACCGCAAGGGGATACAACACTCGCGTCATCAACCGCCTCTCGCATCTCGAAAGCACCCCCATGGCCCGCTCCCGCCCCGACGATGAATTCGAAGACGACGACCGCCCCCAGCGCCGCAGCGACCGGGATCGGGACGAAGATGAAGATGAGGATCGTCCGCGCGGTCGGGCGACTCCCGGCGCAGCCGCGACGGCGATACCCCGGTCAAGAAGGGTGTGAGCGTACTCGGCATCCTCTCGCTCATCCAAGGCATCCTCGCGCTGCTCGTCAGCTTCATCCCGTGCATCGGGGCTTTCGCGATCATCGGCGGCGTCCTCGGCCTGCTGCTCGGGGGCATCGGCCTGATCGTCGCGGGCAAATCCAATCACGGCAAAGGCCTGCCGATCGCCGGCATCATCGTGAGCATCATCAGCATGATCATCTCGGGGATCTGGATCCTCTTCATGGCGGGGATGTCGGCCGTCACACCGCCGACCACCACGGTTTCGACCGGTGCGATGCCCACCGTCGGCACGGAGAGCACCCGCAAGCCGCCCCTCGCCGGGGGCACCGTGAAAGTCGATGCGGCGAAACTCTCCGCGGATTACGCCGACGACGAAGACAATGCCGACGCGAAGTACAAGGGCAAGACGGTCGAAGTCTCGGGCGTGATGACGACCGTGGACAGCGCCGACAAGAAGGCGGTCATCGTGCGGATGCAGTCCCAAGCGGGGAATATGAAGTCCGTCGAAATCCGGCTCACCCCGGAAGCATCCAAGGGGTACGCCACGCTCAAGAAGGGCACCTCTGCGACCTTCAAAGGCACCTGCGCGGGCCTCAAGGACGACGGGTTCGTCTCGGTGGAGAATGCCGGTATCGTGAAGTGACGCCATGAGCACCCGCACCGCCTTCGCCCTGTTCCTCCTGGTTCTCGCGGGCGCCGTCGCGCTCGGCTTCGGGCTGAGCCGGCGTTCGGGCGCGCCGGATGTCGTCTGGGGCAAGAAGGGGGTGCAGCCGGGGGATGTCTCGCGGCCGCGCGCCATCGCCATCGACCCGCAGGGGCGGTTGTTCCTCGTCGATTTCACCGCCCGCATCCAAGCCTACGACCTCGACGGCCAGCACGATGGCACCACCTTCACGACGCCCGATTTCCGCAACGGCCGGCCGAGCGGATTGAGCATCGACCGCGACGGCAACCTGCTCGTCGCGGATTCCCACTACCACTGCGTCCGCGTCTACACGCACGAGGGCATCGAACTCAAGAAGGTCGGTGGCGAAGCGGGCAAAGCGCCGGGGCAATTCGGCTACATATCGGACTGCGTGCAGGACGCGGCCGGGAACTACTACATCTCCGAGTTCGGCCAGAACGACCGCATCACGAAGCTCGATCCGAACGGCAAGTTCGTCGCCTGTTTCGGCGAGAGCGGACAGGGGCCGAAGCAGTTCGCCCGCATCCGCGCGCTCGCCTTCGGGCCGGACGGGCTGCTCTACTGCGTCGATGCCTGCAACCACCGCGTCCAAGTGCTGACGACCGACGGCGACTACGTCCGCGAGTTCGGCACGCCGGGCCAAGGCGCCGGCGAGTTCCACCTGCCGTACGATCTGGCGTTCAACGAGGCCGGCGATCTGTACGTCGTCGAGCGGGGCAACCACCGCGTCCAGAAGCTGACGAAGGAGGGCGTCCCGCTCGCGACGTGGGGCACACCCGGCCGCGAACCGGGTCAGCTCGCCGACCCGTGGGCCGTCGCCGTGGATCGGAAGGGCCGCGTCCACGTGGTGGACACGGAGAACCACCGCGTGCAGCGGGTGAAGTTTTAGCCTGCGAAGCGAGACCGGGGTTTCAACCCCGGTCGCGTTGCATCCGGAGTCGTGCGATGCCCTCATTCACCCAAAACTTCTACCATGCCGTTTTCAGCACGAAGCACCGCGACGAACTCATTGCGCCAGAACTGGAAGAACGACTCCACCCCTTCATCGGCGGCATTGTCCGCGATCTGCGCTGCGAACTCTTGGCCATCGGCGGGATGCCCGATCACATTCACCTGCTGATCCGATACCGGGCCGATCTGTCGCACTCCGACTTGCTGCAGCACGTCAAGGGGCGATCCTCGAAGTGGATCGGCGAGCAATTTCCCGAACTCGGGTTCGCTTGGCAGGCCGGCTACGGAGGATTCACGGTGAGCACGTCCGCCGTGCCGACGGTCGGGTCGTACATCGCGCGTCAGAAGGAGCATCATACGAGGATGGATTTTCGGTCGGAGTTCGTGGGGCTGCTCCACCGACACGGAGTCGAGTTCGATGAGGACGAAGTGTTCGATTGATCGCCGCGAGCGACCCCCGAAGCGCGACCGGGGTTGAAACCCCGGTCGCTCGACCCGCTCCCTCACCCCAGCGCCAGCGTGAACCCCCCGAGCATCCGCCCGTCCGAGAGGATGAGCCAATCGCGCACCAAATTCCTCGGCACCTTCACCGGCTGGCCCTGCCGGAGCGATTTGAGGTTGTGCGGGCGGTTGTCGAGGGTGCCGGTGAGGTGATCCTCGCCGATGCCGAGGACGCGGACCCAGAGATGTTCGAGGCCGAAGTCGTCGCGGAAGGCCGCCTTCACGGCGAAGGTGTCGGCGGGGTCGCGCAGTTCGAACGATTCCACGAACTCGCCGAAGCGCTCGCGGGCGTTCCGCTCGGCATCGAGCACCTTCGGATCATCGGATGGGATCGGTGCAGCGGGGATGGGCAGCGGGTCGGGCGGCACGATGCCGAGCGTCGCGTTCTTCAATTTGCGGCGCTCGTGCGCGGCATTCGCCCGGACGTTTCCCGCACTGCGCGGATTCTTCTCGGAGGCGTCCATCGTCATTTCCCCGTGCAGGGCTTCGCCAGGATCGCCACGAGCACCGTCTCGCCGGTCTTGAGCTTGTACGGCGTGACGATGGGGAAGAACTTGTCGCAGACGCAGGTGTAGGTCACGTCGTCGAGGCCGGGGAGGTTCACGGTCAGTTCGATGCGGCCGTCCTTGTCCTTACCGGCCGCGGCCGTGATCTTGGCCTTCTGCTCCTCGGGCAGTTCGAAGCTGTGGCTCGCGCCGACGGGGATCGACTTGTCGAATGTCGCGCCGATGCGGAAGCCGGTGAATTCCCTGTTCCGCTTCTGCACTTCCTCGGCGAGCGTCGCCAGCTTCGGGTTGATCGCTTTGTCGGTCTTGCTCGCGAGGATGACGACGAGCGTCACCTTCACGGGCGACTCGGCCGCGGGCTTCGATCCGTCCTTGCACGGCGCGGCCGTGGCGAACGCGGGTATGAGGAGCAGCAGCGGGAACGGGAACCGGAACATCGGTCGCGGACCTCGGAGTCACTTGGCGCGGGTCTGGATTTGGAAAATCATCGGCGCGTCGTCGGGGCCGGGCATCGAGAGGGCGCTCCGGCCCGTCCTGCGGATCTGCATCTCCTCGGCCGTGGCGAGTTCGAGCAGGTCGGGGAGCAGATCGTCGCAGGCGACGAAGATCGGCACGGCGTCGCCGCGGATCGCCGAGACCCGCACTTCCCCCGCCGATGCGATCGGCAAGTCGTCGTACTCCGCGAGCGGATCGACCGGCGTTTGCGGCGCCGATTCCGTTGGCCGCGTCGCGATCTCGCAGACGTGATCGGGCGGACATGCGAAGTAGAGCAGCGCCGCCACCGATGCGACCGTGCCCGAGAGGAATGCGGGTCGGAGCCAGCGTCGGTTCCGCTGCGGCAGGATCGGCTGCAACCGCGCGAGGATGATTTCACCACTACGGGTCAAATCGTCCGGCTGCGGCTGCGGTGCCGGGGGGAAAACCCCCTTGCCGGTCGAGCGGAGTTCGCGCGCGAGTTCCGACGCTTCGGGATGCGCGGCGATCCACGCCTCGACTTCGCGGCGCTTCGCGGCATCGAGTTCGCCGTCCACATAGGCGAGGACGAGCAGCTTCCAGGTCGGCGGGCGCGCGTCGGGGGTCATGGTTGCACGCGGTGGGCCAGGGATTGGCGGAGCCGCTGGCGGGCGTAGAAGAGCCGGCTCATCACGGTGCCGATGGAGATCCCGAGCGCTTCGGCGACTTCGCGGTAGCTGAGGTCGCCATCGACATGGAGTACGAACGTCTGCCGCTGCACGGGCGGGAGTTCCGCGAGGGCGTCGTCGAGCAGGCCGCGCAGGTCGGCCCGTTCGAGGGCGTGATCGAGCGGGAGGCTCCGGCCGTCTTGCACGCCCCGGAAGTCTTCGGAAGGGCCGGTGAAGCGCGAATCGCGCCGCTGCTTCGAGCGGCCGATATCGAGCGCGGCGTTGCTCACGATGCGCAGGAGCCAAGTCCGGAAGCTGCTCTGGTTGCGGAAGCGCCCGAGGTGCGACAGGGCGTTGACGAAGCCGTCCTGCACGGCGTCGAGGGCGTCGGCCTCGTGGCGGAGCAGCCGGCAGGCGACGCGGTAGGCGACGGCGTGGTGCCGCTCGAGCAGCCGGTCGAGCGCGGGCCGATCCCCGCGCAGGATGCGGTCGATGAGGTCGCGATCGCTCGGCTCGGGGAACCGCATGGCCGGATCCATCGGTGATCATCCTGCGGGGTTCCGCGGCCGGACTCCGTCCGGCGTTCCACCGCCATCATACGCCCGCGCAATCGCGAATGCGAACGGTTCACCCCTTCGCCAGCCCCACCAGCAGTTCGATGCCCCGTTCCAGCGTTTCGTCCTTCGCGGCGTAGCTGATGCGGAAGTGCGTGTCCCGTTCGCTGAACACCGCGCCCGGGATCACCAGCAGGTTCCGCTTCACCGCTTCCGTCACGAAGGCGGTGCCGCTGCCCCACGGGGCCTTCGGATAGAGGTAGAACGCTCCGCCCAGCGGCGCGAACTCGTAATGCCCGCGCAGGCCGTCCATGAGCCGATCCCGTTTGCGCTTGTAGTCTTCGACGATACCGGTCACGTCGTAGTCGCACGCGGCGAGGCCGGCGTGCTGCACCATGCTCGGGGCGCAGACGAACGTGCTCTGCTGGAGCTTCATCATCTCGTCGATGAGCGCCTTCGGGCCGTGGGCGAAGCCGAGCCGCCAGCCGGTCATCCCGTAGGTCTTGCCGAAGCCCTCGATGACGAGCACTGAGTCGTCGAACTCGGCCGGACTGCGCGGCGGACCGTCGTAGTGGAAGGCTTTGTAGATTTCGTCGGAGACGAGCAGGATGCCGCGCTTGCGGGCGAACTTGGCGATGGCCTTCATCGCGTCGGGTTCGATGACGGTGCCGGTCGGGTTCGACGGGCTGCAGAGCAGGATCATCTTCGTGCGCGGGGTGCAGGCCGCGATGAGCCGGTCGGGGTCGATGCGGAAGCTCGGGGCCGTATCGACCCCCACGAAAGTGCCGCCGGCGAGCGCAACCATGTTCGGATACATCACGAAGTACGGGTCAGCCGCGACGACCTCGTCGCCGGGGTTCACGGTCGCGAGGATGGCGAGCATCAGCCCGCCGCTGGTGCCGCTCGTGATGAGCAGATCCCGGTCGGGGTGATCGAAGTTCTTCCGCACGTCGCGCAGTAGCCGTTCGCGCAGTTCGGGGATGCCCTGCGTGACGGTGTACCCGTTCTTGCCGGAGTCGATTGCGACCTTCGCGGCGGCTTTGATGCTCTCGGGCACGTCGAAGTGCGGCTGGCCGATGCTCAGATTCACGGGGTCTTTGAGCGAGCGCGCGAGTTCGAAGACTTTGCGGATGCCGGAGATTTCGACGGCCTTCGAGCGGTCGGCGATCCAGTGGGAGACGTCCATACAGTGAATGACCTTCGCGATTGTTCGGTTGGGAATTCTTCGCCCGAAGGGCGGACGGACGTAGGCCGGGGTTTCAACCCCGGCCGCGCTTGGCCGATGGGCGGTTCGTGATGCGACCGGGGTTGAATCCCCGATGGGGCACGCCAATGGGACGGTTCGTGGTGCGACCGGGGTTGAAACCCCGGTCTACAGTCGTGCGCCCTGCGGGCGAAGAGAGAAAGGAAGGAAATCACTTCGGCGCGTCCTTCTCCCAGTCGCGCCAGAGCCAGCGGAGGCTCTGCGCGAGCAGCGCCCCGCCGTGTTTGCCATTGTGACCGCCTTCGCCGAGGGCGAACTTGTAGTCGTAGTCCATGTAGCGCAGCGCCGCGGCCATCTGCTGGTTCGCCAGCGGCCAGTGGCCGTGGAGGTTGTCGAGGTCGCCGGTGCCGTCCTGGAGGTAACAGCGGATCGGCTTCACGTCGTTCTTGCGGATGAGGCCGGGATAGGCGTCGCCGCCGCGGATGTTCGTGAAGCTGCCGACGTGGCTCAGCACCTTGCTGAACAGCTTCGGCTTCTCCCACGCCACGGTGAAGGCGCAGATACCACCGCTAGAGATGCCACAGATGGCACGACCGGAAGAGTCCGCCCGGATCGCCCAAGTCTTCGCGACCTCGGGGAGCATTTCCACTTCCAGAAAGCGCGCGTACTGATCAGAAAGAGTGTCGTACTCGAAACTGCGGTTCTGACGCGGCTTTCCATTCTTCTCGAGCCGGTCGGGGAACTCCCCCGGCTGGATGAAGATCCCGACCGTCACGGGCATCTCCTTTTTATGAATGAGCGCATCGAACACGGCCGGCACGCGCCAGCCCCCCTTCGGATCCTGGTACCACTGCCCGTCCTGGAAGACCATGACGGCCGCCGGCGACTTCGGGTCGTACTGCGCGGGGACGTAGACCCAGTACTTCCGGGTCGTGCCGGGGAAGATCTTGCTCTCCGCGAAGGTGTGCTCGGTCACCTTGCCCGCGGGGGTGCCGGGTTCCGGCGTCGCTTCCGGGCAGAGCTTGTAGGTGTCGATGGCGAACGTGGGAGACGCGAGCAGGAGGCCGAGCAGCGCGAGGGCCGGCATGCGGACGGGCATAGGGGAAACCTTTCGGACGGGGAGGCGGGCGGGAAGGCTACGGTAGCACCGGAGGTGCGCGGGTTCAACCGATCCCCCGATCCCCGCGAGGTGAACCGATGACAGGATTGGTGCCGCCCGCCCCTGTGGCCCCGACCGAAGCCTCCCTCACCGACACGAAACTCCTCGACTCCCTCGAATGGCCGACCCCCGTCGTGCCCTG
>Ga0136611_10003644_pt1 | contig 10770 bp, 10 predicted proteins | sample AntDrymUQ2232306_2_FD_106645 | JGI IMG/M metagenome (GOLD analysis project Ga0136611, IMG submission 106645) | Polar desert sand microbial communities from Dry Valleys, Antarctica - metaG UQ223 (23.06) | ecosystem: Environmental > Terrestrial > Soil > Desert | place: Antarctica: Dry Valley... | reverse complement strand
GTACAGGGCTTTCCATTCGCTTTACCTCTTTTAACGTACCGGTTACCACCACAACATCATCTAACTGATTTTGTAAGGGAGATAGCTCGAAATTTACCGTTCCATTTTCATTTTCTTTTAGTGTAATTTGTTTTGACACTTTTCTGTACCCTACACTTGAAACGTCGATAGTGTACCTGCCCCCGGCGACATTTTGTATTGAAAAAAATCCACTGCTGTCAGTTATTGTTCCTAAAGTGTTGGAAAGCTTTACAGTTGCCAATTCAAGGGGTTTACCATTTGAAATTACTTTTCCTGAAACAGAGGCTGTTTGTGCTGAAACTGTTTTAGCGAAAATGCTTAAAAGAGCTACAGCGATAATTTTATGTAAGAGGGATATCATGCTTTAATTAATTTGTTCGGGAAGCAAACATACAAAAGTTAGTATACTCTAACAAAATAGGTTTCATATTTTTTTTACTTTCGCTGCATGTTATCGTTTACTGAAGAGAATTATTTAAAGGCATTGTTGCATCTAACAATTAAAACGGGAGATAAAGAAGAGGCAGGTACCAATGAAATAGCCGCCCATCTCAACGTAAAACCTGCCACTGCAAATGATATGCTTAAAAAGCTAAAAGAAAAAAAGTTGATTGATTATGAAAAATATGGCAAATCATCTTTGACAACTTCCGGCAGAAAGCTCGCTATTGAAGTCGTTCGAAAACATCGTTTATGGGAAACTTTTCTCTACGAAAAATTAGAGTTTACCTGGGATGAAGTGCATGAAGTAGCTGAACAATTAGAGCATATACAAAGTTCAAAACTGGTTGATAAGCTGGATAAGTTTTTAAACTACCCTGTCTTTGATCCCCATGGTGATGCAATACCTACTGCTAAAGGAGAAATGGAAATGCCACTAAAGAAAACCTTGAATGAACAGGAAATTGGGAGAAGCTGCATGATGATTGGTGTAAAAGAAGACTCTTCTTCATTTCTCCAATATGTAGATAAAGTAGGGCTTAGTATAAATAAGAAAATAAAAGTGTTATCTAAACAGCCTTACGATGAATTGATAGAAATTGAAGTGAATGGTAAAAGGTTTAGTGTAAGCCCGAAGTTTGCTGAGAACATTTTGATTGTTTCTGAAGATGTAGAGCCAATGAATACGAATCGAAAGAACTGATAAATAAAAAAGTGCAACCCAAATCTGGCTGCACTTTCGATGTACCTTAATGCACTGTGATATAAGCTTTAAAGCTTAGCACCAACCGAAACAAAGAAAGTTCTTCCATCAGCAGGTAATGCACCAGGACCAGGATAACCACCGGCACGACGGGTGAAGTATCTTTCGTTAGTAAGATTATTTATGCCGGTTTTAAGACTGATGCCTATAGGCAATTTATAACTGGCAGTTAAATCTGCAACGGTATATGATGGAATTAAACCTGTTTGACCGTTTGCTGAAGGTGCAACCGTATTATTTGCATCTGCAAATGTTTCTCCTACCTGACTAAGTTGGGCTGTAACTAACAAATTGCTACATCCTGCAGAAATACCTCCGCGGAATATATGAGTGGGTGCATTTTCCACTTTATTTCCGGCCAATTTCGTTGTTGCCTTTTCAACATCGCTGGCATATCGGGCATTTGTATAGCTATACGAGCTAAATAAAATCAGATCAGCTTTACTGTACGAAGAAAAAGCCCTGGCAGCATTGAATTCAATATAGCTCTCCAAACCTTTACTGGTACTGGCCCCAACATTGGTAACTAAGCGATACGCAGGCGTGGAAGGAGATGCATTTACACTAACTGTTCCTACGCGATTGTTATACTGTAGATAATATCCGCTCACATCAAACTGAAGATAGTTCTTGACTTTACCCCTATAACCTAAATCAACATTATATCCCCTTGCATCTTTTAGATCGGGATCAACAACATCAGTTGACGGAGGTGCCTGAAGGTTTGCAAACTGAATAGGACGATATGCCTGGCTATAGTTAGCGTACATCTCGGTTTCTTTTGTTACATGATATTCTGCGCCAAGCCCACCGAGAAAAAAGTTGCGACTGCGTTTGATGTTTTGTAAAATAATTTCGGAACCATTCGTAGCAAAACCATTTCTGCCAGCAGCAGAACCTGCAAGCCATTCGTAACGCAGACCGGGAATAATAATAAGTTTTTTTCCTAACCGGAAAATATTTTCAACAAAAGCTGCGGCATTTTTTGAGTTAAAAGTTACATCCCGCGGGTACACACCAACCACCGTCATATCGTAATCAGTTCCCGTTGTGCCTTTTCCATCGGCTCTTCTATAGGTCTGCCCACTATACAGCCTTATACCACCTGATACGGTATTCTTTATAGTACCTAAAGTGTAATCCGTAATGATACGGCTTTCCAAACCATAGTTGCGATATTGGTCGACGTTTAGAACACGGTTATTATACTCGCGGGTAGTAGCATTTATACTATCCCTTGCAAGGATAGATTGCAGGAAACCAACACTGTTTCTGTCACCGATTGTTGCAAACAACTTGGTGTTCCATCGGGTTTTATCGTTGATCTGATAATTGGCAATCAGGGCAGGATTAGTCCACGTAATATCGAACCAATTACGACTGCGGAAACTTTTTTTAGCATCAGAATATACCAATGAGTCTGGCAAACCGCCTGGCTGCTGACTGCGATAATTTGAATGCATTACTTCGGCAGTTAAAGAAAACTTCGGCGTGAAATAATAAGTTACCGTACCGAAACCTGCATTGGTATAAAAGCGGCTGTTTTGTCTCCATCCATTGCCGTTGCGATGATCGAAGAAAGTATAATAATGTACCTTTTCTGTTTTGCCTCCAATGGCATTGTATGAGTTGAATAAGTTATTGCTTCCAATAGTTTGCTGGGTTTCGAATTGAAAAGGTTTACTAATATCGCTTCCGTTGCGAAGTATGTAGTTAATTAATCCACCGAACTGAGGCCCATATTGTAAAGAACCTTGCCCACGCACTATTTCAATACGTTGAACGGCTTGTAATTGAGGATTATAATAAGCTTCAGGATAACCGAAAGGATCGGCCGCTATATCGTAACCGTTCTGCCGGACATTAAATTCCCAGCTACGGTTGGGGCTTAAACCACGTGCCGCGATACCAATCTGAATACCGCTTGGGTCGCTTTCCCAGATGTGAATTCCGGGAACTTTTGCCATTACCTGGCGCATATTATTCATCACAACATTTCCCTGAACATTGTCCAAAACAATTAATGCATTCTTTTTGCCTGCATAAATATTAGTACCTACAATTTCAGGCATTTGCTGGTAATCGCTGCGGCTGCCGCGACCTACTACCGTTATATCGGGTAAGTTTTTACTTGGAGTAATAGTATCTTTTAAAACTTTAGTTTTCGCTGTTTGTGCAAAAGCATTTCCCAAAAAAACCGCAACTATTACGGTCAATAAAAATTTTCTCATAATCATTTTTGCTGCTGCAAATTTGCCGCAAGGAAAATTCAAGCAATTACGGAATCGGGAAAAGGGAGTAACGAAAAGCGGAAAAAAGGATCGCAGACTTAATCGATTAATGGATTACGCGGATTGAGGAAAAAGATCAAAGATTTAAAGGATTTTATGGATGGAAGAAAAAGTAATGACACCGTATTATATAGTTCTCATGATGAAGACTTTCAAGAAAAAGTACTTAATTTAGGACTTAATTGATTACTTATGGAAGTAGTAAACTATACAGAATTCAGAAAGAATCTTACAAAAAATTTAAATAAAGTAAATGAGGACAAGGAAATTGTTGTTGTATCGCGTAGTAAGGGAAAGAATGTAGTAGTTATGAGTTTGGAAGAATATAATTCTATTAACGAAACACTTCACTTAATAAATAGTAATGCAAACAGAAAACGGTTAGATGAGGCAATTGAAGAAATGGAAAAAGGTAAGTTTTTGCAAAAGCCGTTAATAGAAGAATAAAATGGAATTAGTATGGCAAACAAATGCCTGGGAAGACTATCTGCAGTGGCAACAAACGGATAAGAAGGTTTTATTGCGCGTTAATGAATTGATTAAAGATTGCCTTCGTTCCCCCTTCAAAGGAATTGGCAAACCAGAACCATTAAAAGGCAATTATAGTGGTTGCTGGAGCAGAAGAATTACTGATGAGCATAGATTGATTTATAAAATAAAGGACGGCCGGTTACATATTCTTCAATGCCGGTATCATTATAACTAACAAATCCGGATTTTGTGTCTTTCAAATCCGTTCTAACCCGACTTATTTAAATGGTCGCGGAACACACGTCTACTCTTACTTAATCGAAAAATCAACCAGGGTTTTAGCAGCGGAATATAGAATTCGGAAGCCATCAATTCTAAAATTGGCCTCCAGGTTTACGATACCAACTCCTTTGGCTATTACGCTTGTTTATTGAAGGACTTTCAACTCATGGATTACATAAATTAATTTCTTACTGCTGATTATATACTTTCTTCCCCCCAATAAAAGTTGATACAACCTTCGTATTCAAAATATCGTTCTCATCAACCTTCATCAAATCTTTATCCAGGATAGTGAAGTCAGCTTTTTTCCCAACTTCTAAACTTCCAACTTCCTTTTCTAAAAAGCCTGCTTTTGCGGCCCATATAGTCATTCCCCTTATAGCTTCCTGCCGGGTTAGTGCATTTTGCGCCTGAAACCCTTCGTTAGGAAAACCTTTTGCATCTCTACGAGCCACGGCTGCTAAAAAAGTTTTAAACGGACTGATATCTTCCACCGGAAAGTCTGTTCCTAAAGGCAACCATCCATTCTGTTGCAATAACTGTTTGTAAGCATAAGCACCCTTAATTCTTTCCCGGCCTAACCTTTCTTCAGCCCAGTACATGTCACTTGTTGCATGAGTTGGTTGTACAGACGGCACCACACTCGCCTTACCAAACAAACTGAAATCATTTTCGTTAACGACCTGTGCGTGTTCAATCCTCCAACGCTTGTCATTTTTACCGTTTAGTACCCGATTATAAACGTGTAAAATCTCCCGGTTTGCGCTGTCACCAATGGCATGTGTGCACATCTGAAACTCTGTTGGGGCTAACATATCTGCAACAGAATCAAAATGAGATTTATTGCTTAGCAGAAAACCAAACCAACTCTGTTTATCAGTATAAGGTTGAAGCAGGCAAGCGCCTCTGCTTCCCAAAGCTCCATCTGCATAAACCTTAATTCCCTTCACAAACATTTTGTCTGTTTTGTAGGGGCCATCATTCAGGTATCTTGAATAGTTAGTGCTGTTATCGCTAAGCATGATGTACATGCGCATGTTGATCTTGCCCTCTTTTTGCAGGCCATCGATGGTTTGCACATCGTTATACATCAACCCGCAATCACTAACAGTGGTAAGACCAACAGCGAAGCAATTGTTTTGGGCAGCAGTCAGCCACTTCATATAATCATTTATCGTAGAAGCCGGAAGTTTGGCGGTAACAAGATCAACAGCATTATCAATTAAAACTCCTGTTAATTTCCTGTTCTTTGTTTCCACTTCGCCACCGGTTAACATTTGGCCGGGTTTAACGCCTGAGAGAGCCAATAGCTTTTGGTTTGCTATTGCAGCATGTCCATCCACTCTTGTTAATAAAACAGGCCTGTCAGGAAACAATTGATTTAGCTTTTCATTTGTTGGGTATGACTTGCCGGGCCATTTATTCTGATCCCATCCTCTCCCTCTTATCCATGCTTCATCAGGGTGTTCTTTAGCAAACTTTTGAACTCTTTCAACAGCTTCATCCCAACTCGCAGCTCCAAATAAATTTACCTGGAAAAGTGATTGTCCATAGCCCATAAAATGCGAATGTGCATCTATAAAGCCGGGGTAAACTGCCTGTCCTTTAGCATCAATTGTTTCCCTTGCTTTATACTTTTTCAGTATCTCTTCGTTCGTTCCAACGGCTGCAATTTTTCCGTCTGATACGGCAAAAGCCTGCGCGGTTGAAAAGTGTTCATCAATGGTATAGACCACACCATTATGAACTATAGTATCAACTTCATTATTAGGTTTACATCCGGAAGAAAAAAGAAGAATTATAGACGCGCACAAAAGAATAAAACGCATGTTGAGGGGTTGAGCGACAAATGTAAATGAAAGAAGCTACTTAGCTTTTGTGCGCGCCAATTTATAAATTCTTATAGCACTCATTAGAAGTATAATGAAAAGAATTAAGCCTGTTAATCCCCAAACCCAACTCATGTTTTGCTTAACTACTGCAAGCATAACAACCGAGATTAAAAAGATAGTTGCTATTTCATTCCAAATTCGCAGCTTTTGCGAAGAATATTTGAAAACGCCGTTTATTTGTTGCTTGTATAAAAAATGAAGTGAAAGGTGATATATGTATAACCCGAGTACGAAAATAATCTTAATCCAAAGCCAGGATGGAACAGCGTTGAAGTAACCAAACGTGTACATAACTAAAGGACCAAAAATTAGGGTCAGGATTGCAGAAGGCCAGGTTATGCCACGCCACAGTCTCTTAATCATAATGGTAAATTGTTCGCGAAGCACCTTTCTTTCAACTTCGGGCCGTTCGCCCGCTTCCGTGTTATAAATAAATAATCTTACTATATAAAAAAGGCCGCTAAACCAGGTTACTACAAAAATTATATGAAGGGCTTTCAGGTAAAGAATCATGCAGGTAAAATGGTGATGAAGCAGCAGGCCTTAGTTTGCTGCAAACTCCATCTTTATCGTAATAGAACCGGTTTTATTTTTTGCGGAGGTATTAAAAGCGCCGCCATAACTATAATCTTCGTTGCTGTTTTTGCCGGTAATCTGGAAAACACCCATATTAGCTTTTCTTAATTTGCCAAGAGAACTTCCCGAATTTTTTGCAATCGTTTCTGCACGTGCCTTTGCGTCGGTACTTGCTTTACCTAACAGGTCAATTTTTATATCGGCTAATTTGGAGTAATAATATAATGGTGGAGAGGAATTAAATTCTATACCGCTCTCAATCAATTCAGTTACTTCCCTTGAAATCCGTTCTACTTTATTTACATCTTTAGATTCAACCTTCACCACCTGCGATAAATTATAGCCAGAAAATTCCTGGCTAAGCTGCCTTCCGTTTTCATCTGTTCTTGTGTTAAATTCTTTATTTATAATTACTGAATTAAAAACCATTTCATCTGCTGAAATTCCTTTTCCCTTAAGATATTGCCGTATCTTATTTTCATCTTGTTTCAAAGAAGCATAGGCACTTTTAAGATCAAAAGACTTGCGGGAATACGAGCCGTTCCAAACAATTAGATCACTTACAAAATCTTTTTCAGCAAGGCCCGTAACTACAATAGTTTCTGCAGATTTTGAACGGTACTTTATGGCTGATGATATTATCCAAAACGATATAATTATTGCAAGGCCTGCAATTATTGCTGCAATCAAAAAGTTATTGAACGTTCTCATGCACTAAAAATAAGATTACAATTAGTATTATGCAAGTGTTAGCGGCACTCCTACACTAAAACCATTTCCTTCTTTCCGGCAGCGAAATCTTTTGCGTATGTTGCCAGTGCTTTAATCCATAACGGCTGAATATCCATGCAGGGAATAAACGTATATTCTTCTCCGCCTGCATGCAGAAAACTTTCTTTTCCTGCAATGGCAATTTCTTCCAATGTTTCTAAGCAATCACTTACAAAGGCAGGGCATACAACTAATAATTTCTTTACACCCTCCTTTGGCAATTCTTCCAAACGCACTGCCGTATACGGCTTCAGCCATTCTTCTCTTCCCAACCTGGATTGAAATGAGAAGTCTACTTTTTCTTTTGGTATCTGTAATCTTTCTACAACTAATCGCGTAGTAGTGCGGCACTGATGGCGATAACAGGTAGCATGAGCAGGTGATGAAACCTCGCAACAGTCAGGCGACTTCATACAATGACGATGAGTAGGATCAGCTTTTGTCATATGGCGTTGTGGCAAGCCATGGTAGCTGAACAATATCTGGTCGTAATCCTTTTGAAGATAAGGTCGAATACTTTCAGTAAGTGCATTAATAAAATTCTCTTCGTTATAAAACGGCTTAATGAAAGAAAGCCTGAAAGGATACTTATACTTGTTATGAGTTTCTTTTGCATGCTCAACAGCGGTTTCATACGAAGACATAGCATAATGAGGATATAGCGGAATAGCAATCACTTCTTCGAGCCCGGGAACTTTTTGCACTAAACTATCAAATGCATGTTGCATATTCGGGTTTCCATAACGCATGGCAATTTCCACAGGTTCTTCAACGTGCTGCTGCAAAGCTGCCTGTTGTTGCTTCGTTATTACAACCAATGGCGATCCTTCTTTCGTCCATATCGTTTTATAAGCTTCTGCTGATTTTGGTGCCCGTGACGGTACAATAATTCCACTTATCAAAATTTTTCTAAACAACCAGGGATAGTCAATCACTCTTCCATCCATTAAAAATTCGTTTAGATATTCTGCAACGTCCTTTACCTCAGTAGAATTTGGAGAACCCAAATTCATTAAAATAATTCCCCTCTTTGCCATTTCTGCCATAGCTGCAAAATTATGCTTACGCATTTAAAAGGATTAGAAAAAATGAAACGTCATTTGAGAAAACATCTTTATTAATATATTGTTTACTAAACACAATTTAAATACAGCAATATTTTATTGCTCGTACTCCAATCGTTCCGGCTTTACTGCATGTTTTAACCAGCTTCGATACCTCACAGCTTTTATGACCGTTCTATGACACTGAAATTGGGCAGCAGAAATTCGTGCAATTACCTTTGCAACAGATTTATCAACCAAAAATGTCGAACGGACCGAACGGTTTATCAAAGTATTTTATAGCGGGGATCAATTACAAGAAAACTGATGCAGCAGTTAGAGGATTGTTTGCTATTAATAACGTTCAATACGCAACTATCCTCGCTTTGGCTTCTTCGGTGGGACTTTCCGAATTCTTTATTCTTTCCACCTGCAACCGTACAGAAATTTATGGCTTTGCAGAAAGTGCTTCTCAGTTAACAGATATTCTTTGCACACAAACAACAGGCTCAAAAGAAACCTTTAATAATTTATGTTACGTTAAGCAAGGCCTTAATGCTATACAACATTTGTTTGAGGTTGGTGCTGGTTTAGAGTCTCAGATTTTAGGTGATTATGAAATTATTGGCCAGATAAAAATGGCTGTTAAATTTGCTAAGGAAAATGGATTTGTTGGTGCGTTTACTGAAAGATTAGTAAACAGTGTTCTTCAATCTACCAAGATTATAAAAAATCAAACCGCGTTAAGTGGCGGAACTGTTTCAGTTTCGTTTGCCGCTGTTCAATATATTAAAAGGAACATTACCAATATCTCTAATAAAAATATTTTGTTATTAGGCGTCGGAAAGATTGGCCGAAACACCTGTAAAAATTTAGTTGATTATTTAAACACTAAAAAAATTACTTTAATCAATCGTACCCACGATAAAGCTGCAGAACTTGCTAACGAACTGGGTTTAAAGTATGCTTCAATAAATGAACTTGACGCTCAGGTCAAAGCTTCAGATATTATTTTGGTTGCCACTAATTCAACCGAACCAACTATTCTCGAATCTCATTTAGAAAATAGTGGTAACAAGTTAATCATTGATTTGTCCATCCCCTATAATGTTGAAGCAAAGGCTCAGCAATTACCCAACATAACTTTAATAAATGTGGATGAGCTTTCTAAACTGAAAGATGAAACGTTACAAAAACGCGAAGCTGAAGTTCCGAAAGCAAAAGCAATTATTGCCGAGTATAAAGCTGAATTTATTGAATGGAGCAATATGCGTAAAAATGCTCCAGTTATAAAAGCAGTGAAACAGAAGTTGCACGATATGCACCAGTGCCGTATGTTTCTTTCTGCCCGTAACACCACTATTACCACTGCTCATCCCAATGTTGCAATCAATCAAATTGCGATACAAAAGGTTATAAAAAATATGGCTGTCAAAATGCGCCAGCAACACCAGCCCGGTTGCTCCTACATAGAAGCGATCAACGATTTTATCACTACCCACAGAAATTAAGATGGCCGGTAAGTTACTCAGGATTGGCACCAGGGAAAGTCAACTGGCCGTCTGGCAGGCCACACTTGTAAAAAATTTATTAACAGAACACGGATACGAAGCTGAGCTTATTTACATAAAAAGTGAAGGCGATATTGATTTAAAAACACCGTTATATGAAATGGGTGTTCAGGGCATTTTTACCCGCACCCTTGATATTGCTCTGCTGCATAATCGCATCGATCTTGCCGTACATAGCATGAAAGATGTGCCTACAGTATTACCTCAGGGCATTATACAGTCTGCAGTTTTAGAAAGGGCTTCTTATAAAGATCTGTTTGTTTATAAAGGCGATAAAAAAAGCGTTGAAGATGCATTAGGTGTCGTAGATAATCAATGGCTAATTCCTAAAGAAACAAACATTCAACATTCAATATTTAACATTCAACATTCAACATTTACTGTAGCAACCAGCAGTATTCGAAGAAAAGCTCAATGGCTTAACAGATATCCAAATCATACGTTAGAAAACTTAAGAGGCAATGTAAATACCCGTTTAAAAAAAGTAGAAGAAAGCGAATGGAACGGAGCCATTTTTGCTGCTGCAGGACTTGAAAGAATTGACCTTCGCCCTGAAACTTCTATTGAATTAGACTGGATGTTGCCTGCGCCGGCTCAAGGCGCTATAATGGTTGTATGCAGGTTGGGAGATGAATTTGCATTTGAAGC
>Ga0136611_10003643_pt1 | contig 10771 bp, 12 predicted proteins | sample AntDrymUQ2232306_2_FD_106645 | JGI IMG/M metagenome (GOLD analysis project Ga0136611, IMG submission 106645) | Polar desert sand microbial communities from Dry Valleys, Antarctica - metaG UQ223 (23.06) | ecosystem: Environmental > Terrestrial > Soil > Desert | place: Antarctica: Dry Valley... | reverse complement strand
CGTCGCGGATGAAGAAGACCGCCAGGTTGTTGCCGACAAGGTCCCAGTTGCCGTCCTCGGTGTACAACTTCACCGCGAAGCCGCGGGGGTCACGGGCCACCTCGGAGGAGTCGCGGCCGCCGGCCACCGTCGAGAAGCGCACGGCAAGGTCGGTCTGCTTGCCGGCCTCCGAGAACAGCTTGGCGCGGGTGAACTTCGCGATCGGCTTGTCGCCGCACTTGCCGGTGGCCTCGAAGACGCCGAACGCGGTGGTGCCGCGGGCGTGGACGACACGCTCGGGGATCCGCTCGCGGTCGAAGTGGCTGATCTTCTCGATGAAGTGGTAGTTCTCGAGCGTCGCCGGCCCTCGGGCGCCAACGGTGCGTAGGTTCTGGTTGTCATAGACGGGGTGGCCCTGGCGGGTCGTGAGGTTGCGGCGGTCGTCGTCGCTCATGCGGCGCTCCGTTCTTCGTTGCTCGCTTGACAGGCGGGGCAGGTTCCCCAGTAGGTGACGTCGGCCTCGTCGATGGCGAAGCCGTGGTCGTCGGGCAGGTACAGGCACGGCGCTGCGCCAGTGGCGCAATCGACGTCCAGGGTCTCGCCGCAGGAACGGCAGACCAGGTGATGGTGGTTGTCGCCCACGCGCGCCTCGAAGCGCGTCGGGCCGCCGGCCAGCTCGATCCTGCGGGCCAGCGAAGCGCGATGCAGCGCGTCGCAGACGTCGTAGGCGGCCTGGGTGGAGATGCTCGTGCCCGACGCCCGCACGCGCTCGATGACCTGATCGACGCGAGGGTGGTCGTGAGACTCTGAGAGCACCCGCATGACCGCCACCCGCGAGGTCGTCACGCGTAGCCCTGCGGCGCGCAAATGCTCCTCGGCGGTTCCGGTGGTCATCGGATCGGACCGTATCAGCAATCTGGAACCGATCCAGATTGGCGCGTCCGCGGTAGCCTGCCGCTCGTGCGCCGCCGGGTCACGTTCTCCCGCAATGTGACGCTGTCGCTCTCGCGGACGTGCGTGTCGCACTGCAAGTACTGCGCGTTCGCCACGCATCAGCCGCACCTGCATTCGCCGGACGAGGTGGAGGCGCTGATCGACGGCGCCGCGCGTCGGCAGGTCAAGGAGCTGTTGGTCCTGACGGGCGACCGGCCCGACGAACACCCGGAGGTGCTGGAGCGGCTGCAGGTCCTGGGCTTCGAGGACTTCGTGAGCTACGTCGTGTGGTGCTGCGAGCGGGCGTTGGAGCGGGGGTTGCTGCCGCACACCAACCTCGGGGCGCTCTCGCGCGAGGACCTGGCGCGGTTGCGCGAGGTGACCGCGTCGCAGGGGCTGATGCTCGAGTCGCTGCGCCCCGATCTGGTCGCCCACCAGGCGTCGCCGACCAAGGACCCGGCGCTGCGGCTCGACACGATCCGGGCTGCGGGCGAGCTGGCGATCCCGTTCACGTCGGGGATCCTCGTGGGGATCGGCGAGTCGCCGGCGGACCGCTTTGAGGCGCTGGGGGCGCTGGCCGCCGTTCACGCCGAGTTCGGGCACCTGCAGGAGGTCATCCTCCAGAACTACGTCGCGCACCGCCGCTACTACGGTGAGGAGCCCGCGGAGATAGCCACTGAAGCCGCCGAGGTGTTCTGGCGCACGGGGATCGGGACGCCGCCGGCCCACGCCGCTCCGGCCTGGGCGTCGCCGGTGTCGATCGAGGACATGAAGGTCCTGATCGCGCACGCGCGTGAGCTGATGCCCGACGTCGGGATCCAGATTCCGCCCAACCTGGCCGACTGGTGGCCTGAGCTGGTGGCCGCGGGCGCGACGGATCTGGGCGGTCTCTCGGCCAACGGCGACCACATCTCGCCCGAGCATCCGTTCCCGTCGCCGCATCAGGTGCGCAAGCGCCTGGCCCTCGACGGGTTCGCGTTGACCGAGCGGCTCTGCGCCTATCCGGAGTACCTCGATCCGGCATGGATGGACCAGGGCGTGCTCGACGTGGTCAAGACCTCTTACTGGTCGTTCATCCCGCGCAACGGATCGGGCCGGCGAGAAGCACCTTTCGCGATCCGCGCGGATCTCGTCGGCCCGGCGGTTGAGAAGGCGCGCCACGGCGCGTGGCTCTCACCCGAGGAGCTGACGGCGATGTTCGCCGAGACGCGGCCCGAGGCGATCGAGGCGATGCGTGTCGCCGCCGACGAGCTGCGGTGCGAGCTGGCGGGCGACACCGTCACCTACGTCGTCAACCGCAACATCAACGTCTCGAACGTCTGCACCGTGGGGTGTGCGTTCTGCGGCTTCGGGCAGGGCAAGCGCTCCCCCGACGCCTACGACCTCGACGAGCCCGAGCTGCGCCGCCGCGTGCGCGAGGCCGTCGCATACGGCGCGAGCGAGATCTGCATGCAGTCGGGCATCCATCCCGACTGGGGGCTCGAGGAGTACCTCCGGTGGCTGCGGGTGCTTCGCGACGAGGAGCCCGCGCTGCACCTGCACGCCTACTCGCCCATGGAGATCGCCCACATGGCCGACATCTCGGGACTGCCGTTGGCGGAGCTGTTCGCACGGCTGCGCGAAGCCGGGCTGGGCTCGACGCCGGGCACCGCCGCCGAGGTGCTCGACGACGGCGTCCGCGCGAGGATCTCGCCCAACAAGCTTCCGGCCGGGCGCTGGGTGGAGATCATCGAAGCGAGCCACGCCGCGGGCCTGCGTTCCACGAGCACGGTGATGTTCGGCCACATCGAGGAGCCCTGGGAGCTGGCCGAGCACATGCGCGTCATCCGGTCGCTGCAGGAGCGCACGGGCGGGATCACCGAGTTCGTGCCGCTGTCGTTCATCCCGTTTCACACCCTGCTGGGCCGCACCCACGGCGTCGAGGAGATCTCGCGCGAGGAGAACCTCAAGCACACCGCCGTGTTCCGCCTGGCGCTCGGGCGCAGCATCCGCAACCTGCAGGCGTCATGGGTCAAGATGGGCCTCGACGCCGCAACCGAAGCGCTCCGCTGGGGCGTCAACGACCTGGGAGGGACCCTGATGGAGGAGAACATCAGCCGGCTGGCCGGCAGCTACCACGGGGTGCGCCTCGACCCGCCGCAGCTGATCGCCGCCGCGCATGCCGCAGGCCGGCCCGCCGCCGAGCGCACCACGCTCTACGAACTACGCGCCGAGCATCCCATTGCGGTTGCGGCATGACCGAGGTCGAGGGCGCAATCACCGCCGAGGGCCTCGAGGCGCTCAAGGCCGAGCTCGAGCAGCTCGAGACCGAGGCGCGCCGGACGATGGCCGCCCGCATACTGGCCGCACGTGATCTCGGTGACCTGAAGGAGAACGCCGAGTACCACATCGCCAAGGAGGACCAGGCGCATCTGGAGACGCGGATCCTGCGCCTCACGCAGCGCCTGCGCGAGGCGCACGTGGTCGAAGCGCCCGTCGGTGCGACCGACACGGTGGTCTTCGGCGCGACGGTCACCGTCGTCGACGAGGAGTCCGAGAAGCAGATGACTTACACCATCGTCGGCCCGACCGAGGCCGACATGGCCGCCGGAAAGCTGTCGGCCGAGTCGCCCGTCGCCCAGGCGCTGTTGGGCGCCAGGGTGGGCAAGGTCGCGAAGGTCACCACGCCGCGCGGCGAGCGCAGGTTGCGCGTCGAGAAGCTCGGCTGATGCAAGAGGCGCTCGCGGTCATCCCGCTCGTGCTCGGATGGATCGCGCTGCCCGTGCTGTATTTCAAGTTCTTCCGCGAGAAGAAGGACGACCGCTGAGATTGGGCGTACCCAAAGGGTCTGACGCCAAGTTGCGCCTGGCCAACTATTCGTCAGGCGAACAGATCGTCTTCGCGGGCGCGGAGGAGCGCAGCTGCACCCGGGCCGTCGTCGTCGGTGACGAAGCGCTCGAGACCGCGGACGATCACGATCGGCTCGCCGGCGTCCTTGCCGGCGCGGGCGAGGTCGGCGGCGCTCGCAGCCTGGTCGGCGACGGCGATCAGCGTCGCCTGCATCTCGCGGCCTTCCCGGTCGTTGCGGCCCCGCCAGTCGTCGAGCGGCGAGAGGCCGGCGATGCCGATGGCGACATCGGCCTGGCCCACGCGCCACGCGCGGCCGAACGAGTCGGCAACCACGACAGCGCAGCCCGCGGGCAGGCGGCGCCGCAGGGTCCGGGCGCTCGCGTCGGGGTCACGCGGCAGGAGCACGAGGCAGCCGTCAGGGGCGTTGGAGGTGTCGACGCCGGCGTTGGCGCAGACGAGCCCGTGGTGCGTGCGGCAGATCAGAACGCCGGGCCGCGAGCGGACGATCTCGGCGGTCTCGCCGAGGATGACCTGCACGAGGCGCGGGTCCTTACCGTGCTCGTGGCCCAGCGCGAGCGCCTGTCCGGTGACCTCGACCTTGTCGAGTTCCACGACGCGGCCCTCGGACTTCGAGACCACCTTGTGGGCGAGCACCACCACGTCACCGGCCCGGACGTGGGGGGCGATCAGCGCTGCGAGATCGTCGCCCGAGCCGATCTCGGGGAGTCCGGCGACGGCCTCAGCGCTGAGCATCTGCTGCGGCCAGGTCGTCAGCCGTGTCGACGTCGAACGCGAACGCCGGCACGTCCTCGACCGTCCACGGCATCCCGCGGTGGTGGGCCAGCTCGGCGTGGCGCTCGCGGCTGCCCATGCCGAACGAGGGCGCGATCGCGTCGGGCGGGGCCAGCAGCAGGCCGTTGGTTCCCGTGCCGTGACGATCGGCGAGGATCACGACGCCCTGGCCGGCGTGACGGTCGAGCAGCCCGTCGACCTCCTCGGTGGTGAGCAGTGGGCAGTCCCCGGCGGCGAGCAGCACCCGTTCGGCGCCCAGCTCGATGGCGCGGCGGATGCCCAGGGTGGCCGCCGCGCTGTGGCCGCGCACGTCGTCCTCCTCGACGATCTCGGCACCCAGGTCGTCGGCGAGGTCCATCATCTTGCGCTCGCGCGTGACGACGAGGACGCCGTCGGCCTTCGACGCGCACAACGCTCGGAGGACGCCCTCGGCCATTCGTGCCGCCAGCTCGGGCTGGGGCAGGCCGAGATCCTGGGCGAGCCGGGTCTTGGCCGCCCGGAACGACTTGACCGGCAACACCGCGATCGTCCTCACAGTGACTGGCCGCCGGCTCCGCGCAGCGCCCGGGCGAACTCGAGGGTTTTGGCGGCGACGCGCCGGCGCGCATCCGGGTCGGCCATCAGCGTGTCGGTCTCGAGCGTGGTGACGACGTCGACCCGTTCGTCGGCGATGAGCCCGTCGATGACGCCGGAGTAGAGCTCGGCGATGCCGGCGCTGGTCGGCTCCACACCCGCCCAGCGCATGAAACCCATCGTCGGCCCCTTCACGCTGGTGCCGCCAACAATCGGGCTGACCGCCACGGTGGGAGCGGGGCTTGCCTGCAGCGCGGCCCTCATCCCACCGACCTTGAGGATCGGTCCGATGCTGATGATCGGGTTCGACGGTCCGATGACGATCGCCTCCGCGATGGCGATCGTCTCTTCGGCCTCGGGGGTGATGCGGGTCGCCTCGATGCCGGCCAGCTCGACGCCCTCGACCGCGTCGAACTCGACGGCGCCGCCGCCCTGGCGGATCATGAACGCCTGGAAGTCGTGCCAGGAGCCGCCGGTCCGCACACGCGTGCGTACCGGCTCGTCGCACATGGGCAGGACCGCAGCTCGTAGCCCCAGCCCGGCTCCTATGGCCGCCTGGGCTTGGGTGAGACGCTCGCCCGCGTCGAGCCGGCGCTTGCGCTCGATGCAGTAGGCCAGGTCGCGGTCGCCGAGTGAGAACCACGCCTCGGCGCCGACCTCCCTGAGGCCGGCCATCGTCTCGAACGTGTCGTGGAGCAGGCCCCAGCCGCGCGGGTCGATGCGGTCGAGCAGGCTGAACGTCACCAGGTCGGGGTCGGGGGAGACGTGGGCGCCGTAGATCTCGAGGTCGTCGCCGGTGTTGGCGATGACGGTCAGGTCGTCGCCCACCACGTCGAGCATCCCGCGGGCGAGCTTCGCGCCGCCGGACCCGCCGGCCAGGACGACGACGCCCATCTACTCGGGCAGGCCGGTGATCTTGAGGCCCGCGTGCGTCTTGTAGCGAACGTTGAAGCCGATCAGCAGGGCGGTGAGCGCCTCGGTGGTCCGTGAGTTCTCCAGCAGCCCGCCGTCGACGGCGCGCAGGCCTTCGATCCGGTTGATCAGCTCGATCACCGGGGCCTTGTCGGCCTTCTTGCCGCAGACGATGGTGTCCTCGTCGAGCACGTGGTCGAGGTCGCGCAGCCCCTCCGCGCTGACGGTGTGCAACGCGCTGACGACGCGCACCCCCTCGGGGACCATCTCAGCCGCCTGCTGTGCCGCGCTGCCCTGCCAGACGCCGAGCATCCGGGTGGCCTTGCCGCTGACGGCGGCGGCGAGCGGCACCGTGCAGTCGACGAGGATCTGCCCCTCGTGGAGGTGGTTCTTGAGGTTCGTCAAAGTCTCGGACTGCGAGCGGAACGGGACGGTGAGGAAGACGATCTCCGAGCGCTTCGCAGCCTCGTCGTTGGCCAGTCCCTCGAACGAGCCGTCGGGCAGCCGGCCGGTGGCGTCGGTGGCTGCCTCGGCGGCGCGCTCGGCGTCTCGGGAGCCGATCACGATCGGCATGCCCTGCTGGGCGAGGCGCAGCGCGAGGCCGAGGCCGAGCGCTCCGGTGCCGCCTATGATCGAGACGCTGTCGGACATTCGGGTATCTATACCGCCATGCCGGTGGGTCAGACGCTCGAGCACGAGTTCACCGTGGAGGGGATGCTGCTCACCGATGTCGGTGGCACCATTGGAGTCAAGGTGCTCTCGACGCCGGGGATGATCGGCATGATGGAGCGCACCGCGGCGATGCTCGCACTCGAGCACCTGCCCGAGGACACCGCGACCGTCGGTTTCGAGGTCTGCATCAAGCACGTGGCGGGAGCGTTCGAGGGCGCGCGCTGCGTGGCGCGGGCCACGGTGCGCGAGATCGCCGATGGGCGCAAGTGGCGCTTCGACGTCGAGGTGCTCGAGGGCGATCGCACGCTCGGCGTCGGCACGCACGAGCGCCGGACCGTGCAGCGGGCATGAACCTTCCCGGTGCGGTGCGGATCCGCGAGGTGGGCCCCCGCGACGGCTTCCAGAACGAGCCCGAGGTCATCGCGACGGCCGAGAAGGTGCGCCTGATCGACATGCTCGCGCGCACCGGGTTGGAGCGGCTGGAGGTGACGAGCTTCGTCCGCGCTGACGTGATTCCGCAGCTGGCCGACGCTCGCGAGGTCCTCAGCGCGATCGACATTCCCGACGATGTCGACGTCACGGTGCTCGTCCCCAACGAGAAGGGCCTCGACAACGCGCTGGAGCTGCGGGACCGCTTCTCGGAGGTCAACTGCTTCCTGAGCGCCAGCGAAACCCACAACCGCAAGAACGTCAACCGCTCGGTGGACGAGTCGCTGGCGGGCCTGGAGCGGGTGATCGGTCGCGCGCGGGAGGCCGGGCTGCGCTGCGAGGCGGTGATCGCGACCAGCTTCGGCTGCCCCTACGAGGGCCACGTGGCGCCCGAGCGGGTCTTCGAGATCGCCGGGCGGCTGCGCGACTTCGGCGCGGCCGAGGTGGGCTTCGGCGATACGACCGGCATGGCGAACCCTCTGCAGGTGCGCGGGTTCTTCGAGCGGGCGCGCGACGAGCTGGGCGCTGACGTGGAGCTGACCGCCCATTTCCACAACACGCGCGGGCAGGGCCTGGCCAACGTGCTCGCCGCGCTGGAGGCGGGTTGTGAGTCGTTCGAGTCTTCCTTCGGCGAACTCGGCGGCTGCCCGGTGCCGGCGGGCGCCACGGGCAACATCGCCACCGAGGACCTCGTCTCGATGCTCCACGAGATGGGGATCGAGACAGGAATCGACCTCGAGGCGCTGTTGGGCTGCTCGCGCGCGGTGCGCGACGTGCTCGGCCGCCCGCTGGGCAGCCACACGCTGGTGGCGGGCCCGGTCGCGTGGAACGGCTAGAGGCCGACGTCGCGGCGCTCGCCGCGATGGAGCGCGGTAGCGCGTCGGAGGGCGAGCGGCGGTCCGCGGCCTGGATCGCGGGGCGGATGGGCGAGGCGGGCGTCGAGAGCGACGTAGAGCCCTATCGCGGGCGCCGCACGTTCGCGTGGGCCTACGCGCTGCTGGCTGTGTCGGGTCTGGTGGCCGCCCGCCTCCGACGGCGCTTCGGCTGGCCGCTGTCCCTAGCGGCGATCGCTGCGCTCGAGCTCGACGCGTCGGGCCGTGTCCAGCTGCCCGTTGCGACCGGCGAGGGCGCGAACGTGGTGGCGCGGGTTCCGGCGACGGGCAGGCGGGCGCGCACGGTCGTGCTGGTCGCCCATCACGACACGCAGCGGGCGGGCGCGGTGTGGAACCCCGCGCTGCACGAACCCGGCGCCGCGCGGCGGCTGGCGTCGCGGTCGATTCCGCCCTACTTGCCGCCGGCGGCCGCGGCGCTGCTGTTGCACCGGACGAAGCTCGGCCGGGGCCTGTTGTGGTTGCTCGCCGCAACCTCGGTCGAGCAGGCGCTGCGCCCACCGGTCCCCGGCGCCAACGACAACGCCACGGGGGTGGCGGCGGCGCTGGCGCTGCTCGACGGGTTCGCCGCCACGCCCCTGGACGAGACGGAGGTGATCGGCGCCTTCGTCGGCAGCGAGGAGTCGGGCATGCACGGGATGCGGGCCTTCCTGCGCTCGCGTTCGCTGGACCCGTCGACGACGCTGGTGATCTGCCTCGACACGCTGGGCTGCGGCAAGCCGATCGTGCTCCGCGCCGAGCATGCGCTGCTGCGCTACCGCTACGACGAGCGCGACCTCGCCCTCGTCCCGGGCCACGTCGAGCGCTGGTCGATCGGCGGCTGGACCGACGCGCTCCAGGCCAAGCTCGCGGGGCTGCGGACGGTCTCGCTGCTCTCCATCGGCCCGAAGGGCCTATTCACCCACTACCACCACCCGTCCGACACGCCCGAGCACGTCGACTTCGCCTCGGTCCGCGCCTGTATCGAGGTGGCCGAAGAGACGATCACCGCCTTCTCCGCCGGGGGTGAGTCCGCGGACGCTCCTGCCTAGGTGTCGGTATGCGACATCAGGACAGGATCGTCGAGGCGATGGCGACACGGGGGCACGGGGTGGTGACCCGCGCGGCGCTGCTCGACGCCGGGGTGAGCGCGTCGAGCATTGCCCGGAGCGTCCGCGCCGGACGTCTGCTGGTGGTCCACCCGGGCGTCTACCGCGTCGGACACCGGGCTCCGAGTGCCGCTGCCACCTATCTGGCCGCTGTTCTCGCCTGCGGGGACCGCGCACTGCTCAGCGGCCAGGCGGCGGGGTGGTGGCTGGGGCTCGTCGACGGAGAGGCACCAGTCCCGGAGGTGACGGCGCCCACCGAGCGCCGGGTCCCGGGAGTCCGCGTGCGACGGTGCCGCGAACTCGGCCGCCGGGATGGGTGGCATTGCCGAGGCGTGCCGGTGACGACGATGCCGCGCACGCTCGTCGATCTCGCAAGGAGTCTCTCCCTCGACGCCTTGGCAGAGGCGTGCCACAGGGCCGGAGTCCGTTACCGGACGACTCCGGCGCAGGTGGGCCGCGTGCTCGACCGATACCCGCGGGTCAAGGGTCGCCACCAACTCGAGCTCGTGCTCGGCCGGCGGGTACCCGTCACGCTGAGCCGACTCGAGAGCACGTTTCGCGCACGTCTGCGGGATGCCGGCCTGCGGTTGCCCGACGAGACGAACCGCCCGGCCAGCGGCCGCCGGGTCGACTGCCGCTGGTACGACCCAGCGCTCACCGTCGAGCTCGACAGCTTCACGTTCCACAACTCGCGACACTCATGGGAGCGCGACCGGCGGCGGGAGCGCGAGGCGTATGCCCGCGGCGATCAGATCCGGCGATACACCTACGGGGACGTCTTCGAGAACCCGGGTCCGATTCTCGCCGAGCTGGCGGCGCTGCTTCGTGTCAACGATCCTGGATGAGTGTCGGAAACCGACACCAATCCCGGATCGTTACGACGGGTCGGCGAAGTTCGCGGGCTCCTGGGTCATCCCGGCGCGCACCGCCTCCATCTGGTTGGGCGAGCCCATGAGGCCGCGCTGCAGCTCGGTCTCGAGCTCGAGCGCGTCGGCGGCCGGAGCGGGCCAGGCATCCTCGTAGAGCTTCTTGGCCGCGCGCACCGCGTCGGGTGACTTCGCCGCGATCTCGGCAGCGAGCTCCTGCGCGGCGGCGAGCGGGTCATCCGCCACGCGCGTGACGAGCCCCAGGGTCGCGGCCTCCTCCCCGGACAGGCGCCGCGCGGTGAACGTCAGCTCCTTGGCGACGTCGATCGGCAGGAGCCGCGTGAGCGTCTGCGTGATGCCCATGTCGGGCACCAGGCCCCAGCGGGCCTCCATGACCGAGAGCTTGGCATCCGGCGCGGCGATGCGGAGGTCGGCGCCCAGTGCGATCTGCAGCCCGCCGCCGAAGCAGTTGCCGTGGATCGCAGCGATCACCGGCATCGGCAGGTCGAGCCAGTCGGTCGCCACCCGCTGGGCGAGGTTCGCCTGCCGCGGCCCCTCGCGGTCGAGCAGGATGTCGAAGCCGTTGGGTCCATCGGCGAGGAACGAGCCGACGTCGAGCCCGGAGCAGAAGCTCGGTCCCTCGCCGTGCAGGACGACCGCGCGGATCCCGGGCGTGGAGGCGATCTCGGCCGCCGCGGCGGCGATGGCCTCGAACATCGCCCGGTCCAGCGCGTTGTGCTTGTCGGGACGGGCGAGCGTGACGGTCGCGACGTGGTCGGCGACGGTGATGCGGGTGCGCTCCGTGGCG